>FRDC01004943.1_pt1 | contig 45911 bp, 52 predicted proteins | sample 1106171 | NCBI WGS metagenome assembly FRDC01 (sample SAMEA3930566, study PRJEB13176) | freshwater metagenome | biome: Drinking water system; feature: drinking water; material: water | place: Singapore | collected 2014-12-20 | reverse complement strand
TCGCAAGTCCGGCGTCCAAATCCACCGCCCGCTCCGGTAACATCGCACCGCGGCACTTATCGCAAGTCTTCATGGTGGCACTGTAACACCCCTAGAAATAGAAACCTATCCTCCTGAAGTACTGGATAGGATTGGAAAGAGTCCCCACATTTTTCGATCACCATGAGCTGTTTGGGTGTCTCCCATTGGCAACGTCTCGCGCTGGACCGCCGGCCTTTCTCTTGACAGGCTCCAACCCGTCCCATAGGATTGTGGCCCTCAGGTCATGAACCACTATGTATAGACTTATCCTTATTCTTGGGCTTCTTGTCGTCCTCTATTTCCTACTAAGGCAGGCGCTCCGTGGATTCAAGAATCGGAATTTGGATAATGGAGGGACGTCAGAGGATCAGGATCAGATGGTTGAGGATCCGGTGTGCCACACATTCGTACCGAGACGGATTGCCGTGGTTGAAAAGATCGGCGGGCAGACCTACTGTTTCTGCAGCAGACAGTGCGCGGTTACGTTCCAGAACCAGCAAACCGGCTAGCAGCCTGAATAGCTATAGTCGGAGAGCTTCTCTTCCTTGTCGAACTTGAGCGTGATCTGACATTGATTGGGCGAGAAGTTAAATAGAGGCGGGCCCGATTTCCCTCCCGCAATCCGATAGTACGTCCAGGTCTCACCGCCAAAAAATCGTGAGGCTTTACCCTGCGGGTCGCCCCAGTTCTTCTCAAACCAAGCTTTGTCCTTGCCCTGAAGTTCGGCTGGTTTCAGTGAGGCCTCAAGATAGGGATTGTTCCCTCCACAGGCCGTCAGCGCGAGACTAAGAGACAGCAGCCAAGCAGATCGTCTCATCGTGAAATCTCCAATGACATGTAGCGGTCAACACACTTCGCTGCAATCGGATGACGACCGAATTCTAACCGCCGTTCTGATAACTGTCAAACCAACAGCTGAACATATTGCAGCGAGATTGAGATATCCATAGAATAACCGATAAGAGATCTATTATGGACGTCGAGTCTTATAGACACGAAAGGATCAGCTTATGAAATTCTATCTTGATACGGCAAGCGTCAAAGAGATTCAAGAAGCGGCCAGTCTCGGACTTTTGGATGGAGTGACCACGAATCCTTCGCTCGTGGCGAAAGAGGGACGAGTGTTCCGTGAGGTCCTCGTTGAAATCTGCAACATCGTCGATGGGCCCATCAGCGCCGAAGTGGTCAGCATCGAAGCCGATGCGATGGTCAAAGAGGGGAAGGAACTCGCCAGGATCCACAAGAACATTGTGGTCAAAGTGCCGTTGATTGCGGAGGGACTCAAGGCGACGAAGCGCCTGGCTGCGGAAGGCATCAAGGTCAACGTGACCCTCTGTTTTTCGCCCACGCAAGCGCTGCTCGCGGCGAAAGCCGGCGCCTGGTGCGTCTCACCCTTCATTGGCCGGCTCGATGACATCAGCTCAAACGGCATGGAGCTCATTCGCCAGATCCTCACCATATATAGGAACTACGACTATAAGACCCTCGTGTTGGTTGCGAGCGTTCGCCATCCACAGCACGTGGTGGAAGCAGCGTTGGCCGGCGGCCATATCTGCACGATGCCCTTCGCCATCTTCCAACAGATGGTGAAACATCCTCTGACCGACATCGGACTCAAGAAATTCCTGGCCGACTGGGATGCCCAAGCCAAAAAATAGCCCGAGGACTAGGCGCCTTGGATCTTTCGGTCTAGTTCGCGGCGAGCACGGGCGAACACGCCGTGGAACATGGAGCGAGTCAGCTTGCCCGTGAAGGTGTTTTGCTGGCTCGGATGATAAGAACCGATGAGTATGACTCCCCAAGGCAGTTGGTAGAATTTAGCGTGACCAAAGGTCGGCAATGGGGATGGCAGCTTGCGCCCTTCTTCACGACAGGCTTTCAAGTAATGATCAAAGGCGATCTTCCCCAACGTGACCACCACTTTCATCTTGTTTAACAGCCGGATTTCCTCACGGACATAGGGGCGGCAGGCCTCGAACTCCTCCAGAGCGGGTTTGTTGTCAGGCGGTGCACAGCGAACCGTCGCGCCGATGTAGCAATCCGTCAACTTCAGCCCATCGTCTCGGTGCGTCGAAGATGCCTGGTTGGCAAATCCATGCCGGTATAACGCATCATACAGCCAATCCCCGCTTCGATCGCCGGTGAACACGCGCCCAGTCCGATTCCCGCCGTGAGCTGCGGGGGCAAGCCCAAGCACATAGAGTCGAGCGCGGGGGTCACCGAAACCTGGAACCGGCCGCCCCCAATATGTCCAGTCCATAAACTGGCGCCGTTTCGTCTTCGCAATGTGGCGCCGATAGGTTACCAGTCGAGCACAGGTCGTGCAGTTGGTGATGGCATTGTTCAGAACGGCCAGAGTTCGCATACGCGCCGGCAGTGTAGCATGAACGAGAACCTCATTCCGCTTGCCGGTGATTCAGTGAGCTGTTAGCATGATCCCTTGTTCTATCACGTGTTATTCTTTGGCAGAGGAGTCTGCGTATGATCGTCCCTCAGATGCGAGCCATGTTCTCCGTAATTGGCCTGAGTGTCCTGATTCTTCTGACGTTTACTTCGACATTGACTGCGTCGGATCAACCCGACAGTAAAGATATCCAAAAATCCGAGAGTGATAAGGACCTTATATTACCGGACCCCCTGGATGCGCAAGCCGAGCCTGAAGATCGCCTCGTCATTTTGCCCGAGATCAAACGTGAGGGAGAGCGGTTCTTTCTGAGTTCATTCAAGCTGCCTGACAAAATCACCTTTGCAGGAATGCCGGTCCCCCTTGATAACTGGCAGGTCAGAGAACGCATCGAGTACGAGTTCTACCAATTCTTAGAAGATCAGGGTGAAAGCATCATCCTCGCCAAACGAACGGGGCGCTGCTTCCCGCCTGCCGAGAAACAGTTGGCCGAAGCCGGCCTGCCGGATGATCTCAAATACATGTTGCTGGTCGAGAGCAAATGTATTTCGGCTGCCTATTCCAGAGCCAAAGCCTCCGGTCCTTGGCAGTTCATCCCTTCTACTGGCCGGCGCTATCGATTGAAAAGCGATGCGGTCCGAGACGAGCGCCGAAATCTCGAGATGTCGACCGAAGCAGCCGTGAAGTACCTCAAGTATCTCAAGGACTTTCAGCAGAACGATTGGTTTATGGCCATGGCCTCCTACAATGCCGGCGAAGAACGTATACGCAAACTGCTGAAGGAGCAGAAGATCACCGACTATTGGAAGATGCATGGCCCTCGAGAAACCATGCGTTATGTGCCGCGTATCATTGCGGCTAAGGAAATCTACTCCCAACCGGAAAAGTATTTGGGTCTGAGCAAGAAGGACCTCTATATTCCGTTAGAGACGGAAACCGTCACGGTCAATGTCAAAGAGTCTCAGCGGGCACTGACCTCCATCGCCGAAGAGTTCGGCACCTACTTCCTCGAACTCAAGATGCTCAATCCGGAATTCAAGAAGGATGTTCTCCCGCACGGGACCTACCAGATCAAGGTTCCACGTCAAACTTGTCCTAGCCGTTGTTTCAAGCAAGAGAAGATGCCGTAGCGTTCATATCAATGCCGCTTCGCTTGCCTGCTTCCCCTGCGCAACCGCTTCTCCGGAAGATGATTGCTGCAGGACTGGATGCGGCTGACCCCTATCATGCGCTTCTGGGCACCGTTTCACTCGAAGGGCATTCCTTGCAGGTAGGGCGTCGAGCCTACGACCTGACACACTTTGACCGAGTGATCACAGTCGGTGCTGGCAAGGCATCTGCGCGGATGGCTCAGGCGCTGGAACGAATCCTCGGAACCAGGTTGAATGGAGGGCTTGTCGTTGTCAAAACGGGCCACAGGCTTCCAACCAAACGAATTACTATTGTCGAAGCCGGCCACCCGATTCCGGATCACGCAGGACTGAGGGCAACCGTACGGCTCCGGACGTTGATCCAGAACCTCACGAGTCGCGATCTATTGTTCGTACTTTTGTCTGGAGGGGCGTCGAGCCTCTTACCGGCCCCTGTACCCGGCGTAACATTAGCGGATAAACAACTCGCCACACAGCTCCTTCTCAAAAGCGGCGCGACCATTCAAGAGATGAATGTGGTCCGCAAGCATCTGTCATTGCTGAAAGGGGGACAGCTTACGGCTTTCACGAAAGCAACGATTGTCACGCTCATTCTTTCAGACGTCATTGGCGATGACCTCGGTTCAATCGGGTCCGGGCCGACAGCTCCTGATCCGACGACCTTCGCAGATGCGATTGGTGTGTTACGACGATACAAGATCTGGCGTGCTGTTCCCGCTGCGGTGCGTCATCATCTGCTGCAAGGACGGAAGGGGGCTGCGCCCGAGACGCTGAAACCCGGTTCACGGAGGCTCCGCTTGGTGCAACATGAGATCATTGGCAACAATAGCGGGGCGCTTAAGGCCGTCATGCGCGTTGCCAGAACAGCAGGGCTCCACACCATGCTTTTCTCCACCGCCTTGACAGGAGAGGCACGTGAGGCGGCACAGCAGTTTGTCCATCTTGCCGGTCTGATCGCAACGGAGACGAAAGTTTTGCGGCGTCCCTGCTGCGTGATTGCGGGAGGCGAAACGACGGTCACCGTCACAGGTCGGGGGAAAGGAGGGCGCGCACAGGAGTTTGCCACTTCCGCCGCGCTCAACATCGCCGGCCTTCCCAATGTCTGGCTGGCGGCAGTGGGGACCGATGGAACAGATGGGCCAACGGATGTCGCCGGAGCGGTCGTCAGCGGAGACACAGTTGCACGGGCTAAGAAGCTCGGCGTCAATCTCCGCTCGGCCTTGCGACGGCACAACACCTATTCCGCCTTGAAAACTCTTCGCTGCCACATTCGCACCGGCCCGACCGGTACGAATGTCAATGACCTTTACCTCCTGCTCCTTCTCTAGCTAGTATCTGTGCCGATGCCACGCCCCCTTATCCTTTCCTTGTCTCGATGCACTGATCTCAGCCTGGTTGGAGGAAAGGCCATCGGACTGGCCCGGCTCATGGCTGCAGGTTTTTCTGTGCCCCCCGGAATCTGTGTGACGACTGAAGCGTACGATGTGAATCTGAAAGCCGCTGGGTTCTCACAGAAGGCTGAGTGGCGGAAAATCAGTGCCCTGTCCGAAGGCGAACGAGAGCCGGTCCTGACTGATTGTCAGGTGCGTATTCGCCAGCTGGATAGCACCCAACTGGCCCTCCACTGCTTGGAGGCGCTCCAGGCACTCGGTCTCCCATCGAACCAGCGCTGGGCTGTGCGTTCGTCGGCCACCAACGAAGATGCTGGACGGACCAGCTTTGCTGGGCTCTATCGCACCCACCTGGGCCTATCTCTTTCGCAGATCGAGGCCGCGATCAAAGACCTCTGGGCATCGCTCTGGCAGCAGCGCGTGGTGCAGTATTGGGTCCAGCGGGGCAACAGTCAGACGGTTCCCGCGATGGCTGTCGTGATTCAGCCGATGCTGGATGCACAGGCCTCCGGAGTGGCCTATTCCATCCATCCCGTCACGGGACGATCGAACCAGGTTACTGTCAACGCCGTGCTCGGCCTTGCCGCACCGTTGGTCGATGGGCAAGTCACACCCGACCAGTATGTCGTAGAGATCGCTGCCGATCAGCAGCCGGTCAGGGTTCGAAGGCGCATCATCGCGCCCAAGTCGCAGCGTTTGGTGGTGACGGAGAAGGGAACGCATACCGAGCCGATTCCAGAGGCGATGCACTCGCAGTCCTCACTATCTGATGAACAACTTTTCGAACTGGGACGTACCGCGAAAAAGATCGAACGGGCCTTCCAACAACCCATTGATCTCGAGTGGGCGGTCGATGCCCACGGGCTCTGGGCCTTACAAGCGCGCCCCATCACCGGCATTCATCCCTCATCCGAATCGACCAATGACGACTGCGAATGGTCGCGCACGAATTTCAAGGAAACGATGCCCGAACTGCCGAGTCCGTTGGGACTCTCGTTTCTCGAACAGTTCATGGACGCGTATATTATCTCTCACTACCGCCGACTGGGGTGCCGGATTCCCGAGGGGCTATCGTCGGTTCGCGTCTTTCACGGACGACCCTATCTGAACGTCTCCCTCTTCCACAATCTCATCGGGCAATTAAGGGGAGACCCGTCGTTGAATGTCGAGCAGATGGGAGGCGACCATCTGCTCACAGCACCACCGGTGACACAACTAGGCTGGTTCGCCTACCTCCGTGCCGGCTGGCTCATGTTGCGCGAAATGAACCGAGTGGTGAAGTCAGGGCCTAAGTGGTTCGAAGAGATGAAGCAATTGGCTTCCACCTATCGCCCGGATCGCATCCGAGATTATTCACGGGACGAGCTGGCCACGCATCTCGATCAACTGGGCCGATGGCTCGACAGTCGCGAAGCCACATTCGGCATTGCCGGAGGGGTGGGGCAATGTTTGCAAGCCTTCAGTCTGTTGCTGCCTCGCTGGCTTGGAGAGGATTGGAGAGGTCTTCTCAATGCCGCGTTGCAGGGGCAAGGGACCGTCATCAGCGCGCAACAGATCATGCGATTGGCTGAGCTGGTTCAGATTGCACGACAGGATGAAACCGTCTCTCCTGCATTACTGACAGAAGGGTCTGATTTTGAAGCCTGTTCCAAACGGTTGAAGGGTTCGGTGTTTATCAAGACCTTCGAACACTATCTTGAAGACTATGGCCATCGAGGGGTGGGGGAATCTGATGTCATGTCCCCTCGATTTTCCGATCAGCCTGATGCTCTGCTCAACGTGATACGGATGCAGCTCCGAGGGCCTGTCTCGCGCCCTGACGACATTCTGGCGCGTCAGCGGAACATGAGAACCACAGCGTTGGCGACTATCCGTGCCCATTGTGGCTGGCGACTGGACCGCTGGGCAATCTTTCAATGGTGGTATCGACGGCTGTGCCGCTTCTTCGCACTGCGCGAGGCAAACCGGCACCACCTGATGTATTACTCCACGGCGGCGCGCAATCTCCTGCTGCGCCTCGGGGAACTTTTTGTCGCGCGAGGCGTTTTCGATGCGCGCGAGGATATCTTCTTTCTGACGATACCGGATCGAGCCGAACTGGTGTCCGGAGCGGGACGCGACTGGCGCGCATTGATTCACGCGCGTCGAGGCGAGCGAGAGCGCAATGCGGCGGTGGAGGCTCCCGACACCATCCGTGATTGGGAAACTGTGAGCGGAGGGAACGTTCCATCCGGTCACTATGACGGAACCGGACCGCTGTCCGGCATACCCATTAGTGCAGGGTCCGTGGCCGGACCCATCCGTCTCATCCGCTCCGTGACCGATTGGAGCAAAGTGAACCCGGGAGATATCATCGTAGCTCCCGTGATCGATCCCGGCATGGCTCCGCTCTTTGGCATTGCCGGTGGGTTGATCGTCGAGATGGGCGGCACGCTGTCTCACGGCGCAATCATCGCCCGTGAATACGGGTTGCCGACCATTGCGAACGTTACAGGGGCGATGACACGTCTGCCTGAAGGGCAGCGGGTGACACTGGATGCGGGGAAGGGAACCATCCGAGTTGAGTCGTCATTCTGAAGCGGAAAAGGCTAGGGCTGATTGAACTTAGCACTTTCCGCTTCTTGACCTTTTTTGACCACTTGCGTACCCTTCGACAATCACTCACTGTTACTTTTTTCACCGCTTCGACGCACGTCGCAGCCGCGGCGGATGAGTCAGCCTATGAATGAGATGATCCTCCTTGCGGTCGGTCTCGGGATCGGGCTTCTCCTCGGTGGTGCGGTGGCAGGTCTGTGGGTCACAACTCGCTTGCGTGCTCAGTCACAGCGGGCCGAGGCGACCGTCGATGAGCTGCGAAAACAGCTAGAACTTGAGCGGCAAGAGGGGTCTCTCGTGCGCCGAGAACTTACTGAAGCCCAACAAGCGCGAGTGGCCGCAGAAACCAGGATCGAAGACACCACCAGACAGCTCACCGATCAGAAAGTGCTGCTCGAGCAGGCGCGCCAGGAACTCATGGGCTCGTTCCAAGCCCTCTCCGGCGAGGCGCTGAAACAGAATAACGAAGCGTTTCTGAAGCTCGCCGCCGTTTCGTTCGAGGCGCTCCAAGTCAAAGCGGAAGGCGAACTGGCTCAACGGCAGCAAGCCATCGACGGGCTCGTTCGCCCGTTGCACGAATCGCTTCAGCGCTATGACGAGCAGATGCGCCTGTTAGAGCAGTCGCGCCAGTCGGCCTACGGCGGGTTGGACCAGCATTTGAAATCGTTGGCGGAGTCGCATCAACGGTTGCAACAGGAGACCGGCAATCTGGTTAAAGCCTTGCGCTCGCCGACCGTCCGGGGCCAATGGGGCGAGATCACGCTGAAGCGGGTGGCTGAACTCGCGGGGATGGTCGACCACTGTGATTTCGTTGAGCAACAATCTGTCACCGGTGACGACGGCCGTGTCCGGCCCGATATGGTGGTTCGGCTGCCGGGCGGGCGGCAGATCATCGTAGACGCCAAGACGGTGCTCGCGGCCTATCTCGATGCGCATGAAGCGCAGGACGATGCCCAACGGGCCGAGGCCTTACGCCGCCATGCCGTGCAGGTGCGAAGTCGGATGGATGAACTGTCGTTGAAGGCTTACTGGACACAGTTCGATCGCGCACCTGAATTTGTGGTGTTGTTTCTTCCCGGCGAGCAATTCTTGGGAGCCGCATTGGATCAGGACCCGCGTCTCATTGAAGACGGGTTTGCACGAGGAGTGGTCCTGGCCACACCGGCCACGCTCATTGCCTTGCTCCGTGCCGTGGCCTACGGCTGGCGGCAAGAGCAACTCAATGCGCATGCGGAAGAGGCCGGGCGGCTCGGAAAAGAACTTTACGAACGTATGGCGGTGCTGGCGGAACATGTGAATGATGTGGGCCAAGCGTTGGGGAAGAGCGTGTCGGCCTACAACCGCGCGGTGGGGTCGTTGGAAACACGCATTCTTCCGGCTGCGCGTCGGTTCAAAGAATTGGGCGTGTCATCTGAGAAGGACATTCCGGTGCTTGAGGCGGCAGAACTTGTTCCGCGCAAGACTTTGCCTTTTGACATTGAGTAAAGGAGCGCTCATGACCGACGAGCAGTCCATGGTCGAGGAATTCCATCGCAAGTTCGAGATCGCGATACAGGCGGCTCCTACAGAGCTGGATGAGAACACGAAGCGGCTTCGTGTTCGTCTCATCCAAGAGGAATTTGATGAACTGAAGGAATCCATGGCTACTGGTGACCTGTCGGCGGTGGCCAAAGAGATGGCCGACTTGTTGTACGTGGTCTACGGCACCGCAGTCTCGTACGGGATCGATATGGAACCGGTATTTCACGAAGTGCACCGGTCGAACCTGAGTAAAGTCGGTGGCTACAAGCGTGCGGATGGGAAATGGGTGAAGCCGCCGACTTACTCGCCCGCCAGCCTTGAACCGATTCTGGACGCACAACGGGAGCGTATGTTGGCGGGCGAGCTCTCCGCCCTTGGCACCTCACCGGAGCCGCATTCGAATCTATGAAAAATCTGCGTTGTCCAGGCTGTGGAACGCCCTTCGTCCGCGTCGTCTACGACGAAGGAACCGTAGAGAGGCTGCTCAATCGCTTCAAGGTATATCCGTTCCGCTGCCAACTCTGTACGACGCGTTTCCGCTCCTTTTGGGCCGGGTCGCCCAACGCCACGCAAGCGGTGGATCGCCGGCAGTACAAACGATTGCCGGTGTCATTTCAGGCCAATCTCCTCGCAGAGAATGCCGTGCGGACCAATAATCGTGTCACGGATATTTCCATGGGCGGCTGCACGCTCGAGACGGCGGCGCCGCTGCCGCGAGGCACTTTTCTTGCGCTCACGATCAAGCCGGCCTCGGACGAGGAGGCCATCAAGATCGAGACTGCCATGGTCTGTTCCCTGCAACCAGAATCGATGGGCGTCCGGTTTCTTGAGCTGCTGGCGAACGATAAGCACCGTCTCAGCCAAGTCATCCTCAGCCTGTTGGTCGGGCAAAGCGTCCACCCTAATCTCTTCTCATAGCAGGACGCTGAAAAAATCTCCTTTCCACCCGCACGCGCCTCACCGTGCATCGTTCTCGCATCGCGCAGAAGTGCCATCATGCGTCAATCGTCAATGGTGTGAGAAAGAGGTCTTGGCGGGACACTTTGCAATTTCTTCACGTTTGACGAATGACGAGTGACGATGATCCCTTTGCCTGCTTGGTGGGAGCCTGGACAATCAGGTTGTCGATCAGACGCACGGAGCCAAGGCGTACTGCGCCGAGGAGAACGGTGCGTGAAGTCACCAAGGAAAGCGGCTCTAATGTTCGAGGATCGCACACCGCAAGATAGTCGATCGTCAGGGCAGGTTCTTGCTTGACGATCTGTGCCATCGCCATTTGAATGGCCTTGCCATCGGCAATCCCCTTACGAATTGCCTCAGCGCCGGCCCGTAGACCCTTATACAGCGTCGTCGCGACACTCCGCTCCTTCGGAGAGAGATACACGTTGCGTGAACTCATCGCCAAGCCATCCTTCTCACGCACCGTAGGTCGGACGACAATCTCCACACCAAGGTTCAGGTCCTCGACGAGTCGCTGCACCAGTGCTGACTGTTGAAAGTCTTTCTGCCCAAACAAGGCGATATGGGGACGGACAATGCCGAAGAGTTTTGTCACCACGGTGGCGACACCGGAGAAATGGCTCGGACGCGCTTCCCCTTCCCAGCGCCGGGCAATCGTGGGAAGCGTCACCCTAGTCTGGAATCCATCCGGATACATGGCTTGTGCCGACGGCTCGAAGCAGACATCGACTCCTTCCTTTCGGCACAAGGCACAGTCTTTCGAAATGGGGCGTGGATACTTGGTCAAGTCTTCCTGGGGACCAAATTGGGTCGGATTCACGAAGATGCTGACCACCAGGGCATCGCATCGCAGACGTGCGGCCCGAATCAGCGCTCGGTGGCCGTCATGCAATGCGCCCATCGTCGGAACGAAGCCGATCGTGACACCCTCACGCCGGAATCTGTCACTCCAGGCCATCATTGCTTTGGGAGAACGGATAATCTTCATGAGCCAGGCGGAGAGCTGCAGGTAGGGCGCGAGCCGTAGCGGGTCGAAGGCTGTGGAAATAAGAGACGCACTTCAGACTGGCTTTTGGCCTCGGCAAGCAACTGGGTAATCGTCCGTCGCTCGGTCGGATGCACCCACAACGGATCGAGTTCACTCAAAGGCACGAGGACAAACCGCCGCTGATGGAGGCGAGGATGAGGCACGGTCAAATCCGGCTCGTTGATGATGCGCTCGCCGTAGAAGAGAATATCCAGGTCGATGGTTCTGGGGCCTGACCGGTCGTCTTCGTCCCGCCCGAGCGAGCGCTCGATCTCACGGAGTATGCTCAATAGACTCTTCGGTGTGATGTCGGTTTCCAACTGCACAACGCCGTTCAGAAACCAGCCGTCGCCTGGGTTGGCCCCGTCGTTGACCGGCTCCGTTTCATACAGCAACGAGACGCCGAGGAGTTGAGAATGAGGCAGCAGGCTCAGCAGCGTCACCGCCCGATCGCAGAAATCGACCCGATCGCCGACGTTCGACCCGAACCCGATGAAGACCGTTTCGCGCATGTGCGTCAAGCATCAAACGTCATGCGTCATTCGTGGGAGGCTATTTCACGGTTGACGATTGACGGATGACGTCCTTTTCAGAATCCGGCTTTGCGGATTCGCTCCACCGCTTCTGCCAACCGCGCTTTCGACGTACAGACAGTCATACGGATATAGCCTTCCCCTGGAGCGCCGAAGCCGTTGCCGGGTGTCGTCACAATACCAGCCTTTTCCAAGAGGTGCGCGGTAAATGACGTCGACGTGTAGCCTTTGGGCACCGTCACCCAAATATAGAAGGCAGCCGGAGGTGGATCGACTTCCAATCCCAATTTCTTGAGGCCGGGGACAAGCGTATCCCGCCGATCCTGATACGTCTTCCGCAAACCGTCGGTGACAGACTCGTCAAGATTCAGCGCGGTGATACCGGCTTCCTGAATCGCCTCAAAACAGCCAGAGTCCAAGTTGCTCTTCACCTTGCCGAGACCGGCCAAGACATCCTTGTGGCCGACGGCAAAACCGATACGCCAGCCGGTCATATTGTAGGTCTTGGAAAGGGAATGGAACTCCACTCCGACTTCCTTCGCGCCATCTACTTCCAGAAAACTCGCCGGTCGCTTCCCATCGTAGAAAATCTCCGAATAGGCCGCATCGTGACAGACAATGACCTGATTTTCTTGTGCGAACTCCACGACCCGCTTGAAATAGTCCTTCGTCATGATGACCGATGTGGGGTTATTCGGTGAATTCAGCCACATCAGCTTCGCTTTCTTTGCTACGTCTTTCGGGATCGCATTCAGATCGGGAAGAAATCCGTTGGCCTTGGTCAGCGGCATGATGTGCGAGACGCCGCCAGAGAAACTGGTGCCGACCGGGTAGACCGGATAGCCGGGACTCGGAACCAGCACGATATCGCCGGGATCGACAAACGCGAGATGAATATGGCCGATCCCTTCTTTCGATCCGATTAAGGTCAACACTTCATTCGCCGGATCGAGCGTCACATTGAAGCGATGCTTATACCAACCGGCTACCGCTTTCCTGAAGGACAACATGCCTTCGTAAGAAGGGTACTGGTGGTGCTTGGGATCCTTGGCTGCCTTCGCCAGGCTTTCAATGATGGGAGCCGGCGTCGGCAAATCGGGGTCGCCGATGCCCAGGTTAATGATATCCACACCCTTCGCAATTGCGGCCTGCTTCATCTTATCGATCGCGGCGAATAAATAAGGGGGAAGCGTTTTGATTCTGGTAGCGACTTCAATCGGGAAACCAGCCATGTTCGATCGAACTCCTTTCGTGGGAATAGCGTTCAGCCGCCAGCGATCAGCCCTCAACAGACGGCTTAAAGCTGACTGCGGTCAGCTCTGATCAAGCTGCTTAGGTTACTTCAGAGCAGCGTCGGCAATCAACGTGTGGGAGCAAGAAGGTGGTTAATGAGCCGATCGGCTACATCATGGAGTCGTGGGAGGTGAGGAAGTGCTCTCGATTTCACCTGCTGCGTAGTGAGACGTGCCTTCATGAGATCCGGTGCACATTCCAGGCACAAGGAGTCGATTCCGGCCTGTTCCATCTCCAAATGGAACAAGAGCCCATAGGCACGGGCTCCGTACCGAAATGCTTGCAGCGGGGCAATCTCAGAACTAGCCAAAGGCACACAATCGTTAGGCAGATCAAACACCTCGCCGTGCCATTCGAAGACGTCGAAGGTTTCAGGGCAGGACCTAAACACGAGATCCTTCTTGCCCTCTTGGGTGAGACGAACCGGCGTCATCCCGATTTCGAGCGCCTTGCCCGACCGTATCGTCGCCCCCAACGCCTTGGCCATAAACTGGCTGCCCAGGCAGACGCCGATCACCGGCGTTCCGGCGAGCAACGCGAATCGAATGAAAGCCGTCTCCTCTGCTATCCACGGATCAGGATCGTTCACCGACATCGGCCCACCCATGACGATCAGCAGATCGCCGGCGTCTTTGGGCAGACCATCCTGCGGAACAAGATGATAGTCCAGCGAGATTCCTCGCTTCGCCAGCGAGGTCGCCAGGGCTCCCGGACCTTCAAAGGGAACGTGTTGGAGGCACACAGTCCGCATAGGACTAACTGTCATATGAAACAGGGATACGTCAAGTTACCACGTGATGAAAATGTAATAACAGGAGGAGCACAAAGTGAGATTTTCTTGGGCGCGATTCAGCGATGGTGTTTAGATAAGCTCATATGGGAAAGGGGGGATCGCCATGAAACGTTTCGCAATGGGGTTTCTCTGGTTTCTAATTCTCTATTTTGGAATATTGGGTGTTGGTGGAGCTCTCGTAGGAGCTTCAGCAGGAAGCGGAGGGAAGAATTTTGACCAGGGATATCAGGTGGGACATGCAGCCGGCGAAAAGTTTGGCAAGAAGTATGGAACCGTGATATTGATCATTGCCATCGGTGGGGCCGTACTTGGCACGATGACCGGCTCTCTTCCCGGGACGAGAAAGAAAGCATAAAGGCGTGAACCAAGAACCATTTCGGGATCCCATCTTTGGTCCGTCGGGTAGCGACCGAGTGATGAGACCATAGCAAAGAGTTTTTCACTCGCGCCGATGTTCTCTCTGATTCTGGCGATTACGCTCGTGCTCCTGGCCTTGCCGATCATCTTTATTGTAGCCGCATTATCGGGTGCGTGCTTCCATCTCGTTCCCGGTCTCTGTGTGCTCGCTCTCCATGCGCGGATCTGGCCGCGCTTCCGCCTAGGCCGTTTTGTCGTCCATGGTCAGATGGAAACAACGGTGTCGGGAGCCATTTCAGGCCTCTCGGAAGAAACAACGGGGACGTTCTATATTCACATGGGTAACCACGCCATCTTCATGAGATGAAACCAGAAGTGCCCCATGACATTGTTCATCGTTGACTGACAGGAGATGTCTGATGACCACCACGCGAACAGTGTCCATCGTCGCCTTTTGTGTCGCCTGGTTTCTTGTGAGCGTGACCGTTACCCACGGCTCGAGCGCATCCGAGACAACTGGGCAGGTGACCGAGTTCGCGCTACCTGTCGCGAATCCCGGGTACCCCCCAAGCCCGATGGCATTGCGGCAGGTACCGACGGCAACCTGTGGGTGGCCGAAACCGGCGTCAATAAGATCGCTCGAGTGACGCCGACCGGCGCCATCACGGAATTTCCCATCAAAGGCGGATTGTTGCCTTCCGCCGTGACCGCCGGCCCGGACGGGAACCTGTGGTTCGCTCAACGGGGCGGGGTCGGCTATATCACGTCGGCCGGCAAGGTGACGATCGATAAAGTGGACGGCATCATTTCGAGCATTACTCCTGGCCCCGATGGCAATCTCTGGCTCACTGAGAGCGGCAAGGCAAAAGTTGGGTTGCAGGCAGCGGCCGCCAATACGCGGCATGTGTTGCATCTTGCGAGCGGGTTCCTGCCGAAGACCAAAGCCGTCGCCCAAGGGCAGTCTGTGGAGTGGATCAACGAGATGCCCGGCCTCTCGACGGTGCAACAGACCAGCAAGCCGCCGATCTTCGATTCATCCTCTCAAGGAACCGGTTCGACCTACACAGTTCGTTTCGCCGTGGCCGGGACCTATGCCTGCGGGGGGATCATGCTCACCCATCGCACAAGGGCACAATCACAGTTCCCATGAGTGTCTCGCCCGGTACTGGAACTCCGACAACCAACTTTGTGGTGACCTGGGCGACCGGTTCTGACCCTGTGGTTTCCAATGGCTGGATCATCGATGTGCAGGTCGCTCCCCCCGACGCAAAAGACTTTGCGGCGTGGCAGGACGGGGTGACGACGAAATCAGCTGTCTATGTGTCGACTACCGGGGAACCTATCGCTTCCGCACGCGGATGCGTCACACGACCCAACAGAGTGCCTCCGATTGGTCGCTGGTGTCTTCCATCACCGTTCGCTGAGAGAAGATTTGAATTCTCGTTGCCAATGCCATTTCTCTGGTGAAGAATACGGTTCCAGTAGCCGTTCTCCGCCTCGATGAATGGTACCCCATTGGCCAACTCCTTTCGGCTCGCGCCCATGTCCCCCGTTATCCTCATTGTGACGCTCGTGCTTTTGACCCTTCCGGTCGGCTTCTTCGTGGCGGCATTGGCAGGGGCGCGATTCCATGCGGCTCCCTGCTTCATCGTGACCGCCATCTATGTGTGGATCTGGTTGCGGTTCCGCCCGACCCGCTTTGTCGTGCACGAACGATCGCTCGAAGTGGTCTGGCCCCTGAAACGCCGTGAGATCCCTCGATGCAGCATCTCAGAGGTGCGACTGTTGAACAGGGACGCGCTACGCAAGGAAATCGGCTGGGGTATGCGGGTGGGTGCCGGCGGACTGTGGGGCGGGTTCGGCTGGCTGTGGACGAAGCACCGGGGGATCGTCCAGATGTACATCTCGCGTACTGATGGATTCGTGTGGATCGATCGTAAGGATGGCCGCCCGTGGCTCATCACGCCGGAGCAGCCGGACAGCTTTGTCCGTGCGCTCTTGAGCGGATAGCTAGAGGAAACCGGAAATCCAGAGAACTATTTCGCCCTAAGAGCCTGGCTGTTACGACCCTGTCTGCGCTACAATTCGCCTCATGAAACAGTCGATCAAGACAGTCGAAGACCTTCGTTGGTTGATTTCCCATACCGGTGGCTTCCGCTCCGGCTACGTGACCGACCTGCAGATGTCGAAGCGGCGTCTCTTCGATGAAGAGACGGGACGCGACGTCCTGGCAGACACAACGGTCTCAGTGACGATCCGGTATGTCGTGCGTGACGTAGTCCGCGTGGCCAAGCTACGGATGACCGGTGTGACAGACTTTTCAGTGTTCGAGCAAGAAGGGGTGGACTGCTCCTCGCTGGGCATCATCCACACCGAGTGTAGCGCGGGCCGGTTACGTTTCTGGTTCGATCCGCAAGGGGAACTGTATGTCGTGTGTGAGGAAGCGCATCTCGAAGAAGTCTCTACTCCAGTCGTGAGCACCCACCCCGTTCCAGAACTGGCGCGCTGGACATTTCAGGGGCACACAGCCGACGGTCCCACAGTGCAGTGGCTGTTGGACGAGTTGGATCGGGCCGGCCTGCCTTGCTCATGGCAGGCGGCGAAGCGGACTGCGGCCATTCATCCATCGATTCAATGGGAGGGCGATCTCATCCCTTCCGGCGGGGCTGCCGCTAACCGAATGAACATGGTGCATGTCATGGCTTATGGCCCGCTGGATGGACAAGGATTTGGCCTTATGCTGCGGGTGTTCGGTACTCAGGATCGGCAGGTCTGCCGTATCCTCGAGGTCCTTGCTGATCACATCACGCAGCATTTTGCCGGCAACTGCCTCGTCGGAACGACAATCATTCCCGGTCGCGAATGGGAGAGTTGGATCGCGCAGGAGGGCCGCGCAAAACTAGGTTGAGGAAGAGGGCGAGACAATCTGCTGGTTAGTGCGCGTGCTCGGGGGAATAGCGGCCGTTGCCATTTCCGTTCGGATAAGTCGCCGCACCGTTGCCGTTCGAGTAGCTTGCTACGCTATGTCCGGTGCCGTTCCCGTTCACATGACCGTGACTATTTTTTCCGTTCACACATTCCACCAGGGCCCAAAACCGAAGCGGGTTCACCTTCTGTTTCCGAGCAATACGGAGGGACGTACCCTCTAGCACCGTATTGAGCGACAGGTCGGTCCGCCAGCCCAGGTGTTTGGTCAGCGGAGAAATCACTTTTTCTACCGCCGCAATCACTTTGTTCCCGTTGCTGAAATGATTCAACATGATGATGCGGCCGCCGGGCCTGCAAACACGGATCATTTCGTTGACGACCTTCCGATAGTCTGGCACCGCAGTCACCACGTAGGCCGCCACCACTGTATCGAAGCTATCATCGGCAAATTCCATGGCCCCGGCATCCATGCGGTGAAGCTGCACGTGCGCAAGTCGGTGCGCCTCCGCCCGCTCCTTGGCTTTGGCCAACATGCCCTCGGAGAGATCAATCCCGATAATGCGGCAATGACGGGGGTACATCGGGAGTGCGAGGCCGGTTCCCACCCCAACCTCAAGGATATGCTCGTCGGGCTGCACATTCAGGTTGCGAATGGCCGATTCCCGACCTTCGTGGAACACCTTGCCGAAAATCTGATCGTAAAACCCGGCATACGAAGTATACAGGCGTTCGATCTTGTGGAGATCCATTGTTTCCTCCAAACCTCAGACGATTTGCGACCTGCATACCCCGGATATACAGGGGTGGCAGCCAGCCATGTCGACGCGGGTAAAAAACTAAAGGCGGGAAACCTAAGTGGTGCGAGATGCCCGCCCGAACCGTAAGCGGCGCTACTGTAGCCAAGTCACTTGAATGAGTCAACAGATTCTTCGTGACACCACCGTGAAGTTGGATCGCCCCTGACTTGGCTAGGGCCATAAGGACTAAAATGAGTAACTTTGGGCCTCTCCCGCCTTGATTCAGACCTCGTCGCTGTGTGATAGGTACGCGCCATGATCTTGGCCGGCCTCTTTGCGGGCGTTTTGTTCATCGGACTGATCCTCGGCGACTGGTTCTACTTTATCCGGCTGACGCCGGACGCGATCCGTTATGGGTGCAGCGTCGCGAGAAGCCAGGATCGATGGACCTGGAGCACCCTCGCGACTGTGCGCGCTCGGTTTACCGCCAACGGTGTGTTGATGCTTCCGCACGGAGTGGCATGGTTCTATCCGGATCTGTCTCAGATTGCGATTCGTCCCCAATATCGACTGTTCTCCATGAGTTTTCGAACAGCCTGGCCGATTAAAGGGCTCATTCATCTCTCAACCGGCGACCAGGCCATGGGAGCGCTTTGTGTAAAACGCATTCCCTGGTCGTCGGCACTCATCACACTTATCTGGTTTGCACTGGTGTCAATCGGGTCCGTGACCTTCGTGATCACCTACGCGATGGAGGGGGGATTCACGTCGCTGAGGGGAACCCTGATCGGTGCAGGGATGATCGGCATCGCATTGCTCGTGCTGGCCTTCGGTCTCGTCACAGTCGTGATTTCCTATCGACTGGAAAACAGCCGTCTCACGAAGGTTTACGACGAGCTGCGCGAGGCGCTGGAAGGCTCGCCTCACTCGAAACCTGAAAGCACTACGCCTTAAACAAGTTTAAAAAATGGTCGTATTCGGCAGACAAATTCAGAGCCGCTCGATTGCGGGCCAAGCCGGCAATGATTCCACGATGCTTCTTGACGAGACCGGACGTTTCAAAGGCGAGCCGGAACTGCTGCCACTGCAAGGCGGGATCGGACATAATCCGAGTCTGTTCTTCCTTGGGCAAGGCATGCACCGCTGTCGTCAATGTGCGAATAGCCTTTTCCACGCTTTCATAGGGCGGGGCCAATTTGAGCCTGGCATAAAATGTTTCGAGGTGACGACGGAACTCATCTTTGAGGGCCTGGAGTTGGTCGGGTGCTGTCGTGGGGGCGTCTGGCATGGCGATCGGACGGATGATACGGTATGGAGAAGGGCTGTGACAACTTTTCAATGGAGGACGGCATGAAATCTGTTTCACGCATGATTATCGGATTGGCGGCGTTGGTCGCGGTGGCGGGCTGTTCGTCCTATCACCATCATCATGGGATGGCGGAGGGCGGCAAAGGCGATGCCTATTGGCAGAAGGGCCAGCAGGACATGGCCGGCTTGATCGATCGAACGGTGAAGGATCCAGCGAAGGCCACACAAGTCAAGGGGATCGTTGGCGAGATTGTAACGGAGCTGAAGGCGGGCCGCGAACAGGAACGCGCCTATCATCGCCAGCTCTATACCTTGAATGCCAGCTATACCGCGACTCCGGAAGACTTCACGAAGATTTTGGACGAGGGGAATAATCAACGCATGCGGACCTCCGCCAAGATTCTTGCCCTCCGCTTCAAGATGAAGGAGTTGATGACGGCGGACGAATGGAAGGCGCTGTCTGACCAGATGCTGTCCTACAGCGGCAAATATCAGCACGGCGGGACAGGAGCGAAGTCGGGCTATTAGGAAGGTCGCGGCTAAGGTTAAGGTTGAGCCGGAATAAGGAGCGTGTTTGCTCAGCCTTGACCTCGACCTTAGCCTGATCCTGGATTTGCGCTCTTCAGTGGGACTGCAGTCCAGGTCGCGCCGGCATCGGTTGAACGGTAGAGGCCGCTGCCGTTCGTGCCGGCATACAGCGTTTGGGAATTCTTCGGTGCCATGGCGAGAGCTCTGATATTCAGCGTCGCGAGTCCTTGATTCATCGCCTGCCAAGTCTTCCCGCTGTCGGTGCTTTTCAACACGCCTCCTGGTCCACCGATATAAATCAAAGACGGCTCAGTGGGATGGATCACCACGCTGCTGATGAAGGGATCGGGAAGCGATTGTCCGATCCGCTCCCACTGCCCACCTTTGTTCGCCGTGCGGAATAGTCCCTTCGTGGTGCCGGCATAGACGATGTCGGGGTTTATCCGGTCGATTTCGATGGCATTCACGCCCAGCGCCATCGAGGCCATCAATTCCGTCTCCGGGATCAGCCCATTATTAATCTTCTTCCAGGATGTCGCTGCATCCTCTGACCGATAGATCCCTCCCGTCGTGCCTCCATAGAGAATAGTCGGATCCTTGGCGTTGATCGCGATCGATGTCACGATGTGCACTTCCTTCATCCCGTTCATCCGTTCTTCCCACTCGCGGCCTCCATCCTTTGTGTAGTAGGCGCCGACAGTGGTCGCAGCATAGATTTTCTCGCTGAGCGCCGGGTGGAAGACGAACTGATTCACGAACGACACGTGCTCTTTCAGACCGACATTGTGCGGCAGCCAATGTTGCCCCCCGTCCGGACTCTTGTAGACCGCATCCCCCATGGTGCCGGCATAGATCGTCGCCGGAAGCTGGGGGTCGATCGCAATAGTTGTGACGCGCCGCGCACTGAAACTCTGGAACCGCTCCCATGAAGCGCCGGCATCACGGGACTTGTAAACGGCGTCGTTGGTGGCGACGTAGAGAATATTCGCATTCGTCGGATGGAGCGCAATCGAGACGATGGATTTACTCTCCTTCTCGCAACCGGCCACCAGCGTATGTAGAAGCAACACGACAATGGTGTGGATGTAGAAGTGAGGGATTCGCAATCTCTCGTGGGACTGGCGTTGTATCATGCGCCAGAGCAGCGGAGATGTCTCAACGTGGCGAGAAACCTAACCATAGAGATGCGAGAGGAGTCAAGGCGCGCACGCTTCATAACTTCTGAATGAGTCGCTTCGCGTACCCCGTCAATTCAACGTAGCCTTGGCCTTTCACAGGCCGGCCCTGCTTCGTTCCTGACACAGCTACCGCGCCTTCCCAGTAGGTGACCTGCGCGCTGCGCGATGTTCGGAGTTCCTGATCTGCGAGTAATGGGACAAGATCAAGCACAAGATCCAAGGACGGAATCGCAAGCCGCCACTTGTTTGGGTAGACCGCTCTACTCTCCGGGCTTGTCCAGGTCCCAGTGGCCTCGATGCTGATGTCAGCAACCGAGAGGTGTCGAGTTTGTCCATCGGGTGACACGACGGTGCCACTGGACGCAGGATCGGATGATCCATTACTCCTGCGCATGCGGTACAGCATGAGTTCACTGTTGTCCGCCAATTGGACGCTGAACCAGTCCCATCCGACCAGATCGTCGCCGAGATCGGCAGATCCGAATTCATGGTCCATCCAACTGGTGCCGGTCACATCGAACCGTTCACCGTTGATCGAGAGGCTGCCGGATGTGGCCAGTCTCGTGAACGAATAATAGTGGGAGGCTTGGCCCGTGCCTGGTCCTTTTCGGCTGATGCCATCCGGGCCATGGATGACCAGGGACTTAACCGGTTGAAGCGTGAGGACGAGCGAGTGCGCGCCGTCGTGTGCACTTAAGGTGTGGATGCCGGCCGCATCGGCAGATGCCTCCGCATGCCAGCCGTCGATCCACACGCGAAGTCTTGATTCATCCGCTCCGGCCTTGCCTAACCCGGCCCGGCTGAGCTTTTCGGAGAAATGAAATCGTTGCCCGCCGATGTCGGTCAAGGCGAAGTGGGCCAGATACAGGTGGCTCACCGACCACTGCGACGGCAGCGTTTTCACGTCGTCGGGCGGGATGGCACGACGAAAGAAGGTCAATTCAAAGCCAAACTGCCGTCCGTTCTTCGCCTGGAGATGGCCCGTGTAGTACCACCATTCGGTTCGGTAAGCTGGGTGCGAGCCATGGTCTTTGGGAAACTCATACCGGTAGCCAGTAGTCGCCGGGCGAAACGGCGTCGTGGAGGGATCTTTGCCAAGTACTAGGGACAAGTCGCCTGCCAGCCAGGCAGCGAAGAGGATAACCAATCGGACGCTGCGCATCATGACTCGCCTCATTTCAGAGCCGAGAACGGAGTGCTTTGGCTGAACACCGCGCATCGCATTGCACAGTGTTTATAGCACGAGAATCTTGAATCGAACAAATCGCCAGTATTAGAGCGGTTTTACACATTCTCGACGTACTTCGCTGGCTGCCGAACAGCGTTGACAATTTTCACGAGTCTCGGCTATCGTGAGCTATGCAGATTGATCGTGAGCGTGAGCCCTCGGGGCGAGTCCCTTCTGAGCAAGTCGAGCCCTTTTCGATCCCTAACCGCCTTCCGGTGTTTCCATTGCCCAATGTCGTCTTCTTTCCAAAGACGTATCTGCCACTCCACATCTTTGAACCGCGTTACCGCCAAATGGTTGCCGACGCGACAATTGGCGGCCAGTGCATAGCCATGGCGTTGCTCAAAGAAGGATGGGAGTTCGACTACTACGGGAATCCGTCGATTTATCCCGTTCTCTGCGTCGGGCGGATCGTGAGCGTGCAATCGTTGTCGGACGGCCGCTCGAATATTCTGCTCCAGGGGCTCGAACGCTGCGAGATTCACGAAGAGCATTTCGAAAAGTCCTATCGCGAAGCGACCATTCGCATCAAACCAAAACTCTCGGAAGTCGGGCTGGCACCGGACGTTCGGTGCGCGCTGATCGAGGTGCTCGGCCGGTATCTGCAAACGAGGGAAGACAGCACAGCGTGGCAGGGATTCTTTCGAGAGGAAGTCAGCGACGAAGTGCTGGTGAACACCCTCTCGACCTATCTGGAGTGCACCTCGTTGGAAAAACAATTCCTGTTGGAAGCGGACGGACTGCACCAACGGGCGCGCCGCCTGAACGATCTGATCCAATTCATGCTGCACGATCAGCACGGCACGAAGGGTTGGGAGTAATGGATCGGACCATTGCGATCAATGTCAGCCATCTCTGTAAAACGTACGACAACCATAAAGCCGTCGATGACCTATCCTTCCACGTTTATGCGGGCGAAATTTTCGGCCTGCTGGGACCCAACGGCGCAGGAAAAAGCACCACCCTTCGCACCCTCATCACCCTGCTGCATCCGACCTCCGGTACAGCGACCGTCCTTGGGCATGACACCGTGCGCGAGGCGGACAAGGTGCGAACGCTGATCGGTTATGTGCCGCAGGAGCGAGCGATTGACCGGTTTCTCACGGGCCGTGAACATCTCCAGCTGCTCGGGGCGCTCTATCACCTGACAAAAGAGGAAGCGGCCAAACGAATCGCCGAGCTGTTGAAGCTGGTTGAGTTGGAGGCCCATGCCGATCGGCCGGCCAAGACCTATTCCGGCGGCATGAAGCGCAAACTCGATATTGCTTGCGGTTTGCTGCCCGATCCCAAAATCTTGTTTCTTGACGAGCCGACTCTTGGCCTCGACGTCCAAAGCCGTCTGAGGATCTGGGAGTATGTGCGCATGCTGAAAGCCCGCGGCATGACGGTCGTGATGACAACGAATTATCTGGATGAAGCGGACCAGCTCTGTGATCGCTTGGCCATCATCGATGGTGGGAAGATCAAGACGCTCGGCGCGCCAGCCGAACTTAAAATCGCGCTCGGTGGCGACATTGTCTCGCTGACGATCAAAGAAACCACCCGCATCAGCGCGCTGGCGGCAGCCGTGAAAGGACAACCCGCGATTCGGACGGTGAATGCAACGGCCACGGGCCTGGATATCCGTGTCGAGTCCGCCGAGAAAGCGATTCCGGCGATCTTGGACGCAGCGAATCGGCTGGACTGCCGACTGGAGTTTATCGACTATCACCGGCCCCGGCTGGACGATGTGTTTATCGCTCACACAGGGCGATCTATTAAGGACGACATTCACCCTGCCGAAACAGCTTGAGGACGAAATAATGAGTCACTATTGGCAAGAAATCTGTGCGTTGACGATGCGGTGGGTCCGCCGGTTGAGCCGGGAAAAGTTCAGCATGCTGTTCACGCTGGTGCAGCCCATGCTGTTCTGGCTCATTTTCTTCGGCAACCTGTTTCAGCGCGCTGCGGATACTCAGGTTACCCAAGCGCCCAACTACATCAGCTTCCTCGCGGCGGGCGTGGTCGTGATGACTGTGCTGAATAACGGCCTGGCCGGCGGGGTCGATCTGTTGTTTGACAAGGAGAACGGATTTCTGGAGCGCTTGATGTCCACCCCGATTCATCGAAGCTCCGTCATTCTGAGCCGCTTTATTTTCGTCATGACGATTACGTCGATGCAGGTCCTCGTGATCCTCGGCGTCGCGTTCCTCTTTGGGGTTCGGCCGGCGACAGGTTTGCTCGGTATCGCGACGATTCTGTTCATCGGGATGATGTTCGGCGTTGGATTGACCGCCATCTCGATGGCCATGGCCTTTTCCGTGAAAAGCCATGGCGACTTCTTCTCTGTGCTGGGATTCCTCTCGCTGCCGATGATTTTCCTCAGCTCGGCGCTCGTGCCGCTGGCGGCGATGCCTGGATGGATGAGTTTCCTCGCGCAGTTTAATCCCATGACCTGGGCCATCGATGCGGTGCGTCCCTTGATTCTCTCCGGGTGGAATGAAGCCTTGCCGCATGTGGCTATGGTCGTGGTGGTGATGGTCGTGTTCGATGCGCTCTGTCTGTATGGCGGGGCGAAGGCGTTTCGCCGGGCGATGGGGTAAACTGATGGGAGTTGGAGAGTAATGATGGTCATGCCTGAAAGTCAGATTCGAGCGCTCATTCGCTTGCTCTCAGATGAGGACGATCGGATCGTCCAGACGATCAGCGGAAAGTTGATCGATATCGGACCGTCGGCGGTGCCTCTGTTACAAGAAGCTGAGATTGAGCAGCCGGAAATGGCCGATCGGATCGCGTCGGTGCTTGAAGAAATCCGCGGGGGAAAGTTAGAGGACGAGCTGGCTGAACTGGCGGCGCTCCCTGACGAGGCCATGAGTCTGGAAACGGGAGCCTTCTTGATCGCCCGCTACGCCTATCCTACTCTTGATGTGGCCCACTATCGTCAGCAGCTGGATACGATGGCGCAGGAAGTTCGTGCACGGATCGGCTTGCGAGCATCCGGAGAAGAAACGGTCAATGCGCTGAATCGCTATGTATTCACGGAACAGGGGTTCAAGGGCAATACGAAGAATTATTATGAATTGGAAAACAGCTACATCAATCGCGTTATGGATCGGCGAGTCGGGATTCCGATCAGTCTGTCGGTGGTGTATCTGCTCATCGGACAGCGCCAGTCCCTTCCGCTCTTCGGCATCGGAATGCCCGGTCATTTCTTGGTGAAATACGAATCCGACCGCTACAAGATCTTTATCGACTGTTTCAACGGCGGGGCGTTGCTCACCGAGAAAAACTGTGCGCGGTTTCTGACGGAAGCCGGGTATGGGTTCGACGACAAGTATTTGCAGAAAAGTCCGGTTCGCGCCATCCTGTCTCGCATGGTCAAAAATCTTTTGGCGATCTATTCGAAGATGGACGAACCGGTGAAGACCGCCCGCCTGACAAAGTTCATTGAAATCTTGGGTGGGGAACCTCGCGAAGAAGGCCTTTAAGCTACAATTTAATCGTCAGCAGATCTTTCCCCTTTCGAATCTTTCCCCCATACTTCTCCCCTGCCTGGGCCTTCACGTCGTACCGATCTGCGATCGGGTAAAAATGCGACAGGACGAGCCGGCCGACGCCGGCCTCACGGGCAACCTGGCCACATTGTCCGGCGTGCAAGTGGACGGGACCCGGCCGGTTGGCCGGAAAAGAACAGTCCAGAATGGCAAGATCGGCATCTCCGCAGAGGCGCACAAGGCTGTTGCAGTATTGTGAGTCTCCTGAATAGGCCAGGGCCTTGCCGCCATACTCGAGTCTGTATCCCAGGCAATGCAGGCGAGGGCTGTGGGTCACCGTTCGCGGAAGGATCTTTGTCTTCCCGATCCAGAACGGGCGGTCGGAGACTTCTTTAAAATGGACGCCGAATGGTGCCCGGCTGAAGTCAGGCAGCGCGGCGAAGAGGGCGCTGAAGAGCTGCCTCGTGCCGAGCGGGCCGATGACGGTGAGCGGCGGCCGTTTCCCACCTTCATACTTCGCATAGATCATCGCATCGAAGAAAAACGTGATGAAATCCGAAAAATGGTCTGCGTGAAAATGGGAGAACAGGATGTGGGTGATCCGGTTCCGGTCCACGCCGGTTTTGATGAGGTTCATCAATGTGCGTGGGCCAAAGTCCAGCAAGATCGTCTGATCGGTGCGGACGAGATACCCGGCCGCGGCGCGTGCGGGGTGAACGTTCGTGCCGGAACCCAGAATCGTCAGCTGCATCATCTATGGTGCGCCTTTCTGGAAGCTGTCCCGAAGCCGCAACAGCAGCTCGCGAGTCTGTTCCACTTCTTTGGGGTTGAAGGCTCGCTCGAAGAACGGACGAAGAAACGCGATATGGGCCGCAAAGGTCTTCCGAAACAGGGCATCACCTTTTGCAGTTAACGAAATCTTGGTGTACCGGCGATCTCCTTTTATCGCATCCCGCTTGATCAGGCCTTTCGACACGAGGCGATCGAGGACACCGGTGAGAGTGCCTTTAGTCACCAGAGTCTTCGCCGACAATTCAGAGCAGGTCATGCCGTCCGTATCGCCCAGCGTCGCGATTACATCGAACTGCGACGGAGTCAGCCGCAGTGATCGAATGTGGCGGCTGTCAGTTCGCCAAAACGAAAGGTACGCTTCGACCAGCGGCCGTACGAGCTTGAGATGGGGATCGTCCTTGAGGTGTGGGAGCTCCATGGCGCCAGAGTAGTCCTAACTAGAATGAAGGGTCAAGTTCAACGTGCGTTCCAGCGAAGAGCGGGAACGGGGTCGATTCATTGACGACCTATCAATGACGCCCGTATGATCCTGCTCCCATGGCGGGACGTCACGAGCAAGGGCAGGGCAATCCGGCGGCGCTTGTCATCCTGATCGGCCTCATCGTGGCCGGCGTGTGGATTTGGAAGCGCCTGACGCCGGAGACTCAGGACTATGTCATCGATCAGGCAGTCCCAATCGCTGTTGTCGCCCTGGCAGTCCTGGCAGTCCTGATGATGGCCTGGCAAGCTTTCCGCCGCCGACAATTCAAGCGGCGAGAACGGAAGCGATTGCTCACGCTGTTCGAACAGGAGACAGGGCGGGATAAAAAATTGGAGCTCGCCTTTGCCATGATCGAAGTCAATCACTATCGCGTCGAAGGACTGGAGTCTGCCATGCCGGCGCTAAAAGATCTCTTCGTCACAACATTGCAACGGGCGTTAGGCGACAAGCAGCATCGCATCAGAGGGATGGCGGCGAGTCACTTGGGCGCACTACAAGATATGTCGGTGGTGCCGCTGTTGGTCAAAGCGTTAGAAGACGACCATGCCTATGTGCGCTCCTGCGCAGCCTTGGGATTGGGACGACTACGAGCAACGGAAACGCGTGAACGACTCGCGAAAGTGATGGAAGAGGATTGGGACCAGACCGTCAGAAGCCGAGCCAGAGAAGCGTTGGAACAGATGCGAGAGTAAGCTGGTCGGCGTGGCACCGACACAGCCCATATCAGATGTGAAGGAGAGCAGTTTCCCAACAGTGTCATAGGTGATAGCCCATGACACCTTTTTATATTCATCTGACCTAATCTGGTTCCTAATACCTTACCGGAACAATTTGAAACACGCACATCTCGGTGACATGATAATCAGTATCCGGCCGAAGGACGGTGTACCAGTGTCGTTTATCGGCCTCCTGGGACCATGTTAGGAAGTACGTTTGTTGATTGTGCCGAAATGGCCACAGGTACCAGTATCGAAACCGGAAAATCGGTGTATTGCCTTCGTCCCACCATGGAGCTGACACGCTTTTGACTGCATAAGCCCCATCACCTTCATCTGCTAGTTGCTTCTCATTCCTGTCATTGTAATCTGACCAATAGTGAGGAATGATCCGCTTTGCTGCCTTTGCATGGACCTGTTCGCTGAAAGCAGAGCTGTCGCTCTCACTGATTGGACTTGGGATCTTACTGTCGGCATATACAAAATAGATGTCTCCATCGTGCATATGACTTCGCCAGTGGAGCCCGACGATTGTTTCTACCGTTCCATCATTGTTAATATCGAAAACATACCGTTGATAGCTTTCTGAGCTCTCATACGGCTGTGGGGTGTCCGGCTCAATAGCTTCGGCATCATTCGGTAGTCCAACTCCAGGCCATATATTGTCTCCGGGTCTACCATGTGGCCGAGATTGTAGCTGAAACTGGCGGCAAAATTGGTTATCTTTCGAGTACAGAGCAGTAAGTGAACCGGCAGGTGGTCGTACTCTTTCGTTCGGTAAAGGAAATTCAAGTGAATCTCTACTCTTCGAGAGCTTTCGATTTGGCGTAAAGTCACATAGTTCGTTTGATTGGCGTGAAGTATTTCGTGATATCACAGAGCCTTGCTGTTTGCGCTCGCATACTTTAAGCCCCTTTGCTGTAACAATAACGCGAAGATTGCATGGTGCGTCTCCCTCATAGCAATCGAAGTGGGTGCGGCTCAGTACGTGTGATCGATCAACCCAGACGCTGAGCCACTTTGATGGGTCACTCCCACCCATGCCATATGGATAGACAGGCCCAAGCCCCATTTTGGCGCGAATAGTCCTTCCATTAGAAAGAACACAATCTTGCGGTTCAGCGCTGTAGAAGTTGGCGTTCGATATCGCATATGTGACGATTTCTGCGCGATTGTTCGCTGAATCGCAGCGAAGCTTGAAGTAGTAGTCTAGGTAGTCGGCGTGGGCCACGCCAGTGAATATTGTGAGGAGCATGAATGCGGAGACTGCTATACACATTGGAGGTCTCTTCCTCTGTTGGATGTGTAACGATACCATGCCAGGGTCCCAATAGAGCGCCAAGTGCTCTATGGTACTGAAAAGGTCCTGTGCGACAGATACGCGAATGAGAATCATGCGACTTGTGTCTCAGCTTGTTCCTCGATCCACTCGATTACGGCGATCTCTGGCCGACAATTGAAGCGAAATGGAAGGAACGACCACCCCAGGCCTCGGTTGATGTACAGATTATGTGCGCCCGATTCGTGCCAGCCTGCCACGCGCCCGTTGCATCCAGGGGGGAGCCAGAAGGTCGGGAGGCCCGGCACTTGCCATTGGCCGCCATGACTGTGTCCGCACAAGATCAAGTCGATGGCGTGATGCGCTTCCACCTGGTCGAGGATGTTCGGTGCGTGGGCCAACAACAGAGTAAAACGACGGTCGGCATGAGGAGGCACGCACCTTAGGTCGGCTCGGTGGAGAGAGGGGTCGTCGACCCCGACAATAGCCAGCTCCTCGACGCCCGTTGAAATGACGGTGCTCTGGTTCACCAACAATGTGATCTTATGTCGATCAGCGAGTTCGGCATACTGTGCCACAGGTACTCCACTGTAGTGATCGTGGTTGCCCAATGTCACGAAGACCGGGGCGATCTCGCGAAGACGCGCGAGAAAACGGAAGAGATGCGGCAGCCCCTCTGGCACGTTGAGCAAATCCCCTGTGATGAAAATCCAATCGGGCCGAAGCTCCTCAACCGTCGCGACGACGCGATCATGACGCGCGTGGTAGCGATCGAGATGCAGATCGGTCAAATGGACCGCGCGACGGCCGGCGAGAGGAGGATGCACATAGGTAAGGGTGGAGACTTCGTGTGTAGACAGGCCGATTTCCCAATGCGGGATGAGGCTGAAGAACCGATACAACGGTTCACTCAAGCAGGAACCGATGTACGCACGCACGTGATCGGGCCAGGACATTTGTCGACTGGTCATTTGATGATTCGGTCGAGTTCGGCCCGGTCGGCAGGAGTGACGCGATAGCCTTTTTCGTAGAGCTGGCTCATGCCGTTCATCATGTGCTCGAGATTCCTGGTTCTATACCAGACGTCGAACCGTTCCGTGAGAGCTGTAGCCTGTGTAGCCGATGAGTGTACCGGATCGTATGCGAGCGCAAGCGATTGGAAAAGATCTCGCAGCTCCTCCCGATTATAGTGGGCGTCGTCATCCCGGTCGCCCACAAGTGCAAACTCATAGGACGTCAAGCTTACCGACAGTGAGGATTGGGTCCGGTGGAGATCCCGACGCACCGCATCGAGTCCCCCGGGGTACAGCCGAAGGCAGTCTTCACGGCTCGGCGGCTGGAGCACGAGATCGAGGCTTATGGGGTGGACGTCGAGGGGAGCCGGCTTGTGCTTTTCCTGCCGATAGAACCAGTTCGTGCAGCCGCTCGCCCTCGCGAACGCGATTTTATCGGATGCAATGTACTCTTGAATATGGCGAGTAAATTGATTGAACACGCCGTCCGGTGTTTCACGTGATCCATCGGCAGCCAGCAGTGCAGCCGCGAAGCGCAGAGGCAGAAAGAGCATCAGCACTACCGTCGTCTGAATCATCAGCCCATGCCATCGAATAGAATCTGGTTTGTGCGATATGTTTTGCATAGGATACGAACAGTATACCATGGGCCTTACCTTCCAAAAGCGGCGGGAACACATTCAGCAGCACGCAGAGCGTTTGATAAGGAGTGATGTGTGACGGAACAGATTGAACCTCTTCTCACGAGCGCCATCCCGGGGATCGGCGGACGGATCCGCGCCACACCCGAAGATTTTCAGGTCGAGGAACGGCCGTTGTATCTCCCCTGCGGGGAAGGGGAGCATCTGTACGTCAAAATTACCAAGCGGGGGCTCTCCACACCGGACCTTGTCCGCCGCCTCTCATCTACGCTGGGCGTGAAGGCTCAGGCTATCGGCGTGGCTGGATTGAAGGATGCGCGAGCCGTCACTATTCAGATGGTGTCTCTGCTGGGGGTCAATCCGGAGCAGATGTCTCGTCTCAAGATCGACGATCAGATCCAGACCGTGGAGATTCTCGGGCGCCATCGCAATCGGCTGCGAACCGGCCACCATGCTGGGAACTATTTTCGGGTTGTCATTCGTGAAGTCGCCGATCATGCGGCAGAGGCGGTGCCAATTGTTCTCGAACAACTTGCCCGGCGCGGCGTGCCCAACTACTTCGGGCCACAGCGACAGGGGAAGGGTGGAGACAATTACCAGATCGGCGCTGCTTTGCTGAACAATCCGCATCGGCGGGGCAAGATGAGCCGGGCCAAACGCATCTGGTACCTGAATACCTATCAGTCCTTTCTCTTCAACCGCATGTTGGCCCGGCGTATCGATCACATCGATCGCATCTTTGTCGGCGACTGGGCGACAAAGTTGGAAAACGGCGCCTGCTTTCAAGTGGAGGATGTCGAGAAAGAACAGCCGCGAGTGGATCGTTTCGAGATCAGCCCGACGGGGATTCTCTTTGGTTCAAGGGTGTCGTGGGCCAGTGGGGAGCCAGGGCGGATTGAGGAAGCTGTCGTTGCGGAAGCGGGCACAACGAAAGACGCCCTCGTCGTAGCGGGGAAGGCCTGCGGGTTCCGAGGCGAGCGCCGGGCGCTGCGGGTTCCGCTGGCGGAACTTGAGTGGTCGCTCGACGGCTCGACCCTTACCCTGGTATTTGCCCTTCCCCCCGGCGCCTACGCCACGAGCGTATTGCGCGAAGTGATGAAACAGGAGAGCCATGTAGGCGACGCATGATATCATAAAAAAAGCCCTTTCTCCTCTGGTCGAAAGGAGATTGCCCGTGCGATCACGTCTACAACAGAGTTCCATTGCCCGGGTTACCTTTCTCATTCGAGCCTGTAGTAGCACACTCATTCTGTCTTCCTTAGTCCTCGTAACCCTTGTGATCATCGTTTCCGATCACGCTACCGCTGCTCAGAAAACTGGGCGTGATGTCTACTACAACACGCTAGCCCCGGTCAGCGGTCCTTGGGCCCCGCAGTTGTCGAACGCAGATTACCCAACCCAGTACGGTGAAAGTCGACTCATTGTATGGATGGTTGCCCAGCAGCATCTGTACTGGAGTGGATTGGTTGCGGGAGCACTCATGCTCGTTACGCTGCTTGAGGTGTGGGCGATCCTTAGCCGTCGCAAGCCATCAGCGGAGCAGACGGATCAATGGGCCTACGACATCCTTCGCATTGTCACAGGCGGTTTTTCGGTAGCGGCGTTGCTAGGGGCTGCGCTTGGAGCTTGTTTGCTCGTCTTGTATCCAGACCTAACTCTTTACCTCGTACGAATCTTCCGTCCAACAGTCTTGATCTATGCCGCAATGGCGGTGGGGCTGACGCTGTTGACCTATAGCTATTACTACACATGGTGGTTTTGGAACCAAGGCGCACTCAAATATCTGCATAGTTGTCTTGGTGTCCTTGCGAACATGGTGGCGACAACGATGGTCATGTTGGCCAATGGCTGGAGTAGTTTTATGCTGTCACCGGCCGGGGTGGATCATGGCGGAAGGTTTCTCGGGAACGTCTGGCATGCGCTCCACACGGCGACCTGGAACGCGTTTAGTATTCATCGACTCCTGTCCCATCTGATCCTCGCGTCGGCAGTATTAGCCAGCTATGCGGCTTATCAAGCGTTGGGCTCAAAAACGGGGAAGAAGTGGGAAGAGGCTGAGCAGCGGACGTATCTTTGCCTGCTTGTTCTGGCGGGGGCCTTCTTTGTTCTCCAGTTCCAAGGCTATCAGCTCGTACGTGAAATTTACGCCTACCGTCAGCAGATGGGGATCACTTTGCTTGGAGGGTTGCTGGCTTGGTTGGGCCAAGTGCGCGCCTTGTTAGTTGCTGGTCTGTTTCTTGGACTCAATTACTATGTATGGCAGCGCATCTCGGTTCGAGGTCGAGGCAAGGGCGATGAGAGCTTTCGCAAATATGTGTTCCTTATCCTGGCTCTCTGTGCAGCGGTCTATATCACACCGCATACCATGGTCATGACGAAGAAGGAACTGTTCCAAGTCGGAGGGCAGCAACATCCGGTTGTTGGTAATTATGGTGTGGAGTCAGCAAAACAGACGGCCGTCAACATGATGATCCTAGTCACGATCGGATCGTGGTACCTCTGGAAACGGACAGGTGTGACACTCACACCGAAGCAAGTGCCGTGGGCTGGCCCCATCACCGCCGGTGTTTTCCTGGCTGCGGCGATCAATCTCCTCTTCTCGGGGATCTATGGCTACTACATCCCGGCCAACGTGCGTGTAGGTGTGCTGACATCGAGCGTGGCTATGCCGTTCATGGTACTGGGCTACGTCCTGCTGGTCACTCGGGGATGGAGCGATCAAAGGATCGAAGGTCCGCAAGTGCTGCGCCAGTTTCCATTGATGAAGCAATGGATTGTTTTCCCGCTGGCGTTTCTTGTGACCTGGTTGATGGGGCTCGGGGGATATCTACGGTCGTCGGTTAGGCTCTTCTGGCATATCAGCGAGATCGTACGTGACGAATCTCCCTGGGCCTTCACCCAATCTATTGGCTTCGTGACGAACGTCATTTCCCTCAATGCCCTCCTGTTCTGGTCCGGGCTCTTACTCTTGTTTTGGTTGGCTGGTGCGCGAGGGCATGAAGACGTGCGACAAGCCGTGACCGCACATTTAGCCGATACCTCACAAATGGAGAGGGCCGACATTCACCCATGACTTCCGCACAAGAAACCGTCCACATTAGCGGCCACATCATCGATTCGCTGTTGTTGGCGAAGGTGCTGGACATCATCCTCATGATGGGCGGAACCTTCGATCTGGAGGACGTTCACATTGGAAAGACGCGGGAGGAACCCTCTCGTGCCCGCATCGTCATCCGAGCGACATCGAAGACACTCTTAGACGACATCCTGAAGGCGATTCAACCCCACGGAGCTTCCATCGCGCGAGAGGCCGATTGCCGAATCGAGGCCGCACCCGCCGATGGAGTACTCCCCGATGATTTCTATGCCACGACGCATTTACCGACCCATATCCGCCTCAACGGACAGTGGGTTGAAGTCGATCGGATCGAGATGGATCTCGGGATTCTGGTGGATGAGCGGGCTTCTGTAGCACGGGCTCTTCCTATGGGAGAGGTTCGACGGGGCGATCGGATCGTGGTTGGCCGCGAAGGAGTCCGTATCAGTCCTTTGCAGCGTCCGCGCGAACGTGACGTCTTTGGATTCATGGAGTCGCAGGTCTCGGCGGAGCGGCCCCATGGCCATGTCATCGCCGATATCGCCGTTCGGATGCGCCAACTGCGAGAACGCTATAGGCAGGGACAGGGTGATTCAAAAGTCTTGCTGGCGGGAGGGCCTGCGATCATTCATGCCGGTGGGCGAGAGGCGCTGGCTTGGCTGATCGAAGAAGGTTTTATCCATCTCTTGTTCTGCGGCAATGCCCTGGCGGCACACGATATGGAAGCAGACCTGTATGGCACGTCGCTCGGCTACGGACTCTCCGCCGGGCGCGCAGTTCCACATGGCCATGAACATCATTTGCGGACCATCAACCGGATTCGTGCGATCGGCAGCATCGAGGCAGCGGTCACCTCGGGCGTCGTGAAGCAGGGCATCATGGCAGCCTGTGTCCGGCAGGGTGTTCCGGTGGTGATGGCCGGGACGATCAGAGACGACGGTCCCTTACCTGGCGTCATCACAGATTCTGTCCTTGCGCAGCGCGCCATGCGGGCTGCCATTCCCGGTGCCGGGCTAGCGCTGCTGGTCGCGTCCACACTGCACTCCGTGGCGACCGGTAATCTTTTGCCGGCAACCGTGCCGACGGTCTGTGTAGACGTGAATCCTGCCGTGCCGACCAAGCTGGCGGATCGCGGCAGTTTCCAGGCGGTCGGCCTCGTGATGGATGCGGCGTCGTTTCTCTCAGAGCTGGCCAGAATCTTGGGGAGATCGGCATGAGTCGCCTGCTCGTGTGCCCACCGGACTTTTTCGGGATTGAGTATGAGATCAATCCCTGGATGCGGCTTAGCAATCGCGTGGATCATGAACGAGCCGTCCTGCAGTGGCATGGGTTGATGAATGTCTTTGAAAAGGACCTGGGTGTCGTGCTCGAACACATGACGCCCGTAGCAGGATTGCCTGATTTGGTTTTCACCGCCAATGCCGGAGTCGTGGTAGGCAGAACGGCGGTTGTGAGCCGCTTCCGTTATTCTGAGCGGCAACGAGAGGAAGCGCATTTTGAAGACTGGTTTCGCGGGCATGGTTACGACGTGATGACTCTGGAGAAAGGATTGTGTTTTGAAGGCGCGGGAGATCTCCTGGGCTTTCCGGAATGTTGGTTCGGCGGGTATCGACAGCGATCGGATATCCGCGCGTTCCCGGTCCTGAGCGAGCGCTTCCATCGAGAAATCATCCCGCTCGAACTCATCGACAGCCGCTTCTACCATCTCGATACATGCTTCTGCCCATTAAGCGGAGGCGACCTCCTCTATTTTCATGCCGCATTCGATCCCTATGGGCAGATCGCAATCGCCGAGCGAATTCCGAGCGAGCGGCGCTTGTCCGTTCCGGAGGAGGAAGCATTAAAATTCGCGTGCAACGCCGTCTGTGTCGGGAAGCATGTCGTCCTGCCAGCCGGATGCCCCACCACCGAGCACCTGCTCCAAGAGCGAGGGTACCAAACCCACTCCGTGCCTCTCGAGGAGTTCATGAAATCGGGGGGATCGGCCAAGTGTCTGACGCTGGCGCTGGACTGATTTAACAAACAGTAGTCAGCATTCAGCCGTCAGCTGTAATTAGGTCTGCCTGCATGCTAAGAGCTGATGGCTGACCGCAGAATGCTATCTCACGAATGACGGTTGACCTTCTTACCTCTTTCGAAAGAGGAACGCGCCGTACATACCGGCAATGGTGATTGTGACCAGCTCAATCGTCAGGAGCATGCGACTCACGACCGCCTCAGGGGCTGGAGGAGAGAGAATGAAGTATATCCCGAGAAATTCAGGCGTCTGATCCGGGGGAGTTTCCCATGGGGGGAACAGGACTGCGAACACCAGAGCGGCTACCATCCCATAGAGCACATGGATGTTTAACTGTTCTGGCGTTTCGGTGTTGGGTCGAGAGGCCGGGGTTGCACTCGTTTTCCCATCAAGCCGCTGGCCGCATTGCGTGCAAAAGCGATTGATCTCAGGCAGCGATCGATGGCAGGAAGGACAGGTTTGCATTTCATGAATACTACGGTGATTTGACTAGGCATGCAAACTCCTTGATCAGTTTAGCCGACGGCAATGAAAGAAACGAGGTATTAAGGAGGAAAAGGGGGAGAGACTGTTCCTTTTGTGTCGCAGCTCATAGGTCGACGACGCTTAAAAGTGAAAGTTAAGCCCCGTAGAAATAAAGTGAACGCGATAACTGGCATCAAATCCGAATCCGCCGTTACTGTTCGGGTCAAAGCTAAAACTGGTTCTGTTGTACCTCCATTCACCGAACGCGCTGAGGTTCCTTGTGATAAAGTACTCAAGCCCGGCTTTGACATTGAGCCCGATCCTCGTTGAGTTCTGGGTCCCTTCAAATCCCGTTGTTGTAGTTTTTACCCGAGCAAAAAATACTCCGGGACCGGCTCCAATATAGGGTTGTAGCCTCGTCTTGTGGTATCGGAACATCAAATTCACCGGCACCCACGTCATTACGCGGAAGTTGTCGCCTGTAAGCACACCCTCTGTCGTGCCACCGACTACTGGACCAAAATCACGCAGAATCGCTCCGGGCGGGACTGTAACCCGAGTGTTCTGCTGTTTAATATTGGGGGTCGTGTAGAAAAATTCGGTTTCGATGCCAAACCATCGTGCCTGTGGGAAATAATAGCCCACCTTGCCGCCTAAAAGGATCGAACGGGACAGTTGCCGATCTGTCATAGATCCAGCTGGCGAGAAATCCGTCAATTCCACATTTTTCAGTGAGTTCCCCGCAACGCTGGTCCCGATTTGCGCTCCAATGTAGGCTTCTGGATACGCATTGGGAACAGCTAGAATCAATGAACATATCGTCAGAGCTATTGCGCAGATTCCAGAAATAGCCCATGTGCTATGTTGTTGTTTCATCAGAACTCCTCCGAATTGCGTATTTCGAGAGCTGCCATTCATACTAAGGCTCAGCCTCACCATGTCGAAGTCATTTCTCAAATCCTGACAAGGGATGAGCAAAGCACATGCCACTATCCGAACTAGGGCTCTTTTAAGAGCGCGGCAGGCTTGACAAATTGAACTGTTCTGTTCCATTCGTTGACAGAAGATCGAGGCCTTCCTATAATCCGCCGGTCCTTCGAACGCGACGTGCTCTCTTTCCCCACTAGGTGAAACTTCCCCACATGCAGGCAATCAAAAAGATTGGCATTATCGGGGCCGGGGCCTGGGGAACTGCGTTGGCCAAGCACCTGACTGAGAAAGGCATGGAGATCCGCATCTGGGCCTACGAACACGACGTGGTTAGCGCCATTAACACCACTCGCGAGAATCCAATTTTTCTCAAAGGCGTCCCACTCCCCCGGAGCCTGGTCGCAACCTCTTCTCTGGCCGATGCTCTCGAAGGGTGCGAAGGGATCTTATTTGTCGTGCCTTCACATGTGGCCAGACCTGTCTTGCAGAATCTGACTTCCTGCCTGTCGGATCCGATCCCGCTGATCAGCGCAACCAAAGGTATTGAGGAAGGCACGACGAAACTCATGACGCAGGTGATGGAGGATGTTCTGCCATCGTCAATGCACCGCTCGCTCATGGCACTCTCCGGGCCGAGCTTCGCATCCGAGCTGAGCGCCGGCCAGCCCACGGCTGTGTGTCTGGCCGGTCCAGACGAACAATTGGTCCGACGGTTTCAGAGCGCCTTGATGACGCCGACGTTTCGCGTATATGCCGATGCCGATGTGATTGGTGTGCAACTCGGCGGCGCACTGAAAAACGTGATGGCATTGGCGGCCGGTGTGGTCGATGGCCTGGGTCTCGGGCTCAATGCACGGGCGGCGCTCATTACGCGGGGCCTGACGGAGATCGTCCGATTAGGTGTGGCGATAGGGGCCGATCCGCGGACATTCTATGGACTCTCAGGCATCGGCGATCTGGTGCTGACTTGCACAGGCATGATGAGTCGAAACCATGCCGTGGGAGTTCGTCTCGGCAAGGGCGAAAGGCTCGAGACGATTTTGAGTGGGATGCAGGCGGTCGCAGAAGGCGTGCGGACAGCTCATGCCGCGTTAGGACTGGCGCGGCGGCACGCGGTCGAGATGCCGATCACACAGGAGATCAACGCCGTGCTGTTTGAGAACAAATCTTGCCGGAAAGCGGTCAGCGACCTGATGGAGCGCGACGCGAAACCGGAAAAGGGACAAGCATGAGCCCTGAAGGACTCGAACAGCTATTGCGACAGGTCCGCCAGGGACAGGTCACGGTAGAACAAGCGCTTCAGCGGCTGCGGTCCATGCCGTTCGAGGATCTCGGCTTTGCCTCGCTTGATCATCATCGCTCTTTGCGCCAAGGCTTTCCTGAAGTCGTGCTCTGCGAGGGAAAAACCATCGCCCAGGTGGTCACCATCTCTCGGGCACTGATCAAGAAGCACGGCTCATTTCTCGCCACCCGTGCAGAGCCGGAAGTCGCTCGCGCGATTCGCCGACTGGATCGCCGGGCACGCTACTACGCCGATGCGCGCATTGTGGCCATCCGTCCTGCATCGCAGAAACAGCGGGGCCATATCCTCGTCGTGACGGCGGGCACCGCAGACGTACCGGTGGCTGAGGAGACTCGCGTCACTGCCGAAGTCATGGGCAGCCGCGTCGAACGGCTCTACGACGTGGGTGTGGCAGGTCTCCATCGACTACTTGGGAAGAAAGACCGGCTGTTCGACGCCAGGGTCGTCGTCGTCGTTGCAGGAATGGACGGTGTGTTGCCAAGCGTCGTGGGAGGTCTAGTGGACTGCCCGGTGGTTGCTGTACCAACCAGCCGTGGCTACGGGGCTAGTTTCGGCGGGCTGGCCGCCCTGCTGACGATGCTGAACTCCTGCGCAGCGGGAGTGGGAGTTATGAATATCGACAATGGATTCGGCGCCGGCTGCCTGGCCCACCGGATAAACGTGTTAGGGGAAAAGCGTCAATAATCAACCGTCATTCGTCAAACGTGAAGCGCGATTGAAGCCAGGGCATCGTCTTATCCCGGTTGACGAATGACGATTGACGAATCTACTTCACTTCCAACGTCCCCCGCTTCGGCCAAGCGACCATCATCGTGCGAGGGCCCTTCTCTCCATCGGCCAGCAATTTCGTACGCACTTCATAGGCATACGTCCCAGGGCCGGCAAGTTGCTTGCGGTGATCTTGCCCATCCCAGGAGAGTTCGACGGAAAGCTTGGGTCGCTCTGTTTCACCGTTGGCAGCTGCGGGGATTTGAACCGGCTGGCGGTGCGTAAGAAACCGAAGAGAGGTTTTCGAGGGAGAACTGATAAGGGATGTCACCTCCAGAATCGTGGCCCCATTCAACTCCTTCGGGAGCTGCACGGTCACAGAGAACTGAAGAGGCCCGTTGCCTGGCGCATAAGGCGTCGGCGCAATGTTCAAGTCAATAATCTTCAGCTCCGGCTCAGGACGGGGAACCCGAGGTGGCCTCGTCTTCGCCAGGCCATCCATCGGAAGAAACGTCGTGAGGGAGAGGCAGATAGCAAGAAGACCGAGCACGGGTCTGATTCGTCGCACGCTGGCCCGAACGGATCGCAAGAAGATGATGAAATATGGACTCATAAGAAAAATACTGAAGCAGATCCAGAGGGACGGACACAGAAGATCGATTGCATCGCTAGGGGGATAGCACAGCCTCCCCAGGCTGTCAATGAGCCGCCAACAGTGATTGCCGTTGGCTAGTTCCTTGGGTAAGATGGGCGGCCATCAAACGATTACCTGTATGGGGAACTGAATGGGGCGGCATCTGCATTTCGATTGTTTCTCTGGAATCAGCGGGGACATGGTACTGGGTGCGCTGGTGAGTGCCGGCCTGCCCTGGGCTCAATTAGTGAATGGGCTGAAATGCCTCAAGCTCAAGGGCTACCGCTTGCGCAAACGAGAAGTCCGGCGCGGCGCGCTTCACGCCACAAAGGTGGATGTCCTCATCCAGAGTGGGTTTCAACGACCTCTGACATTATCGCGCATTCGACGGATTCTTTCCGCCAGCACGTTGCCGGATCCCGTGAAGAAGCAGAGCCGGGTGGTCTTCGACCGGCTGGCTGAGGCAGAAGGTCTCGCCCATCAGGTCGCCACCAAAGATGTCCATTTTCATGAAGTCGGCGTCGTAGACTCCTTTATCGATGTCGTCGGAAGCGTCCTAGGCTGCCACCTCTTGAACGTCACACGAGTCACGGCGTCGGCCATCAATGTGGGAGCCGGCACGATTGACACCTCGCATGGCCTGTTGCCGGTACCGGGGCCGGCTGTTGCCGCATTGGCGAAAGGGATTCCGATTTATTCCGACGGTCCACGCTGCGAGTTGACGACTCCCACAGGTGTGGCGTTGCTTCGGACACTGACATCGGAGTTCGGTCCTGTTTCCGTGATGGAAACCGCCTCGGTCGGGTACGGCGCCGGCGATCGAGATCCGGAGGACTGGCCGAACGCATTGCGTGTGTTCCTCTCAGAGGACTCCACGCAAGTGGGACGCCCGACCGATCGTGTGGTGCAGATCGAAACGAACCTCGACGACCTGAACCCGCAAACCTATGAGCATGTGATGGAGCGGCTCTTTGCCGTCGGCGCAGTGGATGTCGCATTGATACCCGTTATTATGAAACGCAGCCGGCCAGGTGTGATTCTGAGTTGTCTGGCCGGCCGCGAGCACACCGATGCCCTCCTCGAAGTCCTGTTTCAGGAAACCACCGCCCTGGGAGTACGTATCCAGGAATTGGCTCGGCAGATTCTGCCTCGACGATTCTTCGCCGCAAAGACGCAGGGTGGAATCGTCCGTATCAAGGTTGCCGAAGTGGGTGCAGGATGGGAAAAGGCTGCACCGGAACATGCCGATTGCAAGAAAATCGCAAACCGTACCGGTCGTCCGCTCAAGGACGTGATGGAAGAAGCGATGCTTGTCTATCGACTGGCGAAAGGAAAAGTGAAAAAGTAAAAATTATGAGTCTCAATTTGGCATTTTGCATTCTGCATTCTGCACTGGCGGTCAGCCTGTGACCGTTCTGCTTGACGTCCTCCTCTTCATCGTATCTGTCGGGGTCACGCTGGGTGGATGTGCGCTCTTTACCAACGCCATCGAATGGCTGGGGAAACGGCTTGGCATTTCCGAAGGCGCCGTCGGCAGCATCTTTGCCGCGATCGGCACGACATTGCCGGAAACCTCGATCCCAATTATCGCCATTTTCTTTGGGGAAGGACGGGAAGAAGCCGAAGTCGGATTGGGCGCCATTCTGGGTGCGCCGTTCATGCTCAGCACGCTGGTGCTGCCGATTCTGGCGCTCTTGCTGGTGCTCTACGCACGTGCGGGCAAGCGCACCGCACGTTTTCATCTCAACTATCGTGAAGTCGGGACCGATCTGACGTTTTTCTTGATCGGCTATCTTGTCGCCCTTGGCTGCGCCTTCGTACCGTCCCGGCTCGTTCATACCATCGCGGCAATCGGATTGATCGCTCTGTATATCTACTACATGAAAATCAAATTCAGCGCACCGGATCAGGAGGAAGAGGGAGGCAGCCAGTTGGAACCGCTGCTCTTCGACAAAACCGCCAGCATACCCTCCCATCTCATGATCGCCCTTCAAGCGCTCTTGGGCTTGGGCGGATTGATCTTAGGCGCGCACCTGTTTGTCACCGCCGCCGAAATGATGGCGGGCACGCTTGCGATGTCGCCGTTGATTCTGGCGTTGCTCATTGCGCCACTCGCGACCGAGCTGCCTGAAATGTCTAACAGTTTTCTTTGGCTCTATCGCAAAAAAGATCGCCTCGCTGTGGCCAACGTGACGGGCGCAATGGTTTTTCAAGGGACCTTCCCGGTCTCGATGGGGTTGCTGGGAACCGAATGGGCGATTGTGCCGCCTGCCTCGACCACGATGGTGCTGGCCGTACAGGCGGCGGGGGTTTGCCTGCTTCAAATTCTCATCGGTGGCCATTGGCGACCGTGGTTGCTGAGTACCACCGCCGTCCTTTATATAGGCTATACGCTGTATCTCTACGCATTCTGAAGATGTGATGAGTGATGGGTGAAGGGTGACGCGTAGCAAGAAAGGCATGACACGATTGAGCGATAAACCTCTCCTTGGGATCACGATGGGAGATCCTGCCGGAATTGGCCCGGAGGTGATTGCAAAAGCTGTCGCAGGCAAGGGACTACGAAAAGTTTGTTATCCGATCGTCATTGGGTCATTTCCCGTAATGGAGCGGACGATCAGAGCGCTGAAGCTGAGGCCCAAAGCTGTTCGCGTGGATGGCAATGAAGTACCGCCTGTGCGCGAAGGGACCGTGGCCGTACTAGATCCGCTGGAGACTCCGCTGGGGAACTTCACGCCAGGCGTCGCTGCAGTGGAAACTGGCGCTGCCTCGGTCGCCTTTATCAAAAAAGGAGTCGAACTGGCTCAGATCGGTTGCATCGACGGGATTGTTACGGCGCCCATCAATAAAGAAGCCATCAATATGGCCGGCTGTCATTACCCGGGCCATACAGAACTGCTGGCGGATCTGACCCAGGCGAAGGAATCAGGCATGATGATCGTGGGAGGGCCGTTGCGCATCATGTTCGTCACCACCCACGTTGCGATCAAAGATCTCTCATCGCAGCTCACTCAGGCGAAAATCGAAAAGGGCATCCGCTTGGCACATCTGGCGTTGACCAAGCTCTACGGAATTAAGAAACCCAAGATCGGTGTTGCGGCGTTGAACCCACATGCGGGCGAACACGGATTGTTCGGCGACGAAGAAGCGCGCGCGATTCTGCCGGCGGCTCGTGCGGCCCAGACTCAAGGCATTCTCGCGAGCGATCCGCTGCCGGCGGATACGTTGTTTGGGAAAGCAGCGAAGGGGCAATACGATGGCATCGTGGCTATGTATCACGATCAAGGCTTGATCCCGCTCAAGCTGGTGGCCTTCGGCACCTGCGTCAACCTCACAGTCGGTTTGCCGATCATCCGGACGTCCGTGGATCACGGAACAGCATTCGACATCGTCGGCAAAGGCATCGCCGATCCCGGTAGCTTGATCGAAGCAGTCAAACTGGCAGCTAGACTAGTTACCCGGCGTGGGTGAACAGTTTGTCTGGTTTGTTTTGTCTCGTTCGAAATTCAGTCAACCAAACAAAGCAAATAGACCAGATCAACCAGACAGACTGCGAGGAACATATCGATGACCAATCAACCATCCGCGGCACTTGCGATAGTTCAACAGCAATTGAAAGAGCTGGACGTGCTCGCCAAGCAGACGCTCGCAGATCTAAACACCGTTGCGGGCACTGAGCGAGTGGCGAAATGGAAATCTCGAACCGTCGCGCTCATTACCGACGCGGTGGGCCCGCTGGAAGGGCAGAAGTTTTTCGGTATCCACCCCGGACCCTCCTTTACCAATGATATGGTCGAAGAGTTTACCGACTTGATCGACTGCTATCGCACGCCGTTGGCGGCATTGGCCAAACAACTGGCTCAAGCTCCTCGTCCCGGGAGTTAATAGGTGGAAATCTTCGATCCACCTGCCGCGATCAAACGGCTCGGCCAGAATTTTCTCATCGATCCCAACATCGTTCGCAAAATCGTTGCACTGGCGGAACTGGAGCCGAACAACAGCGTACTGGAAATCGGACCGGGCCGCGGCGTTCTGACGGAAGCCCTCTGCCGAGTGGCAGGCCGCGTCACGGCGGTCGAGGTCGATCCACGACTCCACACCTACCTATCAGAACGACAAACCGAGTTTCCCAATCTCAGTCTGGTTCTTGACGACGCGATGATCTATCCGATCGAGAGTCTTCCGGTCGGCACGGTGGTCGTGGCCAACCTGCCGTATTATCTCTCGACTCCCCTCCTCTTCCGGCTGCTCGACCAGCGCGATCGGTTTCCACGCATGGTGCTGATGCTCCAGAATGAAGTAGCAGATCGGCTCGTGGCGAAACCAGGCAGCAAAGACTACGGCGTGCTCACGGTCATGGCGCAGTACGCGGCAGACATCGCGAAGGCATTTCGAGTCTCAGCCCAGTGCTTCAGGCCCAGGCCGGAAATCGGCTCAGCGGTAGTATTGCTGCGAGCGAAGGAACGAAGGGAACTGAGTCGTGAAGATGAATCGAAGTTCGCCGCCCTAGTGAAGGCCGCCTTCGCGCATCGACGAAAAACACTCGTGAATTCTCTAAAGGACGAAAGCTATGACCAGAAACCAGTTATAGGCGCATTGGAATCCCTCAGCCTCTCACCAACTGCCCGCGCAGAAATCCTCTCAGTCACACAGTTCATCGAACTGTCTCGCCGAATCTCCCTCTGACCGCACACCGCGTACGAGAAAGAGGCTTTGCCAGAAACAGAGCACAAGGATACCAGCAGCACAGAGCCAGCTGAGCATGAGACTCTGGAATCCACCCACAAGCGGGATATCTCGGCTGAGGAACCGCCAGCTTTCTTCGAGCCAATCCAATCCATTCATTTTCAGATACCTCAATAGTTACTCACGTGAAAGCTGGGTTCTCCAGCTCAACATCCGTGCCACTGCGGTTTATATTCTTTGGCGCAGAAGATTGAGGCGTTGTGGGTCTGGGGATGGATGGGTTAGGAAACTCTTGCCGGAGGGCTGGCAATTTCTGCAGGGGATTTCGCGTACTCTGACGAGGCCACGTTATAGAAACATAAGTTTCTTTTGGGGTACTTGAACTTGGTGTATCATCAACTCGTCATCACCAAGGTGGAGGGAGCGGCGCTGTGCATTTTGTCCGGATCGGAAATCGTGCACTGAACCTTGATCGGGTCTCACATTGCGAAGTGCAGGTCTGGCACGATGCAGTATCAGTCAAGATTTTCATGACTGGGACGACGAACAATACCCCGGTGGTTCTTAACGAAGAAGAAGCGAAGCAGTTCTGGAAGTACATCGAGCATATTGCAGAGAAGCCGGTTTAGTTCTGGCCGGGTTCAACGACACCCTCCTTCTCCTTCCCCTCTTCTTGATTCCCTGACATTAGCGCACAAAGGTTGGGCTCCCCGCACGCTCACTCAGGCTTACCGACTGGCTCATCCGGTAGTCGCGGTAGAACCCCATGACCTTCTTCACGTAGGTCCTGGTTTCTTTGAAAGGCGGAATCTGGCGATATCGATCAACTTTACGCTCTCCCGCATTGTACGCAGCCAGAGCGAGCCGGACGTTGCCATGAAAACGATCGAGCAAATACCGAAGGTGCCGCGCTCCACCGGCAATGTTGTCTCTCGTGTCGTAGAGATTTCGTACCCCATGCCGAATCGCTGTTTCCGGGATAAGCTGCATGAGGCCGACGGCACCAGCCTTAGAGATCACAATGGGATTGAAGTCCGATTCCGCTTTTATGACAGCCATCAGCAAGGCGGGAGAAAGGCGGTATTCCTGAGCATACCGAGCGACCGCCCCTTCCAGCTCTTGGTCAGACACAGACGCGTGATAGTGACGCTTCTCCGTTATCGGTGCAAACTTCCGATCACTGGGCACATTGGTCATATAGACGGTGCCATTTGAGCTGACATAGCGAAAAATTTCTCCATCCGCACACATCGCTGGAGCGGCTGTCGCAACAAGAATTAGCGTGGCGCAGGCCTCCGCTCCGACACTCCGGGTTAACACACGACCGATTATGACCTTCCACTTCATCTGTCTATTTGACTCTTGCTGTGTCATCAAGTTTGTAGTTTTCATTTGTGTTTCCTCTCAATCAGATGCCCCTTGGCATTCGTCGCCGACCCATTTGGGGAGCTCAACCACACGAGGCTGTATTGCGCAGGTTCCATGCCACTTTCAAGCAGACAGAAATCAATAGTTTAGTCATAAATATCAATTAGTTATGATCGTTCTGCCAGCCCAACTTCTGTAGGGGAACAGGGTGGGTCTCATCGCGCGTTTTGTCTCACCTACCGCACTTTGCCGCACTATTTTTTCAAAAACTTTCCCGGCGTCATCATGGCAATAAATCATGAAACGTCGATTGAGCCCAGCCGCTATGTTATGGTGGGGCAATGCAACAAGAGAT
>FRDC01001354.1_pt1 | contig 45927 bp, 62 predicted proteins | sample 1106171 | NCBI WGS metagenome assembly FRDC01 (sample SAMEA3930566, study PRJEB13176) | freshwater metagenome | biome: Drinking water system; feature: drinking water; material: water | place: Singapore | collected 2014-12-20 | reverse complement strand
GGGTGACCTGCGTGGTCGAGCCCACGGTGATCGCAGTGACGTTCGCGCTCGCGTCCGCGACGAAGGTCACGCTGCCGGTAGTCGTGTCGATGGCAATCTGCCCTGCCCCAGCGCCCACGGTAACGGGGCTGGCGTTGCGGTATACGGTGACGCTGCCCGCGACGGGCTTCTTGATGTCGCGGTCTTCGAACGGGCTCGCGGTGGCGTAGCGCTTGATCAACTGGTAGGCGGCGAGACCGGTGCCCGCGGCGCCGGCGCCGAGGCGGCCCTCGGCGGAGGTTGCCGCGAAGTCCATCCAGTCCTTGAAGCGGAAGCCATGCGCGCGGCCACGCATCGCGCGGAAGAAGGCGAGCAGCGTCGCGTACTCGGCGGGCGTCTTGACCGAGTGCGCCACGTCGTAGCGTGCGCGGGCAACGCTCCACTTGATGGCGCGTACCTCGTGCCCCGAGTCGAAGGCGATCACGTCGGTCGCGTAAGCAGGGCCTCCCTGCGCACCGCTGGCGATCTTGTCCGGAAACCTCGGGCTTTCGTAGAACGCCATCAGCCGAAGCGCGCGAGCGCGGTCTGCACGGCGCGTCCGGTCTGCCGCGCGACCTGCGCGGCGCTGTCGCGGCTGGTGCCGGCCGGGACGTTGATCGTCAGGTTGATCGCTGGCGGTGCGCGGCCAAATCTATCGCCGCTACGCTGCACCTTCTCGCCGCGATGCAGCATGTACATGCCCGTGCGGGGCACATAGTCAGAGCCCACCGCGAGCTGCGGCACGAAGGGCGGCGTGCCGCCGGCCGGCGCCGCGGCGCTGCCGCCGAAGCCACCGAACAAGCTCTGCAGGAAGCCGCCGAAGCCATTTGCGCCGCCGAGCGACGTCGCCAATTGTGACGTCAGATAGTCGGCGACCATGCGGTCGATCGCCGACTTGAACAGTGCGGGCAGCGACTCGATCTCGCCACGCATGACGGCGAGGAAACCGGAGCGGGTGAAGCTCTCTGCCTCGTACCCGGCCTGGCGCGCGAATTCCGACAGCGCATTGCCGGTCTCCTTCGCCGCCTCGGCGACTTCGCCGAACTGCTCCTTGAGTTGCGCGACGCGCCGGCCGTAGGTGTCCGGATCGATCGCGCCGGAGGCGGCGAGTTCGTCCAGGCGCGCCATCTCGGCATTCAGGCGCTCCAGCGGCGTGCGCGTCTCCAGGTAGATGGCGGCGATCTCCTGCATGCGTTCCCCGTGCAGCGCGAGCGCCTCGTCATAGGTCGCCTGCTCCTCGCGCATCGCCGCGTCGCGCGCGCGCTGCTCGTTGCGCAGCGTCTCGCGCGAAAGCTCCAGCTCGCTGCGCAGCGCGCCGCGCTCGTAACTGTCGTCCAACGCCCGGCGTCCGCCGCCCCCGCCGCTGCGCACCGCCGGCGTGAGATCGGGCGGCGGGCGCTCCTGCAGGTTGCGCAACGTGCGATCGCGCGCGCGCTGTGCGGCGGGATCTCGAGGGTCGAGGATGACGTTGCCGAAGCGTTGCTCCGCCTCGTAGCTCTGCCGCCCGACGCGCGCGCGCTTCCGTTCGTCGCGCTCGCGTTCGAATTGCCGGGCGAGCGCACGCTCCGCCTCCGGATCGTCGCCGAACTCGTAGCTGGGGTTTTTACCGTAGAGAAAGCCGGCAATGTTGCCGGCGGCATCGACTGCGCGGTCCAACCCGCGCACCGCATCGGCTAGCAGGTCCACCGAGCCCGCCACGAGGCGGCTACGCCCGATGGATTCCAGAAAGTCGTCCCAGGACTTCCGCGCATCGACGAGATTCTTCGTCATGCCCTGGTTGATCTCCTGCGAGACCCCGGCGATCCCCTGCGCACGCAGCGTCTGCAGGATGCGATTCATCGCCTCCGCCTGGCGGCCGGTTTCCACCAACGCCTTGATGGCCTCCTGCTGCTCCTCGGTGAAACTCACCCCCACACGGCGCAGCGCGGTCAGCCCATTGACCGGATCCTCCAGCGCCTTGCCCAGTTGCAGCACCGCGCTCTGCAGGTCCGTCTGCATAAGTTCGGCGAGATCGGCCGCCGCCTGCAGCGTCTCGCCGAAGGCCTCGCCGCCGACCGCGCGGAAGGTGAGCAGCACCGCCGCCGCGTTCTTGATCTCGTCGGCGTCGAAGCGGGTGCTCTCGGCGAGGCTCTCCGCCACGTCGTGCAGTTGCCTTGCGGTCAGTCCCGCGGCATGACCGGTGGCGCGTAGCGTCGCGCCCAAGCGCGCATTGGCCTGCTCGGCCTCCGCTGCCTCGCGCACCGCGGCCTTGAGTCCGCCGATCAGCAGCCCGCCGACGGCAACGCCGGCGAAGGCGCCGATCGCGCGCGCCGCCGTAACCGCGCCACGTCCGAGGCCCTCGATGCCTCGCGCCGCGCTGTGCGAGTGACGATCGATGTCGCGCAGCGCGGCAGTCGCCCCCGCTCCGCTGCGTGCGAAGTCGTCGATCGCCCGCCGGCCGTCGCGCGTCGCGCCCTGCAGATCGCTGGCGTCACCGCTGATGCGGACCGCGATGTCAGTGTTTCGCGGCATCGTGCAGCGCCTTCAGCGCGGCGTGTTCCATGACCTGCAGGTCACGGAACACCGCGCGACGATCGGGCACCCGCAGCAGGCGCAGCGTCGCCTCGACGCCGGCGTAATCCAGCCCGGTGACGCCACCCATCGGCGCCATCCGCCACTGCGTGGCGCAGGCGAGAAATACCTCGAGCGCGGCGGCGTTCTCCGGCCACACCGCACACTCGGCGGCGGGGCGCTCGCCGGCGAGACGCGCGATCTCTTCCTCGGCGACGCCGAAGCGCCGGAGCTCGTCCAGGCTGTCATCGCGCACGCCGCCGGTTGCCCACCACCGGGCGGCGTCCTCTAGTTTTTTCGGCGGGCGCCCCCGCCGTGAATCGCGTCGAGGTAGGCGCGCGCGATCGCCGTCGCCACGCCGGGGATGTCCAGCAGTCGCGCCTGCGCCGCGGCGGAGTAGGGGATCTCCTGCTCGTCGTGGCCGACGATGCCGCGCCAGCCGACCAGCACGCGCTCGACGAAGGCGCGGTCCGTCATCTCGGGCTCTTGCTGCAGCGCCTCGAGCTGCGTCTGCGTCAGGCGCTTGAAGCGCGCATCGAAGTGATGCCGCTCCTTCTGCCCGTCGGTCGGCAGCTCGACGCTGACCGGCCAGTCGAACTCGGGGGAAAGCTGGATGCGGAACATGCTTGCCTATTGGACCGAGATTGAGATTTCGTCGTTGCCGTTCGCGCCGGGCACCGGGAAGAGGCCCATGCGCAGCATGGCGATGCCGTCGAGGTCCTCGTACTCCGGCGTGGTGAGTTGCACCGCCGGCGCGTCGATCTTGACCTTGTTGCCCGCCGTCGTGCCGTGTAGGGCGCTGAACGCGCCAGTGGTCGCATCCTTGGCGATCGTCCACCAGTCCTTCGAGGCGACCGTGGTCGCCTCGACAGTGATCGATCCGGCGGGCCGGCGGTCGGTCAGCAGCACCTGCTCGGTGCCGCCGATCAAGGAGCGGAAGACCACGTTGCACGCCATGTCGAACTGCATGCTGCTGATCACCGCGCCGGTAAATCCGTGCAGCCGCACGCCGGTGGTGTTGACGTTGTTCGCCGGCTGCGGCGTCTTCCAGCCGGTGAGGGTGACCGCGGGGTTCGCGGTGTCGGTCACCGCCTGGTAGGTGCCGAGGAAGCGGAAGTTCATCACCGGGATCTGCCCGCGGGTGATGTCGAAGTTGACCGTGCCCCGCGCGCCGAGGAAGCGGTGGCGCACGCCGTCGATGAAGTAGTACATGCTGAGCGACGGGAAGGTGTCGCTGATCGGCATATAGGCTGACTGCGCGTCGATGGTGTAGGTCGTGGTCGCGTCCGGGTTGGGACTGAAGGCCTCGGTGACGGTGGCCACCTTGGTCGCGCCGACGTAGCTCGCGATGACCCGCGACTGCCCGCTGCCGGTGCCGCCGGTGGTGCGGATCGTCATCCCGCGATAGGCGTTGTCGGTGGCGCTCGCGCCGGCGGCCAGCGTGATCGTGCTCGCCGCGCCGGCCTGCGCCGTGCCGCTGTGCGCCGCGGCGAGCACCAGCTCGCTGAAGCCGCAGGCACGCAGCAGCGGCGCCCAGGGCGGCGCAGTGCCTGCCGCGCCGCTGCCGGCGATCTCCACCTGGAAGGTCATCTGGCCGTGGATCGACGCTGGCAAGTTCTCGCTGTTGCCCAGGTACGGGCGGATCACGTCCCGCGGCACCAACTCGGTGTTCTGTGGGGTGACCTGCAGGTTGCGCACCAGGATCGCGTTCGCGCCCCCGGTGGGCACGGCATCCGTACCGTAGGTGCCCTCGATCTTGGCGAGGATGGTGCTGTTGCGGAGATTCAGGGGCATGGCTACCTCTCAGCGCGTGCGCAGTTCGTACAAGCGGTCCAGCTTCGCCTCGATGCGGCGTAAGTCGTCCTTGACCGTGCGATAGGTCTCGTCTTGGTGGCGCAACGCGATCTCCACCTTGGCGATGCGTGCCTCCTGATCCTTGGCCCAGATGAGCCCGCCTGCGGCGATCGCGATCAGCGCCGCCAACTGGCTGATGCCGATCGCCCGCCCGGTAAGCGCGATCTTCGCGTCCGTGCTCATCGCGGTGACTCCAGCAGGTGCGCCGGCATCGGCTGCATATCGCCGGCGACCCAGGCGCGCACATCGAAGCCGGGGCAGGTCTTCAACCACTCCCACGGCTCGACCCCGCCGTCGCCATCGCGATCCGGCGACAGGTCGCGGTGGCCTAGCACGGGCGTTCGACGCGTGATCTCCACCTTCCACAGGGCTTCGATGTGTCCGCGCAGCGTGTCCCACTGCGCGCGCGAAAAGCGATCCGTGCCGACCAGGCAGGTGGCGATGGTCTTCCGGTTGTGCCCGTAGGCATGGGCGCCCACCTCGTCCAGATGCCGCCCTGTCGCCACGATACCCTCCGCATAGATCAGGACGTGGTAGCCGATCGCCGCGAGCCCCGGGTTCTGCCGCTTGCGCCACTCCGGGGCGCGACGCCAGCCACGCTGCTCGTGCCAGCGATCCACCTCGGTCACCGTCACCCTCTGCCCGTTAGGCGTGCCGGTGCAGTGCACGACGATGGTGTCGATCCAGCGCTTCACGCGGGGCGCACCGGCGTGTCCGGCGGCAGACCGTCGCGACAGCGCTGGAAGATGCGCTGCGCGTGCTGCCAGGGCAGCAGCGGGATACCCCACACCACCGACGGACCCGGCGCCACGGCAGCGAACAGATCGGCCGGCAGTTCGCCGCGCGCATCGTCCAGCAACGATTCGTATTGCGATTGCGGCATGCCCTGATCGCGCGCGAGCGCCATGTGCATGTAGAACGTGCCGATCTGCTCGCAGCGCGCCGCGGGCAGAGGGGCGGCAAGCGCGATCACCGCGGCGACGCAACACACCGCGACCATGAGCAAGGCAAGAATCGTCGCGATCATCGCTCTCATACGTGCAGCACCTCCGCCTCGGCGAGAAACCAGCCGTAGGGTCGTTCGAGTTGGCCGGAAAACTGCACGCTGCGCAGCAGCAGGTTCGCCGTCGCCGCGGTGCGCGTCACGCAGAAGGCGCGCAGCTCCTCGTACAGCGCAAGTTCCGCCTGCTCCACCGCTTCCGCCGGCTGCTTCTCGTCGATCTCGACCTGGCCGACGATGCTGAGATCGATGGTGCCCAGCTGTGCCTCGCGGCCGATGGTGTTTGCGTAGTCGCGTTCGCCGCGGCACAGCAGCGTCAGCACGCCCTCGCGCAATTCGGGGCGCGGGCGATCGGCGAAGTCGATCAGCGTGCGCGAGATCACCCGCGTCGGCAACGCGGTACGCAGCGCCGATTCGATCGCCGCCATGACGGTCTCGATCACCCGAAGGCCTCGGCGATGCCGGCGGCAACACCGGCACGCACCAGTTCGATGACGCGCGAGCTTTTTGCCTCCGCCGCCGGCGCGAGGAACGGCTGGGCGCGCGTGCCGCGGCGGTGGATGCTGCGCGCCAGCGCATGCGCCAGCCGCAGCGCGTCGGCTGGCGAAGCGGCGAGCTTTTGCCTCACCCATGGCAGCAAGGCCAGCGGCGGCGGGAAGTAGCCCGGGCGCGTGCCGTACTCCACAGCGGCGGCGTAGTTCACGCCCGGCCGCACCACGTAGTCGAGCGCGCCGCTGCGCGCGCTGTGAATCGACTGCGTGAGGGTCGAGAACGACTTCGGCGCGCGCCGGCGTGCCTCGCGGGCGACTTCCAGCGCGCCGCGATGCAGCGCGTTGTCGATCGCCTGCAGGAGCACGCTCGGCGCACGGGCGAAGGCCTCGCGCGCGCCGGCGACATCTATCCGCACTTCGACGCGCATCAGTGCGCCACCTCGCACGCGGCCTGCTCGAACTCGTCGAGCATCGCCTGGTACAGCGCCGACGGAACACCGCTGCGGGGCGTGCCGGACAGCCCATCGCGCAACTGCACCGGTTTCCGCGCGCCGCGGATGGCGATCTCGCGCAGCGCCTCGGCCTGCGCGCGCAGCAGCAGCAGACCGCGATCGCCGGCGTGAATGCTGGTCGATGCGGCGCTAGCGCTGATCACGTGCGCGGCGCGGTAACGGTAACGGTACGCGGCGCCGAGCACGGTGATCTGCTGCGCGGTGGGCGGCGGGATGAACAGCAGCTTCCGCACGCCGGCGACCTCGGCCACCGTCACCCGCGGCAGCGATCCGACCGTGTTCTTCTCCCACGGCAGCGGGGCCTGCCGCGGCGACACATGCCACAACGTTTCGGTCACGCGCAGGCAATCCGCCGGCGCGGCGTACTCCTGCACGTCGGCGGTAAGCGTCACCTCCGCCTGCACGCTGCGCGGACGCGCGCGGGCAAACGCCAAAGCTGCGGCGTCGAGATGGCGCTTGAAGTCGCTGTCGTCGGCGCCGGCGAACACATCCGCCGCGTCGTGCAGCGACGCCTTCAAGTCTGCCACCAGGTCCGCCTGGCTCATCGTGCCGGCCATGGCTAGAGGACCATGCGCCCTTCGGCACGCACGTCCACCTCAGCCTCGAACGTGCACTTGAGTTTGCCCGCCGCGGCGCCCTCGGGGCGCTGGTACGTGCAGTCCCAAGACTTCGGGTACTGCGCTCGGATGCTCGGCAGATCGCCGAGGCTGCATCCGCCGAGCACCGTGGCGAGCAACAGTGCAGCGCAACGCATCACGTGCCAGCAACCGCGGCGTCGGCGGCAAGAGCGAGACGGCGTTCGGCGATCGCCGCGAGCAGCGTCTTCCGCTGCGCGCCGGCGTTCTCGATCGCCTCCAACTCGGCGAGATGCTCGGCGCGCATCGCCGGCAGCATCTCAAGCAGCTCCTTCGCCGGCCGCTTAGCCATCGCGGCCAGACCGATCTCGCCGGCGGCGGCCTCGGGTGGCGCTTCTGCCGGCGCGGGTGCCGGCGGGAGCAGATGTTCAGGCACGTTCTGCTCGTCGAAGTCGCGGCTGTCGCCGGCGGGGATCATCGTCGAGCCGACAAAGATCGGCATGCCGGTGGGATTGTGGACAGTGACTCTTGCCATTGATTTCTCCAGACCGTTGCCCGGCCGCGGAACGTCTCCCGCGGCCGGGGCGGCACTCACATTTGCCCTATCGGGCGTAGTAGTTCGTTACGACGCGCGATCGATTCGCGCGGCGGCGCTGTAGAGCACCATCGAGGTGTACGCGCCGAGCAAGAGTTGCGGCGTGTGGATCGCGATAAACTGATCGCCGTAGGCCTCTTTCTTCCCCGTGAACCGGCCGTTGGCATCCTTCTGATCCTGCAGCGGACCTACGGCCCACGGCTTCATCATGCGGAAGCGCGTGCTGCCTCGCTCGCCGACGATGACGCGGGAATCAGCCATCGCCAGGCCCGGCGCGCGCGTCTTGAACGCGGCCACGTCCTTGATCCGGCCGATGTTGCCGTCCTGCATCAAGTCGGTGCCGGGGCGCGACCAGTTGCTGCTGAACGTGCGCGCCTGCTCGACCTGCGTCTGCACGGTGCCGCTCATCAACCCCATGTTGGCCATGTAGTAGCGGTCCGACTCCACCACGTTCTTGCGCAGGCCGAAGCGATACAGGAAGTCGTCCCACTTCTCCTCCGTCTTCAGGGAACCGAGGTCCGTGTCGAATTTCTGTACGTTCGTGGTGTAGGTGTAGGTCACCACAATCGGATGCGTGTTGGTCGGCGCGACCGGCACCCCGAGCTGGTTTACAAACGTGATCTCGCCCAGGTTGTGGTTCATCGAGTAGTAGGTGCCGGCACTCTGCGTGCCGGTGCCGTCGTACTCGACAATGGCGACCGAATTGAGCAGCACGGTGATCGGATACAACGTGCTGCCGACCTGGTTGCCCTGCAGGTCGAAGATCTTCCGCGGGCGCACGACCGGAAACTGGTCGAGCACGAAGATCTTGTTCGTGCCGTTCGCGGTGGCCGTGGCCTCACTGGTCACCGCCACCGTGCTGAAGCGATCGGAGGCATTGAGCAGCTCGTCGAAGATCAGCCGTTCCATGTCCTCGCCGACGATGCGCGCGGCATTGCGCGCGTTCTCCTGCTCGACCGAAAAGTCGATCTGGCCGTTGCCGGCGAGATAACGCAGCTCGTCCGAAACTTCGAACGCCAGCTTCTGCGGGATCGGGTATGCCGTCTCCAGCGCCTGCTTGATTGCGGCCCGCGCGACCGATTGCCCCTCGTACTTGCGCACCGCGCCTATGCCCGCGGCGGTGGTGTCGCGGTAGCTGTACGGGATTAGCGCCGTGGCACTGAAGGCATGCGTGCTCACATCGACGAAGCTCAGGCCGACGAGCTGATAGAGTGCCTCGCGGATCACGGTGCGCTCGTAGATCGCCGGGATCGCGACATCGCTGACCACGGAATCGCCCGCGGCGAGCCGTTTCGCCTCCTCATGCAGCCGGCGGCCGTTCTCCTGGTCGAACTTGGCCAACACTACATCGGTGTAGCGCAGGTTATGCGCCGACAGCGCACGCTTCGCGGGCTCGCCCTCGAAGCCTAGGCGCTTGTCGACGTGCTCCTGCAAGCTCTTCACCGGGTTCGCGGGATCGACCACTACGCGCACCTGGCCGATCTGCCCAGGCAGCGCGAAGCCGATGCCGGCGAGCTGGCGCGCGGCGACGAGCTTGTTGCCCTGGGCGATCTGATTCATCGCCAGGGCCTTCACCTGGGCCTCGCTCATGTCGCCGGTGACGAGGTCGGTGACATCGGCCGCGAGCTCCTTGCGCAGCGGCTCGTCAATGCCGGCGGCGGCCATGATGGTGTCGGCGAGCAACGTGCGATTGGACGCAAGTTTGGCTGCGGCGATGGCGTCATCGGCGAGCCGGGGCGCCAGCGCGGCATCGACCTGCGTCTGCACCTGCTCGGTGGTGAGACCGGCCACACCGACCTGCAGCGTGATGGGCGCCGAGTGCCCGACCAACTGCTTGCCGGTGTCGGCGAGTTGCTCGGCGAGCGCCTTCAGCGGCGCCTCGTCATCGCCCAGCGAGGCCACCACCTGGTCGTAGGCGCTGAGGATCGACTGCCGCACGGGCTCGGCGAGGGTAAGCGCGGCCAGAGCGGCCGCGAGAAGTCTACGGTGCTTGTTTTTCACGGCTTGCAACTCCTGAGTAATCTGTCGTAAAAGCTCCGGGTGGAGCAAGGTGGGCGGCGTATCGCCGCTCGCTTCTGACAACTCGATGGGGTCGAGCCGCTTGATCACCGGCCGCACGGTGAGCCCGGCCCCCATCAACAGCGCGCCGTGCCGCGCGCCGCTCTCGTTGTCCTGGTAGTCCTCGACGTACTCCGCGGACAGATACGCATATCCGCGGTTGCGCACGGCGTCGATACCGTAGGGAGTCCACTCGACCTGCGCACGCAGCCGGTCGCCCTCCCGCATGAGTCGCGTCACGCGGCCCGCCGCGCCGTCATCCGGCCGGTGCGCCACGTCGACGAAAATGTCCTGGCCATAGGTGCGCGCGTCGAAGTTGCGCACCATGGTGTCCAGCTGTGCCGGCGTGATCTCGAAGCGACCGTACCGACGGTCGCTGAAGCTGCCGGTGCGCGTGACCGTCACCACCGAACTGGTGCGGCCCTCGCTCAAATCGATCTTCAGTCGGGAGAGGTAGCGGCGGCGCGCATTCATTGCGGCAAGACCTCCACCGTGAACGCCTCCAGGGTCAGCGTCTCGGTACCGAGCGCCAGTTGCCCCGTGATCACCAGCGGCTGATCGGCAGCGGTATCCACTGCGCCCGTGGTCACGGCACTGCCTGCGCCGGCGCCGAACACGTTCTGCGTGGTGCTCGCATGCGCCACCTGGCTATTTGCCGCGCCGCGGTTTCGCAGCATCGCAAAATGCTGCAGCGAAGTGACGCCGGTTCCATACACCGGTGCGACGAAGGTCGTGCCGCCGAGCTTGATGCGCGGCGTCTTGTTGTTCGCGCTGCTGGTCATCGACCACAGCGTGACGATGCGCAGCGCGCCGTTCTTTCCCAGTGCCCTCGCCGGCAGCACGATCGACGCCAGCGTCGTCTCGCTGGTCGTTCCCGTGAGCGGCACCGCCACGCCCGACTGGGCGAGGATCCACGGCTCGCAGCGTGCAGCGCGTGGAATGGCGGCGAGGGCTTCGGCGTTCGATGGCATGGGAGCACGCTATTTCGCGTACTGCCGAGTCTCGCGGCCGCCAGCAAGCCATTTCAAGGCATCGCCACGGCCGCGAAAATAATAGTTGCGTTTTTTTCGCAACCATGTATGCTACGCCCCGTAGTCGATACCGACTACCCCGCGCCTCGGGGATCAGTGGGCAGGAGAAAACAATGCAAGCGACCTACACCAAGCTCAAAAGCGGTCAATGGGGGATTCGAGTCGCCGGCCAGGCGACGAAGGGGCAGCAAGTGACGGTCAGCACCAAGGCCGGCGCGCGCAAGATCGAGACCGTGTCCGCCGTCGTCTGGTCCGGCAACGGCGTGACCCTCTGCGCGATCGCGCCGACCAGTCGCCCCGCGAGCCGCGGCGGCTACCGAAAGCGCGGCGACGGCGGCCCGCGGGGCGATCGGGCCTGCTACATGTGCGGCTCCTACTATTGCGAGGGAGCCCGCGGCGGGCTTTGCGAGGACGACTGAGGAGATAACGATGACCACCAATGACATCGTCAACACAGTGACCCTCATGTTCGGCCGCCGCCGCAAGATCACTCGCGACGAGCTCGTTGCGCTGCTCGTCTCGCTAGAGACCGACGCGGGCATCGACTTGTCGGGCCTCACCGGCGCGCATCGCCGCGCGCCGATCTCCGCCGCCCGCGCGTGGGAACGCATGTGCAGCGGCATCACGTTCGTGTCGATCTGCCGCTACGCGAACGACTCCTGGGGCATCCGCTACGACCAGCCGGGCAGCATGAACCCGATGCAGCACGCGGCCCTGAGTTTCGTCGCGGAGGCGCATCGCGACGAAGGCGGTTACTTGCGCAGCCACTGCGATCGCCTGGTCTACGTGCGCGGCGAGCCCAGCGTCGATGCCCCGCCCCCGCCGCCTCCCCCACAGCAACCGTGGTGGGTGGCCGAGCTGCGGCAGCACCCGGAGGTGGACGGCGTCTGGGTGCGCGTGCACCCGGACGGCATCCTCGAGCTGCGCGATCCTAACTCGGGTCAGAGCAGCGACCCGGCAACCAAATCGCGGTTCCAATACCGCGCGGGCCGCGACGGCATCGAGCGTCGGCACCTGCCCGCCGAAGTCGTCGGCGACACCTGGCAGGACATCGGCGTCCCGCTATGGGAGCCGTACGACGTGAACCCGCGCGCGTCCAGCGCGATCGCTGAGTTGGCCCGGCTCGCCTACCAGTGAGCCGGTAACCATTCCTTTTCTTGGAGCCGCCCCGAAAGGGGCGGAAGAGACCATGACGATCAAGATCGAGCGAGCCCGCAAGCTGGCCAACATCGGTCGCAATCCGCGCACCTGGTTGGTGATCATCGACGCCATTCCGCGCGAGATCATCGCCGCGCTGACATCGCGGCAAGTCGCGCTGGTCGCGGACGCCATGCACCGGCAGCACGAAATCGGTGTGGCTGACGGATGGATCGAGGCGGGGCGTTGAGCCATGCCGAAGACCGCTCACCGGAACCGCCTGACCGTCGCGCTCGGCGACGGATGGCAGTTTTACTCCCCCGTCATCCCCGCCGGCAGCCGTGCGCTCGGCATCGTCTCGCGCGGCGTAGGCGACACCGGCGCGCTCATCGTAACGCCCGCAGGACTGTACGCGCAGGCCAACGCGGGAGCGCTGCGCAACCTGCCGCAAGCCGCGGTTGTGCGCGCGCTTGCGGCCGCAACGGCGGCCAAAACCTAACTTTGGAGCGCCGCCGGGCAACCGGCGGTGAACACCCATGTACCGACACGTACGCATCAGGGCGAGGCGCACAGGACACGCAGACATTTTTGTGGCCGGTCGCCGCCGCGCTCGCATGAACGAATACGGGACTCTGACGTGGAGCGCATCGGCGGACGCAATCGACCGACTTTGCGTCATGCAGACCTTGGAGCGGCGCGATACCATCCTCAATGCCGAGTGGCCTGTCGATGTGCCGGAGACCTACCGCGCGCCGACGCCAGTCATCGCGACCTGGCACTACTGGCGGACGCTACCCGCCGCGCCCTGGGTGTATTGGGGCGTAGGGCCACCGGACGCGCAAGGTCGGATCTTCCGCGCGCCGGCGGGGACGCCGGTGCCGCCCGGCGCGGAAGTGGCACGCCCAGACAGCCCGGTCTCGGACGAGGAAAGGCGACGCGAGATCGCGCGCTATGGGAACCTGGGAGCGCAGGTGCCTGTGGATATCGACGATTCCGTTCGCCGCTCGCGCGGCGATCCGTGGTTCGAGACGAACATCCACGCCGCGCCGCTCACGCTCGACGCGGAGAAAGCGCAACGGGCAGCACTGAGCTGCCTGACTTCCGAACACGCGATCGCCTGGGTGCGACCGTGCATCGATGACACTGACTCGGCGACGTGTCGGTGGCGCGGCGGCATCGGCATCGGCAGCCACGAGATACCGGTGCCGGGCAGCTTCCGTACCGCGACGGAGGCGGAGGCACGCGCGCGGGCGCTGTGGCGATACCACATCGCCGCGGCGGTTCGCGCCATCCACACCGCGCGCGGCGGCACGCTCACCGCCTGGGGCGTGCCGGTGCTACCGCGCGCGACTCCCCGGCTGCTGCGCGCGCCGGCGCGGGGAGATCTCTGGTCACTGTTCGCCGCCGACAAGGCGGCTGATCGCCCGCCACGCAGTGGGCTGGAGATGATGTGCGGCCTGCATCCTGACGGATCGCCCATCGCGGGGTCACCGCGATGAGGAGCCCGAATAATGACTACAGAGGATGGATGTGCTGCTATCAGTACCCCGACGGTACGCAGTGCGAGGGCACCAAGTACACGCCGTCGGGAATGTGCGTCGAGCACGCGATCCGCTGCGACTCGTGCGGCTTTATTTGGCCGAATTGCGAGTGTGATGCCCCACCGACCGAGTACGGAGCGCGGCCGCAAACGGCCGATGAAGCACAATGACCATCGTCAACGGCGTCGAAGTTGATCTGCCCGAGGGCAGCGGCGCGTCGAACTGCGGTATTTGCCGGCGGGCGCCCTGCGACAGCTGCGGGCGCTGGATTGCAGACCATGAGGAGATCCCGGGGTATCACCTGGGGTGGGATGAGGATCCTCGGTCGTTCTGCTAGGTCGTCTGCCTCCTGGCGGGGCGGCTGACCGCATGAACTTACCATCCTCGGCGCGATACATATATCACGTGACGCTGCTCACCGGCGACACGCGCCAATCTTGGCGGCACGAGGTGGATCCGAAGGTAATGCCGGTAGCTAGCGCCATGCTTGACCGCGCGTTGGCCGGCGAGCGGGTGGCGATCGCTGGCGTCGAAGGTTACGAGATCACCGCGGCCGCCGGCGGGCGCTGCTGCCTGGTCACTGCGTGGCGTGGTGACACGCCGCTGGTGACAATCGGCATCGCCGCGCGTTCGCGCTGCGGCGCTGAACTCTGGCGGCGGCTGCACGAGGATCCGTGGACGCCGCTTGCCACCAGTGCCGCGCAGTGCCCACCGGAACCTTGGTGCGCGGCGCAGATACAGCCCGGCCTCGTGCCGTTTATGCTGGATGCGCACTGGCTCGCCGACTTTGAGCGCGTGATGGCTTGGGCGTTCCTGGAGCGCCGATGAGCCGCCCCTGTCCGCCGCGCGAGCGCCTGCACCAGTGGTCGCGCGCGCTCCCGCCTGGGGCGTGGAGTTGGCTGAAGGAGGAAGTGGACAGCAAGCGCGCCATGCGCGGGGGTGACAGCGCCACGTGGCCGCCGTACGTCTTCCTGCCAATGCCCGAGGCGGGGCTGCTTGCCAACCGCATGCGGGTGGCACACGGCCTCGTTCCAATTGAGCGCGGCATCGAATTGGCGCGGCCAGCGTGCGAGGTCGCCTGCTTCTGCGCCTGGCGCATGACGCAGGGCATCTATCGCTTCGACCCGACCGTCTACGCCGCTCTGCGCGAGACGCCGATCACGGGCGACCTGCCGGCCGAACTGCTGATCCGCCTGCCGGAGTGGTGCGTCTACCTCGAGACGCCGGACATGCTCGTGCCGGTCTCCGACGGCAGTGACGCCGCCGTTGAAGGCGTCTTCGCGTGGCTCGACCATGACAAGTGGCCGAAGAATGCCGATGTCCTGACGCTCGGCGTTGCCGCGGAAGGCCTGCCGCTGGGGATCCAGCATATCCCCCTCATCGGCACGCTGGAGCAGGCCGTGCGCAGCATCGCCGAGGATTGGCGGCAGTCACGCGCGATCGGCGCCCCACCGGTGCCCACCGGCTATGAGGCGATGGCGGTGCGCTGGTTGCGGCCGGTGTTGTCGCTGCTGCTCTACCTGTGCGCGGCGAACGCCGAGATCGGCGACGGCACGCGGCGGCCCGCGAACCCCAAGCCGCAGCGCGTGAAGGGCACCGGGTGGAAGCGCGTTTTTGCCGCGGCGCAGCCCACCACCTGGGATGTCGGGTCGCGCATGGGGGCGGCGATCCGCCGCGCGCTGGCCGCCGAGACGGCGCCCGCCGCCGGCGGCACCCACGCCAGCCCGCGCGCGCACATCCGCCGCGCGCATTGGCACAGCTACTGGATCGGCGCGCGCCAGGACGCGGCCGCGCGCAAGGCCGTGTTGCGGTGGCTGCCACCGATCGCGGTCAACGTCGATGACGTGGACATGCTGCCCACCACCATCCGGCCGGTGCCATGACCGCCGCCGAGTTCGCCGTGCTGCTCGCCACGCAACGCCCCGCCCTGCGGCCACGCACCGCCGAAGCCTGTCGCCTGGTGCTTCTCGACGGGATGACCGGCTACGCGGCGGCGAAGCAGGCGGGCGTGGCGAAGAGCACGGTCGGCCGCGCGCTGGCGCGACTCACGCACGCGCGCTGCCCGAGCTGCGGGCAGGCGCTGCCGCAAGCTATCGCGCGCTAGCTGCGTGTGACCGGCTTGGGCGGCGGCGCGGGCGGACGGCGAGCGTCGTTCGCCGCGGCCCGTTGCTCGGCCGCGCCGAGCGGTGCGCGAATCATGCCCACGGTGAGCTTTCCTTGCTCGTACAAGGCGAGCTTGCCCGGGCCGAGGACTCCCAGACGCTGCGCGGGACTGAGGCGCGCCAGCGCCGCCGTAGGCGTCTCCTTGCCGGCCTTGTCCGCCGCGCTCACCTCGTCGCGGAACACCACCTCCTCGTAGGACAGCGTGTTCGGGTGTGCCGGCCAGGGACTCTTGCCGTGCGGGTACACGCCTGGCCCAAGGCCGTGAATGTTCTGCGTGCTCAACAGATCGCAGATATCCGGCTTGGGGTGCTGCGGCGAGAGCAGGAAACGCGTGCCGATGGTGTCGGGGTGCGCGGCGACGCCGCGCTGGTAGGCGATGCCGTGGGCGCGGTTGATCTCGGTGCGGAAGACTCGCAGCGCCTGGTCCTGCGCGTTGCCTTCGCCGCGCACCAGGAGGTTGCCGGCGGCGCGCGCGGTCGCCTCCGCGTCGGCGTCGTCCATCTTCTCCCGCACATCTTCTGGCACGGGCCTCCCCTGGGCGATGAATTCGCGCGCCGCCTGCGCCGCGCCGTGGCCCTGGATGATTGCCTGCTCGATCGCGCCGGTGATCTTCTCGCGCGCGCCGCGATCCAGGCGCCATAGGCGGTCGCTGAGCTGCAAGCCGTCGGCAGCGATGAAGCTGCGCACCGCAGTCACCGCCTCGTCGTGGATACGCGCGAGCGCCAGCGTGTCGAGGGCAGCGGAGTCGCGGAAGGCATCCACGCCATTCGTCGCCGCCTGATCCAGCGCGATGCCGAGTAGTCGATCGCGCTCGACGGCAAGCGCGCGCAGGCGATCGGTGACCTGGGCGAGGATGGCCTGCAGCTCGGCCAGGCCGAGATTGCCATCGCCACCGCGGTGCGCGGCGATGCGCTCGCGCAATTCGGCCGCGGCACGCTGGTACATGGCCTCGACCTGGTCGAGCGTGCGCTCGTCCAGCAGGTCGGTGGCACGCTGCGCGGCTCGCGTGGCGCGCTTGATGCGCGCGTGTTCGGCGAGCCGCGGATTGGCGGCGGCGAGCGCCGGCATCAGGCGTTGCTGATCGCCGTGCCGCTCTCGCCCTTGCGTGCGTTGCTCGGCGTGATGCTCACCCGCGGCTGCCCAGGCGCGCCGATGTTACCGGGCTCGGGGTAGGGATCCCACTCGCGGCGCTCGAACTCCAGCCGCTCCCGGACATACGAGGGATCTAGACCCATGTCCTCCCACACCATGCCGCGCGGCAGGCCCAGTGCCTGCCACTTGAGGGCGCGATCGGCAACCTGGTTCGGCGTCTCGGTGCGGCGCTCGGCGAAGCGCAAGGTGAAGGCCTCGGCGTCGGGGTTGATGCCGTGCAGCAGGAGCTGCAGGCGGAAGCCCTGCTCGTAGATGCCGGCCAGCGTGTCCTGCAGGGAGTCGATTTCGTCGTAGTAGTCGCGCTTCAAGTCCTCCAGCACATCCCGCGCGAGGCCTTCGCTATAGCCCATCAGGCCGCGCGGCAGTGGCGTGCCGGCGAAGAAGCTCTCCAGCAGGTGCACCACATCGGCGATCTGATCCAGCTCCGCATCGCCCTGGATTGCCTGCACGCCGCCCTTGCGGTTTAGGTAGTAGTCGGTGGTGATCTGGTATTGATCACGCTCGATCATCGATCGGTATGCGGCGATGTCTTCCGGCGTCGCGCCTTCCAGCGTGTGCGCCAGGCGCAGCGGGGCGCGCACGCGCCGGCGCACGACCAGATCCTCTTCGGTCATGGTGAGTTTGCGCCAGGTGGTGCGCGCGGCATCCAGGAAGGGCCGGCCGAGGCAGCCGAGATCGTCGAAGTTGTCCGGGTCGAAGCGGCCGAGCAACAGCTGCCACAGCGGGAAGGCGGCGAGCTCGGTGCCGGTCATCACGTCGAACTGGATGTGCGCGCGTTGCAAGTCCTTGTAGCGGCCGCGCTCGTCGATGTTCGGCAGGATGGTGTCGGCCGGCATGCGCACCGCCGCGGCAAGTGTGTAATCGGCATCGAGCACCCACTGCATGGGCAGGTTGCCCTCGACCACCAGGCCGCGCGCGTCGGACTTCATCTTCTCCACGCGGTTGAGCTGCAGCCGCCGTTCGAAGGCGGCCCAGTGGCGGCCCAGCACCGGCGACTGCTCGGCCTGCTGCAAGACCAGGCCGCCCTTGATGGTGTCGCGGCCGATGCGCGCGTGGATGCGCTTCACCCGACCGTCCTTGCGATCCATGTCGCGAATGTCCTGGATCGCCGCGCGGAGATCCGGGTCCACCCACATGACCCGGTACAGGTACTTGACCTGATCCTCGGGCGTCGGCCTGCGCCCGATCTCGGTGGATCGCGGCGGCGGCTCGCCGGGCAGCGGCTGGTCGATGCTCGCCGGCGGCAGATCGCGCTGCCGGCCGAAGAAGGGGAAGGTGGCTTTAAGCTGCCAGGCCATCGTCCTGCTCCTGCACCGTCACCTTGACGTTGCGCCAACCGCCGATCATGCCCTCGGCATACAGTGCGCGGATGAATGGGGCGATTTCCGGTGCGTGGGCCTCGACCAGCGCCTTGGCCTGCCGGCCACGCTCGGCCGCAGCGCGTTCGCGTGCCTCCGCCTCGACGCGGTTGCGCACCGGCCAATCTTCCGCGCGTTCGAACAGCCAGCCGGAGCGCCCGCGTTGCTTCGCCGGCACGCTCATGCGGCCCCCAGCAGAAGCTGCTCGCGCGTCACGCTGCGCGTCTCGATCCGCGTCGGGGCGAGATCGATGCCGCGGGTGATCAGCGCCCATACGGCGGCGCAGGCCGCGTCGAACAGATCGTCGCCGAGCTTTTTGTCGGCCATCTTGTAGCTCGAGTAACTCGCCTGCGTGGACACTGCCTTGATGTTGCAGATCTGCCGCACGAAGGCGACCCAATCCGGGTTGGCGGCGGTGAGTTCGTCGAGCCGGCCGGGCATCTGCTTGACGTTCGACCCGGCGGGCATTGCCGGGCGATCCTCGAAGTAGGGGATCGCCGCCTGGCCGTTGTGGAACACGCTGCGCAGCGCGCTGGCCATCGAGTGTTTGACCATGCCCTCGAAGCGCAGCGGGGCGAACGGCCACTCCTGCCAGGTGGAGCCGACGCTGCGGCCATCGCCGATGCTGCGCCGGTCGATGTCGGTGAGTCCCTCGGCGTACAGCCGATCGTTGAGATCGGTGAGCATGCCGACGCCATAGGCGTCGCCGATCGCTACATCCGGCCGGAAGTAGCGCCATAGCTCGATGAGATCGCGCTCGACCACCTTGTCGTCGGTCGCCGCGCCCCAGGTGCGGACGTACGGAAAGGTGCAGTAGCTGCCGAGCATCTCCGTCACCACCAGGGCGGACTTCGACGGGTTCGCGCCCTCGCCGTGGCCGAGATGGTCGTAGCCGAAGGCGATCAGGCCGCGCTTGCGGTAGCGCTCGCCGGGCAGCGGGCCCGCGGGCGCGAGATTCGCCGCCAGGCCGACCGCGAGCGCCTTGCGCACGTGCTTTTCCCAGATGTGGTTCTGCGCGCTGACGTTGCGGCAGAGGAACTGTCGGATGTACTCGCCGGCGGGAAGCTGCGCGCGCATCTCGTCCATGAACGCGGCGTTAAGGATGCCGAGCTGCACGCCGAGGTGCACGTTCACCGCCGGCAGCAACTGGTAGGTGCCGCTGTCGATCAGCCCCTGCAGCGTGTCGGCGCCCTTGAAGACGCCCGTGATGCGGATCTGCGGCGTGAAGCTCACCGCGCGCGACACGCCGAGCCGGCGCGCGGAGCCCAGCATCGGTAGGAAGCGGGAGAGCAGCCGATCGGCCGGCATGTCATCCACCTCCTCGATGCTGGCAATGCTGATGGCATCGCCGTCGATCTGGCTCATGATGCCGTAGGCGAGCCCCTTGCTGCCGTTGGCGAATTGGTAGCGGGTGTCCGACAACTGCTCGCGGCCGGACTTCCAGGCGACGAAGGCGCGCAGCGCCTCCGAGCGACGGATAGCGTCGAGGTGATAGTTGAGGTTGTTGACGCTCTGCTGCAAGCGCGGCGCGACGATGCCGACTTCCTGCGAGGGGTGCGTCGCGGCGTACTTCAGCGCGTGCAGTTCCTTCACTGCGGTCTTGCCGGTGCGCCGGCAAGACACGTCGATGGTGTTCGGTTGCGCGTCCATGCGCAGGCACTTCAGCACCTGCATGGGATCGAGTTCGACGCCATGCAGGTGCTTGTGCCACAGCGCATGGTCGTCGGCGTAGCGGAGGATCTCCGCCTCTGCGCGGAGGGTGACGCGCGCGCGTTCGCTGGCGGTGATTCGCATCGCTCACTCCGCCTGCTCCGACTGGTATTCGATGAGCACGGGATCCCGCTCGGTGGCGTCGCGACTGAGATCGAGCTTCGCCACCAGCGCTTCGAGTGCCGCGGTGTTGCGGCGCTGGTATTCGGTGAGCGACTCCTGGTCGGCGCCGTCCTGCGCGAGGCGACCAAGCTGCTCGCCCTCGCCTTCGATCACGCGCGGCGTCATGCCGAGATCGGCCAGCGAGAGGTTGTTGCGCGTGAGCAGTTCGGCCAGCGATTTGAAGAGCGGGTGCGCCTCGATCTTCATGATCGTCTTCGGCTCACCGGTGCGGTGCTCGATGTACTGCGCGAGCTGCACCACACCGTCCTTGTCGTGAAACCATTCAGGAGATTCGAGCTTCACGCCATCGGCGATGATGGTCTGCAGGATCTGCTGCACCAGGGTGAAGATCGCCGCCTGCATGTCGGCGTGGAGTTCGCTCAGAACCTTGGGATCGCGCTGCTCGAAGGCAGCGTGATGCAGCATGAAGCGCTGCGTCTGCGTGAGACACGCCGCCTGCCGACTGCACCATACGCGGTCGACCGTGCAGGTCCTGCAGAAGGCGTAGCCGTCGGGCTTCGCCGGGAAGTAGGTGGCGGTGCGGGCGCTCAGCCCGTGCTTCATGCCGTTGAAGCGCGTGCGCTGCGCTTCTTCCGGCGTGGGGTGGCCCTCCAGGTTTTTCGCCGTCGCGGCGAGGCCTTCGGGAGTGCGCGGGCCGGTCGCTCGCGCCCAGGCGCGCATGAGCGCCTGCTCCTGCTCGGTGGGTTCGCATTCCGCATCGCAGCGCGGGCAGTTTGCGGTGTAGCGATAGCGATGCTCGCGCTGCGCCTCCCAGTCTTCCACCTCCTCGACGCGCGCGGGCGGCGCGCGCCACGTGTGGTAGCAGACGGCGCAGTAGAAGCTCAGCGCGTCGCGCGGCTCGCGACTCTTGCGCGGGCGCGTCATGCGAGCACCACGACGCGAAAGGACACCGGGCGCCGGCGGCCGCCGGAGGTGGTCATGCTGAGCGAACAGAGATAGCTGCCCGCGGTGACGGCCTCCAGGAAGGTTGAGGTCACCGCGCCAGCGATCGCCGCACCGCTCTGCGTGACGCCCGCCGGCACCGTCCACGAGGCGGTGGAGATGGTCTCGCCGGCGGCCAGGTAGTCGGTCCAATCGACGCCGAAGTCGGCCTTCTCCGTAATCGGCATCTCGATGTAGAGGCCGCTCGCGTCTTCCTGCCAGCGGCGCAGTACGACGCTCATGCGGCGATCCGATAGGTGCGCGCTTCCGCCGGCTGCCGGCGTTGTCGGCGCTCAGCCGGGAAGCGGTAGAGACGGCCCGCGGCGGCCGCACCGGACTCCGGCGTGGCAATGATGTGGCCCATGCCGCCGGAGCCTGGGAGGAAACTCGGCACGAAGCCAGGCACGGCGATGGCGGCACCGCCTAGCGCGCTTATGCCGCCGGCATCACGCGTCAGTGGCACGCTGCCGGGCAGCGCGGTAAGCGTGAGAATGCTGGCGACGATCTGCCCTGGCCGATCCAGTTCGCTGATCCGGCCCACCGACAGCGTGACCGCGCCGGCCTGGATCGTGATGCTGCCGGCATCCGCCGCGGCAGGCACGCGACCCGGCGTGACGACGTCGCCGCCGCTCAGCGCGACAACCGCGCCGGCGCGTTCGAGTTCGGCGACGCGGCCAAGCCCCAGGGTGACCGCGCCGGCCTGCACGACCAGGTCGCCCTGCAGGCGAGTCTCGGTCACCGGGCCGGGGGTCGCGGTCTGCGCGCTGCCGCCCTCGTCGCCCTGCCAGTTGTCGAGGTGGTAGCCGACGGTGTCGCCGGTGCTGCCGCTGCCGTTGGCGCGCAGGCCGCCGCGGCCGGCGGCGGTAATGTTGGTGTCGGTGATCGGCCCGACACGCGAGACACCATCGACGTAACCGGTGATCTGGTCGCCCGTCATCTCCAGCTTCGCCCGGTACGCCTGATCGATGGTCAGCGACTGGGTGTAGGTGGTGCCGATCTGCGTCACGCTGCCGGACACGATGCGCGCGAGCTGCCATCCGCCGGCGGCGTTGTTGTAGCGGAACCAGTAGGCCTTATCGGCCCCGGTGTCGATGCGGCCCGCGGGGCCGGTGTTCTCCGTCACCGCCGAGCGCTTCACCACATCGCATTCCACGGTGTAGTCCGCGCCGGCCGGCGCGGTGCCGTGGTAGTACATGACGATGGTGTTCGCCGTGGTGCGCCGCGCGCGACCGCTGGCGATCTCCACGTCGTTGGCGTGGCTGCTGTGCCGCGTCCAGTTCGCGGAGTAGGTCTGGAGGGGGTCGCCCTCGGTGCCGCCGAAGGCGTCAGGGCCGGCGAAGGTGGTCATGGCCTGGGGCGGTCAGGATCGCGGCGCGGCGCCGCGGCGCGATCAGCTCGCGTCGATGTCGAAGGCGTCCACGTTGAAGGCCGCGTTGGCGCGCTTGCCCGCCGCATCCATGATCTCGCGCATGGAATCGACCGTCGGCCGAATCGTGATCGCAAATCCCGCCTCTGTGAGCGCCGATTGCATCGCGGTGAGTGCCGCGGGCTCCAGCATGATCAGCCGCGCGTCGAGGCTGATGTCCGGCATCACGCGGATGTCGGGATCCGCGGACAGTGCGGCAATGTTCTGCGAGCCCACCAACACCAGGATCCAGGGCACGGTCGGCGTGCCCGTGTCGTCGGTGGGAATCTCGTTGCCCTCATAGGCAACGTCCGGGTGCAACTGCACCGCGTGGCGGTTGACCACGGCCCCCTCGTTGGGGTCGAAGGCGGAGATGACGCGTGCGAGGACGAAGCGCTTTGCCATGTGGCCTCCTACACGGTGAGGATGTTGGCGATCGCCGCCGTGATGTTCCCGCCGTTCGGCGTGATCGGCAGGTTCGCGCCGGTGATCGGCGCATCTGCGCGGCTGCCGGCGGTGACCGAGCCGCCGAGCGAACTGACGGTCAACGTGCGATCGCCGGCATTCGCCACCGCGCTAAGCGTGGCAGTCTGGCCGTTGCTGAAGGCCAGCACCGTGCCGTTCGGGATGCCGCCGGACAGCGCTTCGACGGCGATCGAGGTTGCGCTGGTCGCCGCGGTGGCGGCGCAGGTGACGATCTGCCGGCCGTCGAGGATGGCGATCATGCGACTGGTGCTGCCGGTGCCGGTGTCCTTGTACACAGCGAAGGCACCGATGGCGGCCCCCGCCGGCACGGACGTGAAGACTGCATCGGCGGCGTCGAATACGCCATTGACCACAGTCTTGCTGGCCAAGTTTTGATCGGTGGTGCCGCTGGCGCGGCAGCCGTCGAAGTCGTCCAGGTGATCGCCCGCCGCACTAGGGCCTAGGCAGATCGCGTAGCCGCCACTTGTGTAAGCGCCGGAGCCCGTGGCGTTCACGCCGTCGGGGCGTTGCAATTCGAACGTGTTCGTCGCCTGGTTGGCTATCTTCCACAGTCCGTTGGCGGCAACGTTGCCGCCAACGCCGCCGATGATGACGAGATCGCCATTCGCGAAGCCGTGTGCCGTCGCGGTAATCACGATCGGCGAGGCGTTGGTTGCCCCGGTGATCGCCTTCACGCCAACGTCGGTCGCCGTCAACACCATCGCGATCATGCTGATCGTGTTGGTGTCGAGATCGACGGTGCCGTCAGCGATTCCCTCGCGCCCCTTCTCGAATTTGGCGTTCGCCACGCTCAGCCCGCGCAATTACCCATGCGGGCGATCTTCAGTGCCCAGCGCAAGCCATTTCAAGGGGCGCGCGCGGCGCAAATGGGAACCCACCGGCGGCGGCGTAGCCCGCCGCCGGCAGTTCGCGATTTCTCCGGCATTCCGTGCTACGGCCGGGTGGCTTGCTCGCGCGACAAGCCGCCGGAATATTCGGTTACCGGCGCGCCCTAGGCGCTGCTCATCGGTGCCTCCGGCACAGACCCAGGGAACCGCTCCGGCGGGCAGCGCCACCCGCTCGTCGCAGAACTCCCTAACCCTGTGCCATCGTCGGCTGGGGTGGATGCCGGAATGATACCTAAGCAGCAGCGCGTGGATGTAGTCCAGTGGACGGCAATGCTATTCGCAAGATCGCGGTTCGCACCTGCGACCGGACGGGGAGCCATCCAATCTCTGGACGAACCAATACTCGACACCCCGCGTCGATGAGGTTTTCCGGGCGGTACTCGACCGTCGCGTAGCTCTCGCCGATCACCACGGATGCGACGATTGGCTGCAGGAACGCGCGCACACGGCGCATGTCGCGATCGCCGGCAATCATTGCTCGCAAGCCGTTCGTGACGGCGACGGCTTCTTCTGCCGACAACTTCGCCGGGGTGATATTCAGCGGGTCAGTTGCTGCCAGCGCTCGATCGATGTCGAGTAGCTCCGCCCGCAACTCGCGAAGCCGCATCGCGAGGTCTGCCATGTTCGGCGCCGCTTGGCCCTGTAGTTCGAGCACCGAACACAGGGACCGATACCTCGCAGCCACATCGGTCTTGCGGGCATCGAGTTGCCGACGACGGCGCGCCTTGCCGCGTTCCTCACGCAGCGCCGCAGCCTGTACTTCACGCACCAGTTCAGCGACGCGCTCCGCCGTGAAAAGATCATCGAGTAGCGCACGCAGCAGCCATTCGTCTACCGCCGGGGCGGGTAGACGCTGCCCACCGCATAGGCCACCGCGCCGCGCGGCGCGGCACTGGTAGTAGTAGTACAGCTTCCTACCGCGGCCAGTGCCGGATTCCGCCTGCATCGCCGCGCCACATCGCACGCAACGCAAAAGCCCGGTGAAGGCATGGGTGCTGAGGGCATGCCCGGTGCCACCTGTGGCACGCGCACCGACTAAGTCCTGCACGGCTTCCCATACGCGACGATCGACACACGGCTCGTGCGACTGCCGCACGATCCATTCGGACTCGGGCCTGTCGCGCTGCCCGCCGCGATCGCGACGATTGAACACCGTTTGACCGATATAGACCGGCGAGATGAGCATCGCCACCAGCCCGCCTTTCGACCATGGGCGCCCGCGTCGCTGGATTCCATCAGCGTTCAGCGCCCTCGCGATCAGAGTCGCGCCCTGGCCACCAGCCGCGCGATCGAATATCTCCCGGACCACTGCCGCCTCCGCATCCACCAGTTCTAGCCGGCGCCGCTTGCCCGCGGCCACGGCGCGATAGCCGAACGGCGGCCGCCCGCCGTTCCAGAACCCGTCGGCGGCGTTCTTCGCCATGCTCCGCAGCGTGTCCGCGCGTACCTGGCGGGAGTAGTGCTCATCCATCACGGAGAGGATGGATTCAACCATCCAACCGGAGTCGGTATTCGAATCCAGATCCACGCTCACATACACCACGCGCGTTCCAGCTTTCGCCAAGTCACGCCTGGCGATTGCCGCGTGCACCTGATCCCGGGCGAAGCGCGACGTGCTCCAGGTAATCAGGTATGCCGGCCGGTGTTCCCGGCAAAACGCCAGCGCCGCTTGAAAGGCCGGCCGATCAAAGTCCCGGCCTGATAGGCCAGAATCGACAAACACATCGAGCACTTCGGCGCTCAGCGCGGCGGCCTTGGCGTGGCAGCGTTCGATCTGCCCCTTGATCGGCAAGCCATCTTCGGCCTGCCGCGCGGTCGAAACGCGCGCGTAGATGACCGCGGTCGTCATCGTCTCGCTGCGGCAATGAGCCGCGTCATGTGACGACTCGAAGGGCAGTCCCCGAACTCGGCCACCAGCATCGCCGCGATCTCGCTCTTGGCTTTCCCAGCCAGCACAAGCGCCTCAATACGCTTGTTTCGCTCCACGCGACGATACGCCGAGAAACGGCGCAGCGATAGCCGAAGGCAACCTTCGCCGTGCGCGAGCACGGCGGGATGCTGATCCAGCACTTGCCACGCCGCCAGGAACTGCTCGGCGCCAATCCGCTCAGCCACTGCGAGCCACGCGCTCCCGATGCCGGCGGCCGCCAACTCCGCGACCGAAGTTTGCGGCGCGCAGACATTCTGGTACCCGCCCCCCTGGGTGGTGGTGCCGGAGGCGGGCTGCCGACCCCCCAGGGGCGTGGCTGCGCCAGCCGGAAGCGGAGGCAAGCGGGCAGATTCCGGCGGCGAGCTTCGCTTTTCTGGCGTGGCGCCGGCCGCCTGCACCGCATCCAGCCGTTCGCGACCTTCGCCTTTCGCCGGACGGCGAAGGTCGCTCATTGCGCCCCCCTATCCGAGATAGCTCGGTTTCGCGCCGAGATTCCGACAGGCCCTTCCGCGCCCATCCCCGTCCATCCCGGCGCGGACCTGCCCCAGCGCCATCCGACACGCTCCGTGCATTGCGGCGCCCATCGAGCGCGCCTTTGCCCGCATGTCCGCCTCACGAGCGCGTCCCCAGGCGCTTCAGCAGGGCGCTAACAGGCGTCTTGATCTTCGCCAGCGGGCTGCCCTTGTCGCTGGCTTGGGTGAGCTTGTGCGCGGCCAGGTGCACGTAGATGGCCGTGGTCTTGGCATCGGCGTGGCCCATCAGCTTCTGCACGGTGAGAGTGTCCACGTCCGCCTCCACCAGTTCGGTCCCGTACAGGTGCCGCAGGGCGTGGGGGTGGAGCTGCGCCAGGTCGATTCCGGCGCGCTTGCCGTGCCGCTGCACCAGGTCCAGCACGGCCTTCCGCTTCATTCGGCGCTCGGCGCCCCGGAACTCGTGCTCCGGCGTGCTGCCGCGGGCCAGGCGGACGAAGAGGATGCGTTGCCCATCGGGCAGTGCGCGATCGATAGCGGCCAGGTCGGGATGCTGCAGGTAGATGCGCAGCAGGAGATCCGCATCGGTCGGCACGGGCACCAGGCGCTCGCGATCGCCCTTCTCGGTCACGCGCAAGGCGAGCCGTGGCTTGCCGGCGATGTCTCGGGCGACGAGGTCCTCCTGGTTCAGCGCGCAGATGCCCGATGCGCGCAAACCGCAGCCGAGCAGGATGGCGATGATGCAGCCGTCGCGCAGGCCTGCAAATGTCGAGAAGTCCGGAGCCCAGAGCAGCTTCTCGGCATTTTCCAAGCTCATGACGCGCGGCAAGCGCCGGCCGATCTCGGGGAACGAAAGCCCCGCGGCAGGGCTAGCCGCGACCATCTTCTGCGCATGCAGCCAGTCGAAGAACCCGCGCATCACCGTGACGTAGATGCGCCGCGAATGGGCGTTAACGCCCTTCCGGTGCAGCCACGGCCCCGTGAACAGCAGCAGGTCCTCCGCTGTCGCGCCGCTCACCGGCGCCCCTTCGAGGCACTCATCCAGGCGGCGCAGCGCCAGTCGATAGATGCGCTGCGTCGCCGGCGCACGGTTGCGATTGCGGGCGAGGTACTCGATCCAGCGGTCGAACAGCGCCTGATTTTCCGGGGGGGGGTAGGGCATTTCTTTTCGTGGATGAGCCGAGCTTCGCCGTTCGTCATGCAAGTCTTTGATATTCATAGCCTGTGCACGTTCCGGCAATCCACGAGTCGCGTGAAAAGCGAAGTAGAACTCGTGGATGCTTTTTTAGGCAGTGGCTCCGACTCGTGGATTTCTGAGCCGGACTCGTGGATTCCTTAGTTACAGAACAGGCGCCCTATCTCTCTCTCTTCTCTCTTGTTAACAGAGAGATAGAGAGATAAAGGGGCGGCAAAGCGGGAAACTGCCAAAAAGCGACTCGTGGAAAAACCGTGTCAACTCATGGATAGCAGCGCACAAATCGTGGGTTCAGGCTCCTCGGTAATCAATGACTTAGGTCATGTGCGCTTGCACATCCACGAGTTATTGCGGACCTGCACCCACCTCCCGCGGATTTGGAACCCAAATCGGCCGAAATCGGCGCGTCTGTCGCCCCTCGATCCACGAATTGGCCTCAAGTGACCACGTGCTCGTTGGTGAAGCCGTGTGCAAGCTCTTCTGCCTCAGAAAGTGCATAGCGCGGCACGCGGAAGAGCCCTAGTTCGCCGGTCCACTGGCGGAATGTCAGTGGAAGCGGGTTTCGCAGCACGAACCCGTACTTCCCAACGAACCACGGAGATGCGCTGCTGCGCACGCAATCCACGATCTCCACGCTGCCAATCAACCCGCCGCGCGGGATGGTCTTCAGGTCGGAAGTGATGCGCTGACCGAGAACGACTTGAGCGAACTCAATCGCGTCATCCCATTCCGCTCGTGTGCAACCCTTCGCCGCATGCACGAGCAGGCGACCACGGTATTTCAGCGGCCAACTCCGGTTCTCAATGTCCTTCCCGGCCTTGACTATCAGTGAGGCCCAGGGCTGTCGGACGCTAAGTGCGTACACACCTAACCCTCCGTCACGCCGGACGCGCCTTGCCGTTGCGCGTCCGTGGCTTCGTGCATAGGCGGCGCGCAACGGTACGCGCCGGTCAAACTCACGTTAGCCGGCTGCGGCACGCGAGCGCAGCAGCCGGCTCGGGCCGTCACGCGGCGGGCAGCGCCGGCGTGAAGTCGATGTAGAACTCGGCGCCCAGCTGGAACTGAGAGGCGACTTCCGGGCGCGTCAACCACATGTCCACCGAGCCGCCTGGCGTGGCGGCGAAGAACTTGCCGTTCTCCGACTCCGGGTTGGAGTCATAGACCGGTGCCATCTGGAACCCGTTGGGCTTGCCCTCTTGGTCGGTGCGGATGTTTGATACACGGAACTTTGCTCGTACTTGCATGGTTGGCTTCCAAAGGTTGTGCCGATTTTCGGGGGAGCCGGCTAACCCCTCGTTGGAGATGGCCCGCCTTACGGCGTCCCATCAACTCGATCGTTAAAAGTCGTTCCTCTCTGATGCCTCGGTCAGCTACGTGCGATCCTGAAGGGTCGCTGGCGGGGTGCCGTGCAGACCGAACTGGGCCAGTGCGGGCAGCGATAGTGCGGTGAGATAACTCACGCGGCGCTCGGAGATCGTCCGCTCGATACTTCCTTGGGCCACCACGCCGGCGGCGAACAGTTGCTGGCGGAACACGCGATCGCTCTTCACCGGCAGGCTGTTGTACTTGTCCCGCAGTCCTGGCGTACGCGCCAGGTGATCCATCACGTGGCTGGTGCGCACGCACAGCACCGCCTCGTCGTCGATCACGTCCCAGCGATAGGGAAATCGATACTCGCCGGCGGCGATCTCGGACAGCAGCGTCTCGACGATCCACACCCAGGGCTCGCGATCGGCGCTGGTCTCGGCGATATGCGCGTTCATCTCGGCCAGCAGATCGCGCTGGAATGCGCCGTGGGCGGAATCCATCTCGAGCCACTCGCACAGCAGCGTCCAGGCGGTGGCGACCGCCGCGTAGTTGCCCAGCATGCGCACTGCGCCGTCATCCTCGCCGCTGGCGCGGCACTGCTCGTGCAGCGCCTCGCGTTGACGGGAATACAGCGCCCTCACCTCGGCGCGCTGTCGGGTGGCCAGGAACTCGATCCACTGTCGCAACGGGAAGCGCGGTAGATCCTCCGGGAGCAGCGGCCCCTTCTTCCCGTTCAAGTCGGTGCGCACGATCTTGCCGATCAGCGAGCGCACCGGCACATCCTCGCCGGCGAGCAACACCGGCGCGGCGATGATGTACTCCGTCTGCTCGGAGGATCGACGCGTCACCGTGTACTGGTACGCCTCCTGCAGCAGACCGACCGCCTTGTCGATCGTCTCCTGCTTACGGGTGGATAACTCCTCCCAGCCGATGGGGTGCGAGGTGTGCGACAGCGACGTCACCAGGCGGTACTCCGTCTGCAGCGACTGCCCGGAGAACATCGTCATCGCCAGCGTGCGCTCCAGCGCCTTCACCAGCGTCGACTTGCCGGCGCCCTTGCCCGCCTGCATCTGCATGTGCGGCCAGAAGCCGAGCAGCGTCTTCAAGTGCCCGCCCAGGCCCCACACGAGCACCAGCAGCGCGGCCGAGCGCTGGAAGGTGCCCGCGTAGGCCTCCAGCACGTGCCGCGCCTGTGGCGGAGTCCCGCTGGGAAAGCGCAGGCCGTGGTACGGGCACTGCTGCTCGGGATGCGTGAAGTAGCAATCGGCACCCTCGTTCACCCGCAGCCGCCCGTCGCGCCAGCACAAGCCGACGAAGTTCGCCGCGTCGCGCGAGCCGATGTCGGCCGCGCGCTCCAGGATATTCACCATGCGCAGAAAGCGCGCCTGGTCGAACACCGGCCCCAGCCGCTTCCAGTGCTCCACGTTGTGCAGGCGTTCGTCCTCGAACACCCGGCGCACCAGCTGCGCGCCATGCCGCGGCAACTGCACGCTCACCGCGAAGACCACCCGCGGCGCCACATCCGCCTCGCCGGTCATGGTGGCCACCGCGGAAGCGATCGAAACGCGCGAGATCGCCGCCACGCGAAAGCCCGCGAGATCGCGAAACTCCAGCCGCTCGCCGCCCTCCTCATCCTTCTTCACCTCGGCCACATAGCTCGTGAAGTCCGGGCGGATGCGATAGCGCCAGTACGTCGTATCGTCATGGAAGGGCAGGAACACCCGCCGCTTGCCCGCCTGCTCCTCCGTGCGCCCGGGCATGCCGGCGATCAGCCAGGGCTCCACCTTGCGCAGCCGCTGCGCCAGCTTCTCCGCGCCCTCGGCCTGCAGCAGGTCGTTCACATCGTTGACCTCCCAGTCCGTCTGGTCAACGAGCAGCGCGGACACCTCCACCGCGGTCAACGCCTCGTGCAATGCCCAGGCCGCGGCCAGGCCCGGCCTCACCCCCTGCGCGTCCGGCTTATCGTGGTCCATGCAGATCCACACCTGCTTCCCGGCCAGCGCGCGCCAATCCAGGCTGCGCACATTGCCGGTGCCTCGCGTGGCCAGCGCCGCGCAGCCGGGCAGCGCCGCCGCCTCCACCGACAGCGCATTGATCGGCGACTCGACCACGAACACCTGCCTCGCCGCCGCCAACTTGCGCGCGCAAGACGTCCACCAGAACCCGGCGCGCTCGCCCTGGCACATCGTCTTCACGCCGCCGTTCATCGCCGGATCCACATAGCGCAGGTCCACCGCCACCACATGCCCGGGGTTCGCCGAGCGCACGACGAACGCCGCCGCCGGTCCGCCATGCCCCGACTGCCCCGCCGGCACCGAATCCGAGCGCCAGGTATTCCAACCCAGCGCACGCCGCTCGATCGCGTGCCGCGACACCACATCAGGGATGGCCCGGCCGGCCAGGTACTCCACCACCGGCAGCGGATCGGCCAGACAGCGCTCCGCGATGAACTCCGCCCGCGATCGCTCGCGCCGCGGTGCCTGCGGCGGCGGATCGGGCGGGATGGCGAACATCTCGTGCAGCGTGCGGATCGCCGTCTCCGCATCGCAGCCACGCACATGCATGACCAGGTCGATACACGACCCGCCGGCGTCGTTCGAATGATCCTTCCAGCGCCGCCCCTGGTCGTACACCGACAAGGAAGGGTTCTTATCGTGGTGCGCCGGCGAGCGGTAATTGCCGCGGCGCCCACCCGGTCGTTCCAGCCCTAGCCGCTCGGCCAGCTCATGCAGATCGATCGATGCGCGTAGCTCGGCCGCCGATGCCATTTCGAACAGTCATCGCCCAGGGTTGGCAGCGGCGTTGGACGAGCCCGCCGGCGGCGACGGATTGCGCCGGCGGTGACAGGCCAGATGATGCCTCTGGCATAGCGCGAGCAAATTGCGCGGATCGTTGTTCGCGGGGTTGCCATCCGCATGGTGAACGGTCAGCACGATCTCCGTCACGGGTTGCCCGAGGCGTTGCATCTGCGCATCGACTGGGCTGATGCGCGCGCGCCTAGTCGCTCCAACGACGACGACGCGCCCGTCCAGGTCCTTCTGCACCAACCACCCATCGCCGATGCGGCAACCGGGCTCGTCGCAACGGTGGCCTGCGCGCTCCAGGATGGCGGCGCGAATACGCCGCCACACCGGCCCGTACAGATGACGATGTTCAGGCCTGATCGGCACGGGCTTGCCGCTCCGCGATTTCGATAAGTCTGTCCAAATAGTGCCGCGCCTTGTGCAAGTCCTGCACACCGTCCTTGTACAACCAGCGCGCGACGTACTTCACGACGTTGCCCTCGAAGAAGCCCAGCCGATTGGCCTCGATAAAATCCCAGGGCTGAATCGGCAGCCGAAGATAATGCGTGCCCCCGACCTGTGTCGCACGCGCCACTAGATCTCCAGGCTGCTCAAGCGGCCGCGGCCGCTGCGTTCGTGCGTTGACCGACACCGATCGGGGGCGTGACCGCGTTTGAGTGCGTCGCGCAGGCATCGTCTCGATGCCGCTAACGACCCGATACAACCGCGGCTTGGCGGTCTTGTCCAGGCACTCGACGCGGCCATTCGAGAGCAATGCATGCAAGCTCTTACTCACGTCATCGGCGGTCTCGACGCCCTTGCATAGAGCGAAGATCTGCCGCGTCGACAAGGGCTCGTGCGCCTTGCCCAGCACATGGAAAATCTGGCTCGCGACACTGGTGTGGCTGTGCTGCTCGCTCATCGCCGGCAGCTCCCATCGCCCGAATTCAGCGCCTCGCCGAGAGTGTCGGGTGGCGGGAAAACACGATTCGCCAAGGCATGCAACGTGCGTGCGATGTTGACGCGGGCCGGCGTCGAAATCTTTGCAAACTCGGTGTCAGGAAGCGCGCCCATCACCGCAGTCAAACGATGCAGGACGACGCTAAGCACCGCGCTCTGCGTCTCGGTGGGGATGTCAAGCAGAGCGTCAAGCACTTCCCGCTCATTGATCTCCGCCACGACGCTCGCGTTCTCCAAGTTCACGCGCATCACGATCCTCCCGACGCGCACGAACACGCGACGGCCCCGTTGTTGATTTCACCGGCGAACATGCAATCCGCCTCATGCCGCAGCAACGCAGCGAGCTCCGCCTCCGCCGTTGCCACCATCGCGCTCGCCTCCAACCGCCGCACCACGTCGCCGTAATACTCCCGCTCCCACTCCGCCCGGCCATGCCCGGTGCCGCGTCGCCCGCCGAGTGACGCGACGCGGATGTGATTGCGCGGCCATCGGCCGCCGCCGGTCATCGCGTAGGCCGGATGTACCGGCAAGTCATAGCGCGAGAGGTAGGCGAACACATCCGCCGTGCTCCAGTGCGCGATCGGCAGCAATGACTGCCGGTTGGCGAGTCCGCCGTGCCCGATCATCATCTGGCGCGTGCGCGACTCCGCGGCGCGCAGCCCGACCACAGCCGGCAGGCCGAATGTCTCGCTCGCTCGCCGCTGCGCCCATTCCAGCGTGCCGGTGGCATGCCACTGGCCGCCGCCGGCTTTGCAACTCACGTTTATCTCCTGGTAGTCGCAGGGCTGCCGGAGGAACTCATCGCGTACCAGGACGCAATCGGGGTTGGCGATCGGATGCACGCGAAACCAGACCACCGGAGTTTCCGGCCACTGCATGAGCGTCAGCGAGGCGGCTACCACGCTGTCCTTGCCCCAGCTCACCGACACGTAGGCGGGGCGGTTCTGGGCGAGGAACGCCAGCGCGGTTTGCACCAGCGCGCTTATTCGCTCTTCCTGACTCAGCAGAAAGTCGAGCTGTGCCAGGTCCTTCCACGCCGCCAGGTCGGCCGCCGTATGCCGCGGCGACGCAATCAACACGGCACCACCAGCTCGCGGTAGTTCGCCGGGTGCCACATCGGCCCCGTGCAGGCGCCAAAATCCCGCCGCGCGCCGAGCAATCCCGCGGGCAGTTCCGCGCAATACGGCAGCGGGCGCATCAGCACCGGCCCTTGCGGCGACGGCGCGAACCAGGACACGTCCGCCAACTCTGGCCGGTACTCCGCCGACCACCGCGCGACTCGCCCGTAGCCCACCGAGCGTTTGCGGCCGATCGCATCGGTCGAGCGCAGCAGACTCAGGATCGCACGCCGCGTGCCCAGGCATAGCCACACGACGCGCGCGATCTGCCGCACATGCAGCGGCATGTAGTAGCTCTTCAAGGTCGCGTTTCCCACCGCGACCACCTTGCGCTCGCGGGCCTCCAGATCGATCGCGTTCTCCACCGCCAGGCGCTTGGCGAGGAACTCCCGGCCGTCGCGCTCCACGCGGTAGATCGGCGCGCTGGAGCAGGCCACCAGCACGCCGCCGATGCGCCGCCGCAAGATCGGGATATGCACCGGTTCTGCCGGCAGCGGGTCCGACCGCCGCAGCCGCTGTGCGCCGCCCGCGCGGCCCCACATCAACAGCTCGAGCAGCGAATCGAGCAGCGGCACGTCGCCGCAGATCGGCGTCGCCAACTCCGCGGTCACCTGCAGCAACTGGCCCTTCACCGCCACGCCTCCGAAAGCCAGGCCACCGCCTCCTCCCGCACGCCGCGCACGTACTCCACGTAGAGTCGCATCAGCGCATCGGCGTCGGCGCCCGCGAGGTCCTCCGCGATGAGCCGCATCGACAACCGTCCGTGCCCGCGGCCCGCCATGCCGCCGATGCTCATCCCGGCCTGCCGCCACAGATGCAGCGACCACAGCAGCGCGCCCAGTTCCACCGGCTCGCGGTAGCGCAGCACGAAGCCATGCGCGAACAGCGCGCCCGGCAGCACGCACTGCCCGGAATAGATCATCAGCGACGATGCGGCAACGCCCGGCGCATCGCTGTTCACCAGCGGAGACGCCGCCGCGTCGCCTCGCGTGTACTGGTAATCGCCGACAAAAGTCTCCGCCGGCGGCAGCGCGAGACCCTCGCAGGGAAAACCGGCGCGCTCCAGCATCGCCCGCGACTCGCGGCAGATCAGCGTGCCGCGCCAGCACGCGAGGTTGCCGCTGATGATCTGGTTCCGCAGCGACCCGCCGACCACCGCCAACAGCGGCCACAGCCGATACATATCGGCGATGCGGCGCGTGTTCTCGTGCGCGGTGGACTCGGTGAGATTCCCGCCGTGCAGCAAGAAGTTCAACTGCATGATGCTGAGCCGTCCGCCAAGCCCCAACTCGCGGATCAGCCACTGCATGCCCGGCTCGCGCACCGCGCGATGGCGTAGCGCGTTACCCGACAACATCGGGATCGTGTGCGCCCGGCCCGTGTCGTCGATTACCGCCTCGCGCGCCACGATCGCCTCGTTGCCGCGTGTGCCGCTCATATGCGTGAGCGGCGACACCGCCGCGCTCACCGCCCGCAAGGTGACGTGCCTCATGCCGCGACCTCCTCGGCGCCGGCGGCGCCGTCAAACAGATCGCTGCCATCAAGCGTCGACTCCGGCAACGGCTCCGCCGCGCCCTTCCCGCGTGGCCGCGCCTTCCAGCGCTGGCGCGCGACCACCAGCACCGGCACCAGATGCGCCTCCAGGTAGCGCACCCAGCGCACCCCGGTGCCGGACGGCGCGCGATCCAGTGCTGCCAGCACCGCCTGCAACTCCTCGTTTGCCGCCGCCACCGCCGGCGAGCCGAGCAGCGTCTTCAGCACCGCGCCGATAAAGCGCTCGTGATCGGCGCCTGCCTTCGCGGCGGCGGTCTCGAGCGCCGCCGCGATCTTGTCCCACATGCTGACGCGCGCGATTTCGGTTCCGAGCAAGGCCGGCAGACAGCCCACAAAACGCTGCGCCACATCGCGCAGAAGCGCCGCGTCTGCCAGTTCGCCGTCCTCGCCCATGGCCTGCGTGAGCCCGGCCAACTGGGCGCGGAACTCCGCCATCGACACCGTCACGATCTCAAAGGGTGTTGCGGAAGACATCGATCAACTCCTTCTTCGGGGGGGTCAGCCAGGCGGCCAACCGGGTCAAGGGATCGGCGTAAACCTCACGCCACTGTTTCGCCCACTCGGCGTCCTGGTGAAACTCGGCGATGACCACCAGGTCCAACGCCGAAGGCGCCTCGGAAAGCGCAGGCGCGCCCAGCGCCACCGCGACGTGGGCGCACAGATCGAGCCGCCGGCGCAAGTCTTTCTGCGGCACCACGAAGGCCTCGCCCTCCAGATTCGCCACGAGCGGCTCAGTCGCATACCCGAAACCCACCCGCGCCCGATACAGCAGATGCCGCTGCCCACTGTGGGCGAGCGAAATCACATAGGGCGGCGGCGGTGGAAACAGGCACTGCCCACGCAACCAGGTGCGATGCGCCTTGGTCGCCGCGATCGCGCCGTCGCGCTCGCTCACCACCCACGAATACGCCCGCACCCGCTGCGCCACGCGCTGCACACCATCGGGCAGCGTGATGTTGGCGGTCTCGTTGCGCGCCAGCACGCAGCCGTCGCACAGCGCGTTGCCGCCCGCCACCGTATCCAGCGCGGTGAACGAGCCGGGCAACACCGGCGCCGGCCGCGCTGGATCGCAGGCCACACCGCAGAAGAAACACCGGCCAGCCCCCGCCGGCGCGGCATGCCCCTGCACTCGGGCAAACAACCACGGCGCCGTGATGAACGGCGGCTGGGTAAGGGAAGAAATGGCGGCGCCGCTGGCGGCCGATTGGGAGGATCCGCGATGCTCGCCGCCTGCCGGGATTTTCGGTGTACCCCCTCTTCCGGCCGTGGGGGATCCCGCCTCGGGAAGGGCGGGCGTCATGAAGCTTGCTCGTGGCGGCGAGCATCGCACTCGCGCTGCGCCACGTAATCCAGAGCCGCACGCGCGGCGCGAAACCATGCCGGGCGCGGGCGTCGCTGGCGTATCTCCTGCCCGGCGCGAAACTCGCGCTTCACCTGCGCCTGCAGCGCCGGCGGCAGCATGCGCCAGTGGTCCCGGCACATAAGCTGCGCCCGGGCAATGCGTGTCGCGCAGCCCAACGCGTGACAGGTGTGTGCCCCAGGGCTCATCGCTCAACCTCCAGGAAACCCGTCACATCAAGCAGGAACATCGCGCGGTTTGCCGCGTCCAGCGCGAGCTGCGCGTTCCGCTCCGGCGCGTTCTGCACCTTTAGGTGCAGCGCGCTCGCCTGACAGCCGATCAGATGATCCACCGCGCCCTTGCGCTTCCAGCCCTCGCCCTTGGTGGCGTCGTGCGCCCGCAACCGCCGCTCCAGCAGCAGCGCGAACGCCAGCAACTCCGGCCGGATCACCGGCAAGGCGCTCACCGGCGCCCCGCGAGATAACGCGCCACATCGCGTTTGCGCAAGCGCAGCGGCCCGTCCACCGTGTGCAGCGCCTGCTCCACATCCTCCTTCGTGGGCTGCGTATAGATCGCCGTCGATGAAAGCGATGCATGCCCCAGAGCCGCCTGCGCGATCCCCCGCGGGTCCTCCGCCTGGCTGCGCCGCATGATCGCCATCGCCCGCGTGTGGCGAAACCAGTGCGGCGACACATCGCCCTTGATGCCGGCAAGCTGCGCCCAGCCGCGCACCCGCAACTGCAACGCACGAGCACTCAGCCGCTTGCCGCCGCGCGCGGTGATCAGCGGCCGCTCGCGCTCGATCGACTCGCCGTCCACCTCCTCCGCAGCGATCTGCAACAGCGCGGCCAGTGCGCGGCGCACCGGCTCCGTCACCAGCACCGAATGCTCCTGCTTGCCGCCCTTGCGCCGCGCCGCGGGAATGAAAATGTAGCGCGTCGCCAGCGCGCTCATCGCGTCGCCGCAAGTCATCGCCAGCGTCTCGCCGAGCCGCATGCCGGTGTGCAGCAGCAGGCGGATCACCCACCCGTCGCGCCGAGCCGCCGCCGCGGCCGCATATTGCTCGATCGCCTCGAGCAGCAAGCGCTGCTCGCCCTCCGTCAGATAACGCCTGAACATCGTCCCATCCTCCACGTGTGGCCCGGGTGGAATAACCTTGCGGCGCGCGGGCCGTGCGCGCCGCAAGGTGACTCAATGCATGGTGCGCTGCCTACGTCCCAGCAGCATCGCCGGCCGGCGACCGTGGCGTGGCGGCCGGCTCAGCACAAAACGGACGCCGCGCCACGCCAGCGTCCATCGGCAATCCAGGCGCCGCAACTCCGGCGCCGGGTGTTTCGGCAGGCAGTGACGCATCCTCGTCTCCTCCGAAGTTGCCGCGCAGTGACGGCGCCAGCAGCACCGCCGCCAGCACCAGCAGCAGCAGGCCGAGGCCGATCAGCGCCACCGGCCACATGTTCGCCGGCGCTGCAACAGCGCCACCCGATGCAGCGCCAGCGCCACCGGCGCCGACGCCATCGCCGCCTCGAAACTCACCGTCAGCCGGCACGCCGCGTGCGCCTCGCGCAGCGCCTGCTCCGGCAGCGGAATTTCCGCCGGGCGGACGCACACCCCCGCCAGCCGTAGCTGCTGCACCGGCCGCACCGCGCCCATCACAGCAGCCCCAGACCGCGCAGCAGCGCGTCCAACTCGCGCCGGTAGGCTGCACCCACCGCGCGGCCAAGGCGCGGCTGAGCGCCGTCGGGCGCGACAAAGCGCACCTCCGCCGGCAGCGGCGCGGGTGCGCGCAGCTGCCCGCCCGCCTCAGTCCGCGCGTCGGCCGCTGAATCGAGATCTCGCGTGTTCATCCACCAACCCCTCGATACGTCCGAGCAACTCCAGCACCGCGGCGACAAACTGCATCGCTTCGCCATGCAGTCGCAGGTACTCGCCGGGCGAAAAGCGCCCGTCGTACAAGCCATCGTTAAACGCCGCCGCGAACTGGCCCTGCTCGGCCAGCATGCGATTCATCAACTCCAGCAGCGCCGCGTCCGACACCGCGCGCTGATCGGGCACCGGCACCACGACGCAACCCACCGTCGACGCGAAAGCCTCCAGGATGCGTCGATCGCCGGCAGCCACCGTAATCTGCACCGCCTCCGCCAGCGTCAGGTGATGCGTCTCCTGGTGCGGATTCACCTTGTTCTGCAGCGTGCCGGCGTTCACCGCCAGCACGCGCGCCAACTCCGCCAGCCCCTTCCGCCCGTTCGCCGGTGAGCGGAAGTCGTGCGCGACGCGATAGGCGGCGTCAAACACGTCCATGTCGATTCACGCCACGATTCGACGATGACGGCGCGCCCGGCCGGCGCGTACCGTTCCGCCGCTCGCGCGCTTTGGGCAGCGCGGGCAAGGTCAACCGGCCCTCGCTCAGCGCATGCAGATGACCCCACCAACGCTGCGGCACCAAGCCGTTCCACTTGTACACCGCCTGCCGGCGGATGCCGAGCAGCTTGGCCAGGCCGGCGCGGGAAGTGTCCAGCGCCTTCAGGACATCATCGGTAAGCATGACGAAGATGGTAAGATGGTTGTCAGAGAATGTCAACTAAAGTTGTCACGCGAATTGGTAACTTTGGTTGACACATCCACCGGGGCGGCGAGGGCGGGCATGAGCGCGCAACCGACAGCCGAGCAGCTAGAAGGCCTCGGGGATCGGATACGACGGGCACGACAACGACGAGGCCTCACCCAAGGCGAACTTGCCGCACGGATCAGGGTCTCGCGCACCTCTGTGGCGCAGTGGGAGAACGGCGTGACCCCGACGATCAAGACCAAGAACCTCTTTGCACTGGCGCGGGTACTCAACGTGCCCCTGCATTGGATCACCGACGGCCTCAATGACGCGGAGATCCGGCAGGAGCGCCGGCGCTATCACCTGGACGAAATCACCGACCAGGAGCGGGCGCTGATTCTCCAGCTACGCGCCCTCGACAAGCCCAGTCGGGACGCCGTAGTGCACTTGGTGAACACGATTGCCGACAGCGGGAAAAGCTAGACCATGCTGCTCGTCGGCTGGACCATCGCCTGGTTCGTCTCGCTAGTGCTCACGCCGATCGTTGCGCGCACTAAACACCGCAGTGGCCTCGCCTGGTTTCTACTCGCGCTGCTACTGGGCATCCTCGCCACCATTCTGGTTGCACTGATACCGCCGGGTGTCGATCCGAGGCTGCGTCCTTGTCCGCGTTGCGCCGAGTTGATCGAACCGAAGGCGAACAAGTGCCGCTACTGCGCCAGCGACATCGAGCCGCTGGCGGTCATCCCGCGATGGTGACCCGCGCCCTGCTAGCAGTGATCGCCTGGGCACTGGCATGCGCCGCCGCGGCGCATGGCGGCGGCCTGGACCAGCAGGGCTGCCATCATGACCGCAAGCGCGGCGGCTACCACTGCCACCGCGCGATCACCACTCCCCTGCCTCCACCATCCCAGCAGCCCAAACGCTCCTCCACCGAGCGCAGCACCTTCCAATCCCGGATGCCCTGCCCGTCCACTGGTGCCCGCCGCGGCCCCTGCCCCGGCTACGTCGTTGACCATATCCAAGCCCTGAAGCGCGGCGGCTTCGACCACTGGTCAAATATGCAGTGGCAGACGCGGGACGATGCTCGCCGCAAAGACCGGTGGGAATAGGCATGCCGCATCGGGCTGGACGAGGCATCGGCACGGTGGTTCTATGTGCACTTCTCGCCATCGTGTCGCTCGCCTGGTTCGGCAGAAAGGCGGACACATTGCCCAGTGCGCATCCCGCCTGGCAACTGGCCGGCCAAGCCGGCCGCCTACAGTTCGTACTCCTTGACCGCTCCGCGGAGATCGATCCGGCGGCCTACCGTGCGGCGATCGCCGGCATTTGCCGCACCGAGCGCCTGTGCTACCTGCGCTTCTGGGCCGACCCGCACCGCCTGCCGAGTTCAATCCCCATGCTCGATGCCGATGCCGCGGCAATGAGCGCCGTCTACGACCGCAACCTCGCCGCCGGCATCGACGATTTGCGGTGGGCCTGTCGCCTGGCGCTCAGCGACTCCCGGCGCTGCTTGCCCGACTAGCTGTACCAGGCGAGCGCGCCGCCGAGCTGTATCCAGTGCGTGCCGTCGTAGATGAACTCGGTGGCGGCCTTTTGGTTTGCGGTGCCGGCACCGTCGGCGGGCTTTTTGAAGGCGCCGTTCCAGGTGATCGTGCGCCCGCCGGTGGCGTCCTGGACGAAGGTGAAGGCGAGTCGCGCGCCCTTGCGCGGGTTTGTGGGCGCGTTGACGGTGAGCCCGCCGGTCAGGGTGCCAACCGTGATGCGCTCACCGCCGAGCGCGTTCGGCGTAACGGCGGCGGCGTACGCGATGTCCTGGTTAGCGCCGCTGTCGAGGTGCTTGCCGTCGGTGATCGCCGGCAGGATGTTCGTGCCGTCGGCGACGACCAGCATGCGGGTGCCCATGCTGACGACGACACCGGTGCCCGTCGCGCCGATGGCCTGCACGCCGAAGCCGCCGCTGGTGTTGTTGTGGACGATCCACATGCCGCCGTCATTGAGCGGCAACACCAGGTTACGCTGCGCGGTGAGCGTGCCCGTGCAGACGATGAGCTTGGCGCGCGCCTGCGCCGCGCTGGCGGTCTGATTCGCGTCCGCCATGGCGACGCTCGATTCGGCGGTGTCGCTGCGCCACGCGCCGCGATGATCGACGTAGCTGGTCACGCTGCTTGCGCCGGCAACGACGGTGTAGAGCGGCACGCGACCCGCGGTGAACGCGGTGGTGTTCTTGCCGATGCTGCCGGCGATCGGGTCGTACTCGATATAGTTCGACACGCTCGCGGTGAGCGCGATCGTGCCGTTGGCGATATCGACGATCGTGCCGTCGGTCTTGTAGGCGGCGCCGCCGAAGTAGCCCCAGGTGAGCCCGGTTGTGGTCTGCGCGCGCCGGCCGCCGAAGGCCGCCGGCGACATCGGATCGAACAGGCTGTTCGCCGGCGTGACGTTGTCGGTGTTCGACGTGCTGAGCACGTCGAGATGTTGGGTGCTGCCGCTCATGTGGTGCCCCTTGTAGCGATGCCGTCACCGGCGGTGGCACTGAGCGCACGCACGCTCCAGTACACGGTGGATTGCGTCGAGCCGAAGTCGGTCGTTTGCTGCGCGGCGGTGTACGTCGCGCTCGGCGTCGTGCTGGTCAGCGTGCGCTTCAGCACGGCGTACGTGCTGTCGGCCCAGATCTCGATCTCGTAGGACTCGCTTGCTTCGTCGAGCGCGGTGTTGACCAGCCGCGCGGCGCCGAGCTGCGGGGCGGCGCGCGCGCGGCGCTGCCAGGCGAGCGTGAGATCGCCGGCGGCGTTACGCCCGCCGCCCAGGTGCGCGGGTGGCAGCGGGACCACGCCCAGCAGCGTGGGCGTGACGGTGGCGCCGGCATCGGTGTCGAGCCGCGTGCCGAACACCGGCGCCTTGTAGTGGCGCAGCGTGGCGAGATGCGCCACGGCGGCGGCGACGCGCAACCACTTGCTGGCGTCATAGATCACGAAGCGCTCGCCGGCGGCGTGCGCGGCGACATGCCGCTCGGTCGCGTAACGGCCGCGCAGCAACCCGCTCAGGCGGTACTGATTGCCCGCGATCGCGGTGACCTCGCGGAACTGGATCCACTCGTCGCCTAGCAGCGCGAGGTTCGCGCCGGTGAAAAGCTGCGCGTGCGTGCAGGCAACGGGCGTGCCGCTCAGCATTGCGATGTCCACGCTGTTGATCTCGTCGGGGATGTTGCCGCCGGCGAAGTTGCCGAGCGCGGTGACCGCGGTGCCGATGCTCGCTGCGCTGCGCAACACGGCGCCGTCGATCGGCAGGTAGCTCGCGCCCCCGTCCTCGGACACCCACAGCGCGGCGCCCGGCCACTGGCTGGTGACGCCACACGCGGCGGCGTACAGGCCCGGCACGACGTGGGCGGGCGACACAGCGGGCGCGTCGATCATCTGCAGGTGGGTCGGCGCCCGGGCGAGCGGCACGGCGTCCGATGCCTGCTGCTCCTGCGTGGTGCCGGTCTGCGTGTACACGCTGGCGTGTTCCGACTCGCCGCGCAGGGTGACGAGGCGCCCGTCCCAGCGGGTCTCGACGATGCGCATGCGATGGGTGAGACCGGCTACCGTTACGTCGATGATGTCGGTGGGCTCGAGGCCGAGGTACTTCGGCCCGACCTGCAGCTCGTAGCGGATGCGCCGCTGATGCGCGGCGAAGAGCAGCGTCTCGGCCAGCGCCTTTGCCGTCGTCGCGGGCATGACGATCGGCAGATCGACCGCACGGCGTTCGGTGCCGCTCGCGCCCTGCCTACGCGCGTACTGCGTGGCGGGTTGCAACTGCGCGCCTGCATCGAGATGCGTCACCGCCACTTCGGCGGGCAGCTCACCCTCCTGCCCGCGGGTGTAGGTCAGCGGCGGCGGCGCGTCCTCCTCGATGCGGTGCGCGGCCAGGTCAGTCTGTGGGATCGTCGCGGCAAGCGCGCCGCCGCGGCGCACGAACTTGAGCTTGCCGTCGGACTCCACCGCGTCGAACTGATAGGCCAGCATCAGCGGCTCGAGCAGCTCGCGCGGCGTCGCGGGCATGCGCATCGGGTAACCGGTGACGAGAACGCTCGCGAGCGCAGTGACATCGATGTCGCCCGCGGCCAAGCCGGCATAGCCGCAGATTTCGCTGACGATCGACGACAGGGTGACGCCGCCGTTGTCGGTGAGCGTATAGACGGGGTGGAACCTGATGCGGTAGATCTCGATACCGCCGAAGGGTTGGTCGCGCGACGACGCGCAAACGACGCGATAACCAGCGCCGCCGACGTGCAGCACGGCGGGCCGTTCGTTCAGGCCGAACGCGGCCTCGGCGCCGATCTGCCCGGCGGTCACGCTCTGCGCCACTTTCTTGCCGCTTGCCAGCGAATACTTGAGCAGGCGATTTGCGTGCGCGACCCACAGGAATCCGTCGCGCACCTCGATCGCTTTCCACAGCGGGGCGTTCGCCGCCTGGTACTCGGCGATGTCGAAGGTGAGCACGACCGCGCCGCTCGCGCTGTCGTACAGCTTGAGATCGTAGGCTGCGCCCGCGCTGGCTTGGGTTAGCGCGACGAAGCTCGTGTCGTCGGGGTCCGTGGCCAGGGTCTCGACGTGGTGGAACCCGGTGACCAGGTTGCTGAAGCTGGCTGCGGTTTCCCACGACGTGCGAACGATGTCGGGCGTCGATGTCACCGCACTACCCTTGCGCGCGAGCATGTACTGCCGCGAACGCACGAGGGAGAATATGCCGCCGGCATCGACCAGCACCTCGACGCTGGTCGTGAGCGTGTAGAACTGGATGTAGCGGCAGCCCCCACTGGTGCCGTTCGCGAGCCACAGCCGCCCGGCGCCGTCGAGCGCATGGCCGTATGCGCCGTTGCTGGTGATCCCGTTCTGCACGACGTAATGCGTTGCAACACCGCCGTGGCTGAGCCGCTGCACGGTCTCGGCATACGCGCCGCTCGTGCCCGACAGGACGGAGTACAGATTGCCCTGCGCGTCGATGGCAAGCGGGCCGATGCTGGGGCCACTACCGATGCGGTTGGTGATGCGCTGCCAGGTGTTGTTCGCGGTGTCGAACAACATCGCCGAAGCCTGGTTGATCTCGTTCACGGCCCAGAATTTCGCCGTGCCCTCGATCGCGCCCAGCGTCATCGGGACTTGGCCACCCGACCAGCCGGTGGATTCGTGAATCGACGTGGCGGTGAGTTCGGATTGAATCAGATTGCCGCTCTCGACGAACTCGACCTCGATCAGCGGATAGGCGTTGCGATCGAGCGTCAACTGCTCGAACACAATCAATTGAGTGTTGCGGTACGCCGGCGCGTTGTTGACGCCGACATCGGCGCTGACGGTCGGATCGACGGGGCGATCGCCGCTGTCGAGATAGGCGCGCAGCTGGTTGTCGTGCAGCGCGGCGGGCACGTTGCCCGCGGTGGTGAAGAGCGTCAGGTAATAGTTCTGCGCGTCGACCTGATCGGCCGTCAGCGTCGCGTTGAGCCGATCGACGATGAGATGGCCGTCGCGCCACACGCGACCGATCTGCATGCTGCGGGTGACGCCGGGGGCGATGTCGGCGAACCCGATGGCGAGCGAAATGTGGTACGTGTAGCTCTTGATCTCCGGCCCGTCGAAGAACAAAAACCCCTCGCCCTCGGTGGAGTGCTCGCGCTCGATCACGCCGGTGGACCAGATCACATTGCCGGTGGTCTTGCAGCGCCCGCGCAGGCGCGGCAGGCCGTTGCCGTACGCGCTGTCCTGAAAATCCCAGTCGGTGACGCGCGGCCCCTCGATGCGCTGACGCGAAGTCTCGTAGCCCGCGGCGAGCAGGCTGCCCAGGAACGCGCCGAACGGGCCGCCCAGCACATAGCCGAACAGCGTGGCGAAGAGTTGCGTCTCGCCGGCCATCAGGTGCCCGAGCGCAGGCGCGTGCGCCCTATGACATGCGGGAATCCGCCGAAGCGCGGCTGGTTGGAGAAGCGCACGCGGCACTGCTCCAGCGTTTTGTTGCAGCCGACCAACGCGGTGAAGGTGTCACCCGCGGTGGGGGTGACGCTGGCAGGAATCTGCAGCGTGATGTCGCCGTTGGCGGTGTCGTAGCTCTTGATGTCCTCGACCACGCCGGCATTGGCCCCGGCGGTCCAGGTGAGTTTGCCCGCGGTGAGCCAGTCGGCGCCGAGACCGGCGAGCCCGCTCGCGCGGAATACCTGCGCGCTGGTAACGCTGCTCACCGTGCCGGCAAGCGTGCCGTTGCCGAACGTCGCGAGGTTGATGCCGCACTGCGCATCGCCCAGCGTCCACGGGCAGGCGGCGGTGAGCACGCGGCCGACCGGGCGCTGAAGCGATTCGGCCAGCGAGAGGAACTCGATGGTAAACGAGCCGTCGCGCACGGTGGCCTCGCCGAGCCAGCCGCGGCCCATCTGGATCGAGCCCAGCGAAGGATCGGCCCAACAGCATAAGTAAGCATCGACGCGCGCGCGATCCCACTTGCGCGCGGCGAGATCGGGCTCGGTGAACAGCGCCGAGACGAACGCACCGGCGAGTTCGGCGTTCCCGACCTGCAGGCCCGAGGCGGCCTCGATCGCCGCGCTGGCGAACCCCGCATCGGGCTGATAGAGCACGCCCGCCAGCGTGATGTCGGCGTCATGGTCGGTGAAGCCGAACACCTGCGCGTCGGCGCGCGTGATCTTCCAGCAGTGCGCGATGGTGAGCACCTCGCCGGCGAGGTGCGTCGCCAGCCCCGCGGGAACTGTTCTCACACCCTCAGCTCGACCAGCGGCACGGATTGCCAGCTCAGCGACTGGTACGTGTCGTATGACACCTGCATCGTGTCGATGTCGAAGCGCACCGGCACGTCGAACTCGCCGGCCCAGGTCAGCGCATCGGTCGGCTGCGGGTACTTGGCCCCGCTCCCGCCGCTGGTGTAGGCGAGCCCCGTCGTGTTGACGCTGAGCGTGTAGACTTTGTTCGCGATGTTGCTGATGGTGTGCGCCAACCCGTTCAGCGTCGCGGCGACGGTGCCCGTGATGCCGCTGAGATAGAGCTTCCCGCCCACGGCCAGGCCCGACAGTGCGCTGGCGAGGGTGACCTGCGTGGTCGAGCCCACGGTGATCGC
>FRDC01003030.1_pt2 | contig 46303 bp, 48 predicted proteins | sample 1106171 | NCBI WGS metagenome assembly FRDC01 (sample SAMEA3930566, study PRJEB13176) | freshwater metagenome | biome: Drinking water system; feature: drinking water; material: water | place: Singapore | collected 2014-12-20 | reverse complement strand
TAGATAAGCCAGTGTGTAACCTTGCCGTACCGAATAGATCCTTCGCTGCGCTCAGGATGACAAACTGTTGAGTATAAATCACCGCCCATCGCGCTGCATGCGCGCCGCATCCAGCGCTTTTTGCCGCTTCTCCGCCCGGCCGCTTGCAAACATCAAACCATCGGCAATCAACCATTCTAAAGCGGCCGCAATAATTCCTGGTTCGCGATTGATGATACCGCTAGCCAATAAAAATAACCGACTGGGCGCAGCGGTTCCTGCAAATATTTCTTTTTGGTAACGTTTTAAGAACTTGACTATTGCAGGCGCGGTATCTTTTGTATCATTCAGTAATAATACTATGCCGCGAACACTGCTTAAGCCCGCGAAAGTGATTTGTAACAAAGGCGAGGATTTATTGATCGATGAACAAAACAACAATCCACCAGCGATTACGACCGTTGCGCCAAGATATTTGATTGCCCATTCTTTATTCGGCCAAATCATCAATGCGATAGTGTTTGAAAATAAAATGCTTGCGGCGGCAATTTCCAGTGGATTGCTAAAAAATCCTTGAAAACATAAACCGACATTTCCTGCGCCAAATGCAATCGCTGCCAGCCTTTTGCATGTAACGCTATCTGGCCAGGACATAAACTGCCCGCTTACTTTTCCGGTATAGTTGCCTACTAGCGCGGGTAAATTTTCTGTGGTCATTATTTCTTTATGTTGTATAGTTTGGCCAAGATTCAGCATAAGCTTGTATCTTTATAAGAGCCAAATGTCAAGCCCAAATACCGATCAACATTTCATGCAACTGGCGCTTACCATAAGCCGAGCCAATCTCGGCCAAACCGCGCCGAATCCATGCGTCGGTTGTGTCATCGTGTACGGCAATCGGATTATCGGGCGCGGGGTGACTTCAAGGGGTGGCAGGCCGCATGCGGAGGCGATTGCGATTGAGAATGCATGTTCAATGCGTTGCTTGACCCCCACCCTTAATCCCTCCCCCAAGGGGGAGGGAAATTTTATTGGTGCGACCATGTATGTCACGCTTGAACCTTGCGCGCATTTGGGCAAAACGCCGCCATGTGTGGATGCCATTATCGCATCCGGAATTCGCCGCGTGGTGATCGCAACGACCGATCCCGATCCGCGCGTTGCGGGGCAGGGGATCGCGCGTCTTAAACAGGCCGGTATCGAAGTTGTCGTTGGCGTTTGCGCAGAACAGGCAAACGAAATTCACGCTGGATTTTTTAAAACGATAAAAACAAAGCGTCCGTCGGTTACGCTTAAATTGGCAACAACGCGTAATGGGTATATGTATTTTCCCGATCAAAAATGGATCACCTCGCAAGCGGCGCGGGATCACGGGCATTTGTTGCGCGCAGAGCATGACGCGATTTTGGTGGGTATTGGTACGGTTTTGGCGGACGATCCGATGCTGAATTGTCGTCTTTGGGGGATGGAGCATCGCTCGCCCCTGCGGGTGATTTTGGATTCGCAATTGAGGATCCCAATCAATTCAAAAATCGCCCAAAGTGCTAAACAATACAAAACTGTGATTGCCACGAAATCTAAAGATGAAGATAAAATCCGCATGCTTGAAAATTTGGGCATCGAGATTTTCGCCGTTGGCGAATTCGAAGATATTTTACGCCAATTATACGAAAAATGGGGCGTTACGCGCTTGATGGTCGAAGGCGGTTTCAAAGTCGCTCAAACTGTGCTTTCGGGCGGATTCGCGGATCGGATTTACTGGTATCGAAGCAATTCTACTGCATCGCCGCAGGCCGCAAGCTTGAACGCATTCGATCTAAAGCCTTATTTGCTTGATTATTTTGCAGATGGCGTTACATATTTCGCAAGCGATGAATTGCGGGTTTATAAAAATATATCAATGTCATTCTGAGCGAAGCGAAGAATCTATCCGGTCTTTGAAGTTAAACATCGACATATCCAGTGGATAGATCCTTCGCTTCGCTCAGAATGACAAAAAGGTAATCATGTTCAGCGGAATTATTTCGGCACTGGGAACTATTCGCGCAATCGACCGGCAATCGGATTGGACGCTAGAAATACAAATGCCGGGATCAACCGATGCAATCAAAATTGGCGATTCGATCGCCTGTTCCGGGGTGTGCCTTACGGTTGTAGTGAAAAGCGGCGATAGTTTTACGGTGCAAGTATCCCAAGAAACCCTGGATAAAACCACCATCTGCGACTGGCAAGAAGGGCGGCGCATCAATTTAGAAGCCTCATTAAGGCTTGGCGATACACTCGACGGGCATCTGGTTTACGGCCATGTGGATGGCGTCGCGCAAATCCAGGAAATCCGTCGAGTTGATGACAGCCATAGAATTGCTTTCAAACTGCCGCAAAATCTGGCAAAATACGTGGCACAAATGGGGTCGGTCGCGCTTAACGGCGTTTCGCTGACCGTAAACGGGGTGCGAGGGGTGGAATTCGATGTCAATATTATCCCCTTTACCTGGCAAGCGACCGATTTCCAATTCGCTAAAGTTGGAGATTTTGTGAATGTCGAAATCGATATCATGGCGCGTTACGCCGAACGACTGATGAATTTTAAAGGGGAATAAAACGATGGCCAAGGCAAATTTGCAAATCGTAAAACCGTCGGATGACGGTATACAACTGCACTCCATCCATGACATTCTGGCCGATTTAAAACGCGGCAAGATGGTTGTGGTGGTCGATGACGAAGACCGCGAAAACGAAGGTGATTTAATTATCGCCGCCGATGCGATAACGCCTGACGCGATCAATTTTATGGCCACCCATGGTCGCGGGTTGATTTGTATGCCGATGACTCGTGATCGTGTGCGGCAATTGGGCTTGCCGATGATGCAACGCCATAATGTCGGCGACGATTCGACCGCGTTTACCGTATCGATCGAGGCGCGCGAAGGTGTGACCACCGGTATCTCCGCATCCGACCGCGCCCGGACGATCAAAATCGCTGTCGATCCGCAAAAAACCCGCGATGACATTGTAACTCCTGGGCATGTGTTCCCATTAGTCGCCAAAGATGGCGGCGTATTGGTGCGCGCCGGACATACCGAAGCGACGGTCGATCTGGCGCGGCTTGCGGGGTTTCAACCGGCTGGTGTGTTATGCGAAATTTTAAACGACGACGGCAGCATGGCGCGGTTGCGCGATTTGGGTAAATTTTGCAAATCCCATGATTTAAAATTAGGTTCGATTGCCGATCTAATCGCCTATCGTTTGCAAACGGAATCGTTGATTGAACGCATTAAGGAAGGAAAATTCTCCTCGCTTTATGGCGGTGAATTTAAATTATTGACCTATCGCAACAAGATTTCCAATTCCGAACATTATGTGTTGATCAAAGGCGATATTGCAACCGAACAAAAATCCGGCAATCCGGTTCATGTGCGGGTGCATCGATTCGATGTGTTAGACGATCTGTTCGGCAACCAATCCGACGGTCGTGGCAGCGTGTTGCACCAAGCCATGATGAAAATTTCCGAAATCGGCTGTGGCGCCTTGGTGCTATTGCGCGATCAAGACGCGATGCTTGGGCCTAATACCGCGCAACAATCGACGGCGCAAACGCTACGCACTTATGGTATCGGCGCACAAATCATCAAGGATATCGGTATTTGCAAAATGACTTTGCTGACCAACCATAAAAAATCGCTCAAGGCGCTCGAAGGTTATGGCATCGAAATTGTCGATCAGATCCCAATCACATAGTTTTCTGCTGCGGAAAAGTCATGACTAAAGTTCTTATCGTCGAAGCCAGATTCTACGCCGATCTTGCCGACACGATGTTCGAAGCCGCCAAAAGCGTTTTGGATAAATCGAGCGTCAAATTCGACCGCATCAGCGTGCCGGGATCGTTTGAGCTTGCGCCAGCCATCGCGCTTGCATCACACAGTAATAAATACGATGGCTATATCGCGCTTGGCTGTGTGATCAAGGGTGAAACCAACCATTTTGAATTGGTTTGCAACGAAACCGCGCGGGCGATTCAAAATTTATCGGTGGAACGGCATTTGCCGATTGGATTTGGCCTTGTAACCGCCTATAACGACGAGCAAGCATGGCATCGTGCTCGCGTTGATGGCGAAAATTATGGCGGCCGGGCAGCAGCTGCGTGCTTGCGGATGATGGAGATAAAAAATAAGTTCCTAGTACCTAGTACCTAGTTCCTAGATTGGAATTAAGGGCAACTGGGTATTGGGAGCTGGCCACTAGGTACTGACTCAGATGACTTTTGCATTGAAAGCGGATATGAACGATAGCCCCAAAAAACGAACTTTGTCGCGCCTGGCGGCTGTCCAAGCCTTGTACCAACAGGGTATGACCGGTTTGGCATCAGCCGAATTGGTTGCCGAATATCAATCCTATCATTTTAAACAAAAATTGGATGACATTCCCATCGATGAATTGGATCGGGAATTGTTCAATGATTTGGTGTTGGGCGCGGGGGCGCGTATCTTGGACATCGATAAAATTATCGCCGCGAATTTAGCCGAAGGGTGGAGCATGGAGCGTACCGATCCGCTGCTGATCGCCATTCTGCGCTGCGCGATATATGAATTATGGTGCCGCACCGACATTCCGCCCAAAGTGACCATCAGCGAATATGTGGCTATCGCATGCGATTTTTACGCCGCCGCCGAACCGAAATTTATCAACGGCGTTTTGGATAAGGTTGCCCAAAAATTGCGCGAATTTGGTAAGGGCGTGACGTGATTATACCATAATAATTCCTCCCCTTTTGGGGGAGGACACAAACGCGAAGCGTTTGTGGGTGGGGGTTAGCAAAACATAAAAACCTAACCCTCCCCGATTCGCTACGCTCATCGCCCATCTCAAAGGCATGGGAATTTTTAGCGGTATCGTCGTTCTTCTGTCCTAGCCTTGTTTATTTCCATACCTTTTTTATAGCCGCTTTCGTAGTCTTGACTGTTCGGTGGAATATCCGAATTCAAATCCAAATTTCCGTTTTTATCGACAGATACGATTTTAAATTTACGGTCGGTAATCGGGCCGCAATAGATTTGAATATATAATCCTAAAGCATAACTTGCGGTTGATTTTGGGTCTACACCCGTTGAAGAATATAAAGTATCGTAACGCTCACCACTACACGGTCTAAACCCGGTTCTTTGTCCGGTAGCCCTATTAAATCCATCCACCACTACTGCATATTTGCTCATTTTATTACCCCATATTTGTATCCATTATAGCACGCTGGGGGGGGGTGTCAAGAGGGGAGGAAATTAAAAATAACTATATTAATCAATATCTTACGAAATAGTAATATATAAGGTATTTTATTATGGTATTTTTTACTGTATGATTATAATGTATAAGTATGGAGTTTTGACATGACACAACAACCCGAAGAAATGGTCAAGGTCACGATGCAATTGCCAAAGGCGTTGCTGGACAGTATCCGCCAACCCAGCGGAAAAAGTTTGACCGCAATCGTTCGTCAGGCGCTGTTGGAATACAAGGCCAATCTTGCTTATGCCGGATGGATGCAATATCGCGGCAAGATCGATCTCGATGTCGACATCGAAGATTCGCGCCGGGATAAAAACTGATGCTGGCGATTGATACCAATGTTGCGATTGCTTATTTTCAATCCAATGACGATGGCGGCGATCTAAACATTCTGCATGAAATTTTGATTCAAAAGAAATTGGTTTTGCCGCCGCCGGTTGTCAGCGAGTTGTTAAGTATTGCGAAACTGCCCAAGGACTTGGCGGATTTTATCGGCACCACGCCGATCTTGGATCCAAAGCCCGGATTTTGGAAACGCGCCGGGTTATTGCGCGCCAAGTTGCGGCAAAGCGATTTGAAGGCGGCGATGATGGATTGTTTTATCGCGCAGTCTTGTATTGATTATGATTTTCCGCTGCTCACGCGCGATGTCGATTTTAAAGTCATTTCAAAACATTCCGATTTAAGATTGGCATAAATCCATGCCTTCCGAATTCTCCCTCATCGACAAATATTTTCGCCCGCTGGCAAGCGGGTTTGCGCCGGCGCGCGAATTGCGCGACGATGCGGGTTACATCGTTGTGCCGGATGGGATGGAATTGGTTGTAACCAAGGATTTGATCGTCTCCGGCGTGCATTTTATCGGCGACGAGCCGGCGCATCTGATCGCGCAAAAGGCGTTGCGGGTGAATTTATCCGATCTAGCCGCCAAGGGCGCCACGCCTTATGCGTATAGTTTGGGATTGGCCATGCCAACATTTGATGAGAGATGGATCGCCGATTTCGCGCGCGGGCTGGGCGAAGATCAAAAACGATTTGGCATCCGGCTGATGGGCGGTGACACAACGCAAAGCAAGCACGATTTGGTCATTTCCATCACCGCCTATGGTTTTATTCCAAAGGGTAGCCAAGTGTTACGCAGCGGCGCTAAATCCGGCGATGTAATATTTGTGACCGGTACTATCGGCGATGCGGGGTTGGGATTGAAGATACTTCGATCGCCGGATTTGCATGGAGAGGGTATAAAATTTTTGATTGACCGCTATCATCTTCCACAGCCACGTATGGACTTGATAGCGGCTTTGAAACAGGCGAATGCGGTCAACGCCGTAATCGACGTATCCGATGGGCTATTGGCGGATTTGCGGCATATTTGCGTCGCATCAGGCGTGGGGAGCGTTATAAATTTGCCGCAAATTCCACTTTCACAAGCCGCCAAAGCATTTATTAACCAAACCGGTGTAAGATTGGCAGATATATTGGCGATGGGAGATGATTACGAAATTCTTTTTACCGCCGATCCAAAATCTATGGATAAGATCGCATCGGTTGCCAGAGAATTTCATTTCCCAGCACATAAGATTGGATCGATTGTGCCGGGTGAAGACATCGCATTGTTGGACAAACATCAAAACGCGCTGGCGATTGAAAAATATGGATATGAGCACTAAAGCCACATTTAAGGTTGTTTTGCTAGGGATTGTGATAACACTCGCCATGCCAGTGCTTGCGCCGAACCGTTACGCTGCGCTTGGCGAAGAAGCCAAGCCAGCCGAACATGAAGGTGGCGGAGAGGGGAGCGAGGGCGAAAGTAAGCCTGAAATCGCGAAAAGCAAGAAAGACCTAATTGAAGGCGATCCCGGAAACGAAGCCATCAAAGGCCCGTTCATCGAATTAAAACAAATGAATGTTGTATCGATCTATCGCGGCACTCCCGTGCATCATACCAATTTGGTTGTGGTTTTGGAAATGCCGGACATGGAGCAATACGATTTTGTATTGAAGAAAATCGAAATTTTGCGATCCGCGATGGTCGAAGATTTGCACGCGGTGGCGTCCGCGCAGAAAGGCGCGTTGATGAAAGATTTTGATTTTTTGAAACAAAGAATGTTGCAGGTAGCGAATAAAACCATCGGCGAAGGGCATGTAAAGTCAGTTTTAATTAAAGCATCCGCCGGCCGGAACTTACCGGGATATTTTACCGCGCCCAAGAATCCCCAAATCAAACAACAGCCGTAATCTACCAGCAGCATTAGCAAATTTCTTTTGTTTTTCAATATATTAATATTGTTCTTGGCGCGTTATATCCTCTTGTCATTCCGGGACATATCTGGCATAACAACCGCTTGGTTTTTATGTGCATTCATTGCGGTATGATTGATATCGCTGATTCGCACTGTCTGGATCCTTGTTATCGCAAGGGTAATTTATATGAAAGGAACGAACAATGTTAGATATGCCAAGCCTTGAGTGGCTAGTGATTTTCTGCGGCGTGATGGCAGTGCTTTATGGTGCGGTCGTAACACGCTCGATCGTCAATTTACCTGTTACAGACGAACGGATGCGTTCGGTTGCCGCGGCAATTCATGAAGGCGCTATCGCCTATTTAAACCGGCAATACCGTACCATCGGGCTGGTCGGTGTAGTGGTTGGAATTATTTTGACGTATTTACTGGGCGTCTACGTTGGCATTGGATTTTTGATTGGGGCGGTGTGTTCCGCCGCTGCTGGGTTTATTGGCATGCATGTGTCGGTGCGCGCCAATGTTCGCACCGCGGAAGCCGCCAAAAAGGGCTTGGTTCCTGCATTAAACGTTGCGTTCCGAGCCGGGGCTATCACCGGATTATTGGTGGTCGGTTTGGGATTATTAGGCGTGGCGGGTTATTACTTCTGGCTTAAAGATTCCATTCCGGAATCGGACACAAAGATGCGGATAATCATCGACGCGTTGGTGGGATTAAGTTTTGGATCGTCGTTGATTTCCATTTTCGCGCGCTTGGGTGGCGGTATTTTCACCAAGGGTGCCGATGTGGGCGCCGATTTGGTCGGCAAGGTCGAAGCAGGCATCCCCGAAGATGATCCCAGAAATCCAGCCGTAATCGCCGATAACGTTGGCGACAATGTAGGCGATTGCGCGGGCATGGCTGCGGACTTGTTTGAAACCTATGCGGTAACGGTGGTTGCGACCATGTTGCTCGCGACCATTTCGTTTACCGGAGAATTGCAAGCGAAAATGATGCTCTATCCGTTATTGATCGGCGCATTGTGCATCGTTGCATCGATTTTAGGCACTGTCTTTGTGCGTTTAGGCAAAGACAATAATATTATGAAGGCGTTGTATCGCGGCGTTGTCGCAACCGGGATTTTTTCGGCTATCGCCATTTTCTGGTTTACCGGGGCATTGTTTGGCGGCATGGAAACAACGCTGACGATGGCGAATGGTTCTATGATCATGGTCAAAAATTTGATCAGCTGTTCATTCATTGGGCTTTTGGTGACCGGCCTTATGATTTGGATTACCGAATACTACACCGCAAAGGAATACCGTCCGGTAAAATCCATTGCGCAAGCATCGTCAACCGGTCACGGTACGAATGTGATCCAAGGTTTGGCAGTGTCGATGGAATCGACCGCGTTGCCGGTTTTGGTAATCTCTGCGGGGATTATCACGGCTTACTTGAATGCGGGATTGTTTGGCGTTGCGTTGGCGGCAACCACGATGTTGGCGTTGGCTGGAATGATTGTCGCATTGGACGCTTATGGCCCTGTAACCGATAATGCCGGCGGTATCGCCGAGATGTCGGGATTGCCAAAAAATGTCCGTGTTACGACCGACGCGCTGGACGCCGTTGGAAATACCACCAAGGCAGTGACCAAGGGCTATGCGATCGGTTCTGCTGCTCTTGCGTCTTTGGTGCTGTTTGCGGCTTATACGCAAGACATCAAACATTTCTTTGGTGGGCTGACTATTAACTTTACCTTGGAAAACCCGTATGTCGTGATTGGCTTATTCATCGGCGGCATGTTGCCGTATTTGTTCGGTGCGATGTCGATGATGGCTGTGGGACGTGCCGCAAGTGCGGTTGTCGTGGAAGTTCGACGCCAATTTAAGGAAATGCCCGGCATTATGGAAGGCAAGACCAAACCCGATTACGGCCGTGCAGTCGACATGCTGACCGCCGCCGCGATTCGCGAGATGATCATTCCGTCGCTGTTGCCAGTTTTGGCGCCGATTGTGACTTACTTCGCGATCGAATCGTTCGCAGGACGCGAACAAGCATTCGCCGCCGTGGGTGCGTTGTTGATGGGTACTATTGTAACTGGATTATTTGTGGCGATTTCTATGACATCGGGTGGTGGCGCATGGGACAATGCCAAAAAATATATCGAAGACGGCCATTTCGGTGGCAAGGGTTCTGACGCGCACAAGGCTGCTGTAACCGGTGATACCGTCGGCGATCCGTATAAAGACACTGCAGGTCCTGCGATTAACCCGATGATTAAGATCATCAATATCGTGGCCTTGCTGATGCTTGCTGCGTTGGCGGCGGGGTAGATCTTTTCTATTCGCCTTCACATGAAAAGAGGCCGAAAGGCCTCTTTTTATTTGGTGCCTTGCTTGTCGTTAAACCGCCCCAAATTGCCTAGTAATTGTTGCAAAACCGTCAACTGGCTTTCCGCGGCGGGGGTGGTTTGCTTTACTGTATCCACGGTTTGTGCGTCGGCCAGATCTTTTTGTTCGATCGCTTGAACAATGCCGGATTTATCAAACCGTATAATTACGGCGTTCTGTTGTTTTATTTTTGGCAAGCGGAACGCCCATGACTCCATCTCTTGAGAGATATAATACCATGTCAAATCGCCAAAACTGCTAGTTGCAGCGGGGGATCCAAGCAAGCCGCCGACATCCGACACCGTCGATGTGCCGATTTGCAGTTGCTTCAGTTTATCGGGGTCTACCGTAACGCCACGTTGTTCCACTGTGTTGGCGCAAGCGGTGATCACGAGCAGCCCAGTGATTGTAGCGATCAGGGTAAATTTTCGTTTCATATGGATCGGTTACATCCTATAAACTACTTACTATTGGATTGCAAAGATATTATCATTGAACGATAACTCAATCAAATTGCATGTATCACAATAATTAGGGCAGCTTTATGTTCGGATTTGCATTTACACCTAGACAACGGCAATTGCGCCACGCTTCAGAAGCGTTATATAATGCCGCTGTTTCTGCAGCCCGCCAGCCGGAACTGTATAAAAAATATTCTATACCCGATACCGTAGACGGTCGTTACGATTTTTTAGTGTTACACATTTTTATCTTGCTAAATTCGCTGCAACAATTCGACAGTAAGGATGCCGTTGATTTAGGGCAAAAAATATTTGATTTGTGTTTTTGGGACATGGATCGCAATTTGCGTGAAATGGGTGTGGGGGATTTGGGCGTTCCGCGGCGGATCAAGGCGATGATGCAGGCGTTCAATGGAAGATGCCACGCCTATGCAGAAGCCCTGTCGTCTGAACAAACTGAAAATCTTGAAAAGGCGCTTTATAAAAACATTTATCGCATGAATACCAATATCGCCGAGACACAGATTTCTGCATTGGGTGAATATGTTCAAAGCCAATGCGCTGCGATGAAGTATTTTTCATGGACGGACTTTTGGTCGGGGCAAATCGCGTTTCAAGCTGGTTAAGTGTCATGAAGCACTCTAAAGGCGAATTAACATACCTATTCACTATTGGCCATATGCCGGAGTCCGGGCGCAAATTGGAAATAACCGCAGATCAAAAACAATGCGCTTTGGTTGCCCATCGCGCAGGAATCCCAAATGTGTCTGGGCTCCGCGCCGAATTGCATTGCCAGTATTTGCCGCATTCGCATATCTTGCAAATCAAAGGTCAAATTTTTGCGGAATTTGTTCAATTATGCTCTTTGACTTTAGAACCATTTGATGTGTCGGAACAATTTGAATTTACCAGCCAGGCAATCGACGCTGCGAAAACCAATCCAAAAGCCAATGCCCTGTTTGCGCCAGAAGATTTGGGTGACGGATTTGATCCGATTATCAACGATACAATCGATTTGGGCGAGTTAGTGGTGCAACAATTTATCGTTAATATCGACCCATATCCCAGAAAGCCGGCTTTTGATGGCGGTTTAAGCGCGCCATTGGATCATGCAACGCAAAACAGTCCTTTTTCCGTCCTTAACTCATTGAAGAAGAAATAGAAATTTAATCCGTACGGAGTCAAATTAATGCTTGATCTTATGGTCTTGATCGGCTAGAAAATGTTCCTTCGAATTACTGTTGATAGAAATTACAGCAAAATTTTATACCGTATGAGGGTGTCATGGCCGTACCAAAAAGAAAAGTTTCCCGTTCCCGTCAGGGCATGCGCCGCGCGCATCATGCGCTTGGCACCAATAGTGTCGGTGAATGCCCCAATTGCGGTGAAATGAAGCGTCCACACCATTTGTGCGGCGCGTGTGGATTCTATGATGGCCGCCAGGTATTCTCCAAGCCGTCCGTCGCTTAGTATTTTTCAATTGCTATTTTAACCGGGGAGATTCTGTTGTCCCGCCAAATTATTCTTGCACTCGATGCAATGGGTGGCGACAATGCTCCTGGTGTTGTTGTAAAGGGCGCTAATATTGCGCGCGAGCGTTATCCCGGCGTTCGGTTCGTATTCTTTGGCCATCAGGGCAAGATTTCTTCGTTATTGAATACGATGCCAAAATTACGGGATTCAAGCGAGATTCATCACACCGACGAATTCATCCCAGGCGACATGAAACCGTCCTTGGCTTTGCGGCAATCCAAGCGATCCAGTATGCGCCTTGCCGTCGAATCCCTGAAAGAAGGTAAAGTCTCTTGTGTGGTGTCGGCCGGCAATACCGGCGCATTGATGGCGTTATCTAAAATCATTTTGGGAACGATGAAAGGTGTCGATCGTCCGGCCATTGCTGGGTATTTGCCGACCGAACGCGGTGAAACGGTCATGTTGGATTTGGGCGCCAATGTCGAATCAGATGCAGAAAACTTGGTGCAGTTTGCTGTATTGGGAGAAGTGTTTGCGCGCACCGTGCTTGGCGTGGTTCGTCCATCGGTTGGTATTTTGAATGTCGGATCCGAGGATCAAAAAGGCCATGAAAATGTGCGCGATGCTGCTGCACGCCTGCGCGATACCGGATTGCCGATCGACTTTCATGGATTCGTCGAGGGTAGCGATATCACCCTTGGCACGGTCGATGTGGTTGTTACAGATGGATTTACCGGCAATATCGCGCTTAAAACCGCCGAGGGGACCGCAAAAATGTACGCGGCGTATTTACGCCGATCGTTGAAGTCGTCTTTTTTTTCGCGACTGGGCTATGTGTTGGCCAAGCGCGCTTTTTCCCAGTTGCGCGAAAAATTGGACCCGCGCAAATATAACGGCGCGGTTTTGTTGGGTCTTGAAGGCATCGTGGTTAAAAGCCATGGCAGCACCGACGCATTTGGTTTTGCAAATGCCATTGGCGTTGGCGTCGATATGGCGCAACAAGGGTTTATGGACACGGTGCGGCACGAATTCGATGCGTTGTTGCATCATCTGATCGAACCAAGCAACGCGAATCAAACAAGCATGGCCGCGATTGAGGTTGTGTGATGCACCGTGCACGGATTGCCGCCACCGGCGGGTACTTGCCGGCGCGCATATTATCCAATGACGATCTTGCAAAAACGATTGACACCAATCACGATTGGATTGTCGCGCGGACCGGAATTTTCCGACGCCACATTGCGGCTGTGGATGAGCTAACATCCGATTTGGCTGCTCATGCCGCAAAAATGGCTTTATTGAATGCTGCGATTGTTGCTGAAGATATTGATTTGATCGTGCTGGCAACCACCACGCCAGATCTTACCTTTCCGGCAACCGCGGTGGCGGTGCAACAAAAATTGGGATGTCGGGCAATTCCGGCGTTTGATATTCAGGCTGTGTGCTCTGGGTTTTTATATGCGCTGAATGTTGCCGATAATTTTATTCGCGCAGGACAAGTCAGTAATGCCTTGGTAATCGGTGCGGAAACATTTTCGCGCATCGTCGATTGGACGGATCGCGGCACGGCTATATTATTCGGCGACGGTGCGGGCGCGGTTGTGTTACAGAGATCCACGGTGCCGGATACGGGAATTTTAGGGATTAATATTCTGTCCGATGGCCGTTTTCAAGATTTGTTGTATGTTGATGGCGGCGCATCAAGTTCCGAAAAAATCGGCAAAGTAAAGATGCAAGGCAAGGAAGTATTCAAGCATGCTGTCAACATTTTATCCGAAGTCAGCCAAAAAATTCTTATAAAACACAGTGTATCTGCATCGATGATCGATTGGGTCATACCACATCAAGCCAATCGCCGCATTATCGAATCTACGGCGGATCGATGTGGAATCTCAATCGATAAATTTATTATAACCATTGATGATCATGGCAATACCTCTGCGGCATCGATCCCATTGGCTTTACACAAGGGGTTTACCGATGGCCGTATTCAGCCTGGAAACTTGTTAATGCTCCAAGCCTTGGGCGGCGGATTCACTTGGGGTGCAGGATTAATTAGGATTTAATTGGTTTCTGCGCAGCATCTTTTAACCCATTGACACGATTGTGATTTCCACATATTATTTCCTGCAATAGGGAGAACATAATGTCCGAAGCCACACTGACGCGTGCCGACTTGGCGGAATCCGTTTATCAAGAAATTGGTCTATCGCGCAACGAATCATCAAACCTGGTGGACGTTGTGTTGGATGTTATTTCCAATGCGTTGGTTGGCGGAAAGAATGTAAAAATTTCTTCTTTTGGAAGTTTTATTCTACGCCAAAAGGGACAGCGCGTGGGCCGCAATCCAAAAACTGGGAAAGAAGTCCCAATCACGCCACGTACGGTGTTGGTCTTTCGTCCGTCACAATCATTGAAACAAAGGGTCAGCGGGCTTAAAAAACCGGCTGCATAATATTCTATATATTCGGCGAGTGTAAATGATGGCAACCGCAATTGCAGACGCCAAGCAAAAATCCAAATCGGCTTTTCGCACGATTGCGGAAGCGTCGACGGAGTTGGGCGTTGAAACCCATGTGTTACGATTCTGGGAAAGCAAATTTCCGAAAATCAAGCCGGTTAAAATGCGTGGCGGCCGCCGGTATTATCGCCCAGACGATATTCAGCTTATCAAAGACATTAAATTTTTATTGTATGACAAAGGATTTACCATCCGTGGCGTGCAAAAAATTATGTCTGGCAAATCAGGATTAAAAACCCTCCAAGATTCATTGGACGAAAATTTTACCATTATTGGAGATTCGACGATTGTCAACGCTCGTATTGTTGATCCGGAGATTCCAGTTGCTGCTAATTCGACTTTGGCCGAAGCAAACACTATACAACAGTTAAAAGATAAGCTTGATGCGCTGGAACAGCGCCTGCAGAATTTTAAATCTGGCGTGACGGCAGCTGCGAATGGATTTTCCGAAGCGCGCGCGTTATTGGCAAAAATTGTCAAGTAATTCCGCTCGCCTGCCGCATGTAAATATGCTAAAGCCAACATGATCGGAACGTAGCGCAGCCTGGTAGCGCACTTGGATGGGGTCCAAGGGGTCGGAGGTTCAAATCCTCTCGTTCCGACCACATTTCGCTCTAGTGGCTCATCCGGCTTTAACTATTTTTGTTGTATTTACCAACTAGCTGCTGCATACCTTCGCATTAATTTGAGGATTTAACTCCTAAAGCAATCAACCAACGGTTGTTGTTTAATTATTTTTTCATCAAGATTAGATATTATTTTACATGTCAATGGGGATGGCATGCAAAATTTACGCCGCAAAAGTATAAAATATACAGATATCAGAACATTGATTGTGGATGACAGCGCATCAATGCGCAAATTGGTTCGCGCATTGATGAATGGACTTGGCGCAGAAAATATTATTGAAGCAGAAGACGGAGCCGTCGCGTTAAAAATTTTTGACGCGCATCAATTCGACTTGGTTTTAACCGACTGGAAGATGGAGCCGGTGGATGGCTTGGCGCTTGCAAAAAATTTGCGTAGCGATGCCAGGCTGGAAGTGTGCAATGTCCCGATTATATTAATGACCGCATTTTTGGATAAAAATTTAATCGATAATGCAAGGAGTGTCGGCATTAATGAAGTCATGGCAAAACCGATTTCTGCCAACATGATCCGCGACAAACTTCAAGCTATTTATGGCAAAGCTCATGATTTTGCGCGAACGGAAAATTATTTTGGATACGACCGCCACCGTGTGGAAAAGGCGATACGGGCAGAAGATCGTCGTAAACACAAGAATTAAGTTGTTGTTGAAATTTCAAGTTAACATTGCTTAATACCCGCATACAAATTATAATTTTACCGTAACCATTTGGTGAGATTATGATTCTTTCGTATTTTGTTGCTACTCTTTTCGCCTTGATTCTTTTCTATTTATTTTATGTCCTTATTTACCCCGAGCGGTTTTAAGATGTACGGGATGCACTTTATTGTGGGAATGGGATTTCTGGCGTTTGTTACGGCGATTGCTTATTTGCTCTCGCGTTATCTTGCTTTTGTATTTGACGAAAAAAGTGTCGTCGCTGGCATGACTCTGTCTATCCAACGTTTTTTGCGTTGCTCCAATTCTGAACAACACTGGTTAGAATACGCCCAAAGCCTGCTGGTATTTAACGCACTCGGTATAGCTGCTTTACTATTTATCTTGACGTTTCAATCGATCCTGCCTTGGAATCCGCAAGCCTTTGACGATGTAAGTCTGATAGTGGCATGGCATACCGCGGTAAGTTTTGTAACCAACACCAACTTACAAGCATATGTACCTGAAAATACGCTTAGCTATTTCTCTCAGTCATTTGGCCTGGTAACGCAGCATTTCCTGTCCGCATCTAGCGGGATGTGTGTTGCATTGGTTTTGATGCGGGCGTTTATCAAGGAATCCTCGCAGGGTGTGGGTAATTTCTACAATGACATGTTGCGCTGCGTAATATTTCTATTTTTACCTTTGGCAACATTGTTGGCCTTTTTTTTGCTCGCACAAGGCGTGCCGCAGAATTGGAATCCATATGTTAGTATAGAAGGCAATTTATTGGCAATGGGGCCGGTTGCGTCGCAGACCGCGATTAAAATCCTGGGCGGCAATGGCGGCGGTTTTTTTTCCACCAATGCGGCTCATCCGTTTGAAAACCCGACATTGCTGTCTAATTACGTGCAAATTGCATGCATTTTAATTTTACCCATAGCGTCGATATTTTTGTTCGGGCGTATATTGCGTCGCATGCGTGAAGCATGGGTGCTGTTTACCGCGGTTACAATTATTTTTGTAATGAACTTCACAGCCGTGCTTTACACAGAAATGCAAGTTCCACCATGGTTTCCAAGCAATGTGACAGAATCTTATGTTTATGAAGGTAAAGAATATCGAAATGGCATTCTGGGTTCTGCGCTATGGTCGGCGGTGACTACGGCAACTTCGAACGGATCGAATAATGTTGCGATAGCAAGTCAAAATCCGTTCACGATTGCCGTCATGCTTTTGCAGATGCATTTGGGCGAAATGGTCTATGGCGGGATTGGTTCTGGATTTTATACTTTGATCGTCTTTGCGATTATCAGCGTGTTTATGGCGGGCCTTATGATCGGCCGTTCTGCGGAATACCTTGGAAAGAAGATCGAACATTTTGAAATCAAAGCCTGCATTTTGGCCTTTTTATGCGTGCCTGTAGTTATTTTTGGTGGACTTACGGTGGCTTTGAGCTACTCCGGAATTTCAAAGTTGACATTGAATCCAGGCGCTATGGGTTTTAGTGAAATTTTATATGTCTATAGTTCGGCCGCGGCGAATAATGGAAGTTCGCTTGCCGGATTCAATATGGTTGACCCGGTTATTGTATTCACTCTCTCTGCTGTTATGCTTCTGGGTCGGTTTCTGCCGATGATTTGTGTATTGGCTTTGGCAGGAAGGTTGGCGGGGAAAAAGCGCCTACAGGCGACCATTGCGACTCTTGCGACCGACAATGCTACTTTTGTCATTTTGCTGCTGCTGATGATTTTATTACTGGGTGCTTTAACTTATTTCCCTGTGTTAACTTTGGGGCCGCTCGCCGATTATTTTTCACTGCGTGCAAATATATAGGTCTTTGATGTCTCACCCTCGTAACTTCATAACGTCTAACATGAATCGGTCGCTTGTAGCTTTAGCATGCGTTGATAGTTTCATGAAATTGAACTTGCTCTACATGGTTCGTAATCCAATCAATCTCGTGGTCATGGCGTGCGCTGTCGTGGCGAGTCTGGATGCTGTTGGAAAAATTTACGCGGGCTTGCCGGCCGGATTCTCGATTCAAGTGACGTTGTGGCTTTGGTTTACGGTCTTGTTTGCCAATTTCTCCGAATCCTTGGCAGAAGGTCGCGGCAAGGCGCAGGCAGCGAGCCTGCGTAAATCCAAAACCGAAGCGATGGCCAAACGCATATCCGACAATGGCAGCTACACATTGGTGGCTGCATCGGAGTTGGATTTAGACGATATGGTTTTAGTCGAGGCCGGTGACGTCATTCCCGCCGATGGGGAAGTGATTGAGGGGATCGCAACCGTTGATGAATCGGCCATTACCGGAGAATCAGCCCCGGTTGTGCGTGAAAGCGGCGGCGACCGTTCAGCCGTGACCGGCGGTACCAAGGTTCTCTCCGACAGAATTCGTGTCCGAGTATGCGTAAAATGTGGTCAAGGGTTCATAGACCGAATGATTTCATTGGTCGAAGGGGCAGAACGCCAAAAAACTCCATCCGAAATCTCTTTGACTATTTTATTGGTGGGCATGACGATAATTTTCTTGATCGTTTGCGGTGCCTTAGCTCCTGTATTAAATTATTATGGGCATGACTATTCGCCGATGCTTTTGGCCGCCTTGTTGGTGACTTTGATTCCTACCACTATTGGCGGGCTGTTGTCGGCAATCGGAATCGCAGGAATGGATCGACTGGTGCGTTTTAATGTTTTGTCTATGTCTGGCCGCGCGGTAGAAGCGGCAGGCGATATTGATGTGCTTTTGCTGGACAAGACCGGAACGATTACTTTGGGAAACCGCGTGGCATCTGAGCTGATAGCCTATCCTGGCGTCTCTGATGCCGAATTGGCAGATGCCGCACAACTTTCTTCGCTATCAGACGAAACACCTGAGGGTCGTTCGATAGTCATTTTGACAAAAGAGAAATATGGATTGCGTGGGCGCGATTTAGCCGGTGTACAGTATCAGTTTATAAGCTTTACAGCCCAAACCCGCATGAGCGGCATTGACATCGCCGGCAACAGCATACGCAAGGGCGCTGTCGATGCGCTTTTAAGCCATCTTGGAGCACAGAATAACGGTATTCGGCCTACGTTGCATCCGTTGTTTCAAACCCAAGTGGATAAGGTTGCCAAATCGGGAGGCACGCCGCTTTTGGTGGTCAGGAATACGTCTATTTTGGGTTTGGTGCATCTAAAAGACATTGTCAAAGGCGGTATACGCGAACGTTTTATCGAGTTGCGGCGGATGGGTATTCGCACGGTGATGGTGACAGGGGACAATCCCTTGACCGCAGGGGCGATTGCCGCCGAGTCCGGTGTGGACGATTTTTTAGCCGAAGCCACCCCAGAAGCGAAATTGAAACTTATCCGCCTGGAACAAGCCAAGGGCAGGTTGGTTGCAATGTGCGGCGACGGCACCAACGACGCTCCCGCCTTGGCACAAGCGGACGTAGGCGTTGCAATGAATACCGGCACTGTTGCTGCACGTGAGGCTGGGAACATGATCGACCTCGACTCCGACCCTACGAAATTGATTGAAATCGTCGGTATCGGTAAACAATTATTGATGACTCGTGGCGCGTTGACGACGTTCAGCTTCGCCAATGATATAGCAAAGTATTTCGCCATTCTGCCGGCGATGTTTGTGCCTTATTTCCCTGCTTTAGAAGTTATGAACGTCATGGGTTTGCACAGCGCGCAAAGCGCGGTTCTATCTGCGGTGATGTTCAATGCGCTTATTATCTTGTGCTTGATGCCGATGGCTTTACGGGGCGTGCCGTACCGTCCGATGCCATCGGTACAGGTGTTGCGCCGAAATTTATTGGTGTATGGCATGGGAGGGGTTATAACCCCGTTCCTGGGCATGAAGCTGTTGGACAATTTGATTGTCTGGGCGGGGTTGGCATGATACGCATGATTACGGCAAGTCTTGCATTGTGGATTTTTGTAGCAGCACTTGTAGGCGTTTTATACCCGATTTCTGTTTATATCTTTGGCCAAGCATTCTATCCGTTCGAGTCCAATGGAAGTTTGCTCCTACAAAATAATCGCATCGTCGCTTCACGACTGATCGGAATGCCGGTCTCTCGCGGCGATCGGTATTTTCAATGCCGACCATCGTTGGCTTTCCGCGATGAACGGGGTATTTTGATCGGCGCTAGCAGCAATTTGGCGCAATCAAATCCAAAATTGCGCGAGTCCTTGACACAATCGATTGTTGATTGGCAATCGATCTATCCAGACCGAAATACACCAGCTGAAATGGTGTTTGCGTCCGCAAGCGGATTGGATCCGAATATTTCTACCGAATCAGCTATCATTCAGGCCGATCGCATCGCTGCGTTGCGCAATATGCCTCTTAATCAAGTTATCGACATTATTCAACAAAACCGCATCAGTTACCGTCTGTTGGATTTGGATTTTGTAAATGTGGTGTCATTGAATGAGGCATTGGATCATATCAAGCCCGGCGTAAATCCATGAGCAACGAAGATAACAACCGTCCATCGCCTGATGCCTTGCTGGAACAAGCAATTAGCGAATCGCGCGGTAAGTTAAAGATTTTCTTTGGCGCAGCCCCAGGTGTCGGCAAAACATACGCGATGCTTAAATCCGCGCATGAACGTTTGGCGGATGGAGTTGATGTGGTCGCCGGGATTGTTGAAACCCACAAGCGTGCCGAGACCGAAGAAATGCTTGCCGGACTTGAAATCATACCACGCAAAAAAATCGCCTATAAAAATCATGTTTTGGAGGAGATGGATATTGACGCGGTAATCGCACGCAAGCCGCAGTTGGTATTAATAGACGAATTGGCGCATACCAATGCGCCCGAATCCAGACATCCAAAGCGCTATCAGGATGTCGAAGAAATCTTGTCCTGCGGCATCGACGTTTATTCTACCATGAACGTGCAACATCTGGAGAGCCTCAACGATGTGGTAGCGCAAATCACTCGTGTGCGGGTGAAAGAAACCGTTCCCGATGCAATATTGGAACAGGCTGAAATTATCCTGGTGGATTTGTCCCCGGCGGAATTAATAGAACGGTTGCACGATGGCAAGGTATATGTTCCCGAACAGGCGCAAAAAGCGATTGAGCACTTTTTTGCCCCTGGAAACTTGACCGCGCTTCGCGAATTGGCGTTGCGCGCGACCGCCGACCGGGTCGATAACCAAATGCTGACTTATATGCAAGCTCACGCTATCAAAGGTCCGTGGCCGGCCGGGGAGCGTGTGATGGTGTGTATCAGCGATAACCCGCTTTCTGCGCGGTTGGTTCGCGCGGCCAAACGATCTGCGGAGCGGCTGCATGCCAAATGGGTCGCGGTGTATGTTGAAACAGAAAGGCATTACCGTTTGTCCGCCAGCGCCCGTGAAAGCGTAAGCGATGCACTGCGCCTGGCAGAAAGGCTTGGGGGAGATGTTGTACGATTGAATGGTGTCAGTATTAGCGATGAAATAGTAAAATACGCCATTCAAAACAATGTCACCCGCATCGTGCTTGGGCATTCGCGTGCGTATTGGTGGGTGGAAAGAATTTTTGGCACCGTTGTGACCCAAATTATACGCAAAGTCGATGGTATCGACATTATGATTGTCACAGGAAGTGAGCAACAAAACGCAGTCGGTGGGGATAAAATTAAATCGGTCAAGCCGACCACGGTTGAAAATCACGCATGGCCGTATTTTGCATCTATTTCATGGGTGCTGATGATTACCATTGTTAATGAATTTCTGCACGATACTATCGCTTATAAAAATATATTGATGCTTTATTTGATGCCGGTCTTGATCTCTGCTGTCACCTATGGGCTATGGCCGTCATTGACAGCATCTTTTTTTAGCATCTTATTATATAAAATATTGTTTTCCGAAGATACTATGCCGATGAACTTGCCCACGCCCAGCGATTTTGTGGCGATGATGCTTTTTTTATTCGTATCGTTTTTATCGAGCAACTTGGCCTCTCGGATTACGCAGCAGGCTTATATAGCGACCAGACGCGAACGCATGACCGCATCGTTGTATGATTTCAGCCGTAAGCTGGCAGGCATTGGTTCACTGCATGAATTGGTACAAGCTGTAACGGATCACATCGCACAGCTGATGAAAGCCAAGGTATGTTTGCTTCTGCCTACACATGGACGGCTGTATTCTAAATCTGCCAGCCCATCGGATTTTACCCTGCATGATGGTGAGTTGTCGGCGGCGCAATGGTGCTATGACAATGCCAAACCGGCGGGTTCGGGCACAGACACATTGCCGTCTATGGATAAGCTGTTCATGCCGTTAAATACTGCGGAAGGTACGGTCGGTGTATTGGCAATTCATGCCAATGCGGATAATCCGATCGCTGGAAGGGATGAACGGCGGTTGTTGAATGCTTTGGCTGATCAAGCGGCCGTTGCGGTCGCGCGCATGGAATTTTCCATCGCCGCCGCCAAATCAAATTTAAAAAAATTATCCGATAAAGTAAACGTGGGCTTGCAAGATCGTTCCGATTTATAGTTGTAATAGGCCTGTATTCAAAAAAATTGGCCGGTGGTTTTATCCATCGGCCATAAATTTTTTGGGGGGAGTAAGCCTTGTGTTAAATCCTAGAATGGTAAAAGCACGTCCATCACCTGGCTGCCGTAACGCGGTTGCTGCACATCGGTGATTTGACCGCGTCCGCCGTATGAAATGCGTGCTTCGGCTATTTTCTCGGATGAAATTGAATTTACCGAACTGATGTCTTCGGGGCGGATAATGCCGCTGACTAACAATTCGCGCACTTCGAAATTGATACGGATTTCTTGCCGTCCGCTGATAACCAAATTCCCGTTCGGCAGTACCTGGCTAACCACGGCTGCGACTTTGACTTTAATGGCTTCCTTGCGGTCGATGGCGCCATCGCCTTTGTTTTTCACGCTGCTGTTGGTATTCAACAAACTTGTAGCCGACACCGCGTTCGGCAATTTCTTGCCAAGCTCGGCCTCCAATCCGAATAAATTCGGTACGCCGGCTTTTTCCGAATTATCGCGCGTGCGTTCGGTGGAGTTGTCCAACTTCGCCGAATCCGATATGTCGACCGTGACGGTTAGAATATCGCCAACGCGACCGGCGCGCTGATCCTTGAAAAACGACCGCGACCCTGCGCGCCACAATGAATTGACCTCGCGGGTGTTGGGCAAGGGGGCTGGCATCGGCATGCTGACTGGCTTGTATCCGGCTTGCGCAGTTGGGTTTTCGATCGTGGACAATGGCGGAGCGTCGCCGATTTCCGACAATCGATCCAACGCCGTGCATCCGGCGATCATGACGCATGAAGCCGCTATGATCAGGCTTTTGGCAAATCGTGAAATTGTGTAAACCGAATGCATGAAATCCCCCGTTATTTAAGTGCTAATGATTTAGAAGCCGCATTTGGACCAACCAAAACTTGGTCAGAACCGGAAACCACCGCGTCGATCAATTTGTTGCTGCTGGTATTCAATACACGGACGGTATCGCCCATGGCGCCGTCTTGCATCGCTTTTACTTGGTTGGTGATGCTCATGAAGTCGTTTTGATAGATAATGGTTACCAAGGTATTTTTGCGAACCATAATCGGCGATGCGACCATGCCGCTGCGAATAATGGTGTTGGCCGGAATAACGCGTTGCGCGGTTTTACCGATCAGCGCATCGGGATTGGTTATCGCCCGGCTGCCGGTTGCGGCTTCTTCCATGTCTTGCCATTCGATATCGGATGCGACGATGGTTTCACCCGCATTGCGTTGGGTATTTAAAACCGGGACTGTAATCATCGCCACCAATCGGCCGGTGACCGTCGCGCGCTGCTTGGCATCGCTAGATATCCCGATTTCGGCTTTAAAATTTTTATTTTGCTTGTTGTAATCCATATAATAGACAATCACTTTTTCATCATTCATATTGACAAAGCTTGATAACGTTCTTGAAGGCAAATTCATTTTAATCGCAAAATTCTTGGGCACTGATTCCTGCTCAAGCGATATCTGCAATGCCGCAGTGATTTCATTTTCACTGATGCTGCGCGCCATGCTTTCCGTTGACAGAGCAGGAGTCGCAAATCCGATCCACAAGGCAAACAATATCAATGAATATTTAAGGCGTGTCATGGAATGCTCCGTTAACTATATCGATTATCGCATTTGCGTGATTGTGGACATCATCTGATCGGTGGTTTGAATGACTTTGGAATTCATTTCATAAGCGCGTTGCGCGGTAATCATGTTGGTGATTTCGGAAACCACATTCACATTCGACGATTCCAAATATCTTTGTTGAATGGAACCGAAACCTGTACCGCCTGGTTGCCCGGTGATTGGCGATCCGGATGATGGAGATTCCAGGAACAGATTGTTACCACTGGCGGAAAGACCGGCTTCGTTCGGAAAATTGGCCAATTCCAACTGCCCGACTTGGGTCAAGGAGGATTGCCCGGCTTGTTTGACGAACACTGCTCCACTCTCATTGATTGTTACGTCGATCGCGTCGCTTGGGATAGTAATGCCCGGTTGAACTTGGAAGCCGTCTTGTGTAACCAATAATCCGGTGGGGCTTAATTGAAATGATCCGGCGCGCGTGAAGGCTGTCTCACCGCTGGGCAAAAGCACTTGAAAAAATCCTTTGCCTTTGATTGCAACGTCATATGGGTTTTCCGTAGTGGTCAAAGCACCTTGTTCATTGATGCGGTAAATAGCCGCGGTTTGAACACCAACACCGATTTGCACGCCGGTGGGCACGACCTCGCTGCCGGAACCGGAGCTCGATCCGATGCGGCGGATATTTTGATACAGTAAATCCTGGAATTCGGCGCGACTACGTTTGAATCCGGTGGTGTTAACGTTGGCGATGTTGTTGGAAATAACCTCAACATTGGTTTGCTGGGCTAACATTCCGGTTGCAGCGATGGATAAGGCACGCATGGCAGTTCTCCTTTATTGCATTTGGGCTAGGCGGCGAATGGTTTGACGCAATCTGTCGTCTTCTTTATCGACGGTTTTCTGGGCGGATTCGTAAGCGCGGGCGACCTGCATCATCTTTGTCATTTCGATAATCGATTGAACATTCGATGATTCCAGCATGCCCTGATAGACATTGGGTTTAGTAACGGGCTCTGGGCTGTCGGTCGAATTGGCAGGGATTTTAAAAATACCGGCGGTTTCCCGTTCCAAAGCCCAAGGGTCTTTGAATTGAACCAATCCGATCTTGCCCACTAACGTTTTATCGGCGTAAATATTGCCATTCTTCAGAACGGTAACTTTGCTGGCGGATGATGGAATGACCATCGGGGATCCGGCTTGGGACAATAACGGGTCGCCATTTTCATTCACGATTTGGCCATTGCCGTCTAGGCGGAAATGGCCGTTGCGGGTATAGCGGTTGCCAGCGGCGGCACCGATTGTGAACATGCCTTCGCCATTAATGCCGAAATCGAATTCAGATCCTGTATGCGTCATAGCACCTTGGCTGAAATCCGCGTTGATGCCCATTTCTTGGACGAACGAAGTTGTGTCGCCGTTGCCGTTCGGCGATTTTGCAAGAAATTCTTTGAATGAAAGATTCTCTGCCTTGAATCCAGGGGTGGACATATTGGCGATATTATGGGCAATAATATCCATCTGCCGGCGCAAGGCATTTTGTTGGGATATGGCAATTAAAGATACGCTTTCCACAGTTACTTCCCTTTTCCAAAAAACTAGAAACGTCTTTTTTATATTTTTCCGGAATGTATCTTGCAGCTTTCGTGCCAAATGAAAGATCGTGATAAATCAGTCGTTTAATTGTAATGGAGACGCTACTGGGGCGGATTTAGCACTATGCGGGGTAGATTCTGCCTATTCGCTCTTTCCCTTATTGAGATAAATCATTGAAAGCGGATAATATTTTTAGGCACAAGGCGCATCGGATCGGATTACAGCAAGGTTTTGTTAACCTGGTTCAGGTACGATAAACTTGCCGAATTATTCATCTTGCTTGCGGCGGCAATTCTGTCTGGCGTCTGTTTTTTTCTTTCTGACAAGGGTTTCATATGGCTGATGCAAAAAAAGACGATGCGAAGAAGGACGACGCCAAGCCGGATGAAGAAAAAAAAGAAGGCGAGGGCGGTGAAGGCACCGAAGGCGGCGGCAAAAAAAAGCTTGCCGGTAAAAAGCTGATTTTATTGATAGTTTTGCCGGTTCTGGCATTGGCTGGTGCTGGTGCGGGTTTGTATTTCTCTGGCATTATTGGCGGAGAAAAGCATGCGGAAGGCGAAGCCGGAGAATCAGAGGCAAAGGAAGAAGAAAAGAAAGAAGAGAAAAAGATCGAGAACTTCTTTTATTTCGATCTGCCGGAAATCGTTGTGAACCTGAGCGCGACTGGCAGAAAAAACACATTTATGAAAATCTCAGTGTCCTTGCAAATTGAAACCGAAGAAGAATCAAAAGAATTGGAAAAGATCACCCCACGTATTATCGACAAGTTCCAAGTCTATTTGCGCGGGCTGCAAGTCGAAGATTTACAAGGTTCCGCGGGGATTTACCGATTGCGCGAGGAATTGCTGGCACGTGTGAATGTAGTCACCGAACCGGTCAAGGTGCATGATGTCTTATTCAAGGAAATTTTGGTGCAATAATATTTTGATTGAGGATCGACGTGGCAGATGAGAAACCAAAGACCGAAGAAGAGCTAGCCGCCGAATGGGAAGCCGCTACCGCGGCTGGCGCTGCGGGCGGTGATGCAGCGGCAAAACCGGATGGCGAGAGTGCCGGCGCTTGGAACGAGCAAGTATCTCTGACCGAAGCCGCCGGAAGCCGGGTTTTGAACCAAGATGAAATTGACAGTTTGTTGGGCTTTGATGAAGCCGGCGGGGATGTTAGCGGTGCATCCGGGATTCAAGCGATCGTCAATTCCGGGATGGTTTCTTATGAACGCCTGCCAATGCTCGAGGTCGTTTTCGACCGCTTGGTTCGCGTTATGTCCACCAGTTTACGCAACCTTACATCCGATAACGTCGAAGTCTCTTTGGACAACATTTCTTCGATTCGCTTTGGAGATTATTTAAATTCGATCCCGTTGCCGGCGATGCTTGGCGTATTCAAGGCCGAGGAATGGGATAATTATGGACTGGTGGTTATTGATTCGTCGCTGATTTATTCCATCGTGGACGTATTGTTGGGCGGACGCCGTGGCACGGCGGCGATGCGCATCGAAGGTCGCCCATACACCACTATCGAACGCAATCTTGTCGAGCGCATGGTCAATGTTATTTTGGGTGACTTGACCGCAGCTTTCGACCCGTTAAGTCCAGTGACATTCCGTTTGGAGCGGTTGGAAACCAATCCGCGCTTTGCTACCATTGCGCGCCCGGCCAATGCCGCTATTTTGGCAAGGTTGCGTGTTGACATGGATGATCGCGGCGGACGTATGGAGTTGTTGTTGCCATACGCGACATTGGAGCCTGTGCGTGAATTGCTTTTGCAAATGTTCATGGGCGAAAAATTTGGCCGCGATACAATATGGGAAAGCCATTTGGCCACCGAATTGTGGTACACCGATCTGCCGGTACATGCGGTTTTGGACGAAGTCATGATTCCACTTGGCGAAATTATGGATTGGAAGGTCGGATCGAAAATTATGCTGGATGCGCAGCCTAATTCCGTCGTCGATGTGCGTTGTGGCGATGTTACGATGTTCAGCGGCCGGATGGGACGCAAGGGCAGCGCGATGGCGGTAAAAATAGAAGGAAAAGTAAGCAAATCGAATAATCCATAATCTAGGACAAGAGACAACCGTATGAGCCAGGAATTATTATCATTGGGTTTGGATATTGTGATCGTTGTATTGCTTGCGACAACCATTATCTATGCTTATTTGTTAAATAAAAGGTTGCGTGCCTTGCGCGACAACCGCGAGGAAATGGAAATCTTGCTGCGCAAGTTTTACGAAGCAACAGCCAAGGCGGATCAATCGATCAAAACCATGAAGTCGTCCAGCAATGAGTTGGCGCAGAACTTGTCAGAAAAGATCGACAAGGCGCGTTTACTGCGCGATGAAATTTCTTTTATGCTGGAGCGCGGCGACATGGTGGCCAAGCAGTTGGAAGGCGGGATTTCCGCATCTCGGCCAGAGAAGCCGGCGCAGGATTTAACCGCGCTGTTGCAAAAAAACGCGGATAATATGGCGCGCGGCAAAAAAGGCCGCGAGCAGAATAGCCTTGAGGAAATCTTTCAAGCTGAATCTGATAATGCGTCAAGCGCGGAGAAAGAGTTGCTTAAAGCCTTAAAGGGGTTACGTTAAATGCTGGATAAAATTCGCGTTTTGCCGGTATTGATTTTTGTGTGCAGCTTCATGCTGTTTGTGCGCATCGACCACATTTGGGCCGAATCAAAGGATTTAGCGGCAAAAACGGAACCCAAAGATGCCGCGAAAGACGAGAAAACGGAAACAAAAACCGACCCAAAATCAAATAATAAATCGACAGAGGAAAAAAAATCCGCCGAACCCAGTGCTGTGGATGCAAAACCTTCTGAAACCAACAAAGATGGTGCCAAACCCGAATCTTCGCCATCGGCCGGTGCTGCCGTCAAGCCAGAAATTAAAACCGCCGATCCGTTGTTGTTTAACGATTCCGAGCTTGATATTTTGCAATCGCTTTCGGCGCGCAGGGCGCAGTTGGACGAGCGTGAAAGCCAGATCGAGCAAAAAGAAGGTTTGCTGCAAATTACTGAGCAACGCATCGAGCAAAAGTTGGAAGAATTTAGGAAGTTGAAGGCCGAGATAGAACAAACGAAGCAAAAAATTGAAAAAATGACCAGTGGCTTTGATGAAAAAGAAAAACAACGTCTGTCCGGTCTGGTCAAGACATACGAAACTATGAAACCGAAAGAAGCTGCACGAATATTTGATTTGATGGATTTGCCCGTTCTTATGGGAGTTATTGGACAAATGAAAGAAGCCAAGATGGCACCTATTTTGGCATCCATGGACCCTGCCAAGGCCAAGGCAGTAACGGTTGAATTGGCGCGCAAAAACAGCCTGCCGGATATAGGACAACCTATTGAAAATGCAGACAAAGGCGTGCCGCCACCGCCCGCAGCAGACAAGCCGAAATAATGCGGCGCGTTAACCATATCTACATTTTTTTCAGGCAAAAGTAATATGTAATATAAAGTCATTTCACCTAATTTTGTTCCGTTAATTTATCATGGGGTATGCTTATGGCCGTCAATAAAGATATGCATGTGTTGATCGTCGACGATTATAAAACCATGCTGCGTATTTTGCGGGGTTTGCTTTTGCAACTGGGATTCCGCAATATCGAAGAAGCATCTGATGGTGCAACCGCACTAGCAAAGTTAAAAGGTGCCGATTTTGGTTTGGTGATTTCTGATTGGAATATGGAGCCAATGACTGGCTTGCAATTGTTAAAAGCGGTTCGCCAAGAAGAGAAAATGAAAAAGCTGCCATTTATTATGGTCACGGCCGAAAGCAAGCCGGAAAACGTTATTACCGCTAAACAGGCAGGTGTTTCGAATTATATCGTCAAGCCATTTAATGCTGAAACCTTAAAGACTAAAATGGCGAGTGTATTAGGCCCATTCTAGCTTGCTATATTGCGCGCGCTATGCGCGGTGGAGTTTGTGATGTCCGCCCTTACCAATGAAATTCAACAGAAATTGGACGATATCCAAAAAAACGTGGATATGCCTGCTAGCGATCAAATTATGGCGGTAGTCAAGTCGATCATGTCAACTATAGAAGGCGAATTGACGCCGCTTGATCTAAAGATTCACGCCGAGCTTGAGTCGCTGTCCAATTTTATCCAGGCAACGCGCAGCGAAATCGCATCGCTGCGTCCATCGGATATCAATTTGCATGATATTCCAACCGCCACGGACGAATTGAGTGCGGTTGTTGGCGCAACCGAAGAAGCCACTGGCAAAATTTTGGATTGCTGCAATGATATTCAGGCAATAGCGTCGAATTTGGATGCTTCAGCGCAAACGGGTTTAATTGATATAGTTACTAAAATTTACGAAGCATGCAGTTTCCAAGACATAACCGGGCAAAGAATCACCAAAGTGGTTAAAACCTTGCAGCATATTGAACACAAAATCGATGAAATGCTAAAAGTTTTAGGACATGACAAAGCCGACAAGCCAAATGGCAATCAAAAGGGTGCGGCAGAAATTATGGCAGACGCCAAATCCGGCGAAATCGATGAAAAAGCGCATTTGCTTAACGGCCCGCAATTGCCGCAAGGCGCATCCACTCAAGACGAGATCGACCGACTGCTAGCATCGTTTGACAATTAAGCCATTGCTTTCTGGCGTTAATATCCCGAAAAAAATCCGCTGAATCGCTTATGTTTTTCTAACTATATCGTTCCTATGGTATAGTGCGTATAATCATGCGCAATATCGTTTATTTTGCATCTTTTAGGCTTTTGGTTTTGGCGGCATTATTTTTTGCGTCGCCCGCCTATGCTGCTGACGTATCCGCGTCGATGGCCGGTCAGTCCGCCGTCATTGAATTTTCATTGGATGAAAAAATTGCTTACACCGTAAAACTTGCTGGCGGGTCGCTAATTGTTCGATTCGACAAGCAAATAGATATAGAGCCGGCGGTTATTAAAACCAGCCTTCCGGAAATCATTAGCGATGTTGTGTTCAGCGGGGATGGAAAAACACTGATCATCGGCATGAATTATCCGGTAACATTGGACGATCAACAATCGGGCAATGTCATCAAAATCGTCGTTACTCCGATTATAAGCGATAAAAAGCCGGAAGCGTCTAAACCGCCTGCCGAATCGCAGCCGGCGCCTGTTGCGGCTCAACCACCGGAAACAAAGCCGGAGATTAAGACAGAGGCCAAAGCTGAGGAGCTTGCGCCGATGCAGAATATGCGAAGTCCGGTTATTAGAACCGCGCAACATCCAAAATTCTATCGGGTGGTATTTGATTGGCCGTCACCAGTTAAATACAATTTGCTGCGGGCGGATAACAAGCTATCCATCACGTTCGATCAGCCTTTAAAAATTCCAGAAGCGCAATTAAAAAAAATTAAATTAAAGGCGTGCGATGTTACACAAGAAGTAGTCGAAAATAAAATCAAAGTTAATTTTGCCTGCAATGGAGTATTTTCAACTGATGACTTCATCAACCAAAATTCGGTTGTGATTGATTTTATGCTGGGCGTTGCTCCGAAAGAAAATACACTGGCTCCGACCTCTAAAGCCCTAGAAAGAAAAGCGCCGGCAAAGCAACTTGATTCGGCGACTGAGTCAAAATTTCCATTGCCTGCATCCGAACGCATTTCGACAGATAAAGTGCCAGACACTGAAGAATTGCCGACGCCATTGCCGCAAAAGGACATAATTGATGATCCGTCGGAAATCTTAAGCTTGCCTTTGACAGTAACTAAGACCGATAAAGTTCTTAGTTTCAAATTCGATTGGCCGAAACCTGTTGCGCTTGCGGTATTTAAACGTGCAGGATTCGCGTGGATGGTGTTTGACCGGCCGTCGAAGATTGTCATGAACAAGGACAGTCAGTCGGTATTGAATATCATCGGCGGCATGGATGTCATGAACGTCCCTAATGCAACGGTTTTGCGAATCCACTCGGTGACCGGCCTTGAAGGCAGCGTGCAAAAATCCGGCGATACATGGCAAATGGATTTCCGCAGCCAAAAAATGAATCCGTCGGTGTCCATTCCGTCAGAATATAAACAATTGACCGACGGTAAGAATAGGGGGCTGTATTTGACCGTTCCGGAATCTGGGCGCGTGTTTCGTGTCGATGATGCAGAAGTAGGCGATTATATGATCGTTGCAACCGTTCGTACCGTTGGCCGCGGCGTCAATGGCGAGCGAGACTTTCCGGAATTCACCTTATTAAGCTCTACTCAAGGTATTGCCATTGTTCCGCGTATCGAAGATCTGCAAATCAACCCTGATTTCGAAGGATTTACTATATCCAATCCAAGAGGCCTGGCGTTATCAAGCCCTGACAAACCTGAAACAAACGAAACGCAAAAAACCGAAGATCAGCCGGAAATTTACGGCCCGTTGATCGATGAAGGATCGATTCCTATTTTGCCGATCTTAAAATACGCTGAGTGGCGTGGGGATCCAAAGCGCGGATTCTTTGACAAAGAAAAAGAGTTGTTGTTCGAGCTTGGAAAATTGGGTGTCAAAGATCGCAGCGAGAAGCGTCTTGAACTTGCCAAATTGTATTTTGCGTATGGTTGGATGAATGAAGCGGCCGCAGTATTAAATGTGGCTGCCAGTGGCGACGACATGCTGATGAAATCGGCCGAATTATTGGCGATCCGCGGGGCTGCGGAAATTATGCAAGGCAATTTGAAGGCGGCGGCAGAAGATTTAAAAGATCAGCGCTTTGATACGCAAAGCGATGTTGCCACATGGCGCGGCGTTCTGGCGGTGGCTCAGAACGATTGGGCTGCATCCGACCAGTATTTCACCATGTCCGATCAACCTAACCTTGCTCCGCCGCCCAATGCAAAAAAATTGATTGGTTTGGCGCAAATAGAATCTGAAGTCAGTAACGGGCATCTGGAGCAAGCCAAAACTATCATCGAGCGTATGGATAAGGACTCAGAGCTATCTAAGGTACACGATATATTGAACTATTGGCGTGGTGAGATTGCGCTTGCCGAAGAAAAGCCAGATCTGGCTGAAAAAATATGGAACAGAGTCGTTAAAAGCGAGGAGCCTTACGCGCGCCCACGCGCGGAATTCGCGCTGATCAAGCATGGATTCGATAGCGGTACCGTTACGCGCGCGGATGCAATCGCGCGTCTGGAGCGACTGAGATTTGCATGGCGCGGCGATAAGTTTGAGTTTTACGTTCTTAAAAAGCTTGGTCAAATGCAGATCGAAGATAGTCTGTACCGGGAGGGGCTTTATACTCTCCGGCGCGCTGTTACGAATTACGCCGATCAGCCGTATGCGTCGGAGTTGGGTGAGTTGATGACCGATACATTCAAAAAATTGTTTTTAGACGGTACGGCGGATAATATGCCGCCACTTACCGCATTGGGTCTGTTCGATGAATTCCGCGATTTGACACCAACTGGCCCGGATGGAGACAGAATTATCCAAAAATTGGCGGATCGCATGATCAGCGTGGATTTGTTGGAGCGCGCGGCTGATTTATTGTCGCACCAAGTCACTTACCGTTTACAAGGCGAAGATAAGGCGCAAGCCGGTGCAAAATTGGCTTTTGTGTATTTATTAGACCGTAAACCGGAAGATGCCATTAAAGTGATTGACCTAAGCAATGCTGCGCAGTTATCGGACGATTTGGCGTCACAAAGGCGATTGCTTAAAGCACGCGCGCTTTTTGATTTGGGTAAGCCGCAAGATGCTTTGGATTTGATTGCAAAAGAAGAAGCACAAGAAGCCGATTTGCTGCGCGCCGATATTTACTGGCGAATGCGCAATTGGCCATTGGCGTCTGAGAAATTGCAAAAACTGGTGGATCGAGAGGAAGATGAAGCGAAAACATTGGCCAAGCAACCGGACGATAATTCTATGGCTTTGGCTGAATCCGGAAGCTCTGGGCAAGCAACAGCAGATGAAAATAAGCTGCCCGCAGAAGTCAGCGGATGGGTATTGAGTTTAGCATTGGCCAAAGCGTTAGAAGGGAACAACGAGGCGTTACAATCGATCAAGCGTAAATATTGGTCAAAAATGAAATCGACACCGCAATTCGATGCGTTTGAAATTATAACCAATGTAGATGCAACACAGCCGATGACTTTATCCGAATTGAGCGGAACGTTACAAGAGGCATCGAAGCTTGAAAACTTTATAAATTTCTATCGCAATAAAATTAAAAAGGGCAGCCTGTCTTCGCCAAAGTAAAAATTATTTCCTGGCGTATTTGTCGACCGCTTTTTTAAGTGACAGTTTAAGCTGTCGGCCGATTTCACCACCGTCGCCCTTGATCTTTTGGTTGACTACGACTTGCATAGCATCGATATGAGCCTTTATAATTTCCAATTGCTGTGGGCTGGCTGTCAATAAATTGTCAGTCATATCGAACAGAAATGCTGCGAATTCCGTTAACAGCGGATATCCAAAACTTGATCCATTGCCTTTAATATCATGTACTAAATGATTGATCTTTCTTAATAAAGTTGCTTGATCCTCGCTCGAGGCGCTTGCGCAGTCAGTATATGCGGCTTGTAGGTCAAAAATCTCTTCGGAAGCCGTTTCAGTGTAAGTCAGCGAAATTTCTTCGACTTTTTTCTCTGCCTTGGCGATTAAATCTGGGTCAAAACTTCCGGCTTTGCCAGGCGTACCGCCAACTTTTTCCCGCAAGCGATTTGGGAAAATCAATTCTTTGGCTTTCTTTTTGCTGGGTGGCTTTTTGGGTGTCATTTTAGCTTGCCCCGTCTTCTTTTTTCTTCATGGATTCGCGGCGTTCTGGAAAATCAATCGGCGTGACGCGTCTTCGTCGGTCTGGCCCCACAAACTTGTCGCTAACTATAAACTTGCGCGGACGATCTATCACCACCAATAAATGGTCGGTTAAGCTTTTAACAGAAATCGGTTTTGCTAAAAATTCGGTCATACCGTTATCGCGGGCCTCGAAAATGCGTTTCTGGTCGCTATAACCTGTCAACATAATGAATGGCATATATTTTATGCTCTCATCCTTATGTTCGCGAATCCACTTTAGAAGCTCTATGCCGCTGACCGGTTCCATCATCCAGTCGGAAATAATAATGTCAAAACTTAACACTTCATCGAACTGACCGCGTTTGGCGCTTGGTTCCATCATTTTCATTGCGTTTGCACCGTCGGTTGCATAGCTGACGCGGCCGGCACCCATTTCGCGCAAGATCTCGACAATTAAATTTCTCATAGACCTGCTATCATCGACTACCAGTATATGCAGATGTTCCAGCTTGTAGCGATGCGGTGATTTTGCTTTTTCGGATTGGCTCATGAAAACAAAGGTTTATAATATTATTGTATGGTGGTTAGTATATGCCAAATTTCTGCATCCAATGCCAATAAAAACCGCTAGTTTAAGAAAAGCGCGTGATTGCCAGAGCTAGATTTTGCTTTAACTCATCGCTTTGAGCAGACTCGTGCAGCTTGATATCTTTAGCAATGGCCATTTGCAGCACGTCCATATGTACTTTGATTATGGCGATTTGCTTGGCATTTGCTGTGGTTAATGTGCGGGTAAAATTTGACAGTGACTGGGCTATTTCGGTTAAAAAATGGTATCCAAATGCGCCGGCTTGTCCACCCAAATCATGCGCTATTTGATGAATTTTTGGCAGCGCCAGCGGAAAAAGAGGCGACTCGGTTTGATTTAATGATTCAAAATAGCTTTTCATTTCTTCCAAATCGTCCAAAGCCACGGCACGGTAATCCAAGCCGGTCTCTTCGACGAACTTCTCCGCGCGCGCGACTGCGTCCGGATCGACAGAAAATCCGGCGTCGGTAGTATTACCGTCGGATATTTTGGCGCGCAAATTATTGGGCCGAATAATCATTTTGGGATCTTCGCTCATGCTTGCACCTCTTCTTTGGGCTTTTGCTTGCGCCTATCCGTTTCAACTGGAATGTTGTGCCGCCTGCGGTCAGGGCCGAAAAACACATCTGAAGCAATAAATGGCCTTGGCGTTTCAACAACGCGTAAAATACGATTTAGTAAGCGCGATATGGAAATTGGCTTGGTTAAAAATTCGTTGGCGCCAGCGTCGCGGGCTTTTTCAATATTATCTTTTTCCGAATATCCGCTTAACATAATGACTGGCAAGTATTTTACCATTTCACTTTTGTGCGATCTGATCCATTTCAACAAATCTAAACCCGATTCACCATCACCCAATAACCAATCGATCAAAACAATGTCGATATTGATATCGAAATCCGTGCCCATGTCTTCAATGCCTTCCGGCGGGTCGATCATTTTGATTGCTTGAGCATAACTGTCGGCGTTGACGATTTTGCCGACCCCAACCTCGCGCAATACGTCGATTACGAAACTGCGCATGCTTTTGCGGTCATCAATCACCATGATGCACAAGTTCTCAAGTTTGTAATATTTGCCGCTCGCCATGTTTTATTCTGGATATTTCTTTAACTGAAAGTCGGTAAATTGTTGCGTTCCTGTTCAAAATTAGCAAGCGCAGAATGCAGATTGCGGCAAATACGATTTTCAGGCATGGCTTGCAATACGTTAACGCGCTTTAAAATGTCTTCGACATGCGGTTGTAGGCCAATCAAATAAATCATTTTTTTGCGCGACTGCATTTTTTCGACGATGTCTTCGATCGCCAACGCGGAAGAGATATCGGCGTATGTGACATCGCTAAAATCCAAAAAAAGTGCCTTTTGGAAATCGATCGCCGAAAATTTTTGTACCATCCCGGACGCGGCGCCGAAGCTCAGCGGGCCGCTAAGCCGGTAGAGCAAAATTTCATCGCGGTATTTCTTAAACATAGCTTGCGTGGTGATATCCGTCTTATTGACGCTTGCGCTTGCGGTTGCATCGACAGGGTGCATTGCAGACAGCTGGACGTCCGCTAAATTTTTAATTAAATGCAAAGACGACAGAAAAACGCCTATAATGACCGCAGTCATTAAATCCAAAGTTACAGTCAGCATCACCACAAGCAACATCAACATAACTTTGAATATCGGCGCGGTGCGGAATTTTTTGATAAAGTGCCAATCGATAATGTCAAATCCGACCTTTAATAAAATTCCACCCAGAACCGCATGCGGGATATTCGCAACCAACGGCGCCAGGCCTAGAACAACGGCTAATAAAATCATCGAATGGAATGCGCCCGAAATCGGCGTGCGTCCACCGGCTCGGATATTGACGCTGGTTCGCATCGTTGCACCCGATCCCGCGATGCCGCCGAATAAGCCGGACATGATATTGCCAATGCCTTGCCCGAATAATTCTTTGTTAGGTTTGTGATAAGTATCGGTCATTGAGTCGGCAACAGTCGCGGTCATCAAGCTATCGAGGCTTCCTAACAAGGCAAGCATTAACGCGGGCATTAGTAATATGGGAATCTCTTCAATGCCTATATCCGGTATCAATAATACCGGGAACCCCGATGGGATTTGGCCGATTTGCGGTGCGGCATTAAAAAATTCCAAGGCACACAAAGTTCCAATCGCTAACGCGATCAGAGGGGCGGGGACAACCGCGTCTATTTTACGCGGGGTAAAAATCATGATAGACAGTGAGATGATCCCCAAATAAATAGCGTGGATATTGGCATTTTCCCAATAGCTTGGCATCATACTTATCACGTGCCCAATATTGGCAAAGCTGCTATGGCCGCTAATAGTCGCCAACTGCAAAATGATGATGATCGCGCCGACGCCACTCATAAATCCGGAGATTACAGGGTAGGGAACAAGCGCAATGTATTTGCCCAGCCGCAGACCGGCAATCGCGATCTGCATAATCCCAGCCAGGATCACCGCGGCGAAACACATCGCGGGATTTCCCAAGAAGCTGGCGACTGCAGTTGCCATAACAACCGTCATTGGCCCGTTCGGCCCGGATACTTGTGCTGGGGAGCCGCCGAATAATGCCGCAAAAAACCCTAAGAAGATTGCAGAATACAATCCCGCCATCGCGCCAAGTCCGCTTGCAATGCCGAACGCCAAAGACAACGGTAAAGCAATTACAGCGGTGGTAAGTCCGCCAAAAAAATCCCCGCGTAAATTACGGAAATGCAAGTTATAGAACATCGGCGGCAGTGTCGTGCGCAACATGGCGGCTAATTTACACCTTCCTGCAGCTTTTATACCATTATATATGATGGATTTTAAAATTTTTACATACTGTTGTTACGGATTGGTTTTGTGCTATGCTTTAATGCCTTGACAAAAGGATGCACTATGTCTGAATCCAATCGAATATTGATTTTTGATACGACCTTGCGCGATGGCGAGCAATCGCCTGGTGCTGCGATGAACTTGGATGATAAAGTCCGTATCGCACTGCTGCTTGAAGAAATGGGCGTTGACATTATTGAGGCCGGATTCGCTATCGCCAGCAATGGAGATTTTGCGTCTGTTCAGGCTGTAGCGAGAGCGGTAAAAAAATCTGTTGTTGCAAGTTTGGCGCGCGCTCAAAAACGCGATATCGAACGCGCGGCCGAAGCAGTAAGTCAGGCTGCGCGCCCGCGCATTCACACTTTTATCGCCACATCGGATTTGCATATGCAGTACAAATTGCAAATGACGAGAGAGCAGGTCTTGGAAGCAATCCGCGATTCAGTCGCATTCGCGCGCAAATTTTGCGCCGATGTGGAATGGAGCGCAGAAGATGCCGGGCGGTCGGATCATGATTTCTTAATGCGCTGCATTGAAACCGCCATCGACGCGGGTGCAGGAACGGTCAATATACCCGATACCGTGGGCTACACGATTCCGCATGAATACGGCGCATTGATTGCAAAAATCAGAAACAGCGTACCGAATATAGATCGCGCGATTATTTCAACGCATTGCCATAATGATTTGGGTTTGGCAGTGGCTAATTCCCTAGCAGGGGTTCTAAACGGCGCGCGGCAAGTCGAATGTACCATCAACGGCTTGGGCGAACGCGCCGGAAATGCCGCATTGGAAGAAGTGGTCATGGCGTTAAAGACCCGCTCCGATAAAATGCCTTTTCACACCGGTATTCAAAGCGAATTGATCGCGAGAGCGTCTAAATTGGTATCGACGGTAACGGGTTATCATGTGCAATTCAACAAAGCTGTAGTCGGAAGAAATGCTTTTGCCCATGAATCGGGCATCCATCAGGATGGCATGCTTAAAAACGCCAAAACCTATGAAATTATGACGCCGGAATCTGTTGGCGTGCATCACTCGGAGTTGCCGCTTGGCAAACTATCCGGGCGCAATGCATTCCAATCTCGCCTGCGGGAATTGGGCTATGATTTGGGCGATAATGCTTTGCATGAAGCTTTTGCGAGATTCAAGGAACTGGCGGATAAAAAGCGGCAAATTTTTGATTCGGATTTGATCGCACTATTGCAAGGGCGTGACATCACTGAAAACTCCCGAATTGCATTAAGCAACATTCAAATTATTTCCGGCAGCAACGGCATGCCATCGGCCAAGGTAGAATTGTCGGTTAACGGCGATAAACGGTTTGGTAAAATGGCTGCCGTTGGCACGGTCGAGGCGATTTTTGGCGCAATCGATTTGGCGTTTAGCGATTTTTCCGCATCCCTCGTATCGTTTCAAATCGGTGCCGTAACAGAGGGCGCCGATGCGCAAGCGCAAGTGACGGTGCGTTTAAAATATAATGATATAACGGCTGTGGGCGTTGGATTGTCCAATGATACTCTGATTGCTTGCGCCGAAGCATATATCCAAGCTTTAAACCGTATTATGGTTCGTAAAGAGTCAGGTCTTTCCGCGACTCCCGATGCCGATGCTATGCGATCGGCTGCGGCGATTTGATACGATTCATTCCGACAATCGGCTTTAGGATGAAATTGTTGATGACAAACCGTTGAATTGAGACTACAAATCACTATTCTTTCCTTTGACAAGCATCTGTTCCAAAAAATATTTCTGGGGTTAAAATTATGTTCTCTTTTTTAAAAGGTATGATGTCTTCCGATATGGCCATTGATTTGGGCACGGCCAACACCTTGGTGTATGTCACCAACCAAGGTATCGTGTTGAATGAACCGTCCGTGGTTGCCATCCACGAAACCAAGGGAAAGCGTCAGGTTTTGGCTGTGGGCAATGAAGCAAAATTAATGTTGGGGCGCACGCCCGGTAATATCCAAGCCATTCGTCCGTTGCGCGATGGCGTTATCGCCGATTTCGATGTGGCCGAAGACATGATCAAGGAATTTATCCGCAAGGTGCATAATCGCCGTACTTTTACCAGCCCGCAAATTATCATCTGCGTGCCGTCGGGTTCAACCGCGGTTGAACGCCGCGCGATTCAAGAATCGGCTGAATCCGCGGGTGCGCGGCGCGTATTTTTGATTGAAGAACCGATGGCGGCTGCAATCGGTGCTGGCCTTCCCGTGACCGAGGCAACCGGGTCGATGGTCGTCGATATTGGCGGCGGTACAACCGAAGTCGCGGTTTTATCCTTGGGCGGCATTGTGTATGCGCGTTCTGTACGGGTTGGCGGCGATAAAATGGACGAGGCGATTATTGCCTATCTCCGCCGCACGCAAAACTTGCTGGTCGGCGAATCGAGCGCGGAGAAAATTAAAAAGGAAATCGGCTCTGCTTGCCCGCCGGCATCCGGCGATGGCCGTGTTATGGAAATAAAGGGGCGTGATCTGGTTCTGGGCGTGCCGCGCGAGATGCGCATTTCTGAACGCCAAATTGCCGAAGCGTTGGCGGAACCCGTATCCGCGATTATCGAGGCGGTCAAGGTTGCGTTGGAACAAACCGCGCCGGAACTTGCCGCCGATATTGTGGACAAGGGCATCGTTCTTACCGGCGGTGGCGCGTTATTAAGCAATCTGGATCTGGTTTTGCGCCGTGCAACGGGGCTTCCCGTGTCAATCGCCGATGATCCGCTGACATGCGTGGCGCGCGGCACCGGCAAATGCCTTGAGGAAATGAAAACCCTCCGCAGCGTTTTGTTTAGTGCGTATTAGTAGAGTTTGCGATGCGCAATCATCTTCTGACATTGGCTGTTGCGGTTGTGATTTCCTGGCTTTTGATCCAGTCTGGCATCAAGGAACAATCACGCAGCCCAGAGAATTCGATTGTAGTAAAGGAATCGGCGTTTCAAAGGGTGATGCGTACACGGGTACTGCGCTGCGGCTATGTTACGTATTTTCCTGGGTTGGTAAAGGACGTCAACACCGGGCAATTTACCGGATTCGATTACGATATTGTTACTTCTATTGCCGGTTATCTGAATTTGAAGGTCGAATGGGCAGAGGAAGTGGGTTGGGGCACGGCGCTTGAAGGTTTGCGCACCAACCGCTATGATGCCTTATGTGTGGGCATGTGGAACAAGCCGGTCTATAATCAGCATGCGCTGTATGTCATTCCCAATTTCTATCAGCCGGTTTTCGCTGTGACAAGGCAGGACGAAACTAGATTCGACAGTGATCTAGATGCCATCAATGATCCGAATGTCAAAATTGCCGCGATTGACGGTGACGCGCCGGTGTTCATTGCTGCGGAAGATTATCCCAAGGCAACGGTTTGGACAGTGCCAAACATGACAGAATTTTCCCAGGTGATGGAAGAAGTCAAAAGTCGAAAAGCCGATGTGACAATGGTAGATGCTCCGACCTTTGCAGAATACAATACTAAAAATCCTGGGCAAGTAAAATTGGTGCAGACTAATAACCCGATTCGTATTATGCCATGTTCCATGGCTGTTAGTTTGGGCGAGCATGATTTCAAAGCATTATTTGATTCTGCAATCGAATACTTAGTTTTGTCGGGAAGAATGGACAAAATTCTAAATAAATATGACAAAACACCCAATAGTTTTATTCGGCATAAAAAGCCAAATTAATTTATCGTGCTGTTCAGCGCGTATTAGATTTACCTCCCCTTTAGGGGGAGGTCGCCGCGAAGCGGCGGGTGGGGGATAGGAAAAAAGAATAAGAGCCTAACCCTCCCCGCACGCAACAAGTTGCTCGCCGCCCCTCCCATCCGCCTTCGCCGCTACGCGGCTATGGCGCGACATAAAAGGGAGGGGAGTTTTGCAATGATGCTTTGCCGACAATATCCGTACAAGTTATCCTTAAAAATACGTTAATTAATTGCTCATTAACGTTTATGGCGTTAAACTGGACGCATGAAAATCCAAAAACGGTTACGTTTTTTTTCCGCAAGCCGCGTGTCTTATTGGCCGCGCGTGGTGTTTGCCGGGCTAATGTTTTTAAGCTTGGGCATGTTATCGATCCAAATGGCGTCGCCTGGGTCTTATCAAGGTTTTCGCACACTTTTCATGGATGCTCTTAATCCAGTTTTTGCATTCGCATCCGGACTGACTCAAGGCGTTTCGCAAACCATCGGCAATTTGGCCGATCTTTCGACTTTGCGCATGGAAAATGATACGTTGATAGCCGAGAATCAGAGATTGAAATTGTCCGAACAAGCCACACAAAAACTACGTGACGAAAATTTGCATTTGCGCGGCCAGTTGCATGTGGTTGCGGATTTGCCGCCCAGCTTTGTTACGGCGCGCATCATTTCTGATACCAGCAGCGGTTTGGTGCGCAGCTTTGTAATCAACGCTGGCCGCCATCAAGGCATAAAAAAAGGTCAAAGCGTTTTAGCCGACGGTAATTTTATCGGCCGCGTGCAAGATTTAGCCGATGATTCATCGCGCGTGGTTTTGATCACCGATTTCGCATCCAAAATCCCAGTGGTGGTCGGGGCATCATCCGAACAAGGCATTATTGCCGGAGATAATTCCGACATTTTACGTTTGATCTACATCGCACAACCTCAAGCGGTGAATTCAGGCGATCCGGTCATTACGTCCGGCAAGGGCGGCGGTATCCCCCCTGGCTTGCCGATTGGTCGTGTGGATCGGTGGGACGGCACGCAATTCCGCATTTTCCCGAATGTGGACTTGGCGTCTTTGCGATTCGTGCAAATTGTCGATTATGGCTTGCAATCATTGTTGGATCAATTGGATGGCGGCGAATTTACCACTAGCAAATCCAAACCCCGGTCATAATGCCCAAAACTTCATCCATTTTTGCGCGGCCGGATTTGCTGTATCCCTGGGCGTTGTTTTTATGTTTGTTTTTGATCGCGTCTTTGATTATGGCCGTTCCATGGCCGGTGTTTCATTTTAACGTCATTATGCCGAATTTGGCTCTGATTGTGCTGTTCGTTTGGGTATTGCTTCGTCCGGAATTATGCCATTACTCATTGTTTTTCATCGCTGGGTTGTGGACGGATATGCTTTTGTCGCTTCCGTTAGGGGTTCATGCATTCTGTAATGTGATGTTTTTGCATGTTATGCATGTGTTGCGGGTATTTATTGTGCCAAAGAATTTTCCGTTCATAGGATTGTCTTTCGCAGGCATATCGTTTGCATATATGGCAATTGGCTATTTGCTAGGCATTATCTTTTTCGGCCTGCATCTAAACTTTTCCGTGTTCGCCATGAAGTGGGGCAGTACGGTTTTAACGTTCCCATTATTATTTTCTATTTTGCTCGCATTGCACCGGGAAGTTGTCAGACTTTCTTCGTTGCGCTAGAAATATCTCATGAGCCGCGATTACGAACGCCAACGCCAGTTTACCCGCCGCGCCATTTTATTTGGCATGGGGCAGGCGGCGTTGACGGCCACATTGCTGGGACGCCTTTATTATCTGCAAGTCGTTGAAGCGGATAAATATTCGCTGTTGTCCGAGGAAAATCGAATCAGCCTGCGTTTGATTATCCCGCCGCGCGGTTTGATCAAAGATCGCAATGGCGTTATTTTGGCGGAGAATGCGCGTAATTTCAGGCTTTCCTTGATTCCGGAAAAAGCCACATCGGCGAAAGAAACATTGTTCAATCTCGCGAAAATTTTAAATCTTAGCGAGGGAGAATTAAACCGCATCGCGTCAGAGATGACTAAACGTCAAGCCTTTAAGCCCATTATCATTCACGAGAACCTCAATTGGGATCAAGTCGCGACTTTGGAGTTGAACAGTTTGGATCTGCCTGGCGCACTTATTGATGTGGGTCAAACCCGCAACTATCCATTTGTGGATCAGACATCGCATGCCTTGGGATATGTGGGTCCTGTGTCGGAATTTGAGTTGGACAACAATGTATTCGGCGATGATGCGATGTTGCGCGCCCCGGAAGTGCGTGTCGGGAAAAAGGGCATTGAAAAAAACTTTGAAAGCCAATTGCGCGGCCAGGCGGGATCTTCGCAGCTTGAAGTCAACGCCTATGGCAGAATAATCCGGGAATTGGAAACCGATGACGGCCAGCAGGGACAGAGTTTCAATTTATCCATGGACATCGAGGTGCAAAAGCTCGCCATGGAAAGAATGCAAGGACAAAGCGGTTCGGCTATTGTCATGAATGCCCATACGGGGGAGTTAATCGCCTTGGCCTCGGCGCCGGGTTTTAATCCCAATTTGTTTAACCAGGGAATTTCCACCAAAGATTGGGAGCAGTTATTGAACGACCCGTTGGTGCCGTTGACCAACAAGGCGATTGCCGGGCTCTATGCGCCTGGGTCTACATTTAAAATCATCACTGCCTTATCTGGTTTAGAGAATGACGTGATCGACACGGATTTCCGGATGTACTGCGACGGTCATACTGAACTGGGTTCTGCAAAATTCCATTGCTGGAAAAAAGAAGGCCACGGAACATTGGATTTAACCGGCGCGATCCGCGAATCTTGCGATGTATATTTTTACGAAGTGGCCAATCGCTTGGGGGTAGATAGATTGGCCGAAACCGCGCGTAAATTCGGTTTGGCGAAAACAACCGGCATCGACATCCCTGGTGAGAAATCGGGGCTTGTGCCCGATCGCCGGTGGAAAATGATGCGTTTTAAAAAAGGCTGGCACAAAGGGGAGACGTTGATTGCGGGTATCGGCCAGGGGTATTTGCTGGCGACGCCACTGCAACTGGCGGTAATGACCGCGCATTTTGTCAATGGCGGCAAGGACATTGCCCCGCATTTGGTGCGAAAAAATAATCTGCCGGCATCGCAAAGCACAAATACAGACAATCCGCCTTCCAATCGCATCAACGGACATTATTTGGATTTTATCCGCGATGCGATGATCGAAGTTACCAATGCGCCGAATGGCACTGCCCGCGGCGCGCGTATCAAGGAAGCGGGTTTTGAAATGGGTGGAAAAACCGGGACTGCCCAGGTGCGCCGAATTACCATGGCGGAACGGGCCGGCGGAGTCATTAAGAACGAAAATCTGCCATATAAACAACGCGATCACGCCCTATTCGTTGGTTTTGCACCTATCGACGCGCCACGTTATGTTGTATCGGTTGTGATTGAGCATGGCGGCGGCGGATCGGCTGTGGCGGCGCCGATCGCCAGGGATTTATTGTTATTGGCGCAAAAGCGCGATCCTGAATTGGCTATGCGCGCGAAGAAACCTGAAAAAGAAAAACCCAAAGGTGCGGCATGAGCATGAAATGGATCGATTATATCGTTGATCGCTATTTGCCGCCGCTCAGCGATGACATGACGATTGCTGAAAAATTTCAAAATATGAACAAGGCGGTTATCGGCATAATCGCTTTGCTGGCGTTTATCGGTGTGCTGGCATTGTATTCCGCCGGCGGCGGGTCGTTTCAACCTTGGGCGGGTAAGCACCTTGCGCGTTTTATCGCTTTCTTTGCCCTAATGTTATTTGTTGCGATGATCGACACACGGCGATGGTTGCATTATGCGCCGGTGTTGTATGGCGTTTGTATGATCTTATTGGTCGCGGTCGAGCTGATCGGCACTGTCGGAATGGGTGCGCAGCGTTGGATCGATCTTGGATTTTTTCAATTGCAGCCTTCAGAATTGATGAAGATATGTCTGATTCTATTGTTGGCGCGCTATTTCCACGCGACCGAATCCGAACAGATGCAAGGCGTCCGGTCTTTGATTGTTCCGGCGATTTTGACCGTGCTGCCGGTTATTTTGGTTTTAAAACAACCGAATTTAGGCACGGCGGCGATTTTGTTATTCTGTGCAGCTACTGTGACGATATTGGCGGGCTTGCGCACCCGCATTATCGTAGCGTTTTTGATATTGGGCATCGCCGCGGCACCGGTTGTCTGGCATGCGATGCATGACTATCAAAAACGCCGCGTGATGACGTTTATCAATCCCGAAGCCGATCCGTTGGGCAGCGGCTATCACATCATGCAATCTAAAATCGCCTTGGGGTCCGGCGGCATATTGGGCAAAGGATATTTAGAAGGCACGCAAAGCCACTTGAATTTTCTCCCAGAGATGCAGACCGATTTTATTTTTACGGTATTCGGTGAAGAATTCGGCATGATCGGCGCGGGTTTGGTGATTTTCTTGTACGGCCTGTTGATTGCTTATGGCTATATTGTTGCATTTAATGCCACATCGCAATTCGCGCGTTTGGTCGCGGTGGGGCTTTCCACCAATCTATTCTTGTATCTATTCATCAACTGCGGAATGATTATGGGCTTGCTGCCGGTGGTTGGCGTACCGTTGCCTTTGCTGTCTTATGGCGGCACATCTCTTTTAACGGTGATGATAGGTTTTGGGCTGTTGCTTGGGCTCGACGTGCATCGAGATATTCGGATCCCGCTAAGGGGTACGGGTTGATAATGGTGGGCTGTGGGGGATTTGAACCCACGACCTACGGATTAAGAGTCCGCTGCTCTACCAGCTGAGCTAACAGCCCGCACCACATACTTTAAAAATGCTCGCACAATTAATTTGAGCAGGGGGAACTATAACAGCGTTTTTACTGGGAGCAAGGCGCGTGTTTGTGGCACAGAGCAAAATGAAGTTATGAGAACGGCGTCGATCGATACAAAATTGAAAGCTAATCTATCCCCAAATTCTTGCACAAACCCACAGAACAAAACTTGAACAATATTTGAATTGTGTTATGGTTACCGTCCCAAAAAACACCATACATATACTAAAATTATAACATTTATTGATAAATACTAATATAGTTAATATAAATCTATGTTTAATATAATTAAATTTAATA
>FRDC01001901.1_pt1 | contig 46304 bp, 55 predicted proteins | sample 1106171 | NCBI WGS metagenome assembly FRDC01 (sample SAMEA3930566, study PRJEB13176) | freshwater metagenome | biome: Drinking water system; feature: drinking water; material: water | place: Singapore | collected 2014-12-20 | reverse complement strand
CAGCGGCACTCGTGGTGCGGCCTCGAACAGCGGCTATGGCGGTGCGGCATTCTCTACCGGATTTGGCGGCAAGGTGATGTCTGAAAAAGACGGTTGTTCGCTACACTGTGACGAGCGGGACTCCAATTTCAATATAGTTTCGGCCGCTTGCGGCATCACCGGACAAGACGGGATCAAGGCTGGCGTTTGGTATCACGCTAGGGGCGGCAAACTAGTAAAAGTAGATCAAACAGGAGAAAGGGAATGAACGATGAACAAACTGCAACGCTACGTTTTAAGCGGTCGCTTCCTAAGCAATCCTTTCGGTCTAGCACTGGTGCTCGTGTTGGGCGGGTTTCTGTTGATGGTTGTTGGCCCCTTCGCCGTGCTAACGGACGCACTTGGGCGGAAGACCGGTCAACTAGTTGGGAATTATATACTTGGCTGCGAAAAAAACCGAGCGCCGTTTGAAGCACCAGCGCAAGGCGAAGGGCGATGAGTGAGGGCATCGGCAATCATGTATATAATTCCCAACTAGTTAGGAGGTACAGAAATGAACATATTCGCTCTGTGTGACTCTCCTGTTCTCGCTGCTCAGGTTCAGCACGACAAGCACGTTGTCAAGATGACACTCGAATCGGCTCAATTAATCTCAACAGCACTGCGCTTGCGTTCAGATTGGTTGGATCACTGTCCGGCACCATCCAAATTGTACAAGACCACACATAAGCATCATCCTTGCTCCAAGTGGTCACGTATGAACGCCAACAATTTCAGGTGGTTGTGTAATCACGGCCTCGCTCTCGCTCGTGAATATCAGTTTCGTTTCTGGCGCACACACAAGTCTCAGTTAGTTATTCAACTTGGGCTTGAGGTTGCCAAGAAACTCCCTATTCTCGGTAACGGAACAACAACCCCTTTCGCTATGGCTATGCCGGATAAGTACAAAACTAATGACCCTGTCCTGTCTTACAGGATGTACTATCTTGCTGAGAAAGTCAAACCTGACAGTAAGTGGACAGATCGCCGCGCAACCCTTCCCGATTGGCTGTTCGAGAAGTCGTTGCTTGTTAACTAACAGCTACGAGGAAAGTGATGAAAACTACGCTTGAAATCGTCAAGGAGGGCGTCACAGAAGAACAGTGGCGTCACTTTGAACGCATCCAGCTTCGTAAAGAGGTTAATCGTCTCTTTCGTAAGGGCTTCATTCGTTCTGCTGCCAGAGTACGTCCACAGCGTCTTGAGAAGGACGAAAACGGTCGTTGGCGCCCTAAGCTTGACATCCATTGAAAGGAGAACACCACATGGCTGAACACATAATCTACGTTTACGGAACTCTCCGAACTCGTAAGGCAGCGGAACTCGTTGAAATCCAAGGATCTTTGTACGACCTTGGGTGGTTTCCCGGCGTCAAGCTTTACGACGGTTGTAACACTGTTGTAAAGTGTGAGCGTCGTGTTGTCGATGACGAGCAGCTTGCTAAGTTCGACCGCTACGAGGGCTTCAGGGAAGAGTCTCCTGAGTCTTCGTTCTTCGTAAGAACGCCCGTACTTGATGGGGAGATTTACGTCTACAACCATCAAGTTGATCCAAATAGGTTAATTCCTAGTGGTGATTGGCTTCAGTACAAACAAGAAAGGGCTGGAATGTGATACTATCTTACCACGGCGGAGCTTGTTGCGGCATCAAGCACATTCACGATATGGGTACAAACCCTAACAGTTTATGTAAGGCTTTGGATGAACAAGACGAGCATTCTCTCGATATGTACGGCTTTACGATGTACACGGTTAGGCCAGACAAAAACTTTCACTGGGAGAAGGCTCCTGAGGAAAAGAAAGTTGACCGGCTGGATCGTTACTTAAATTTCCTGAGAAAACACAGGCCAAAGACTTTGGTAGAGATTTGTCTCATTGAGAAATCACCAAACTACAGTTTCTCTGTACAAACTGCGTGGTTTCCTATACTTGAAGAACGAGGCTTCAAGAAGGTTCGCAGATTCATCAACGGGAACACAGGCAAGACTATCGCTGTCTTTCACCTTGACCTAGGTAAGAAAGTGATCAAGAAGAAGAAAGAAGGAGAATAAGTATGGAATTTCTACGCTTTGGCTCTAGTATCCCCGGTACTTACTGGGGTTGCTGTGCTTGTTGCATCATTCAGAACTTTCACTGTGACCCTGACAGCAAGTCGTCTATTCAGGTTGTGGATGGTGACTGCGGTTACCCGATTCTCGACGAAAACGACGAGAGCATTTTTGTAGGTAAGACCTACAGGGACATTTTCTGGCAACGTATCCGATTTGGTACATTTTCAGACGACGACATGCCAAATCACGCCTTTTTCGCCATCCTGACTGAAAGCCAGCTTTCGCAGTCACACGGTAAGAAATGGTTGGCAATCTTGAAAGAAGCGGGGTTTGAGTTTATTCGTACTGTAGATAACTCGGTTTACTCCGGTCAACAAGTTATCGAAGGTCCGGGCAAGCAGACCACGTCTTCGCACCCGAACTACATTTTTGGTATGTTCCGTAACATCGGTAAAGGAGCTATTAAGGACCCCTACACTCCGCCTAAAGCTTGGACCGATCTGAACAAGGTTGTTCCTGAGGTTTGGGAGCGGATAGGAGACGGTAAGGGCCTCAATCTCGTTGTACAAGAGAAGCAGCTTGAATTGTGGAAAGCTCTTCCTGAGGCTAAGTGGTACACCCGTAAGGAGCTTGAAGCGGAAGGGGTTCCTGTTATGGCAGCAGGACTTCGCTCGGAAAACTCACAAGAGAATATTGTTTACCGAGAACAAAGGCAGGGCGCAAACAAGAAGACGAAGGCTTCTCCCGCTCCTTTCTCTGCGTCCACAGTACCGGCTTTTTAAGTCATGAACTGGTATCGAAGAAGGGAACCTCCTACTCTTCGACAAAGGCTTGAAGAAGCTTGCTGGATGATCTACTCTCCCGGCCGGGAAAGAGAGGCACGTCAAGAGCTTTTGGCGATAGCGAGGTTAATCCCAGACCCACCTGAGCCACCACCTGATTATGATAAGGAGACAACGTAAATGGCAAAAAAAGAAGTAGCCGCCACCTACAGGGTGAACCTGTTTCGTGACACTTCTCTAAAGTTCCCTGAACTTTGGTTGGAGGTTTACCTAGCAGGAGAGGACGAACAAGAGGACGCCCTCTTTCGTCAGATGTTCGCCCGAGCAAGGTGTTTCAGGGCTAAGACACCTGAAGAAGCTGATTTGGTTGTGTTTGGAGGAGGTGCGGACGTTGACCCGCAACTCTACGGCGCACCACATCACCCTAAGACACGCATCGACCCTGCTCGTGATGAGAAGGACATGGAACTGTGGGATATTTGTTACAACACAGGTATTCCTATGGTTGGGATTTGTCGGGGCGCTCAGTTCGGACATGTAATGATGGGCGGTAAGCTTTATCAGGACGTAGACGGGCACTATGGAGACCACTCTATCCTAGACGTGTCAGAGAACCGGATGATTCCGATGGTTTCAAGTGTTCATCACCAGATGGTTATGCCTCAGTCCAACATGACGGTTGTTGCAACGGCCTGCGGTCAATCAAAACTGAGGGCCATTGACGACACAACGACCGAGGAATATGCGGGGCGAGACGTTGAGGCGTTCTTCTATCGAGACGCCTGTTTCTTTGGCGTTCAAGGACACCCAGAGTACAGAGGATATTATGCGTACATGAACTGGTTCTTGAAGAAGGTCGAGGACCTTATTGTTAACAACCCCGATCTGGAATCACGGGATCACAACACGAGGATCAAGAAAGATATTCTTGAACGTCGTCCTGTTCTTCCCACCATCCAACGGACACTAGAGGAGCTTTTGTAATATGTGTGGACTAGTAGGTATAGCAGGAGACTTGGAGTTCAAGGACGAAGCCACAATGAAGCGGCTTCTGATCCTTGATTACTTCCGGGGCCCAGACAGTACAGGGCTTGCCTCTGTTCGTATCAAAGAGAATGAGGTCCTCTGTCACAAGATGGCTTCGCACCCTCTTGATTTGTTTGACTCTGGCAAGTTCAAGGAAGTCATTAACGCTCTCAAAAGCAAGGCTCTCATAGGGCACAATCGAGCCGCTACTCGTGGCAAGGTTAACTCCTACAACGCACACCCTTTCGTGTGTGGTCACATTGTAGGTGCTCACAACGGTACTCTTGATTTGGATTCGTGGGACCGTCTGTGTGCGGCTATCGGTTCAAAAACAGAAGTGGACAGCGAGGCTTTGTTCCTTTGTATTGAGAAAAACGGGATCGAAGAAACTGTCAAGCTCATGGAAGAGGGTAAGACTTCTCAGACAGGTGCTTGGGCGTTGACTTGGGTAAACACCAAGGAAAACACCCTTGAGTTTCTACGTAACAAGCACCGCCCTCTTTGGCTTGCTTATTCCGCAGACTTCAAGAAAATCTTTTGGGCGTCTGAGTATCCCATGATCCAAGCAGCACTGGATTTGTCTAACGACTCTTATGAATTGTTCAAGGACAAGGACGGTCACAGTTTCTTCCAGTGCGCTGAAAACTGGCACTACAAGTGGGACCTTGACAAGCTTATAGATGGGTACGAGAAGCGACCCAAGGCTCAGTGTAAGAAGCTTGAAGGAAGGGAGCCGAAACCGGTTGTGAGCTACACAGGTGGACATGGTGCCCCCTTTCAGGCGGGTGGTCGGAATGGTACGACGACGACATCCCTTGGTTTTCCTAGAGACGACGGGTCCGTGGGAAACGTGTTCATCGAGGTTCTTGGGAATTGTTTCGAACCCTTCGGCGGCTATATACCGAGAGACGAGTTTCAAGAACTCATTAAGTATGGGTGCTCTTGGTGTGGTGCCGACATTGCTTATGGCGAGGCTGGTATAACTGTACTTGAACAGCAAGATGCTATTCTATGTCCTGAGTGCTCTGGTAATGATCCAGATAACAACAGGATTTACGCAGACCACTACAACTACAGCGCGTTTCATCGTAGAATCTCGAACGGTTAACAAGAAAGGAGAAAGTGATATGGGTTTAGCTGCTATGGGAGGAATGTCTTTCGGGTGTGATCCAGAACTTTTCGTTGTCGATGGCAACGGAGAGTTCGTCTATCCTGATTTCATTCCGGGTACGAAAGAAGAGCCTTACGCCGTAGAGCTTGGGGCTGTCCAACGTGACGGTATGGCTGCTGAGTTTAACATTGAACCAGTGACAAACTTTTCTGATTGGAAACGTAACGTCAACACGGTTATGAAACAAATGGAAGGGATGTTGCCTGTAGGCTATCAGCTTGTGCCTGTCGCCTCTGCCGTGTTCTCTGAACAGGCATGGAACAGGGCACCAGATGAGGCCAAGGTTCTCGGGTGTAATCCTGACTTCAACGCTTGGACTGGTGATGTCAACCCCCCGCCCGATGGAGAAGCCATCCCTCGGTTTCGAACGGCTGCGGGCCACCTCCACTTCGGGTGGACAGAGAACGCTGATGCTAGCAACCTGCAACACTTGGCTGCATGTCGTGACCTTGTCAAACAACTTGACTGGTACTTGGGTCTATGGTCTTTGCAATTGGATAAGGACAACTCCCGTCGTAATCTCTATGGGAAGGCTGGGTCTATGAGGTACAAGCCTTATGGTGTAGAATATCGAGTCCTATCTAATTTCTGGTTGGCTAACGACAACCGGAAGGAGTCGGTCTGGGATCGTATGCAGCATGCTATCTGGGATATGCGGAATAATTTCCTACCTTCGTCCGATTTTGTTACGGCTTACGAGTTTAACAACTTGGTTATCAGAAGCATAGACGAGTCGGAAATAAGCCCGACTCTGAAGGCAAACTTCAAGTACCCGATTACCAGCATTCACAGATAGGAGACGGAGACAAACAATGGCAGAGCTTGTTAATTTCTACGAGAACTTGAAAGAAGCTGAGATGCGGCTTAGAGACACCGTGGTTATGTACGACGGAGAGCCTCACTACATTCTCCGTATCACTAACCACATGCCCGACGGTATTTTCCGGGTTTACATGGAGCCTCTTAATCCTGACGGTCACATGGAGCTTCAAATCAGAGACATTCCTTACACTTGGAACGATGAACCGAATATGTCTACTGGTCAGAAGATGGATGACTATCTGAAGAAGAACGAAGGAGACACCCTCATTAAAAGGAAGATGATGAACTCTCCGAAGTTTCATAAGTTCCGTCCTTTTCCTTTGGGTATGTGTAACCGAGATGGAAAAGTTTACTATCTTAGCCGAACCCCTAAACGCCCGATGACACAGCAAGGTTTGACTGACAGTATGGTAAAGTGTTCATATGTCTGTCTAAACTCTTCAATGATCGGGACAAAGGTAAGTGTTCCGGGTGTGTTCAGTAACGAACTTGCCCAAACAATTATAGGGATGTACCCAACGTTCAACGATGTTGTTCAGAACCTCGCTGACCCTGACGTAACGAACGAGGGTGTAGCCTTTCACCGAGATTTCGCTATCCTCAGGGGTCCTGTTCGTACTCTGTTTCTGGCTTATAAAACCGATGTAATCGGGTTTCTACCTGACAGAGATGGGGCCTCGGTTTACATAGACAAGGCTTTTGAGTACACGAAAGAAGTTGTAAAGGATCTTGGTGTTTTTGAAAACGTGAAAGTAAAGTAAGGAGACTGAAAGTGGTAAAAGTGTTTGAAAGACGGGCTAAAGTTCCCGTACCTTCTTACGAACTCGGTGCTATGTTTCGCAGCGGCGAGAAAAAAGGAGAGATAGGGCTTGAGCTTGAGTTCGAAGGAGCGAAGCTACCCTCTACTGAGGATAGTCCGTTCGGGTCTTACAAGACTAATCTCATCCCTAAGCAGTGGTCGTACCATCACGACGGTTCGTTGCGAGGAGAGACTAACGCAGAATACGTGCTTGTCAAACCTATTATGTTTGACGAAGTCAAAAAAGCCATCGACGATCTTTGGGATATGTTTGCTAAAGCGGACAGCAGGCTTGATGATAGCAACAGAACATCTGTCCACGTACATCTCAACGCTCAGAAATGGCACTTCAACAGGCTTGCCTCTTTCATCGCTTTGTATTTGTCGGTTGAAGAAATCCTTACAGAGTGGTGCGGAGACTACAGAGTAGGTAATCTGTTCTGTTTGCGGGCTAAAGATGCTCCTGATATTGTACAAGCCATCAAGAAGTTCCTTGTAAGCGAAGGAGGCTCTTCTTTACCTGAGAGTATGCATTATGCAGGTCTTAACTGTCATGCCTTGCTGAAGTTTGGTTCAATAGAGGTGCGCGCTTTGCGCGGAGTATCTGAACCAAAAGTAATCCTTGATTGGGTTGATATACTTCGCCGCATCTATGATCTGTCTGGTGAGTTCCGCGATCCGCGCCACATTTGCGACAACTTTTCTGGTTACGGTGCTACGAACTACTTGAGTTTTGTTCTCGGACCAATGACTAACACAGTCCTTAGTGGTATCAATTTCGACAATCAGAAGATTATGAGTTCTGTCTACGAAGGTATTCGTCTCGCTCAAGACATTTGTTATTGTCGAGATTGGTCGTTGCTACAGCCTGTAAGCTTAGGTGCTGACCCTTTCGGGCGAAGCACTAAGAAGGTTCAGACTCAACTAGAACAATATTATCAGAGCATGTGGAATGATATAAATGCTGCGACACCATCGCCTCTGAGTGGCTATGTACTTAGCACGAACACTGTTAACACCGCACAAGGAGGCCCTACTACTACATTCCTTGCACCGGAGACTAGCCCGTTTGAATCACTAGAATCTTACGAAGAGGAAGATGATGAAGATGAAGATTGGTACGACGATGATGATTACGAAGAGGAGGTCCCTGTCTGATGACTAAACGATACAGAGTACTGCCTTACAGCCCAGCCAGCAAGAGTGCTAAGGCACTGGCCGTTGCTCTTGGCGGTAAGAGACTTAAACTGATGAACAGTTCGTTTGTTGCTAAACACACAGACGTCATAATTAACTGGGGTAACCCGTCATGTCCATGGCCGCTAGCTCTCAACGCCAGCACGTTGCCTGCTAGTAATAAACTGAAATTTATGTTAAGGATGAAGGACACAGGAAATGAAGATATTATCCCGCGCTTTTGGACCTCCAAGGAAGACATCCCTGATGACGCCTTCCCAGTTGTCTGTCGCAAAGTTCTTAATGGACACTCTGGCAGCGGTATCATTATCGCTTATGATCGTGACGATCTTGTTGAGTGCCAGTTGTACGTCCAGTACATAAAAAAGAAAGAGGAATACCGTGTGCACATTGGAAAAAAGACAGACGAGAACTTCAAAACAATTTGTATCCAGAGAAAAGCTAGACGTCTCAGTTGTGAGAACCCCAACTGGCAGATACGTAGTCACGATAACGGATTTGTCTTTGTTCGAAATGATGTCGATTGTCCGGCTTCTGTTGAAGAAGCTGCACATGCGGCGCTCGAAGCCTCAGGCCTCGACTTCGGTGCAGTTGACATAGTCTGGAACGACAATACTCAGAAAGCTTATGTACTCGAAATCAACACAGCGCCCGGTCTAGAAGGCACCACTATTCAAGATTACGCTAACTATTTCAAGGAGTTAACATAATGAAGAAACTGTACAGAGTCTATTACAGGGACACACTGAACAAAGGTGATCCATCTACAGAGAAGTGGAGGTCAACCGCCTATCCTCGGGCTAAGGCTAACATGGTAGCTCGGAACCTCGGACAGATGGGCTGTGTTGACATTGACATCGTAGAGGTTGATGAGGAAAAAGAAGCAGCATAAAAAAATGCTTGACAAACTCTATCTTTCTTGGTATAATACTCTTGTAAAGAAGATTTGAAAAAGATAGATTGATAAAAGATAACTTCTAAGAGTTACTCTAAGGAGATGGTGATGCGTTGTTATATTTGTGATAAGCTCTTGACAGAAAAGGAAACTGTTTGGAACAAAGACGTTGGCGAGTACGAGCCTTGCACAGAGTGCTTAGAGATTGCGTATGACGCCGCCTTCAGTGACGGGTTCTCCCGTGGTGACGATGACGATTCGTTTGTCATACTCGCTGAAGATGCTGATGAGAAAAATGGGTGGCACGATCTACTTTACGGTTGGTCAGAACGCCACGATGAGCAAGGAGATGAATGATGTTTTTCACTTACGATCAAAACAACAGCGGAGGGGGTTTCGATTTTGACGAGCATGGCGGTATTACTCACTTCGTCATTATCGAGGCTGATAATGTGAAAGAGGCTACTGAGAAAGCTGAGAGCATAGGAATCTATTTCAATGGTTGTGACTCAGGGATAGATTGTGATTGTTGTGGTGACCGTTGGTACGAACCTTGGAAAAAAGATGGTACTGAACACCCGGAAGTTTATGGCCAACCCGCATCTGAGTACACTAGCAGATACGGAGGTTGGATGAAAGAAGGCCACGAGATTGCTGTCCACTACAAAGATGGCAGTATTCATTGGTTTGGAGTTAAAAAGGAAAATGTATGAGCGGACGCACATGGCTTTACTCTGATCCTCATTTCTACCAAACGAACATCGTGAAATTTACGAACACTGATGGCTCGCCGCTACGTCCACGGGACGATTCCGACAAGATGTCAGAAGACATGATCGAATGGTACAACGAGACGGTAGATGATCGTGACCGAGTGTATATCCTAGGTGACGTAGCTTTTACTCGTCGTGCTCTTAACGCATCAGTTCCTCGTCTAAAAGGCAGGAAGGTCTTGGTAAAAGGGAACCACGATGTAGACAAACTATCATTTTATGCTGAGTATTTCGACGATGTTCGTTCTTACGTGGTTAAGAAAGGTTTTATTATGTCGCACATTCCCATCCATCCAGGCAGTATGGGACGATGGGGGCTTAATATTCATGGCCACCTTCACGGGAATCATGTAATGATTGAAGAGCGTGGGGCCCCCGGTCCCCAACGAGATGTAAGGTACAGGAATGTGTGTGTAGAGCAAACTAACTTCCGTCCTATTCTACTGGACAAGATACTACACGAGGAAGGGTTGAAATGAAATTCAGTTTGATAAGTGATATGCACGTAGACTTCCCCCAAGATAAGACTCCCTATGATAAACTAGAAGAGACTGTAGTGGTCGCAGGCGATACTGGTAACGGGCTGGTTGGTCTCAAGTTCCTTAACAAGATGAGGGACAAAGGTTTTGAAGTGTTTGCTTGCGACGGAAATCACGAGCATTATTCTAACAGATCATCGGGCCGAGACGTAGAAGAGACTTCTGCTCGTTTTCGAGAGGATTTTCCTTCTGTCGGAGCATTGTCTGACGGCACTCCTATCATTTTACGTAATGGATGGTACACAGTATCTGATGAAACTGCGTGGCAGAGTTGGATGAACGACAGCATACGGTGTAATATCGAAGCTAAAGAAATGAATATTCGAGCCTTCAGAGAGGCGGAGTTTATCAGACAAGAACTTCAACGGTGGGAAGAGTTTCAGTATTCAGGAGTAGTTATAACTCACACTGCTCCTTGTATGGACACTCTCAATCCTTACTTTGAAGGTAGCCCTACTAATGAATGGTATTGGAATCCTGCAATGGAAGAACTATTGAAACAGTTCTCAGATCAGATCAAGGTATGGTGTCACGGGCACACTCATGCTAAGAATGAGAAGATTGTTCACGGCGTTAGAGTGGTGTGTAATCCACGAGGATATCCGGGTGAGAATCCTGATTGGGAACCACAAACTATAGAGTTGTCGAATGAGTAAGCTTATCCGGCATGAAGCTTGTCCTAAGTGCGGTAGTGCGGACAACCTAGCCATTTACGAAGATCACGAACACTGTTTCGGATTAGATTGCGACTACCACAAGAACTATAACAACAAAGGAGAACGCAAAGTAACCATGAGAGAGAAGAAACAGAAGGTGTCTTTGACTCCGGTAGCATCAAAGACGATGCCCGCGCCCAAAGAGCGTGGACTAGACTCGTCTACGGTAAACAAATACAAAGTCACAGTGAACACAAATAGTGACAGCAACGTGGAAGCTATTTTCCCTAGGTTTTCTCAAGGTGGAGAGCACATTGCTAATCAGATTAGGTATGATGACAAGGAGTTCTCGTGCGAAGGCGACATTAAACATGCTGCTTTGTTTGGACAGAACCTTTTTCCTGAGGGCGGTAAGAGTATCACGGTAACAGAAGGTTACTACGACACGTTGTCTGCTTTCCAGATGACAGGCTCTCGTTATCCAAACGTAGGCGTGATGTCTGCTAGCTCTGCTAAGAAAGAGATTGTAGATAACTTCGAGTATCTCAACTCGTTCGAGAAGATCATCCTGAACTTTGACAGCGACAACCCTGGACAGAAGGCAGCTAAGGACGTAGCCCAGTTGTTCGAACCCGGCAAGGTCCGTATCCTCTGTCTCCAACGAGCGAAGGATGCTAACGAGTATCTTGTAGAGGGTTGGTCTAAGGAGTACGTGAACGAGTGGTTCCGTGCCCCCGAGTTTATGCCCGATGGTTTGCTACTTGGTAGCGACCCCGCCTTGCTTGACGAGATTGTGAACTACGTAGAGCCGAGGTCTATTCCTTATCCTTGGAAAGGATTGAACAACAAAACCTACGGTATCAGGACCTCCGAGCTTGTTCTTATGACAGCAGAAACAGGGGTAGGTAAGACTAGTGTGATGAAAGAGATTGAGTACTCTTTGTTGACACACCCTGACCTCGTTAAAGAAGGTGTAGGTGTAGGATTTCTTCACCTCGAAGAGCCTAAACGTAAGCTGGCTCAGGGTTTGTTGTCTATTCACAAGAACAAGCCGTATCACTTTCCTGATGTAGAAAGGACTAAAGATGAACTCGTTGAAGCTTATCGAGAGGTTCTGGACAATGATCGTGTTGTTATTTGGGATCACTTCGGTTCCAATGATATTGAGGTGGTTCTGGCCAAGATTAGACACATGGCTGCCCTCGGATGTAGATACATTATGGTGGACCACCTTTCTATTATTGTATCTGATCAGCGGGATGATGAGCGCAAACAGTTGGATGAAATCTCTACTAAGATAAAGACTCTGACTATGAACCTAGACATCTCCGTGTTCTGTGTGATTCACGTCAACAGACAAGGACAGGTCCGAGGTTCCGCTGGTCCAGAACAAGTCGCCAACACTATCATCCGTCTTGAGAGAGACATCAAGGATATGAATGATTGGCGGCGTAACATAACCAAGCTTACGATTGAGAAGAACCGTGAGCACGGGCGAACAGGTCCGGCATCTTGGTTGTACTACAACGAGGTCACAGGACGACTCGAAGAGTTGTCTGATGAGATGATCTATGAATATGAACATGGAGGAAATGGAGCCGGACACGAGTTCGACGCTTACTCTAAAGCATAACAATAACTGAGGAGCTAGGATGTACACTGATTGGGAAAAACATGCCCAAGATACTTACATCATTGACATTGAGACGGATAGCCTTCATCCCGGTGTTATTTGGGTAATGTGTTGGAGAAACTTAAGGACTAAAGAAATAGGAGAATTAACAAATGAAAACGCTATACGAAAATGGTTTGACGAACGAACTGACAACGACCGCTATGTGGGCCACAACATTCTTAAGTTCGATGGCCCTGTTCTTAACCGCCTGTGCGGCGTTCGCCTAAGCCCAGAGAATTGTATTGATACTCTTGTTCTCAGCACTCTTTACAGCCCGAGCATAGATGGAGGTCACTCTCTTGACGCTTGGGGTGAGCGGATAGGCAAAGAGAAGATTGTCTTTGACGATTGGTCCAAACTCTCGCCAGAGATGATCACCTATTGTCACCGAGATGTAGAGATTACTGCTGAGATTTATCAGCGACTGTTACAGACCCTCAACAAGATTGAGTTCTCAGAAGGGTCTATATGGTTGCAACACAAGATAACCGAGATAATCGACCAACAACACAAGAACGGTTTCCAGTTTGACGGAGAGAGGGCTATCAACTTCTATCGTCAGTTGCGTAGTCGAGAAGAGGAGCTAGAGAATGAAATCAGGAAGGTCTTTCTTCCCGAAAGAATACGAATTGCTGAACGACCAATGTACAAGAAAGACGGTACTCCTACAGCAATCTATCTCAAAGATCAGGGAAGATATATTCTTGAACGGGACGACGTGGGCGGACGATATACCGCGTTTGAGGATGTTGAGTTCAATGTTGGATCGTCTCAACAACGAGTTGACAAGCTTCTATCCTTGGGCTGGGAGCCACGAGAGTTCACAGAAAAAACCAAGAAAGGCGGAGGAGGAAACCCAAAACCTTTCGACAAAGGAGACTTAAGTCCTTCTCTTACTGAGTTCGTAGAGGAGAACGACTTACCCGAGGTCAAGCTCATCACTAAGTGGATGAGTATCAACGGTCGGGCTAACACGGTAAACACTTGGTTGGAGGCGTGGAATGAGGAAGACGGAAAAATACACGGTAAGCTTTTCACTGCTAACACACTTAGATTCCGACATCAATCTCCGAATACAGCAAATATTCCCGCAGTCCGAGTAGGTAAAGACGGTGTTCCATTGTACGGGGAGGATGGTTACTATACATATGAGGCAAGAGATTTGTGGGTTGCCCGCTCTGGGCGCGTTCTTGTCGGTACTGACGCTGCGGGCCTCGAACTCAGAATGCTCGCTCACTATCTCAATAGACCAGACTTCACCAAACAAGTCGTCGAGGGTGACCCACACCAGTACAACGCCGACACAGTAGGTATTACTAGACCTCAAGCCAAGACACTTATTTATGCCATCATGTACGGGGCGGCTGCTCCTAAGATTGCCAAGACTTTAGGTGTTTCGGTAAGAGAGGGGGCCAAGATCAGGGAAATGTTCCTCGACAGGCTCGGTCTTGGTGACCTGATTGCTGAGTGCCAACGAGAGCAGGCAATGGGGAGGGTTAGTCTGGTTGACGGTTCACAAGTTATCTGTCCGTCTCCTCACGCCGCCCTTAACTACAAGCTTCAGGGTGGTGGTGCGAGAGTTATGTCTCTTGGTGCTGTGTTTATCGACAGAGCTATCAAACAGTACGACCTTGACAGTCTGAAGGTCGGAGACATTCACGACGAGTGGCAGTTCGACGTACACCCAGATAGTGCGTTAGTACACGCTGCTCTTGCTGAAGAGGCTATTGTCAAGGCTGGCCTCAAACTGAAATTGAACGTACCCCTTGACGCAGAAAGTAAGATTGGCCTGACATGGGCTGAAACACACTAAGGAGAAGGCAATCTTTGATCTTGAACAACTAGAGAGCAAGCGTCGTAAAAACATTGAAGTTGCCGAGGCAAAGATTTCTTTGCATCGTGCTAACATTGCTGAAGACACCTATGAGATTGATCGTGCTGTCACGATTCGAAAGAACCTTGAGAAGATTGTGGCATGATGAACACTCTGTGGTATCTGTGCCCGATAGTCTTTCAAAGACCCACATATATGCCCGGAACTCCGGTGTTTATAGATTTTCTTGGTCAGGTGCAATTTTATGCTTGACATTTTCTGAGAATGTGGTATAATAAGGTGTAAGGTAAGAGAACCTTACAACAAAAGAAAGAGAAAAGAAAACTATGAGTAACAATTCAACTATCGTGTTTGTAACGGGTAGGCTTTACTGGCCCAAGATTGTAGGTGATCGCTCCTTGCACTTGAACTATGAGCAAGACGCTAGGGAGTGGAGCTATGAGCTTGTTCCAGACGACACGTCGTTCCTCAAGGAGCACAAGCTTCTGGACAGGTTGAAGGATAAGGAAGACCTGAAGAATCCTGAGAAGGGTAACTTCCTCGTTCTCCGTAAGCCTGAGCTTAACTACGAGGGCGAGAAGAACGATCCAATCCGTATCTACGATGAAAACGGAAAGCCGTGGGATGACGACACCTTGATTGGTAACGGTACCGAGGCTGATGTCAAGCTTAGTATTAAGGATTGGGGTAAAGGCAAGAAGAAGAGTATTTACACAGTAGCCATTCGTGTAACCAATCTTGTCCCATATGTTAGTGATGAGTTCGCTGCTATGGATGAAACTAAGAACTCCAAGGCCAAGGCTAAGAGTAGTGGTGGCTCAAAGCCTAAGACGAAGACTGAGAGCTTCGACGAAGACCTTGACGACGACATTCCTTTCTAAGAGGTAGTCGTCTGCTCTCTCTTGTGGTTCAGACTCAGCGCAAGAGAGTATTCAGCACCCAGTGGGGAACGCTACTGAGTCTGGCAGTTTTATTAACAGGAGATAACAGTTGGCTAGATTCCCGCTAGTAGCAGAAGTAAGACGAGAAGTCCTAGACAACGTCTCCTTAACTGTAGAAGCCGACAGCTTTCAGGAGGCTCTTGAAAAGGCCGCAAGAGCACTAGAAGAGTTTCCTGAGGCTGTCACCGTAGAGGGTATCAAATACTGTTATATAGACAACAGAATGTACCTTGACAACACAGTAATTGGAATAGAAGAGGATAGGTCTTTTGCCTAAATTAGAGAAACTACCAGAAGATATTTACGAGTTGTTCAATCCAGAGGAAGATCATGAAATCAACGAAGAAAACCTCCAAACGTTCGCCAAGAACATCAGTGAACAAGTCAAATACAGGCTCAAGAAACAAGAGGATAGAGAATTTGCCCTTCGGTTTTCCGTTCTGGGTAAGCCGAACAGGCAAGCGTGGTACGAAGCCCACCCACTAGAGGGTTCAAAGGAGCCGATGCTCCCTAAGACGTACTTGAAGTTCTTGTACGGAGCGATCCTAGAAGAGCTTCTTCTGTTACTAGCAAAGGAGTCAGGACATGAAGTCAAGGATGAGCAAAGGGAGGTTGAAGTCGATGGTGTCAAAGGGCACATTGACGCGATCATTGATGGAACAATTGTGGACGTTAAGTCAGCAAGTCCTTTCGGATACAAGAAGTTCGAAACCAGAACCGTTACAGAAGACGACCCATTTGGTTATGTAGATCAACTCTCTGGTTACGCTAACGTACTAACCCCCGGAGAACAGGCGGCGTGGTTGGCTTTTGACAAGGTGGGAGGGGACATTTGTGTTTCACCCTTGGAACCTACTGTCATCAGTCACTACAAACCTGAAGAGAGGATAGCGGAGCTTAGAGAGGTGCTGGCACAGGAGGAGCCGCCCGAGCGTTGTTACCCAGATGTACCCGATGGTAAAAGCGGGAACATGAAACTGGATACGGGCTGCTCTTACTGCGCCCACAAGTTTAGGTGCTGGGAAGGGTTGCGCGGTTTCGCCTACTCTAATGGTCCTCGTTATCTTACTAAAGTTGTAAGAAACCCAGACGTACCGGAGATTACTCTATGAAAGTTGAATACGTAGACCACATGGGAGACGACCTAACTGTAGTTAACTCTGCTCGTGTGTCGTTCGATAAAGAAAGTGAATACGATCAGTACCTTAAACTGAAGGATGGAGATGTCAAACTCATTCACTACCTTGCTAAGCACGGGCACTGGACTCCGTTCAGTCATCCTATGGTTACTGTTCGTGTCACTGTTCCTATTTTCGTGGCGAGGCAACTCTTCAAACACAAAGTAGGTATGACAGAGAACGAAGTATCTCGTAGGTACGTTGATGATGACCCGGAGTTCTATTTCCCTGAGACGTGGCGGGCTAAGCCTACGGATGGCGCTAAGCAAGGTAGTAGTCAAGAGCCGCTCGATCAACGGATTATAGACTACTACGATGATGAGTACAGTGTACTTATCAGTTATGTAGAGTGTCTGTATAATGAAATGATTGACGACGGTGTGGCCCCTGAACAAGCCCGTATGATCCTACCTCAAAGTATGTACACGTCATGGTACTGGACAGGTAGTCTAGCTGCATTCGCCCGTATCTACAAACAGCGTAGCGACAGCCACGCACAACAAGAAACACAGGAGGTGGCTAAGATGCTTGACCGGATTATCCGACCGCTGTTCCCTGTTAGTTGGGAGGCGCTGACTAGTGTTACAAACTAAATACTATTGTGAGGTTTGTAAAAAGCCTGTACTCAGGGGCGACAGCGATAAGGCCATCACCCTTGTTGAATATAGAAATGACAGGCTAGAACTAAAAGCCTATTGTGGAGAATGTTTTGACAAAGAAACGTCAATACAACAGAGTTAAGGACGGTAAGAAAACGTGCCCGAATTGCCAGAAAGAGAAGGCTGTTTCTTCTTTCTACAGAAAGGAAAATGGTACGGTAGCGTCTTGGTGTAAGCTGTGTACTAAACGAGAAGCTAAAAAACCAAATCCGTTGAAGGTTGAGCAAACTAGAAAGTCCCATCTTAAAAGGTACTATGGCCTAACTCTTGAACAATATGACGACCTTCTAAAAACTCAAGACTATAGATGTGCTATATGTGAGAAACACGAGAGCGAATCTAAGACTAAGCTCGCAGTTGATCACAATCACGTGACTGGGGAAATAAGAGGACTTCTTTGTAATTATTGTAATCACAGAATTGTTGGTCGTCACAGAGACGGTAATCTTTTGAGGAAGATTGCGGATTACATAGAACAAGGTACAGGATTATATGTACCTAAAAAACGTCCTACTAAGAGACGGAGAACTAAATGACAGAAACTATAAACAAAGATGCTAGGATTTTAGTCCTAGATATTGAGACTAAGCCTGCACTCGTTTATGCTTGGAAAGGTTTCAAAGAGAACATAGGTGTCGATCAAATCGTAGAGCCAGACGGTATCCTTTGTGTAGGTGCCAAGTGGATTGACGGAGAGGAGTATATGTTGACTGACTGGGATCACGGTCAGATTGATATGCTACGAGAGACAGCTAAAATGATCACAGACAGTGACGCAATCGTTGGTGTTAATCACGAAAGGTTTGACATCCCTTGGTTGAACGGTCAGTTCGCTAGGTACAACGTGACAGCCCCGCCCAAACCAACACTCATTGATCTACAGAAGTACTGGAAGCGTGGTATGCGTTTCTTCTCTAACAGACTAGCCTACGTTGGTCCTCTTCTGGTTGGTGAGGCCAAGCAAGAGCACGAGGGTTTTATGCTTTGGCGTAAGGTTATGGAAGGTGACAAAAATGCGCGTAAGCGTATGGAAGATTACTGTATGCAGGACGTCCGTTTAACGGAGAAGCTGTATCACAAGATCAAAGAGTTCATTCCTACTCACCCCTACATGGGTCGTGCTAAGCACGGGGCTTGTCCTGTGTGTGGCAGTGATCACATTCACATTAGTAAGAATCGTCGAACTAAGACGATGTTTATTCAACAGCTTCACTGTCAGAACTGCGGTTCTTACTTTGACGGTAAAAGGACAAAGGTTATTTAACTACAATGGACGAAGAGTTCGCAAAGCGTTTAGCCGATTATTTTACAGGCCCGGAGCTTGTCGAAATCCTTGACATACCTGTTGAGGAATTAGTCGGCTTGCTTTGGGACCCGTACATAGAAGACATGATCGAGGAACTAGAAGATGTCATCAGCTAAAGACATAAACGTAGTAGGTATACCTGAAACAGGCCCTTACCTCAAGAAAGAGTTTACTAACGATGCACAAGAGAAAGTATCAGCAGGCAACATCAAGTATGACGGAGGAAAGACTCCGGTATATCGTGGCGCAATCGCTTACTTCCCTCGGGCAATTAGCGCAGTTGCCGGAATCTCCGCTTTCGGAGCTTCTAAGTATGCTTGGAACGGATGGCGAGGAGTGGAAGACGGATTCAATCGCTACTCTGATGCACTGGTACGACACCTTGGGTACGAGGCAGAAGGAGAAGTTCTGGACCCTGATAGTGGACTTCTACATGCTGCACACGCAGCTTGGAACGCCCTCGCGCGCCTAGAGCTTTTGATTACTGAAAGGTCAGCAGGAAATGGAACAAACTGAAAGTTGTATCAGCACTAGCTCGGGTAGGTTTTTTGACCTGCTTAAACCAGAGGAATATGACTATGACATCGAGGAAATTGCTTCCGCACTTTCTAACATTTGCAGGTACACTGGTCACGTTAACAGGTTCTACTCTGTTGCTGAACATTCCGTCCTCGTATCCCGGCTGGTTCCTGATCGTCTCGCTCTCTGCGGTTTGCTACATGATGCTAGTGAAGCATTCGTAGGAGACGTAAGCCTTCCTCTCAAGGAACTATTACCAGAGTACAAAAGGATTGAAGATGCTATTCAGGAAGCTATTGCTGCTTATTTTGGTCTTCAGTACCCATTTCCTGTTGAGATACATGAAGCTGACAAACGAATGTATTGGCAAGAGCGACAGGAGGTTGCTGACAATGGTATCAGAGACAGTCTCTGGCACCAAGACCTGAGAGCCACCCGAAAGGTAGAAGCCTACGGCATGGCTCCTCACATGGCTAGACGCATGTTCCTCTCTCGTTACAAAGAACTAACTAAACCAGAAAAGAAGGTGGTAAACCTCTATGAACGACAACACTGATAACTTTAACGAACTACTCGACCAGAAGCTTTCTTCGTGGTCAGATGATGAAGTCTTGGAGAACATCGCTAAGTTCCTGAGCCGAGTGACCATGTCCTCGCAGTTTGGTGAGGCAGCCGACGGAGCTATCACCCACATTATGATGGTCCTTCAGTCGGGCGACTCAGCCATTGTGTCTGACCCGATGGAGTTCGAGTGGCCGCTTCAACGTATGCCTATGCCTGACTCTTTGCGGGGGAAGACTAACTAATGGACAGCCCCTTTCCGTCAAACTATGAAAGATTTGTATACAAGAGCAGGTACGCTCGATGGATAGAAGAGAAAGGACGAAGGGAGGATTGGAAAGAAACTGTAGATCGTCTTTACAATTACTACTGCAAACAGATTGACTACTACGGTCTGGAAATGAATGAGATATGGGATGCGATCTACAACCTAGAAGTAATGCCCTCTATGCGGGCAATGATGACGGCTGGTCCCGCCCTAGATAGGTGCCATGTCTCTGCCTACAACTGTGCGTATTTACCTGTCGATAGTCCTCGTTCGTTTGACGAGGCTATGTACATATTGTTGTGTGGTACCGGGGTGGGATACAGCGTGGAGAAAAAGTATGTCGATCAACTCCCGAAAATCAGTGAAGAGTTCGAAGACACAGACACAGTCATTAACGTGGCAGATAGTAAAGAAGGATGGGCGAAAGCTACAAGGGAGCTTATTTCCCTACTCATTGCTGGTCAAACTCCCAAATGGGACGTCTCAAGAGTTCGCCCTGCGGGAGCGAGACTCAAGACTTTTGGAGGAAGAGCTAGCGGCCCCGAGCCTTTGGAAGATTTGTTCCGCTTTGCGGTTGGTCTATTTCACGAGGCGGCTGGTAGACGATTAACCTCTCTTGAGTGTCACGACCTTATGTGTAAGATCGCTGACATCGTGGTTGTTGGTGGTGTCCGTCGCTCCGCTATGATTAGTCTGTTCGATGTAACCGACGACAGAATGGCTAGCTCTAAGACTGGTGCTTGGTGGGAGGCTAACGGTATCCGTAGGCTTGCTAACAACTCAGCAGTGTACGAGCACAGACGTCCTGACATCGGCTTCTTTATGAAGAAGTGGAAAGAACTATATGACAGTAAATCAGGAGAGCCGGGAATCTTCTCAAGAGCAGCTTGTCAGTCGATTGCTGCGAGAAATGGACGACGTGATAGTGAAGTTGAGTTCGGCACAAACCCTTGCTCAGAAATTATTCTTCGACCGTTCCAGTTCTGTAACCTCACCGAAGTCGTGGTCAGAGCTACTGATAATTTTGATGACTTGGAGCGCAAGGTTAGACTTGCTACTATCCTCGGAACGATCCAATCCACCTTTACCGACTTCAAATATCTAAGAAAGAAGTGGAGACAACAGTGTGAAGAAGAGAGACTACTCGGGGTATCTCTCACAGGTGTTTGTGATAATCTCCCCCTTCTGGGACAGCCTGAAGTCCTCAGCAAACTCCGCGAGATTGCAGTTGAGACAAACGCCGACTGGGCAGCTCGTCTTGGAATCCCTCCTAGCGTGGCTGTTACTTGCGTTAAGCCTAGTGGCACTGTTAGCCAGCTCGTTAATTCTGCTAGTGGATTGCATACTCGTCACAGCTCATATTATCTACGTACTGTTAGAGCGGATAACAAAGACCCTCTTACGTCCTTTCTTAAAGATCAAGGAGTTTATTGGGAAGCAGACGTGATGTCTCCTAACACGACGTCAGTGTTCTACTTTCCGATTACTTCACCAAAGGGAGCGGTAACTCGTGATGATAAATCTGCTGTCGAGATGCTTGAACTTTGGAAGGTTATACAAGATAGCTGGTGTGAACACAAGCCATCTGCTACTATCAATGTACGTGAAGAGGAGTGGATGGAAGTTGGAGCTTGGGTCTACAAGAATTTCGATTCTCTTAGTGGAGTATCCTTCTTACCGCACGATGGCGGTAGCTATAAGCAGGCTCCGTACCAAGAGGTGACAGAAGAGGAGATGAAGAAGTGGCTTGAAGACCACCCTCAACCAGACATTAACTGGGATGAACTAGAGAACTATGAAACCGAAGACACCACCACAGGCTCTCAAGAGCTTAGTTGTACCGGAGGTGTCTGCGAAGTTGTTGCCATAGGAGATGTTAAAGATGGGTAACAGTGATAATGATAACGTGTCTTATATGTACGGAGATGTCTATGAGAGTGACAACAGTTACATCTCTATCAGACGACAAGAGTACGAAGAGCTTCTCGAAGCCGATGAGTTCCTGAACGACTTGTTTGCCGCAGGTCTCGATGCTACTGACGTATATCAAGAAGCAATCGTGCTCTACAATGAAAGGAATAAAGAAGATGATTGACAAGATTAAAGCTCTGTTCAACGAATACAAGCCTGCTATCATCGTAGGTGGTGCGGCGTTTGTAGTTGGACTGATTGTAGGGTCTGCACTCTGAGAACTGACAGACTCTAGATACTAAGAAACCCTCTCTAGCTTAATTGCCGGAGAGGGTTTCTTTTTGTTATTAGTCTTCTTTGTGTCGTTCGAAGAACTTTTGTACCGTCTGAGTTTCCCAGATTCGAATGCCCGTCCAAACTATAGTGAAGACAGCGGCGACATGAGGAAGATATTCAGTCAATGTTCCCACCATAGCTGCAACAGAGGCTAAGTCGAGTAGGTGTTTCTCGCTGGTAGGTAGATCAGCTATCATGATTAAACCACCCTCTTAGTGTCTGTTTCGTTTTTCTTGTCGAAGGATCGACTAGCACTAACACCGAGCATCCCGGTAATTAGAACCATTAGAGAGGCGGTATCCAAAGATACCATCTCTCCGGCATAGCCCGCCCACTTTGCAATCTGGTTAGCAAACGGAGCTACTAGGAATGTGTAGGCAATGCTAACCCCACACGTCCATCCGATGAAGGGCCTCCAACCAGCTACGAAAATAGAAGGGTGCTTAGCTTCTTCTACGTTAATAGCGATCTGGCCCATGACCTCCTCGTGGAAACGGGAGTCAGCCTTATCAATAAGTTCTTGAACTTTGTAGTTCAGTTCGTTTCGTTTGTCCTTGTCAACCACGACCTCTTTCACAATGTCTGTGATGGGGCTAGTGATTTCCCCAAGGATTTTTCCTAGGATACCCATTATGTTAAAACTCCTTAGAGATGTCTACTCGTTTAGCCGAACCCCAGTCCGGTGTGTACGAGGGTTTCTTAACTCGCGTATAAACAAGAACAGTTCCGTCGTTAGACCACCGACCATCGAAGAAAAGGTCGCGTTCGTCCTTGCGGCGGGGGATGATTTCCGGTGGACTCCGCCAGTTCATGAACTCCATTTTCGCTTTCTCAATGTCCCCGTTCTTGAACGACTTGACCCACGATGCCTTCTTGATCGACCCCGTGTTGTAGTGGAACGACAAAGCCCCAGCAAGTTGATTCTCCGTAAGCTCATGGCCCATGAAAGCTTCAAGAACGTCAGGAAGATACTTGGTCTCAAGTAACCACTTGTATATCTCGATCACCCTAGCTATAGTCTGAGGGTTATCTACGTACCGAGGATAGACGGAGTGACCTGACTTACTGGTGACACCAATACCCCACGTCCAGATACCTTTCGAGTCTTTGTATGCTTCAAGGACCAAGCCTTCGTGAGAAGCAAGTTCAAGAAGGACGCGTTTAGTCAAGGGGTCGTCGGAGTGATCCTCCTCAGCAGCGGGTTCTTCCACGTACTGAGAGAGGAGTTCCTTTAGTTGAGACATAAACTGCTCTAGGATTGATTGAAGTTGTTGTTCGTTCACAGACCTAACTCCTCAACCATATCCTCTTTAGCCTGTGCCTTAGCTTCCCTGCGGACTTCTGCTATGACTTCAGATTTTTCTTTGTCTGACATCTTCTTCCATTCAGGCTTCAGCATCTCTTCCTTCATCCACTCACGAGTGTAGACGTTAATCAAACGAGTCCATTCTTTCTTGGTTCCACCTTTGAGAGTAACAACCCCATCCTTTACAGAGATGTTATCATTCTCTCCGTCTTCTAGGTCACTCATCTTGAAGGAATCGGGTCCGTCTACTTCAGCCTCAGGATCAAGATTCTTTGGCGTAAAGGTTTGCATACCGACACCGAACACAGCCGGGACGGACATAGCAGTTCCCTTAGCAAAGCCTTCTTCCTGAACTACTTCTGCGTAGTCCTGAAGGAACATCGGAACAACACGTTGAAGCGTGGAGCCTAGTTCTTTGTTCTCCCAAGATGGACCGAACTTAAAGTCTTCACCAACAGCGTTAGAGCCACGGAAGAAGTCGTGAACGTAGGACGACACCGGAGCAAACTTGTTGGCAAAGAAGTCGCTGGCTGCATCAGAAGCAGTTCGCTGACCGAACTGACTACCCTTCCCGTACTTCTTAGTCTCTCCTGTACCAAGGCTCTTATAGTGGTCGATAAGATCGCCATCCGTCGCAGCGTTGTAAAGCTTGTCGGCTGTGTACGATGCAAGACGAGCACCGAAGGTCAGGTATTGTCCGAAACCACCGAGTATGTCATACCGGGTGTTACCGTAACGAAGCTTTGCAAAGTCTGAACTACGTGGGTCCTTTTCTACGTCTGCTCCGCCTAGTGCGGCAAGAGCAGTCACAGTCAAAGCGACACCCCCAAACGACAACAGATCACGGATAGCTTCTTTACGAACCGGAGCAGGAAGACCACTGTAACCAGTCAAAGCTCCTCCGATCAGATTGAATCTAGAAGCCATCAAGCGTGGGGAGAAGAACAATCCAGTTAGGAGAGGACTAGAGGCGTTGAACCTACCAAGATCACCACGACCAGTAGCGTTGTTGATGTACTTCGCCAGAGCCTTCATTTCCTGTGCGTTCATGCTAGTCCCAGCCTCATCGTACTTCGACATGATGCTAGAAAAAACATCAGCACGGAGCTTGTTAAGAAAGCCTGAGTAGGCACGTTCCGATCCACGAACAATCGGAATACCTTCAGCCCACCGACTCATGAACTGCTCTTCTCGGTGACTAAGGTTACCATCCATGTTGGAGAAGGCAATACCAGCCTCTACCATCGAAGGATAGTACGGACTGTTTTTTACACCCCTCATCATACTGTCGTATGACTCTTTACTGAAGGCATACTTAAACATACCCGGAAGAGCTTTGTAAAACTCCGGGCGTCCGATGAGGAAGATACCCTGTCGAAGCGGGGCCGACAAGTCAACCGACGACATGATAGCACGAGGGAAGTTCAGCGCATTAGCAGTAAAGTCAGCAATCTTACTGACCTGCTTCTTAGCCTTGCTTTCTTCAAGCTGATCTTGAACTTCTTTAGCAAACTTCAAGAACGACTCAGGGTCTTGCGTTACGTTTTCAAGTCCTTCCAGAATACTCTGGATGCCTTGCACCCTACGACGAGTGAACGACAGTTCCTGTATGACACGGAGTGCCCTACCGACTTCGCCCTGTTCGTCGAAGATTCGAGCAGCAAGGTCTTGGAACTGGGCTAGAGTCTTAAGGTAGTTGTCCTTATCTTTGACGGAGAAGTTACCACTCTGTAGTTTAGTGTACAGAGTAGTGATCTTTTCGTTCATCTTGTCAGCAGCGATGTCATACATCAACAGCTTACGAGACAATTCACCAACGTTTACCGACTTCCCCCGAAGGAGGTCAGTTGCCGTTTGGCCACGCATCTCTACTTCATGGCGAAGCTCGTCAATAGTCAGAGCGGGTGCTTCGTAGTCTTTCGTAATGTTACGAAGAATGTCGATAGCACTATCGCTTTCGAGAAGCTCATCAGGAGACATCTCGTCAACAGACATCTTAATGCCCTCAAGTTGAGAGGGCTTCATGTATCGAGAGTCTTCAGAACCTCCGCCCTCTTTGTAGGCGATAACAAGCTCATCTCCTTGCTTCACTCTAGGGTCCAGAGAGTAAGGAGGTATAGACCTACGAGACTCGGAATCTAAGCCTCTTCTTATTTCAGTATCTCTTGCTTCAACCTCTCCTAGCAGATGTTCATACGCCTGCTGAGAAACATTAGGATTGTTGAGAAGTGCTTTTTTAATCTCTTTCTGAGTTCCATAGTCGAGTATGTTTGTGAAGTGATGGTACTCTGCGTCAGTAACATCAGCCTCTAGTTCCAGTCTATCTAGTATGTCTTCTACTGGTTGACTGATGTACGGATGATAAGTGACATAGTCTACTATGTCTCTCCAAGCTTCTTTTTCCTTCTTGGTCATATTATCTGACCATTCAGGAATGTTATACGCTTTCTTGACTTTATCTTCGAGAGCGTTTCGATCTACATAAGACTGAGTCCAAATATCGTGAGCAGTCCTAGTCGCTTCTGGATCGTCTCCTCGTTCCGCTATTTGTAAATCTTTATAAGCATTGTTAGAATTAATAGCCGCATCTCTCCATTCAAGGATAAGAGGATCACCGAACAACTCTTTGTAAAGGTTATACTTCTCCTTAGCTGCTTCTTTGAGTTTGTACTTGTATTCGTACAACCTATTAGCAGCTAGGTTTGTCTGCTCTTCGCTGAGCTTCTTAACGGCACTTCTAGTGTTTCCTCCTTTAGCAAAGTCTTCACGGTTCTGGATAGCGTGTTGTACTTCATGAAGGAGGGTACTCAGATAGTTCCCGTTCTTATTACTAGACAGGTTTATCTGTTTGCTTTTAACTTCGTGCCAACCAATACTATCCTCCGAAGGCTCATTCGTTATCTTGTAGTCTTTCAAGAACGGATAGTTTTCAAAAAGCTCTGGGTGGTCAAGAATGTCAACTAGCTTACCTTTAACTTTACCGGAATCAAAGTCAACACCTTCTTTTATCTTGGCGTTGTTGTCAGGAATCTCCCAGCGCCACATATTGTCTGGACCTTTGAACCACCCCGTCAATCGACGCACTTGCTCTGGGTCGGCCCTGTCACTAAGACGAGCCGTCTTCAAAGAGTCTTTATCTGAATTTACAGCACGGACACCAGCGTACATATAACGGAAACCGTTACCTTCTACGTCTCGTCCCTTTCCGCTAATAACAGCATCGTGGATCATACCCATGATGGAGCGAAGCTCTCGTTCAGAGAACTCAAGATTAATCCCCATCTTTCGGGCGTACTCCTTAATCGTGTTAGCGAACTTGTCGTACAGGGTTACAGGAAGCTGCCCGTTCTGGCTCCACTCAGCGAGGACTTCCTCAGCCGCGCGTAGGTCTCGGTTCGGGTCACCCTTATAGGCGTCTGGATTGTTATCCATCCACTTCTGAACAGTGGTTTTGAACTCGGGGGAACTATCCGCTACCCACCCGGCTAGGATGTCATCAAGTTGAGCACCAAACTCTTGAGCCAGACCGTAGTGACCGAGACCCTCGTGGAAAACGACAGCATTCGTGATGTCTTCTACAGACACCTTAGCTTTCTTAGCTGCTTCAGCAATAGTAGCAGAGTTCAGACGAATCTTACCAGTGTTAGAATCGTAGACACCCAGAGCATCGTTATCCACACCTTGAACTTTGTTAAAGTTGTCGTGTACTTCATACTCAGGAGCGTTACTCCAACCCTCAGTAACTCTGTTTACGTGATCAACGATACCGTTAGTCACCTCAGTAAGCTGGGTTTTGTAAGCTTTGCTGTTCTTTTTAGCATCAGGTATAGCAACAGGAGTGTAATCAGCCTGTGGTTTACTCGGCCCTCTTTGAAGCGCGCCAGTTGCAACACCAGCCGCTTTACCGCCAATACCACCACGAACAAAAGCTTCAGCCATGTTATCCAGCATCTCCTGAGTGAAGGGAGACTTACCGGTGATAACTGACTCAGGGAGAGCTTCGATGAAAGTCTGAGCGGCTTCAGTGCCGCCTTCAAGGAAGAAGTCTTTAGTTCCTTCCTTAGCCATACGCTTGAGGATGCTCTTTTGAATCTCCTTAGCAGGCACACCAATTTGCGTCAGAACCCTAAGAGGAGTAATGACGTCAAGACTACCGGCAGCGATACCGGCAATAATGGAACTGACAGGAGCTTTCTCTCCGGTAGCCTGATAAGTGTCACCGAAGATTGAACCAGTCTCTTGACCAATCGTGTTAGCAGCCGCGCCTGCAATAGTTCCTACCTTGCCAGCTACCGCCCTACCAAGACCACCAGTAACGAGACCAGAAGTAATGTTAGGAGCAAACTCACCAAGAGTGTCGGCTGCATACAATCCTGCATCACCGACAGAGTCGATGTCTTTGAAGGACTGAACAGGACGAGGAAGGTTGAAATCAATCTTAGCCTGATTATTGATGTACTCATCAAGCAAGGCATCAGATGTTTCGTCAGCACCAACAATGTCAGCGCCGAGAGCACCAAGGCCGACAACATTATTAGCCATGTTACCTAGCCCACGCTGGACAGCGTTAACCGTAGTATCTATGAAGCCCTTAGGAGGAGTAGGGTCTTCAACACCAGTGTTTCCCAGAGAAATAAAGTTACCGGGGTTCTTCAGTTTACGAGCTTTGTAGTAATCGTCTCTTCGTTGTACCGCTTCTATGTCTTCTTTAGTAAGAGGTTTGAAACCAACGTCAGGGAACATCTTAGACAAAGTCTGGTTATAGACATCCGGATTTCGTTCACCGCTATCCCACAAACCCTGAGCCGCGCCCGAGAGTTTAGGATTGTTTCTCTGAGCCAGCGTAGGCTGCTCATACGTCCCGTCCGTTTTCTCAAACGGGGTGGGAGGAGTTACGTCTGGTGCCCCTTGATCAGGGGTTTTCTGTTGTAGACTTTGCTGAACGAAAGCAATAAGCTCTTCGTCAGTAGCATCAGGAGAAGCATTGACTGTGTACGACGACCCATCAGGGGCGTTTACCACAAACTCCTTTAGCTGGTCATTCATGACTGTTCCTTACTTTCTTGGAGTCACGCTCCAACCTTTAGTGTCTCTGCTTGCAGGTACGGCTCTACTTGAACCACCGCTTCTACCAGTGCTTGTGTACTTCTTCACCCAAGCTTTCTCGTCAGCAGTCCTCTTAGCTTCAGGGATTTGGCTGACTTCTTTGAAGTATTCCAACTCAGTCTGAGCGTGCTGAGCACGTTGACGAGTAGCGTTGATACGGCTTGTTTCAGCGTTGTATTCACTGATGTCAAGCTGACGATCCTTACGAGGAAGAAGCTCTTGCTGGTTAACAGTCATGTCACCCGCAGCATAGATGGCCCTTTCTTCAGGAGTCATGTCAGGAGTCACCCCTAAGTCTTCAAGAGTCACACCAGCTTTACGAGCAATAAGTTCTGCCTGTGCATAAGCTGCCTGAGGATTAGCTTGAGCAGCGGGTGATGCAAACAGTCGAGAAACAGCATTACGAGCATCCTTGTAGTTGCCCCAGTTTCTGTCGGCTGCTAGGCTTTGTCTACCTGCGTCTAAGCTCTGCTGTTGTGCTCTTTTAAGTTGCTCGTTCTGTAGTTCTTCACGAAGCTTAAGACCAGCAGCGCCATAACCACCAGCAGTAAGCCTCTCAACAGCAGCGTCCGCAGCCTCTGGTCCTTGAGTGTACCCAGTAGCGTAGTCGCCCATCTGTTCTCTAGCTCTCTGAGGAGCATAGATTCTGTCGCCACCGCCTTGAAGGAGGAACGAATCTCCGAGGAGTCCAAGGACGTCACGGAGAGTCCCTTTAACCCCGAACATACCCTTACGGTACTGACGAGAAACTCTGTCAGTATCTTCGTTGGCTAGCAGGGCTTCTTCTAAAACCTTAGCGTTACCGAGGTTAGGCGGAGCATCAGGCTGCCCGTTGTATCGTTCTTCCGAGGTCCTAGGCTTGATGTCTGTTACAACAATCTCATCTGGGGACGCGCCCGGAGGAAAAGGATTACCGTTGTTGTCGTACAGGACCTGCTGTTGAGGCTGCTCGGGGTCTAGAACACTAGCCACTTGACCGAGAAGGTTCAAAAGATTCATGTTAGTTAACCTCCTAGTCCAGCCTTTGCTGCTGACGCTGGAACAGATGCACCACCCGTGGCGATACCAGCAGCTACGTTACCAAGGAACTTACCGATACCCGGCTTGCTCTTGCTCTTCTGTACGTTACCAACACTGCCAAGTAGAGACCCAGCCTGAAGACCAAGATTGCTCTGACCAAACAGAGTGTTGATGTAGTTCTGAAGGAACGAGTTCTGGAACGTGTTACCGTACTCCTGAAGAGCCTTACCAGTACTACCAGACCTCAACAGTCCACGAGCAGCAGCGTTACCTGTGATACCACGAGAACCTTGCTCAGCAAAGGCATCGAAACCTCCGATGTCTTTGTAGGTGTCGAAGCCAGAACTGTTACCACTGAGAAGATTACTCAGGGACTGAGAGCCTTTAGCTATGTCACCAAGAACAGGACTAACAGCACCTTTGATGGTGTCATAAGCTCTGTTTGAGGATTTTTGTTTGCTTCCGCCAAAAATGCTACTCATTTTGGCTATTCTCCCATTCTTGTTTAGTTAAAAGGACAAACTCACACGGACCAACTTCAAACTCTAATTGTCCGTGGGACTTGAAACCTAGTTGTTTGTTCATCCAAAGAGCGCCCTTCTTGTCTAGTGGTGTTAAACCTATGATTGCTTCTATGTCGTAAGGGCCAGTGAATATTTCTTTTAGCATCTCCTTAGCGGTAGTCAAAGCTTCTCGTCCACGAGAGATAAAGAAGTAATGACCACACACAGTTTTCGGTTGCTTTATTTGTCTCTCAAAAAGAGAGATGTCTCCTTTGTCGTTAGTCAGTGCTACGTTCTGTTCGTTCATCAACCACGTCTCAGGGGTGAAACCCAGAAGCTCGTTCTGATATATGTCAGTTACGTTACGGACAACTAAAGGATCAAGAGTTCTCATCATGCAATTTTCCGCAACTTCACTTGGGCAAAGACAGGTGTGTTCCAAGTCAGGCCGCTCCCCACGCCCATGCCCGATCCTGAAATCGTGGAAGTACAACGATGCCTAAGCTCAACATGACTCGTCACGCCAAGCGTAAAAACGCCGCGAATGAAGCTATGGTTGGAACCATCGGTGCTTGACGTAGCGCGAGAACGCTCTGATGTGCCGTTCAACAGAGTGGCCGCGCCTGTCCGGTCATACAAATTGCACTGATGCGTTTCGACTTGGTGGGCGCTAGCGCTAGCATCTATTTCGTAGGTTCCCGCCGGCAAGACCATGCGGCTAACGGTGATTGTATGGGTCCCCGACTGCGTTCCGCTAGTGTTGATTGCCGCACCGCCTCTAGTGGTTGCAAGCGTGAAAGTATTCGCCGTGGGCACCGTTGCAACCCAATAAACCGTATTTGTTGCAAGTCCCGTGGGGAGCGCGCCAGTAGTCGAGAGCATGACCGGATCATCAACCGCCAAGCCGTGCGCGGTCCAAGTGCATACGCCGGGAGAAGCAATCGTGACCGTGAAGGTACTGCTGTAAAGGCTAGCACCCGTGATACTGTTGTAAACAGCCGTGTTGAGCGGACGAATGCGATCTGCGCCGCTAGTGAATGTGCCGCCATCAGTAGAAGCAAGTCGCTTATCGGTGAAAACTGCTATTCCGCTCGATCCTGTTGGGTCGAGTTTTTCTATCCGAATTGTACTATATACCTCTGTTGTGACACTCGAAGCCACACCCAAGCCGTCAACAGTTTTGGCAGAGGTTGCATAATACTCTATCCGAAATGTTTTAGACGCCGCTATAGAAAATACGCCGTTGATGATGACCTCGACCGCATCGCCACTTACGCCGGTCAGACCGTATTGGCTCATGCTCAGAAGAGTAACGGTCGAATCGGTGACATTGTAAAGCCTGGCCCGGCACTGTGCTGGCCTGAAAAGCGGCACATACGCGAGAACTTTGTATGTTCCTGCAGGAAGCGTTATTTGATTAGATGATAAACTGGCTCCAGTTATATTATTGTAATGAGAGGTGTTCAGCGTTCTAGTTGTCCAAGTTGTAGCTACGCTGCCACCGCCATTTGTTCCAGAGGCCCGTTCTTCACGAAAAATCGCAACCTCGCCATTGGTACCGCCACCGCCACCGGAAGCAACGTCTCCCGGCTCCCACATAGAGTCAGCATCAACCCAAACGAGGGCTTGGCCATCAGTAGGTGGAGTGGTAGAAGTGTCTACGTCAGTGAGATTATCAATCCCTAGGTTGCCTACAGCCGACAAAGCTGCGTTAGCAGTTGACTGAGCACTATTAGCCGTGTTTGCTATTGCAGTTAGATCAGTGTCGATAGTTACAACATCGCCTTGTCTGTCCCTCAGGAACCTAAGGAAATATTCAGTAGCTGTACCATCAGGATTAACCAACGGTATAGTACTTTGCAAAGGTTGTTTAATGTTAGGCACGTTTACTCTCTGTCACTCTCAACACTAATGTAGTCAATCCTAGCAAGATCACCGTAGTCTACAAACTTGAACAGGCGGCCCGGACCAGTGAAAGAGCCAAGGCTCCTCCAAGTAATACGACCATCGAAATCATCCACAGGAACAGAAATAGTCCCTGCATCCGTGTACGTATGTCCTCTATCATCAGAGAAACTCATTGTGATACCACCGAGGTCTTCAAACGTTTGCTCTCCACGAGAACCCTCAAGCTCTACAGCATAGCAACGTTCGTTGTCGTAACCACGCTTAGCAATCTGTCCTTGAAACACTCGTTCAAAGATTTGCTGATCATCAGCGCCGTACAAGGTGTGATCATCTTTCTCTGCCTCAGGGTCGAGGAAATAAAGAGAACCGCTAGTGTGGTCTCCTGTGATTACATTTGAACCGTATACCGGAGCGTAAGACAGACCACCCAGCCAGTTGATACCAGTTACTGCTTTCCAGATTTCAGTGTCTCGGCTAGCCCAAGTATACCACTCCCCTGCGAGAGTATCATAAACAAGGGTCGCAGTTTCTCCTAGACGAAGGACGTAGAAATCGTGTCCGTCTTGAGTGTATGTCCACACTCGAATTTTAGGATCGTCAATGTGCCCTCTAATCAAAACACGAGCACGAAGGTCAGTTATTCTACTCTCTTGAGTAGTGCCGCCCGTCGCAACACGAGCAGTTGTTTTTGTTATCAGCCCTTCCACTGCCGGGAAGTTAATCAGTGCTCTTGCTCTGATGTCAGACACATTTCCGGGAACGGATAGTTTAGTTACCACCCGAACCCTAGCACCTGTAGTTAATCCAGAAACAGCAGCAACCATGTTTACAAAGTCCTGTCTACTCTAAAGAGTAGGTTATTAACCTCGATGGGTGTCCAAGCAGCAGCAGTAGCAGGCGACAGTTCAGATACATCCCACCAAATAGTAGGAGCAACTGTAACAGGTCTATTACTGCCACTATCCCAATTTGTATTATTAGGGGATAGAGCCATCTGAATGTTACAATCGCCACCATCCGATTTGTACATACGACCTATCATGAAGACACCCTTGATGCTGGTTACATCCTCAGGAAGATTAGTCATAGTAAAGCTAGACGGAAGAGGTGGAGTGTCGTTAGCACTAATGTACGACGTATCAGTGTGCCTCTGGTTCATAGTAGACGCAGCCCAAGCCAGATTAGTGCCTGTCTCAGTACAAGTGTACGACGTAGTGATACCATCTATAGATTCAATATCAATGTGAGTCGCATCATAACCGTCAGCAATAACCTGAGCATGGGCGGTCAGTGCAGTTGAATAGGTAGTACCAGCAACACCTGTTGCGTTGATGGCATTGTACATATTCTCTAGCGACTCTGCATCAGTTGCACCAAGTTTAACCAACCACGGTGCGCCGGAAGTACCTGCCGGGGTACCAGCATCAACCGAACCAGACGTCCAGTTGTAATATGTGTTATTAATACGGACCTGATTACCAGACGAAATAAGACCAGAGGAGGTAAGCGTGTTAGAAGGTTTGTTATCATCAATCAGGTTAAAACCAGTTGAACCACGAGAAACAGCCCACTGAAGATTATTGTCTCCGTCGGGGTGCAAGTCATACACAGCAACAGGACCAATGAAATCGTTTACCTCGGTCCCGGTGGTATCCCAGTAGACCATGTCTTTCCAGTACTGTGCAGGGGCTTCTGCCGAGCCAGTAATATCGTAGGAACCAAACTGATACTGAGCGATTTGGTTAGAACCAAGATTAAGACCGGTAAGGCTCAGACGAGAGATACTGTTAACGACAACCTCAACTGCGCCCACAGCAGGATCGGCAGTTGCTTTAATCTCGATCTGATTCCAAGCACCCGACGTCAAAACGGGATCAGTAGTTGTTCCGTACAGAGTACCGCTGTTAGTAACAGCACTTCTGATTTCAATCGATCCTGTCGAAAGAACACGAAGGGCGAATATAACTCCGTTCGAAGCATTTCGGAAAGAGAAGTAAGGAGTTGAGGTAGCGTTACTAGGAAGCGAATCCAGCCAAAGCCTGAAAGATACACCCTCTGTATAGGCTGGAACAGGGAGAACCCATCTCAGGGCCGACTCAGCAGTAGTGGTTGCATCTGCAAAAGTCTTAAACACAGTGCCTGTGGATCCAATAACAGGGTCTGGATCATCCGCTAGTATCGTAATACTGAGGCCTTTGCTAATAAGCTGGGCGTACACACTACTAGAAGTGAGCAACGATTCATCGCGCCCGTATAAGCCGTGTTGACCACTCGGAAAATCTGCAAAAATTAGCGACATTTATGTATTCCTTATGCTCCTAAAAACTTCTGAAGTTCGATAGAATTACGAATCTTCTCTTCAATATCTGGTGTAGAGATTCTTTGGAGTCCTCCTCCTATTTGAAAAACTGCCCCACCCTCATCAATAACGATAAGGCTTTCTTTCACTTGAATGGCTGTCCCTTCCCAAGAACCACGGTCAAAGAGAATACCTTTGAGTCGTTCCATAGGGGCGGCAGGATCGCCAGTAGTAATCCACGGTTCAGTGGTTTTTTCACCGAGCAGCCAGAACTTGTCACCAAACACGACAACTTGATGAATCTTATCAGGGCTTCGTTCGGCTGTGGCAAAGTTAAGAGGATCAATCACCTCTTCTGCTGGTTCAACCCAGTAGAATCTTCCTACAGTTCCTAAGGCTTCATCTTGTATCGGGACAACGATGATGTACGAATTAATATGAGATACAGAGATAGCCCCGTTAGCATCGGGAGTATCCACTTGCCTCATACCCGGAGAACCGCCGTTTTGCAAAGTAGCAGCAGTCCACGCCATGTTAGCACCGGTTTCGGTAGTTGTGTAGGCGTTCCCTATTGTACCAGCAATATCAGCAAACACGTACAAATCAGAACCAGTAGACGAACTAGCCGATACAGTAGTGTGCTCTGTTAAAGCAGTGCTGTAATCGACCCCGCCTAGACCAGTATCATTAATAGCCTTATACAAGTTGTCGATAGAAGTTGCTACGGACCCTGTGCTAAGCACGAGCCAAGGATTAGCGTTAGTGCCAGCAGGAGTACCGGTATCAACCGAACCTGTAGTAAACTGATAGTAAGTTCCGTTAATCTCTACCCTATCACCATTGCTTATACCACCAGTGAACTCAAGATGACCTATAGCATTACCGTTCTCTTTATAGAGCCACAAGACCCCACCCTCAGCAATCCACAAGAACGCACCAGTATTTCCAACAGGGGCGGCGGCTGCCATGCTTACACGAGAAGTTACTCCTGATCCTAGTTCACCAATAGTGGTAACCGATCCAGTAACTCTGTCTACCCGGTAAAGGAAAGTTCCGCTTACCACAAACAGATCATCATCAAAAGTACCCGGCTCGCTGAATAGCTTCCGAACAGGGCCATCACCCACTTCGATCCACTTCTTCAAACCCGGACGAGAAACAAGAGACACCTGCTTATCATCAAGCACAGGATTAGGGTCCACGAACCTGTTTTTAAGGGCAATAACAGGTGTCTTAGAAACACGTCTTTCAATAAGCTTAGGACTCAGGACCATGTCTTTCTTAACTGACATTACCAAGGCCATCCTTTTTCAAACATAGAATTAGGATCGTATAGGTCATAAGACGCACCCAGAAGGTCTCTGTCGGCGGCCATCTTAGGCATACGAATTAAAGCAAGCTCTGAACGAGTAGGCACTTTAATACTGTACCTAGCACGAATTTGAGTACGACTACGATTTAACAGTAGTTGAGACTGAGGATCGAGGGCCGCACCGTAAGAAGGGTTCAGACGGATTGCTAGAACAGTAATAAAGAAGTCATCGAACTCTTCAGGAAAAGGGAAAATATCGTCAGCTAGAAGTGCAGCGTATTTAACCCAAGTAGCAATATCTTCCCTGTAAAACCATTCACTGTTAGTATCGTCTGTACTAAGAATTATAGAGTCTACGCCCTCAATAAGACGCCCGTTGCCGTAGACAGTTACGTTGTAAGTTGATAAGTTTCCGGCCACGTCAATAGCGGCGAAACGAGAGCCGTTGTCAGGTTCGGGATGAAGATACAAACTTACGGAATTTTCTAGATTTAGCATTACCCGAGTATTTTCAGGAACAAACCAGTCGTTATCAGGAACGTCGTTCCACCACGGATAGCCGGATGGACGAGAAATATTACCAGAGCCAATAGGAATGGCCCGAAGAGGTTCACCTACTTCGTGGCCGAAAACAGACTTAACAATTCTGTTCAAATATCGAAGGGCCTCAGTCGATTGAGGACCAGTAGGAGATTGCCCTGCCGCCACGAGGTTACTCTGACGAAAAGCATCATTAATGATTTCAGTAACCGTGGTCATTAGTTATCCTTTACGCAACAAGAAGAACGCCGACAGCAGAAGCCGAAGTAATGTACCCTTGACCAGTGCCGATGATCATCGGAATGTCTACCCACTGCCCCGCAACTACTGCGAGAGCATTTACGAGAGTAGTGTTAGTCGCACCCTTACGGACAATCGTGATAGTTCCGCTGGTAGTGCAAAGGAAACCTACCAAACAAGACGAATCGAAATCCACAGTAGCGCCTGCGCCTACGAGAACAGGGGTACCTTTACAGATAGGCATAATAATTAAACTCCAGTCAAAATGAAAAGGCCGGGGCAAGGAAACAGCCCCACCCCGGCTCAATTTCTTTAGTGGTTATTAGCCACCGTTGATGCGAACGACACGACGCCGACCATCAGCACAAGTGTTGCATTCGAGCGCAATGTCGAAACGAACACGGTGCTCACCGGTAGCGAAGACCGAGTCCTGCCACATGCGAACACTGACCGGAACCTTGCTAAGCGCCTTGCGCTGAGCCGTACCCGTAGCGGGCATGATAAGGTCCGCAGTGCAAACCACGATTGCATCCTTGTTGGCGATGAAACGAGGCTGATGCACCGCACCCGGAGCGCCCTTGAAGTTCACCGCAGCGGTATTAGCCGCAGCCTGACCAACCGTCCGATAAGGACCGGAGGTGATAATAGCCGGATACACGCGAGGAGCAACAACACCAAGAGTAGCAGTCCAATTACCAATCACGCGGAACTCCTGAAGGTGATTCAACTGCTTCTTCGCACGGTTGTCGTAAGCATAGACGCCAGCAATAGTGAAGGTCTCGCCATCAACAAGGGTCTCAGCGCCAGCGCCAATATCCATGTTCAGAATCTGGCTCTTGAACTGACCCGGAGCACCCGAAATCGCTACGTTCTCGTAAGTCGTAGCCGAATCAGCAGTACCGGCAGTCAGAGCCGAGGTAGCAAGTCGCGTACCAACGGTCAGTGACGGAAGCTGCTGGGTGAAGAGAGTCGGAATACCCGCCACCTTACCAGTCCAACCTTCACGATAGACACCCATACCTTCGAGGTTACCCGTGGTATTGGTTTCTACGATGTCCTTACCGAGAGCCTGCTTGTCGGCGTGAGCAAGAACCGCACGAAGCTGAGTTTCGTCACAGCCTTCTTCCATGAGACGAGTGTAACCCGAGGCTACATCATCCCAAGTAGCGACCGCACTTACGCCGTCGCCAAGCCAGTTGTTCGAAGCCTTCGCAGCATAGCCGAGAATATAGGCATCGATGTCAGTAGCAAGACGAAGAGCAGCAGCCTTAAGGGCCTCACTCTCACGAGCCGCACCAACGTCGCGGATTTTCACGAAGTCGCCCCAGCCCATGCTAGCGCCAATAACCTGCGTCAGTTTGAACTGTTCGGAACCGAACGTGGTATCCTGAACACCGCCTGACAGGTCGTTGACCGCCGAAGTCGTAAACGTGGTAGTATAATCCGGCACAACCTGTTCCACGACGGTCAGGGCATTCCGGTCATTCATCTCACTATCGAACTTTTTCCAAGTTACGAGGTCCTTCGAGATGAGATTGTTTTGAAAAATTGCAGCAAACGAGTTTAGGACCAATCTTGCTTGCTCAACAGTCACAGTAGCCATTTAAGCATTTCCTTGTTATGAGTGTGTTAATACCCTCCCTTAAACAAATCTTTTGCGAGGGTGTCTAGATCGACGTCCTCAGAGTAAGGATCAAAAGACGACTTGGCCGGACTCGACCCCTTGTTCTGGGGAGGAGGCGGTGACGCCTTAGATACTTTAGGACGTGCTTTGCTTTTTTCCTCAGCAGCAGCCATAAACTTAGCTTCGATGCGACCAAGAGCAATAGTGGCTTTCTGAGCGCCACTGTTTACTATTTCCACAGCTTCGTCTGGGTTGTTGGCGAGGTAATACAAAACATCAGGCCCGTGGTCCATAGCCATTAGCGTGTTAGTCAGATAGTCTCCGTAACTCGGTTCGATATCTCCAAACTTGGCGAGAAGCCCCTCACCTTTTTCTTGGAAATCGGGATAACGCTCCCGAGCGGGGTCGAGTTTCTGGTTCCAATTTGCTTGAAGTTCAGCGACTTGTTCTTGATAGGCTCGCTCAGAGGCGGTCTGCTCTTCAGCCTTTCGGGCTTGTTCTCGTTCCTCATTAAGAGTGAACTGAACCAAATCCTTAAGGTACTTCGGATCAAATTCGCCGAGAGGGTACTTATCAGTCCCGTCCTCGTTCAAGTCAGTTGGACTCGGGCCGGAGTTCTCTGCTTCCTGCTTAGTAGCCGGAACAGGTTCCTTGTTGCCTTGTTCGAGCCTCTTACGCAAGTCTGCGAGTTCAGCTTCATAGGCTTGCTTGTCAGCCAACCTCTGTCGCTCTTCTTCACGGTACTTAGCATTTAGCTCTTCGATACGTTCCTGAGCACGATTCTTCTTTGGAGCAGGCTTTTCTTCCTCCTCCTGATCGTCGTCCTCTTCGGTTGCGAGGGTATCGTCGTCCTCGTCGTCGGTCTGAAGATCATCCTCTTCAGCAGGATTTGCATCGGTATCTTCGGTAGACCCCCCTTCAACCTTTTCTTTAGGATTGAAGAAGTCCTCAGAAAATTCTTCGAGGTTTGTTTCGTCTACGTCAGTATCGACGGGGGTAGTATCATTTTCAGTACTCATATTAAGGTTTGCGGTCCTTACACCGTCTGCGCTTCCTAGGATTGCGACGTGGTCTGGCTACTGGATGCGCTTTTAGTAGCTAGCGTCGATCTTTTAATTTCGGAATCGGACTCCGCAATGATTTGACGCATTTCCATATCGTCAACTTTCGAAGCACCGTCCATCAAAATCTTAATGTATTCACGTTCGTTCGAATCTGCATCAACTTCGTGATCAGACAAGGCACGAATACGCTGAGTAATGGCGTTGTAAGCATCAATCTTAAGCTCCTCCGCCTTGTTCTTTTCTTTAATCTTGTACTCAACGTTTTCAATTTGTAGTTGCTGTAGCCGTTGCTGCATCTCGGAGAGTTGTTCAGGAGTGACTCCAAGACCGCCCCCTTCCTCTCCTTCCTCAAGGAACTGGGGAGGGATAGTCTTCTTAAGCCTTTCAGCAAGCTTATCAGCACCGGGCCAATCCTGTGCTTTAGCAACAAGATCGCCAGCAATGTTCATAAGGTTCGGCCACACTTGGATCGCGTCCATCATAGCCTGTGCGGCCTCCACACGACGAGTCGTATAAGACGTACCAGTGGACAAGGCGACATCGAACATGCCAATCGAAAGGTCAATCGAGTTCGGGTCCATCGGATCGTTGAAACGACGGAACTTAACAGTTTCGTCTTCTCCGATGGTGCGTTCTACGCGCGTACCGTCCATAACCTGAGGGATAAGTTGGTTGATTACGTCACCAGCTTCAAGGACGGCGGCGTTACCATTATCGTGGAATGTGAGATTAGCAACGTCCCCTTCCCTTTGCCGTGCCATAATAGCCCGACCCGAGGTTTCATTGCTTCTGATGCCAAGAGACGCATCGTGAATCCCCGTGACATCTTTCATGTCTTGTGTGTTGATCTGCGATTCGTTTAGAAGAGCCGCCTCAATTTGGGGAGGATCAACTCTCTGAACATTTCTGCCGAACTCAGCCTCGTCATTGAAGATAAGAAGCGGATCACGAGAAGTGTGAGCATTTCGAATCTCGTCTTCACGACCTTCGACTGCGCTTTCTGTCGCCATCCACTTAGCTTTAGGTGCGTACCCAAGCTGTTCAGCAGCAACCGAACGCCAGAAGTTCTTCAGGCGGGCAGCGTCCTTCATGAAGCGGACCATACCGTACCGCACACGACGACCGTTGATGTTCACAACACGACCGCTCATACGGATCACGGGAACACGGTTGAGTTTGTACTCAAAAGGACCGCTGAGAATAGCGAATCCGGTGCAAAGGTGCATCTGTGCATAAGTACACCAAGTCTTACGAACCTTAACAGGCATACCGTTTTCAATGATCAACTGATCTTGGTTGTCTTCGTCGATGATGAAGACCTTACCGTTTTCAAACAGCGCCATCAAACGTTGGCGTTCGATAAGACGCCAGTACTCAGTTATCTGATAACTCTCGTCATCAACCCAAGCTGTACCATTAAGAGCCTCAAACGAAGACCTGTCGTCAAGCATGTCAGGTTGAATGTCTTTGTACTTTTGATCGTACTCTTTCTTAGGGATGCGGTCGTTAACGAACACGCGCTTAGCATCACGTCCTGTAGGATCAACACTGTAGCGATCCCAGACCACCGACAGAGCATCCTCGATTGGACGAATGAAAATATCCTGATCGAACACGTTGTCACGAGCGTACTCTACAGACACACGAAATGCCCCGTCACCACATTGGACGAGGCTCTCAAAGGCGCTATCGTAGACCCGGTCAGATCGACTGTTAGCTTCAATGGCTCGAATAAGATCGCCGCGTACCGAAGCAACGTCTGCGTCTTCATCGTTAGCTGCAAGGACTTTGATAGCCTTACGGCTTTCTCGCCAGTCACCCACGATCTGAGCAGTGAACTGCGGAATGTTGTTGATGACTAGGTTCGGGAGACCTTTACGGTGCTCAAGAACGATAGGGTCCCATTGCTCACCCGCAGCAAACTTCTTGTCGTCAATAGCTGCTTCTCGGTTAAGCCTGTCAAAATCCACGTCAGCTTGGTACTGCTCACGCATGTCCCGTAAGAAGTCAGTCTGAGTCTTAAAACCTTCTGGTACGTAGTCTTCGTCTACTTTACCTTCGTAAGAGAGGACGTCAACAGGGGTGCCATCAAGCTTTTCACCGGTTTTCTCGTCCCGGTGTTCAAGCATTGTAGTTTCAGTATCCATCTATTAAATCATCCACTCTTGAGAGGTGTTGTTAGCTGGACCACTAGTAGTAGCCCAGTCAGTGATTTTCCCATCTACTTTAAGAGAACCACGTCCTCTTAATCGGCTCCTGCCCGAGATTTTATCAAACAGTTCCGTGAACCCCCAAACGAGGGCGTCAACACGGTCTGGTGATCCAGTCGATGAATTGCGAACGTTATCCACTGAGAACGTACACATTTGGTCTTCAAGTAGGTGGAACTTGTCTCCGACGTGATGAATCCGGCCTTGCTCGTACAAGGCAGAGATGGGTTCTGCTCGGATGACTTTGCCACGGCTAGCGTGGACGAGTTTCACAGGAACTGATCTGTCCGCTGTGCGTATGACGGTCTCCACCATTTCACCGCCTTGATTCTTTTCTGCTACGATTCTGTCAGCTTCCCACTTCCGGTAAAGAGACACGGCGCGTTTGGCCCACTCTTCGGGAGAACCCCTTAGGCTCCCGTCTTCAAGGACATATCCACGAGCGTACCCATCGTTGTCCCTAGCAAAACCAACAACCACAATACCGTGTTCATCTGAATTTTCCTCACTGGAAGTAGCGGGGTCTACCGCTACGATAATTCGCTCCAAGTCTTCGGGAACGGTGTAGATTCTATGATCGTCGATAGAGTCACGAGTCCAGAGAGCACCGGGAATATCGTTAAGAATCTCACCTTCCAACTCCTGTCTGCCGAGTCGGGTACCGGAGTACCTGTCGTAAAGTTGCTTGATCGTGTTCTCTGCGAGATTAGCTTTGTTATCAAGTGTCGATCCTCTCGTAACAACAGAGTCGGGATCAGCTACAAGCTTTTTAATCAGGGGCAAGGGGCGCGGAGTCGTTGTGACTAGACACTGAGGGTGCTCACCGAGGCGAAGACCAAACTGCAACTGATCCCAAGTTTCAATCATGTAACGGAACTTAGCAAGTTCGTCTACCCACGCGGCTCCGTGCTGGGGTCCGCGTAGCTGGTCTGGTTCTGTGGCGTTGTAGACCCAAGCTTGACAACCGTTAGGCCACGTAAGCCGTCTGTTCGTCGGGGACCACTCGGGTCGAAACTCTTTCGGATGAGAAGCCAAGATGCCGGAGTCGCCGAGGACCATGACATCTCGTGCGTCAGCGGCGGTTTCAGCCACGAGTGCAACTCTTTGCCACCCGCGACCACCCGGAGGTGCCTCCAAAGGGGTCTTACCACAGACGTTCATCCTTATCCATTCGGAACCCATTCGTGTCTTGCCGAATCCACGTCCGGCCAGGACCAACCAAGTGTTCCAGAGTCCTTCGGGCGGAAGCTGATTGGGCCGTGCCCAGAACTCCCAGTTCCACTTAAGCTCCGCTTGCGCCTCCGCGCTTAGGGAACTCAGCAACTCCTCCCGTTCCTTCTCGTTTAATGAGGCGAGATAGGCTGCTGGCGAAATCTGCTGCATCTTCTTTTACTCTTTGCTCCATTTCAATAGCGCGGCCATCAGGTCCGCTAATCTCCTGACGATCCCTATAGAGACCGAGGTGCTTGCCAAGGAGTTCGAGACCACGAAGGGCAGCCTGAGGGTTGCCTTCTTGCTGCTTCTCGACAATGTCAACTAATTTAGTTAGTACGTAATCCGCTGTCAGCTCCATACGCTCCCTCCGAGCTTGTAGGTGTTCCTCTATTGTCTGTGAGACAAGAGGATGACGGAGCAACTCGGCTCCCATGCGGTTTTTGTTACGAGTTTTGTACCCGGCGCGAAGAACGGCCTCAGATGCGTTAAGGTCTACGAGGTATTCCTCAACAAACCTTTCCATCTTAGGTGAGAGCTTCGATCCTTTTCCTTTGTTGGGGGCCGATTGGCCGGGCTTGAGGTAAGCCATATTTTAATAAACCCTTTACCTTACACCTATATTATACCATTTTTGACACACTTTGTCAAGTAAAATCGACAAGATAGATGATTATTTCTTGGTTTTTTCATTTTTTAGTTGACTTTTTGTCGTTTTCGGTATATAATATCTCTTAACAATATACTTGTAAGAAGATAATTGAAAGAAGATAATTGAAAGAAGATTATCTCTTAGGAGTTATCTTATAGAAGATTCTTCACTAAGGTTCTCATATGGGGTCGGGGAGTTTCTCCGTTTGACATGGGGCCGAGGGTACGAGGCCCTTCCTTTTGTCAATAGTTAATTTATGTCTATTCCTGTCGGAAACAGGGGTGACAGCGCGAAAACACTTGTTTAGGATACCAACCTACCAGACGTAATTTGAAAGCGCTGTACGGGCTTTAGAATCGGTATAAAACGTGAAACGTCATTTTTTTCTGTCACGACTTAGGCGTCCTAATCACGCTACATACGCGCGCGCGGTCCCCCCCCCCNNCCCCCCCCCCCCCCCCCCCCGTGGCACCTGTCCTACTGTAGCAACACACCACACCACCCCCGGCATATCAGGAGAACAAAACATAAACATATCAAGAACATACTCCATTCGTCGCTGAATTAGCACGGTTCATCGCAACCCTCATATCGAATAACGATAAAACAGGGGGCGTTCCCCGCATGTTCCACGCAACAATGTTACAATCGGCTCGTGGTCACGCGCAACAAACGGAAAGCTACGCAACATTATTACAACAGGGTATGAGAACAGCGCAACAAAGTAACAAAATCACCCTGAAAAAAGAAAGCACATTTCAAGGTTTCTCTGGTCTAAGGGGTCATCGGCAGCGAGGGCGCTCCTCTTGAGGGGGCCTAACTCCGACACATAGTCTCGGCTTTGGTCTTGACCAGTCTTAGGTCTGGTTCGGATTGCGCCTAAAAGGTCTGCGGCGTTGCCCTTTTGCGGTAACGTGCTAGCAGTAGCCTAACGACCTAGAGTAGCGTCTAGGTGCGGGTGCAGTGCGGGATAAACAACGGGTGGGAACCCGTATGCTGCGCACAGTTGCGGCGTTGCGTGAAGGCAAGCGACCTTTGCGGCGGTCATCCCATAGTAGCGGCCCAAAATGCCAGCCGTGTCAACCGGATTGATCTGTGCGGGTGTGGAGTATCGTCTCCCAAGTGCCTTGAAAGGCGGCCAGTGCATAGATGACGGGATTAAGCCTAGCTAGGTACTTCCTAGTTAGCATCCCGCGTCGTTAGCACCGGTTAAAGTCCGGCGGAGAGACTAACGACGGTAAACAACTAGCAAGGTTAGTGTGCTCTCTAGGCGCAACCCTAGGGAGTAACTAACATGACATTTCAAAAATGGTTAGTATTAGATACTGAAGCCACAATGGCTGTCCCTTTCTATAAAGAGAGTTATGCGAGAACATTCATGGCCATGCAAAAAACCCCCTGCTCTCTTTTGAAGAGAGATGAGGAGGACGGTATCTGGTATCTGGTGTAGGGGTTAAATCCCCTCGCCTAGTGAGCACATTAACCCTCGCTAGTGGATAGCCTTGGACGGAAAGGAAAAGGTGACAAGAATGAGCATTGTTTCAACCGCTCGTTACTCGAAGCAAAACCACCACAACCTGACAATCGGCAATCGCAAGAGAGCCATATCCGCAACCGATGGTGAGTTGAATGAAATCAACAAAGCCATCATCCAACTGAACGAGGCCAAGCGGGCTGTGTCCGACTTGCAACTCGAAGCCAAGCTAACGGAAGCGTATCGTATCACGCGAAATGTCATCCGTGGGCGCTTGGACGTCTGAACTCTAACCAGCCCAAGGCTATCCCCTAGCGAGTAGTTTGCTAGGCCATCGAAAGAATGGAAAATCTCACCACAACGGAGAACAACCATGACTATTACTCTCAAGCAAATCGACAAGGCCATTGCGGCTTTCGCCACCTCGGCAAAGGCTGTGAACGTCCAATGTCACGAAGTCGGAATGATGATCTTCCGTCACGCTGCGCCGAAGGGTGTGAGTGCTGACTGTGAGGGTTCGGGCGATTGCACTCGGGCTGTGAAGCTCGTCCGTGCCATGCCTGCATCTTTCCGTCGCACGATGATGATCGAGTGGTTCCACAAGAACACTCCGATCCGCATCAAGTTGTCTGAGAACGGCGACAAGTGCGAATACGACCCGAAGTACAAGAAGCTTTCCGCCGAGGAAAAGCTGACGTGGTGGAACATCGAGAACGCTAACACTGAAGCGTTCTACGACATCGCGGAAGCAACTCCCGAAGCCAAGCCTCTCGACTTCGCGGCTCTCGTCAAGCTGGTCGAACAGCTTTCCAAGCGCATCAGCACCAAGGTTGAGCGCGGGGAAGTCAACGAGGAAGATGTGCCTACTGCTCTCGCGCTTTCCGAGCGCTTGAGCAAGATGCGTATCGTTCCCGTGAAGCCTGCGAACGATGCCGCTCCTGCGGAACAGGCCGCGTAAACGCGCGGACCTGTGGACCTGAGCACGTCCTAAAACTGCTTACCTCTTCCCACTCCAACGGAGAACGACAGTGGTTTGCCTTCTTGTAAACGACAAGTACCTTATAGGCCCTTTCAAGACAAAGACTGAGGCAAGAGACTATGCGAAAGAGGCCCTCCCTCGTCAGAAAACCTCCCCGATCCAATTGGTTGGGCCGTGGATGCTTATCTCAAGGGGATCGAACAATGACACCCGAAGAAGCGCAGATCGTGGCTTGGCTTGATAGCATGATCAAAAGCATCGGAGAGCCAAATACAGAATGGTGTGCGGCACAGAAGATTGCGTTCGAAGTTACTAAGAACACTATCGAAACCGGTATATGCAGGGAGAGGCAGGATGGGTGAGAGATTTATCGCCGTAGGTTTAGCTATTGGCTGGACAATGGACAAGGCGTTCGGTCTGAACTTACACTACATTTTCAATCTTTTTCATTAAGGAGATAAATATGGGAATTATATACTTGACTCCCGAAACGGGATAGGGTAGCTATCTTCTTATGCAGCGGATAAACCGTTGCGTTTGACGGAGAAAAAACATGGCTGCGATTGATGACATTGCTACCGAACGGCAGCGCCAGATTGAAGTTGAAGGATGGTCGCCTGAGCACGATGATGAACACGGCGCTGGGGAGATGGCCGCTGCCGCTGCTACCTACGCACTGGGTGCGGCATTTCCTCAAAAAACCCGACTGTGGCTTATGCGATATTGGCCTTGGGCACCTGTATGGTGGAAGCCGAGGGGGCCGCGCAAAGACCTTGTGCGTGCAGGTGCTCTCATTGTCGCAGAGATTGAGCGTCTCGACCGGGCGGCGGGCTAAGCCATGAGCAAGTCCACGATCAGCACCTTTGAACTGTTCCAGCGGTTCCCCGATCAGGAAAGCGCCCGTCTCTACTTCGAGGCGGCGCGCTGGCCTGACGGGGC
>FRDC01003026.1_pt3 | contig 46375 bp, 47 predicted proteins | sample 1106171 | NCBI WGS metagenome assembly FRDC01 (sample SAMEA3930566, study PRJEB13176) | freshwater metagenome | biome: Drinking water system; feature: drinking water; material: water | place: Singapore | collected 2014-12-20 | reverse complement strand
ATAAATTTCCTTACAGCAAATTAGCCCCTGAAGCCGAGTTGAAAGTGGCGGATATCAATTACATGCGTGAAGATTTCGGCGAAGCGCAAATTGCCTATCAAACTTTTAAGGATTTGCATCCCACTCACGCAAAAAGCGATTATGTTACCTTCCGTTTAGGCATGAGTTTCTTTAAGCAATTGCCACCGACGATTGACCGCGATTTATCCATCGCCCATAAAGCCATTCTTTATTACGATGAAGTGATTCAGTCTTACAGCAAAAGCCCTTTTGTAGCGGAAGCCAAAGAGTACCGCCAAAAAGCCAAGAAAATGCTAGCCGAAAAAGAAGAGTACATCGCCAGTTTCTATTTAAAAAAAGAAAAGTATGAAAGCGCCTTGGGACGTTACGAAGAGTTGTTAGCCGGCTATCCGTCATCGGATTTAGAGCCTAAAGCTTTACTCGGAGCGGCTCGGAGTGCTTATAAATTGAATGATCGTGTGAAAACTCGTGGTTTTATTCAGCGTTTACTGAAAGAATACCCTAATAGCCAAGAAGCTAGCTTGGCACAAAGAGAGTTTGCCGATGCAAGGAAATAGTCCGACTCCAAATAATCAAGATGAAGTTCTCGAAGCAGCACGCGAGTTTTTTCGCGAAAACCGTTATGTGCAAGCAGAGCCCATTTTAAATCAATTGATTTTACGTGGAGTGAAGGCCCCTGAAGTTTTTCAAATGCTTGGTACGATTTATTACGATCAAGGTAAGTTCAACAAAGCCATTCGTTCATTTCGTAGAGCTTTAGAACTTGATCCCACTTACACAGACGCTTCTGTTGGATTGAGTATTATTTTGAACGATCTTGGTCGTTATGAAGAAGGCAAAGAGGTTTTTGAAGAAGCTCGTTTGAAATTAAATGAGTTAAAATCAAAAGAAGATCCTTACGTAAATGAAAAACTTGCGATTAAGCACGATGAGCTTGGCGAATTGTACCTGCAATACCAACGTCCAAAAGAAGCACTTGAGCAATATTATAAATCCTTGTCGCTTTCGACTCGTAAGCCTGAAATCACAATGAAGATTGTAGAGTGTTTGAGTCGCTTGAATGAAAATTCAAAAGCGATCAAAGAGCTTCGTGATTTGTTGAAAGACTATCCTGGGTTTTTGGGCGCGCGTGTTCGTCTTGGTAAGATTTTGTATGAGCTTGGTGATGTGGGCGATGCGATCGAGCAGTGGGAAGCTGTTTTACAAAGAGAAAATGGTCACCTTGAAGCCCAGATGTTGATTCGCCAGGCACAGAACTTACAAAACCAAAATCACAATTTTGAGAAGAATAATTTAGGAGTTTAATATGTCACTTAAAGCCGGCATGGTCCCTATTTACACAGCTGAAGACATCGACAAAATGGTTTCTACTCTCGCAAAAGAAATCGAAAAAGATTATGAGGGTAAAGAGATTGTTTTGATTTGCCCACTTAAGGGCTCTGTGACTTTTGCGGCTGATCTTTGCCGCAAAATCAAACTTCCGCAGATCGTGGATTTTATCTGGGTGACTTCGCCAAAGGGTGAAAGCTGCCAAGTGATAAAAGATATTTCTGTGAACATTCAAAATCGCCACGTGATCATCGTTGAAGAGATCATCGATGCTGGCCGCACTTTAAGCTTTATTAAATCTCGCATCTTAGCTTCTCATCCAGCTTCATTAAAAGTTGTGTCGTTGTTGGATAAACCTTCTCGCCGCGAACTTCCGGTTAAGCCTGACTACGTTGGCGCGACCATCGAAGATCGTTTCGTCATCGGCTACGGCATGGACTCAGAAGAAATCGGCCGTAACTACCGCGATATTTTTAACTTCGCTCAATAGAAATACGAGGATTGTACTCTCAACATGTCGTTTTTGGTAAGAACAAGTTAGAACATCATTCGAAGATCAAGGCTCCAGAGCGGAGCCTGTTCAGCAAGTGGCCAGTGACCCGCCACTAAGACGCTGTAACCGTCACGAACACCTGCACGTTGTTGATTGCCAACGTAGTAAAGTGCACCAAGACTCACCAACTGACGATCCCATTCAGAATTTGCACCAAGCTCACGATAACGAGCTTGTTCAACGAAAGTCCCTTGATAGCGATCCGCTTCTTTATGAATCACGCGATAACTTGTGATCCAATCAAAACTTCCAGTGCGCCAGATTCCTTCAACTTGAGCGTCATAGATATCGCCCAAATCACGGACCACTCCACTCTCAATATCACCTGTTACATCACCATTGATATGCGGTAGACGAACACGTACTTGATCAGCCACTTGCCACAAATAACCAACCGATGTGTTCACCTGCCATGTGCGACTACGCTGCCAGCTTGCGAGCAAGCGACCACCGAAGTTTGGCTGACCAGCACCGGCTCTTGTCATAAACAGACTGCGCTCGTCAGCTTGCGAAGAAGTCGGCAAACCAACTCGTTGCTGAAAAGCAAAAGTCCACTGCGACAAAGTCAGCAATTGAACCTGTGATAACAAAGAAACATCACCCACTCTTTGTTCTGAGTACTGCGTACGATCCCCATAAATACCAAGATCGTTTAACTGTCCTTCAGCCGTTGAGGCTATGCTCACACCTTGAGGGCCATTCGTTTTTGCTACAACTTTTTGTTTCGTTAATAAAACTGGCAGATCTAAACCGATCATCCACTTTTTGTAGATCCCATAAGACCACGCAAAGTTCATCTCTGCGGTTTCTTGATAAAGTTCATACTGAGTGACTGCCGCTGTATCATCTAAGCTTTTTCCAGCCGCTGTTCTTTGCGATTCGATGGTCGAACTTTCTTGCGCACTTTTTGAGTTCAGTAAAAGTTGTTCCCAAGTGCTAGACACCTGAGTGTTTGGAAAATTTGGTTTCTTTCTTGCCGATTCATAAGTGGTATCAATGGCCCAATGAGACTGACCTGGATTTAAAACTCTGGCTTGTGTCCAAGGATTATAAAAAGATAGCGCCGAAGCTGGTTGCAAAAATAAGATAAAGAGCGCTGATAACATAGACGCCGACTATAACGCTATGCGTATAGTCGGTCAATCCGTTCGGTATTCTTTACTCAGTTAACAAGTACATTTACGACGAAAAAAATAATGACGCTATACACAAATAGCGCAATAAAACTACCTGGCATCGGGTTCCCCTTCCCTTACTTATAGATAGCACGCCAAATTTCTAGGACTGTCAAGAATATCTAGTGTAATTCTGCACTCTTACTGCATATCGCCGGCATCTATAATTTCAACAACTAGATCATAGTCATGGGAATCCACGACCTTTGCCTGGATTATATCACCGACTTTTGCCTGGCCAGAACTAATATAGGTCACTCCATCAATCTCTGGAGCCTGCTGGGAACTGCGTCCTTGAAGCAACAGTTCTGTCTCTTCGCTAAAACCTTCCACCATCACTGGGATAATTCGACCAATCATTTCTTTGTGTTTTTCTTTACTGATTTTTTGCTGAAGTTTCATCAAAGCATTGTGACGACGAGTTTTCGTTCTCTCGTCAATTTGATCTTCCATCGTACCGGCTTTCGTATTTTCTTCGATGGAGTATTTAAAACATCCAACGCGATCAAGACGATGCTTTTCAACGAACTGCATAAGCTCGTTGAACTGCTCTTCAGTTTCACCAGGAAAACCAACAATAAACTGCGTACGAATAACAGCATCCGGAATTTCACTTCGAATATTGTGAATTGCTTCTTCAATTTCAGCTTTTGTCATACGACGATTCATGCGCTTAAGCATTTCATTGTTCACATGCTGAAGAGGCATATCAAAATACTTCACCAAGTTGTCACGCTCTTTCACCAACTGAACAAGTTCTTTTGTGATTCCATCTGGATACAAATAAAGAACACGAATCCACTGGGCACCTGATTTGTCCGACAACGCTTTTAAAAGTTCATAAGGCGATTCTTTTGCTGCTTCGTCTTTCTTTCTTAAGTCCCAACCGTAATCAGTGAAATCATGACTGATCACGATCAGCTCTTTTACTCCACCAGCAACCAATAGCTTTGATTCACTAACAACAGATTGCAAAGTACGTGATTGCAAATTTCCACGAATCAATGGAATCGCACAAAAAGCACAGCGCTTCTTACAGCCTTCAGAAATTTTTAAATAAGCCCTGTGTTTTGGCTGAGAATTCATCCTTGGAGTTTTATCTTCCTGCAAATAAGTCGGTAGATTAAAGAAAGTTTTTTGTGTATCGCCCGCTTTGTTCTTCTTTAGAATTTGAGCGATCTGTTGAAATGAACCTGAACCTACAAACAAATCAGCTTCTGGCATTCCTTCAACAAGATCTTCTTTGTATCTTTGAGTCAGGCAACCAGCGACAACTAATTTTTTAAGAGAACCGTCTTTCTTAAGCTTCGACATCTCTAAAATTTTATCGATGGATTCTTTTTTGGCTTCTTCAATAAAACCGCAGGTGTTCACAATAATCGTATCGGCCGCCTCGGCCTCTTCAACAACTTGATAACCGTCTTGCACAAGACTACCTAACATCATCTCGGTATCAACTAAGTTCTTTGGGCATCCCAAACTAATAAAATGAACTTTCTTTGGATCGGCTGTTTGAGTTTTGCTTTTACTCATAAAATACTCACCTCAGCCCCTTTTGGTGGAGTGTACTGAAACATCTTATCGCTTACTTCTGCGCCAAACACAGTGCCCGAAAAACTAAGCTTCGTTACGGTTTCAGCCTGATCTTCTAAAGTTAAGCGAAGAACTTTCTTTATATCTTTATCAATCGTTACGATGATTTTTTTAAGAGAACTATTTTTCATATCTTTTGGTTGAAGAAAGTAAGTGATTTCATTTTTCTTTGTCTTAACTTCTAAAAGTTTAAATTTCTTCTCAACAGCTCCCTTATCAAACAAAAGAGCGACGCCAGCATTTGATTTTTTCAAATCATTGGTTTTCATTTTTAACACTTGCCACTGACCACCAAAATCTTCTGGGGCTTTCTGTGCCTGCCACAACCATTGACCATCGTAAACCACGTCTACAAGTTCAGGCTTATCAAAACGGATTTTCATCTTTCCTTTGGACAACCAGATCTTTCCTTCGGATGTTGTGGTTTGATCTAGAATATTGCTGATCTCTTGCTTGAGGCCACTTTCAACCGCTATTGTGTTACGGTAACGCTCAAGTGTTGCATTTAATTGCTCGGTGTTTGTATGACCAATCACAGACGAGAAAAGAAGAGCAAGAGTTAAGATTTTTACAGTCACTTGATTCATTGGCACCTGTTCTAGCACTCACTTCAGAAGTGGTCTATCCATAAGAGCAATACCAAGGCCATTCTCAGGGTGCCCTATAGCGGTAAACGCCCCTCGAAAAGTGCTTCCTGTCGTAATGATATCGTCTACTAAACAGACAGTCTTGAAAGAAGTGCAGGGTGGCCTTCCCCTCGATTTAATTACTCTATTTTGTCTTTCTATCCTGTTTTTACTCTTTTGTTCGACACGGGAGTGATCAAGAACCGTAATTTCTAGACCGTCCCACAACGTACCCCCATAAACTTGCATCAGCCCCTTAGCCAAGCCCAGAGCGTGATTGCGGACTCCTGAACTTGGTAGCGGAATCCATAAAGTAGAAGCCCCCCATGGTAGCTCTTGCGGCGAACGCAGTTCTTGTACAAGACCCACAATACTCTTCCAGGGCGAGACATCTTCTTGTCCCTTGAGCCTTTGTAGCCATAGGGCTTTAAGCTGATGGTTCATTGGCCATGTCCACATTGTGTAGATGGGAAAGCTATCCACTTCTCGAATGAAAAGTTGTTTTGTCGAACGCAATCTTTCCCAGCAGATATTGCAGAGCGATTTTTTATAAGACCATCGAGAACACTGAAGACAAAGCATGAAGTGGACTAATGCAAGTTTTTCCCAACTTTTTCCGCATATTTTAATTTATTTATTCTAATTTTAAGTCCGGACTTCGGAACAAATTGAAATATCAAAAAGACAATTTCTGTCACCCCTCTCCTAAAAATACCCTGGCGACCACTTTAAACCACAAACCAACACACATAAGTTTGACAGCTAAACCCTACAATTTGTCTAAATCATTACAGTAGAAATTTGTTTTTCTTTTGTGCTACCTTCTGCAACGAACTTAATCAATTGAACTTGAAATTAACATGGAGGTTATTCAAGTGAAAAAATCAAATCTATTTTCATTGGCTGTTTTAGCCATGATGTTCACAGTCGCTTGTAGCAGCGAATTCAAAGCAGCAAGACATAGTAAAGCAACTACTGAAAACGCTAATGTACACCAAGCGCATCTTAAGTCTGTCATATCAACAGACACTCAACTAAGAAATCTTGAAATCGACCTTACCGATCTTGTGCATTCTAAAAAAACTCTCGACAAAAATTTTATTGAATCAAAAAGACAAGAACTAGAAAAAATCAGCGCCCTGTTAAATGAATATATTAGGGTCGGTAATATGATGATCGACTTAGGCGATAACGATGAGTCTATCGTCGTAACAGTAGAAAACGCAAAAGAGCTTAAAAGAATGAGCACTGCGTATGCCATCACATTATCACCAGAAGTTAATTTTTAATTAGTAACAAATTTAAAATACAAAAACACAAAGGAGATAAACAGAACAAATACAACGAAGCATGAATATAAACAAAACTACAGGAGGTAGTTAATCGTTATGATAAGGAAGTCCTTTAATTAGAGTCATCGCGCGAAACAATTGTTCCAAGAAGGAGGTTTGCGCAACCCAGTGGCTCATGGTTAAAGGCGAGAGGGACCAAGTTTTTTGGGACCTTTCCTTAACTGAATCCGATAATCCAAAGGCCCCACCGAGTACAAAAACTATTCGAGTGGGGCTTTTTTCTATTGTCTTCAGCATCTCTTTAGAAAATTGACGAGAACCCTCAAAAGTCTGCCCCTTCTCATCTAAAGCAATCACCCAGTCCGATTTATCAATACGTGATAAAAGCTTTTCGCCTTCACGTTTTTTATTTTCGTCAGCCGAATCTCGTTCGCCACCCGCTGCACGAATTTTTTCTATTTCAAATTTAAAAAAGGCCTTTAATTTTTTGGTATAAAACTCTTCGGCCTCAATGACCCAATCTTCTTTTTTGCTATGAATGGTCAGCAAAACGACTTGCACAGATTACTTTCTGAACTCTACCATTTTGCCGTTTTTCCAAAGATTTTCCATTTTGTACTCAAGGCGAACAAAGTCATAAAAGACATGCACCATCAACGATCCGTAATCCAAAACGATCCAACGACCTTCAGAGATACCCTCAGCACCTTGAGGCCAAACCCCATACTCTTCGTGAACTGCATCCATAAGATTCTCGGCTAAGGCAGCCGAACTACGTGTGCTTGTTCCTGAAGCTACTAATGCAAATTCAGTTGTCGATGACATCTCTCTTAAATCATAAGCTTGAACATTGATTCCACTTTTTGAATCTAAGAATTTCGCACAAAACTGAGTGAACTCTGCAAAATCACCAATCTTTTGTTTCCAGTTTTTATAAAAACCTTCTTGATCAATTTGTTTTTGAGTTTCAAATGGCACCATTCCGTGAATTGACTGACCTGAACGAATTTTTTTACGAATATCCGTTGCTGATAAATCCACATCATCTAACTGAATAAAATCGATGGTGTGTTCGTTTTTTAACATCGCTCGTCTGCCATCAAAATCTTCTACCTGTGCAACAAGGCCCGCCGGAAAGTCAGAAATGCCGAAAGGCATTGTTTGACCAGGACGAGACGTCACAACCAACTGAACGTTGTTTAAAATTTCTAAATAGTTTTTCCATTGATCAAATTTGTAGAACTGATCAAGACCAATAATTAAAAAATATTCGGCGGCTTCTTTTTTCTGAAGCTCTTTTATCGTGTCGCATGTGTAGCTAACACCCTTACGATTCACTTCAATATCACTGACTTCAATTTGCTCTTCATGGCCTTGGATACCAGCTTTGACTAAAGCCAAGCGCTGCTCAGCTGTTGGACCATCTACGGGCTTACGAAGCGGACTTTGATAGCTTGGCATAATAATGATCTTGTTCAAATTCACTTTGTCTAAGATCTCTAAAGCACTGTTCAAATGACCATGATGAAATGGGTTGAAGGATCCACCAAAAATACCAATTTGTTTTGCCATATTATATTCCTAATTTTTTCGCTAAATCTGTAACGAGCTCTTGAGTGTTTTTATTTGCTGCCGCTGAAATCCACATCACTTCAAGCTTCATATCGCGGAAACTTTGCATGACTTTTCTTAAATCATCTTCTCTTAATAAATCGGCTTTACTTAATACGATGATCTCTGTACGCGGACTGAGTGGCTGAAAACCCTCCTCGCCCGTTTTCATTTCATCGTATAAACGAAGCTCTTCGCGAATCTCTTTGTAAGCCTCAATTGGCGGCTTAGACGCCATTGGACTGGCATCCACTAAATGCACAAACAAAGAAGTGCGTTCAATGTGTCTTAAAAATTGAATGCCAAGGCCTTCACCTCTGTGGGCACCCTCAATTAATCCCGGAATATCCGCTACAACAAATGTTCTCTCTGGTCCAACTTGAACAACACCAAGATTAGGAACCAAAGTAGTAAAAGGATAATCCGCAATTTTTGGTCGAGCGGCTGAAATTCTTGAAATCAAAGTGGACTTACCCGCATTTGGTAAACCAATGATGCCCACATCTGCGAGCAATTTTAGTTCTAATTGAATATCTAATTCTTCGCCGGGCATTCCTTTTTGCGCCACACTCGGAGCTTGATTAATACTGCTCTTATAAAATGTGTTGCCCTTACCACCAAGACCGCCTTTTAGCAGGATCACTTCGGCGTGCTCGGCCATATCGTAAAGCAAACTACCCTCTTTGTTCTTCACCATCGTTCCCGGAGGAACCTTTAGAACAAGATCATCGGCGTTTTTACCTGAGCACTTCATCGCCATGCCCGGTTCGCCATCTGCTGCCTTGTAAGTTAATTTAAATTTTAAATCCAAAAGAGAATGAAGTCTTTCATCCACACGAATAATAACATCACCGCCCTTGCCGCCATCACCACCATCGGGACCACCGCGCGGAACCATAGCCTCACGACGGAAGCTGACTTTGCCAGCTCCACCTTTACCTGATGCTATGTGAATGTTTACCTCATCAATGAACTTCATAACCTACCAATCGGTACATAAATAAAAAGCCCCGCAAGATTTCCCCCGGGGCTTTCATTATAAAATAAGCTTTATGTAATTCGAACTATGCGCTTTTTTGCGCAGCTGCTGGGTATACGCTTACTTTGAAGCGTAACTTATTAAGACGTTCGAATTTAACTTGCCCTTCTACTAATGAATAAATTGTGTGATCACGGCCCAAACCTACGTTGCGACCAAGATAGAACTTAGTTCCACGTTGACGAACAATAATAGTTCCAGCTGCTACGTGCTGACCACCGAAGCGTTTCACACCTAATCTCTTACTTTGACTATCTCTTCCGTTCTTCGTACTACCCGCTGCTTTTTTCGATGCCATTAGCTGACTCCTTAAAAAATGATCCCTTAAAAATTACTTCTTAGCTTTTTTAGTTGTTTTAGCTTTAGAAGCTGACTTCTTCTTCGCCGCCGCCTTTTTCTTTGGCGCAGCTGCTTTTTTAGCTACTTTCTTAGCCGCTTTCGCTTTCTTAGCTGGAGCTTCGCCTTCTGCTCTTGGAGCTTGCTTGCGATCCAATCTAAGTTGCTCTTGAGCTTCTAATTTAGCCATCTTCTTCTCTGGATTGTAAACTTGTGGCTTCTTATCAGAAGTTGCTGATTTACCATCTGGAGTTGTGATCGATTTAATGAAAAGCTCTGTGTACCATTGTCTGTGACCACCCATACGGCGATAACCTTGACGTCTTTTCTTTTTGAAGAAAACAACTTTCGGGCCTCTTTGTAGGTTAGTTACAACTACAGTTACTTTTGCGTTTTTCACATTTGGTGTACCAACAAGAGTTTGATCGCCACCAACCATCAATACATCAGTAAGTTCGAGCTCTGAACCGAGTTCGCACTCCATCTTTTCAACACGAAGAACATCNNNNCCTGGCTGAACACGATATTGCTTACCGCCAGTTTTAATAATTGCGTACATGGAACCTCCGAATAGGGACAAAGGGCGATATTTGCCATGCGGCATCCTGCCCTGTCAACGATTTCAGCCATTATTTAAGCAGTAATTATTGGGTTTTAACGATGCTGATTTCAAACTGCTCGATATGGTAGGTCGGCTCGATCTTAAAAACGATAGGACGATTGATCTTTTGTTCTACAAAATCGAGGGTTTCGCTCTCCTCGGCATAGATCCAATCCGCTACTTTGCTATGGCAAGAAACAGCCAAAGGAGCCTTCCCAGGAGTTCGGATGGCCTCACGTTCGAGCTCGCGGAAGATTTCATGGGAAACCGTGTTTTTGCGCTTCACCACTCCATCGCCTTCACAATAAGGGCAAGGCTCACAAAGAGAAGAGTGAAGACTTGGGCGAATGCGCTTTCGCGTCATCTCTACTAAACCGAGGGTCGACATCGATCCTATTTCGGTTCTAGCGATATCGGGACCGAGTTCTAACTTCAGCTGCTCTAAAACTTTTTCACGGTGGGCAGCCTTTTCCATATCAATAAAGTCTATAATAATAATTCCGCCGCAATTTCTCACGCGAAGCTGGTAGGCGATCTCTTTAGTGGCCTCAAGGTTGGTTTTCAAAATCGTGTCTTCAAGATCCTTTTTACCCACATAACGACCAGTGTTCACATCGATCACGACCAAAGCTTCGGCCTCATCAATCACGATGTATCCGCCGGACTTCAGCCAAATCTTTCGATCAAGGGCGCGCGAAATCTCTAAATCCAAATTGTAAAGGTCAAACAGGGGTTCTGGCTTGTCATGCAAATACAAAAGCTGTTTATAGTTCGGCATAAACTGAGTCAGAAAATTTAAAATTCTTTTATGAGCCTTTGGTTCGTCCACGATGATCTTAGAAACATCTTCAGATAACAAATCTCTCAACGCTCTTAATTCAACATCGAGTTCAGAGTGAACTAAGCCTGTCGATTTTCTTTTCTCGTAGTTTTTTTGAACTTCTGTCCACAAGCGATTCAAATAATCTAAGTCTTTGCGCAAGCTTTCGGTTTTTGCGCCCTCACCGGCTGTTCTAACGATCACTCCACCTTGAGGTTTTAAAGCTTCAACCTCTTTGCGTAATCTTTCACGCTCTTCTTCACTTTCAATTTTACGGCTGATCCCAAGATGCTCGACGGTAGGCATGTAAACCACATGTCGGCCGGCCAAAGAAATGTGAGTGGTGATGCGTGCACCTTTTGTTCCAAGTGGATCTTTTGCCACCTGAACCATCAATTGCTGACCTTCTTTTAAGAGATCTTGAATCGATGGCTTTGCGACATCATCCACATCGTGATCATGTTCATTTTCATCTTCGTCGCCAGAATGATGCTGATGAGACTCTTCATCTTCTAACAAAGCTTTTTCTCGAACGGCTGGAGTTCGAATGTCACCCACATATAAAAAAGCCGCTCGATCGAGCCCAATATCAACGAAGGCCGCCTGCATGCCCGGCAAAACTCTGACCACTTTACCTTTAAAAATCGACCCGACTAAAGTCGGCGAAGTCTTTTGCTCGAGCTTAAGATCACGAAGCACACCCTTTTCAAGGTAGGCCACTCGAGTGGTGTTAGGTCTAACGTTAATAAGAATTTCCGAAGCCATGCCCAAGACCATAACTGGACCAAGGCTCGGGGACAATGAATAAGTTTATTCCGATAACCATATATGGCTGAAATGGATAAGCTTTTCAAAATTATGGCTGCACAGAACGCATCAGACTTGCATTTATCTGCAGGCTCTCCACCTTATATTCGTGTTCATGGCGACATGATGGCTCTGCCACAACCTTCTTTAACAACAGAGCAAGTTCAAGGTTTAATTTTTGAAATTTTAAATGAAAAGCAACGTCGTATGTTTATCGAGAATTGGGAGTTAGACTGCACTTACCAATTGGATGGCGTTGGCCGTTTTCGTTGCAATGTTTTCATGCAAAGACGTGGAATGGGCGGAGTGTTTCGTGTTATTCCACAAACAATTAAAACAATTGAAGATCTTAGTCTTCCGCCAATCATTCGTGATCTGATCAATTACAATCGCGGCTTGGTGTTGGTCACTGGTCCAACAGGATCTGGTAAGTCGACCACTTTGGCGGCGTTATTGAACACAATCAATGTTGAGCGCAACGAACATATCATTACGATTGAAGATCCTATTGAATTCGTACACGAAAATAAAAAATCGTTGATCAATCAGCGTGAAGTTTCAAGTCACACAAAATCTTTTTCAAACGCCTTGCGCGCAGCTTTGCGTGAAGATCCAGATATTATTTTGGTGGGTGAGCTTCGTGATTTAGAAACCATTCAGTTAGCAATGACCGCTGCTGAAACAGGCCATTTGGTGTTCGGTACTTTGCATACGAATAGCGCTCCGAAAACTGTAGACCGCATCATTGATGCTTTTCCACAGAATCAACAAGCACAGATTCGCGTGATGTTGTCAGAAAGTTTACGTGGAGTGATCGCACAAAATTTATTTAAGCGTGCCGACGGCAGTGATCGCATCGCAGCCATCGAAGTGTTAGTAAACACACCTGCGGTTTCGAATTTAATTCGTGAAGGTAAGACTTTCCAAATTCCATCTGTAATGCAAACGGGACAAGAATTCGGCATGATCACTTTTGAAAATTCAATTGGCCAATTGGTTAAAGATGGTTTGATTGAAAAAGCAGTCTCTGATCAATTCTTTGGTAAAAAACCAAAGCGCGACGAACCAATTAGCAACACTCGTCCTATGGCGACTCCACAGATGCCCACATCTTCTGGACTGTTCGCTGGTATCAAAAAGAAAACGGGTTAAAAAGAAAGTACATTGAATGACGGTGCTAAGTGGCCAGGCCACTCGTACTGCATTTTTTGTTGGCTAATATCAAGCGCCCAAATTTCTGCATTCGCAGGAGCTTTGTAATTATAAAACTCTTTGGGGTCAGAAGCGGCTTGATAAGTTGTCATGATTGTTCCGGCGATCACTCCAAAAGCAAAACCAATAGCGATGTTTGCTAATTTATCTTGTGGGCGACCATAAAAACTCAAAGTAGAAAGACCAAGAACAGCGCCACCAAGTCCGGCAACAACAATATAGTTAATGCGCTTGCGTGGACCGCGAGCAGAATTGGCTCCATCGGCTTGCGCTGATGCAGGAAGTGATTGAAAAAATAAGCTTAAACAAATCAAACAATTTAAAACGATTCTTGAGACCAAGGCTTGCCCCCATCCTCTAGGATTTTAAAACCTGAAGAATCTATTGTTCCTGAAAAATCGGATTCTGACAAATCCTCAACTAAAGATCTTTGTGGACCCTTTTCTAATTCTCTTGAGAATCGGTTCATGGCCCCTTCTGGACCAAAAGCAAGGATTTCCACCCTGCCATCCACCAAATTTCTTACCCAACCTTGAATTCCATGCTGAATTGCTTTCTGCAGTGTAAACACGCGAAAACCAACCCCCTGAACTTTCCCTGTAATAAGAAAATGCTTTGAAAACATGCTTTCATTTTGTTAATCCCAGTTACATGAGCAGTCAAATAAACATCTCTAAGATGATTGACCACACGCTCCTGAAAGCTGACGCTACAGAGGCCGCCTTCCATCAATTGTGTGAAGAAGCCATTAAATGGAATTTTTATTCTGTATGTGTTCCCCCTGACCTGGTTTCGTTTTGCCAACCCTTGCTTAAAGCGAGCTCTGTTCAAATTTGCACAGTTATTGGCTTTCCTTTGGGGGCCAATCTTTCCGAAGTGAAACAAAAAGAAACTGATTTGGCTTTACGTGATGGGGCCACAGAATTTGATATGGTCATCAATCTTCATCATGTGAAGTCAAAAAACTGGAAAGCTGTTGAAGAAGATATCCGCGCCGTCGTTCGATCAGCCCAATCCTTTCCGGTAAAAGTGATTTTAGAAACCCATTTACTCAATCAAGAAGAAAAGGTGACGGCCGCCAAGTGTGTGATGGCTGCGGGCGCTCATTTTGTTAAGACTGCCACTGGTTTTTCTGGTGGCGGAGCAACCATTGCAGATGTTAATCTTTTACGACAAACTGTTGGTAAAGATTTTGGCGTAAAGGCCAGCGGTGGAGTGCGCGATTTATCAACGGCACAAGCTATGATTGCAGCTGGCGCCAATCGCATTGGAACAAGTTCTGGAATTGCTATTTTGGCAGGAACAAAGGGTGAGGGTATTTACTAATGACGGAAATGAAAGACTTAAAAGAAGCAGCAGCATTTTTGCAAAAACAAATCTCTGTTAAACCAAAAGTTGGAATTATTTTGGGTTCAGGCCTCGCTTCTTTCGTTGATCAAGTAAGTAATCCGGTGAATGTTCCATATGAAAAAGTGCCCAACATGGTTAAGTCCACTGTTGAAGGCCACCCTGGGCAGTTTGTCTTTGGTGAAATTCATGGAACCCCTGTAGCAGTCATGCAAGGTCGCCTTCACGCTTACGAAGGTTATGATTTTTCTAAGGTTGCCTTTCCTGTTCGCTTGATGAAATTACTAGGTATTGAAACTTTAATTATCACTAATGCTTCTGGCGGACTACTCGACGGCATGAAGCCTGGTGATTTTATGGTACTTCGCGATCAGATCAATTTAACAGGTAGCAATCCCCTGGTTGGTCCCAACCTTTCAGAACTTGGACCGCGTTTTCCTGATATGACAGAGCCTTTTGATAAAACTTTAAGCGATCGTTTGTTTGAGTTAACTAAAAAAATTCATGGCCGAGTTTTTGAAGGCGTTTATATGGGAGTACTCGGCCCAAACTATGAAACCGCAGCTGAAATTCGCTATTTCAAACAAATTGGTGGCGGCGCTGTTGGCATGAGCACCGTTGCCGAAGTCTTCGCCGCTCGTCACATGAGTATGAAGGTTTGCGGCCTAAGCTGCATCACCAATTTAGGCACGGGTTTAAGCAAAGATAAGTTGAGTCATGATGATGTTAAAACCGTGGCTATGCAGGTTGAAAAATCTTTTGCCAAAATCATTTCGGAATTAATTAAAGGATCCTTCTGATGCTTTTGAAGGGTGGATTCCTTGTCACTATGAATCCCCAGCGTGAAGTCTTCGAAGGAGACTTGCGTATCGAGGGCGAAAAGATCACGGCGATTGCTCGTTCACTTTCCCCTCTAGCAGACGAAGAAGTTATTGATGTCCATGGCCAGTTTGTCATGCCTGGCATGATTCAAGGTCATACTCATCTATGCCAAGTTTTGTTTCGCGGCCTTGCAGACGATTTGGTTTTACTCGATTGGCTGCAAACTCGCATTTGGCCTTTTGAATCCAACCACGATGAAAAATCTTTGGCCGCATCTGCCCGCTTAGGATTACTAGAAATGCAATTGCTTGGCACCACGGCCATTATGGATATGGGAACCGTGCGCTTCACTGATGCTATTTTTGAAGAAGCAAAAAAATCCCGAATGCGTTACTACGGTGGGAAATGTCTGATGGATTTAAAAGAAACCTCAGGTCCGCTGTATGAAGAAACGTCTGTTAGTTTAAAAGATCAAGAGGGTTTGATTAAGCGTTGGCATCGATCGACTCCACTTATTGAGTATGCGATTTGTCCAAGATTTGCGATTTCTTGTACCGATGAAATGCTAAATGAAAGTGTGCGCATTCAAAAAAGTACGAATGTCTTGATTCACACTCATGCTTCAGAAAGTGAAGACGAAGTTGCTTTAGTTGAAAAGCGCACTGGTAAAAGAAATATTGAATTTCTGCATGACATTCACCTATTGAATAAAGGCACTGTCATCGCTCATGGTATTCATTTATCAGATAAAGAACTGCAGCAAATGATTGATACACAGACCGGTCTAACCCATTGCCCAAGCTCAAATTTAAAATTAGCCAGCGGTATTGCGCACATCGAACGTTACTGGAATAAGGGGATGCGCAAAATTGCACTAGGGTCCGATGGGGCACCTTGCAACAACACCATGGATCCATTTATGGAAATGCGTCTAGCAGCTTTGCTGCAAAAACCTTTGGTCGGACCAACAGCTTTGCCAGCTGAACGCGCTTTAGAAATGGCCACTTTAGGTGGCGCACGTGTTCTTGGACGCGAAAAAGACTTGGGATCTTTAGAGGTTGGCAAACTTGCCGATGTCATTACGGTTCGTCGTGATCATCCAAGTCTTGCCACCGTAGAAAATCCGTATTCGGCCTTAGTGTATTCAGCCTCGGGACGTGATGTCGCTAACGTTTTTATTCATGGTGAAAGTATCGTTCGAAGTGGTGTTCACCAGTTTTTAGATATCGTTTCAGTCTTATCGGATGCGAAAAAAGAGCTTAAAAAGCTTTTAAATCGTGCTGGGCTTGTTCGCTAAGCCTTTTTTCTCTTGGCTTTGCCTTCACTGAAAAACATTTTGACAGCTTTAACGAGTTTTCAAGACCTCTATACACCCTACAACCCATTGATTATGTTGCCGAAAAATTAATCCCCCCATTTTGTAGGAGCTATCCATGAAATCTCTTTTGTTTATCTTAGCTATGTTAGCCTTAACAGCAACCGCCTTCGCCAACGAAAAGGGCAGCTCCGTTGAAGCCACTCGCACCCGCATTACTTGCTACAATGATGCCGAGTACAATCACGAGCAACTTAAGGGCAATAATAAAGGTAAACAAATTAAAGAGGTTGTTAATAATAAAATTTCTGAATCCATCCGAATCAGCTGGAAAGAAGGAAATTTAGAACACCGCCTTTCTGATGTAAAAGCTTTTAACGAAGAAGGGAAGACAACTTCTCAAGGGAAATATTTGCTTATCATCGAAAACACGCAGCAGGGTAATTTACTAACTGAGCAATCAGAAATAAATGGAATCACACAAATCACGGACGATAGATTAAATGCAAAAGGCCGCAAGCTGGGATCTTCTTCAACTAAAGCCTCAGTCGTTTATGAAATCAGTGGCGATAAAAAAATCGTAAAAGAAGCCTCTTTAAATGGTCAACCAGACCCTTCTCGTGTAGGCGAAATTGTAACCACCTTAAATGCTGGCAACAAGAGTGTGGAAAAAACTGTTAGGAAAACCCCATATGTCACATATGAAAGTGAAAATGTTAGAATCACGGCAATAAAAGAAGAGATTTCTTGTTCATTTGAAAGCATGTCTTACTAAGAGGTTGTTATGAAGTTGTTGTTGTCATTGGTATTGTTGATGAGTTTTTCTGCGGTGGCCGAAACTGTGTCTGTTGATCGTAAGCCGGATCCGATGTTGAATGTAATGCTTATGTCCTGCTCGAAGGGTTCGGACAGTTTAGTCATCGAATTGATTTCAGACCCAAGCGTTGATTCAAGAAAGACCATCGCTACTTTTGTAGAATACAAAAAAGACAATCGCACTATGTACAGCAGCAGTTCTTTTGATGAACCACTTCAACGCCATGCCAATCTTTATTTATATGCAGCTCAAGGCAACGGCACAGAATCAAAAAGAGCTTTGATTTTCAGTTGGGACAGAAAAGGGTTTTGCGCCAAAGTCGATGGCATTTTTGATATGTGCTGCAACCTTAATTAAATTCGAATTTTCTTCTGCTGATATTGAGCTCTTTCATGGACTCAATATCACGGCTTTTTCTTTCAACCATTTCAGCTATATACCACGCGCGGCCTGACCTTCTTCTGTTCGCAAAGACATGATAGTCGTAACGTCGTTCTTTTTTTACCAGCGGAATAATTCGATTCCATAAAGCTTCGCAAAAGCTTTTATGATTTTTTGGACGTATTCCAACAACCAGTTCGCAATCCATGGCCTCTGCCACTTTCAGCATATTGATAAGCGTGATGTTGCCCTCTTCTTCTCGCTTTTCCATAGCGGTTAAAGCTGACTGACTGATGCCCGCTTTTTCTGCTACATACTTTACAGAGTACAACTGCGCTTGCCGGGCTCGTCTCAACAAACTTCCGTAAGGATCCCATGGACGTGCTTTATAATCTAAAAAAGCTTTTAGTTCATCATCCACATCAACAGCTTTGATTCGAAACTTTGTCTTCCAAAGAATGAATCCGAAATTTAAAATATCTTTTTCGATTTCATCTTTATTTTGTAGATTTAAAATTGTTTGTTTCATGATTTTACCGACTTGCAAAGGTGTCTTTCACTCCACCTCCGTTGATAAACAACTTATACATTGTTTATCATCCGAGGTACGGATATCGACTCAAACGAAGGTCGAGAAATCGATAAACAAAAGTATACAACGAAGGTCGTAATGCAACTCACAAAACAACCATGTCTTTATCAAAGAATAGTTTCGGTCGAGGGCTAACCGAAACACCCCCAAAATGTGACAAAATAGAAGGGCTGTTTAGGATGAACGGCTGATCCCAGGAAGGGGCTCCCATGCAACGCTATTTATCGCTTTTTGCTCTTACATTTTTTCTAATCAATTGCGGACAAAACCAAGTTAAATCTATTGAAACAGTTTTTCCGACATCAGCAAAATGCGAAGGCGCCTCTGTTGCCGAAGACTCAAGCTATATTGCTCTTTGGGAAGACGGCTCGATCACTAAAGAGACTGCCCCATCACGAGATGCCCTTGCACAAAGTTTCGTAAAACCTCACTTACAAAAACTTAAACTTGTTGAACCAAATTATGCGATGAAGCTTAACGCTGATTTAGAAGCCATCAAACAACAGGACATTGTTACTCAAGCAGACAACTGGGGAGTCAGCCGAATTCAAGCCGATGCTTTTTGGCAAAATGATCAGTACGGTAATGATATTCTTGTGGCTGTCATTGATAGTGGAGTCGACATTACTCACACTCAATTAAGAAATCGCAAGTACATTAATTCGGCAGAAATACCCAACAACGGTATTGATGATGATAACAATGGTTATATCGACGATGTGAATGGCTGGGATTTCGTAACGGATACAAAAAATATTGTTGATCACACTGGGCACGGTACTCATGTGGCTGGAATTATCGCTGCTGAGCACTCAGATAAACATGCACAAGCCATGAACTACGTTCAAGGTGTCGCCCCTCGAGCAAAAATTTTACCGCTCGCTTTCTTAAATAACTCTGGTGCCGGTACCTTAGGGGGCGCTCTTTTGGCTATTCGTTATGCCATTAAACAAGGCGCCAAGATTATCAATGCAAGCTGGGGCGGAGATAGCTGCTCTGCGATTCTTGAACAAGAAATTTTAGGTCTTGCCTCAAAAAATATTTATTTTGTCGCCGCTTCTGGAAATGGCAATAGCAGCGGTACCGGAATTAACCTTGATCGATTTCCAAACCAATTTCCGGCCGTTATCAATGGAGACTCCCAATTCACCGTCGGCGCCGTGGGAATCTTTGATATGATGACAAGTTTTTCAAACTACGGTCGTAACTATGTGCATCTTTTTGCTCCGGGTCAGAATATCGTTAGTACCGTACCGGGCGGAATGGCCGCCTCCAGTGGAACCAGTATGGCTACGCCCTTTGTGAGCGGTGCATTGGCTCTGATTTTACAAGCAAAACCGAACATTACTTATGCCGAAGCACGACAAATTCTCTATGCATCTGCCTTCAAAAGTATAAATTACCCAAATGCCTCTCAGGGACGCATGTCTCTTCCGGGAGTAGTGACGGCTCTTGGTGCCATGCATTAGTTGCCTTTTTCTAAACATTTAGACAGGCCCGTGCTACGACTTTTTGTCTAGCACATATGAAAACAACTATAGCAGATCTAAAAAATTTCGTTGGTAAAGAAGTGACCTTAAGAGGATGGGCTTACAACACCCGCTCTTCAGGTAAAGTTAAATTTTTGTTGTTACGTGATGGCCTCGGCATGTGCCAATGCGTTTTCTTTAAAGGTGATTGTGATGAAAGCGTTTTCACAAACTTTGAAGAGATTATGCAGGAGGCATCCGTCGAAGTAACCGGAGTGGTCAAAGCTGAACCTCGCAGCCCTGGTGGCTACGAATTGTCTGCTAAGCGTTTCAAGATCATCGCAAAGACACTTGGTGAATATCCGATCACTCCAAAAGAGCATGGAACAGACTTTTTGATGAACCACCGCCATTTGTGGCTTCGTTCGAAAAGACAGCATGCGATTTTACGTGTGCGTGCCGAAATCGTTTCTGCAATCAGAGATTTCTTTGATGGTCGTGGTTTCACTTTGACAGATGCGCCGATCTTCACGCCAAGTGCGTGTGAAGGCACATCGACTTTGTTTGAAACAAAGTACTTTGATGAAAAAGCTTTTCTTTCACAAAGCGGACAGCTTTACATGGAAGCCACAGCAGCGGCTCTTGGAAAAGTTTATTGTTTCGGCCCAACGTTTCGAGCTGAGAAATCAAAAACTCGTCGTCACTTAATTGAATTTTGGATGGTTGAGCCTGAAGTGGCCTTCAACGATCTTTATGACAATATGGAGCTCGCCGAGCAATTCGTAGAGTACATCGTGCAACGTACGATTAAAAATCGTCCAGAAGAATTAAAAGTTCTCGAGCGCAATGTAGATGCTTTATCAAAAGTGATCGCACCGTTCCCAAGAATTCACTACAAAGAGGCTGTGCAAATGATTTTGAAAGAAAATCCGGCTTTTATTGATGGCGATGATTTTGGTGGCGGCGATGAAACCATCGTTTCTTCGAAGTTTGATAAACCTGTTTTTGTTCACCACTTCCCGTCTGCGATCAAAGCCTTCTACATGAAAGAAGACGAAAAAGAGCCGGGTTATAGTTTAAGTTGTGATCTTTTGGGCACCGAAGGTTACGGCGAAATCATTGGAGGCGGTCAACGCGAAGACAGCTACGATGTTCTTGTTCGTAAAATTGAAGAGCACAAATTAAATATCAAAGATTTCGAATGGTACTTGGATTTAAGAAGATATGGAACGTTCACTCACTCGGGTTTTGGTTTGGGTGTTGAGCGTGCGGTCTCTTGGATTTGTGGCTTGCCACATATTCGTGAAACCATCCCATTCCCTAGAATGTACGGCAGAAGCTATCCTTAAATTTCGTCTTAAACTGGAGACAATCAATGGATTTACAACAGAATTTACAAACCACTGCTGATAAATTGCAGTTCTTAGAAAAACAAAACGACATCGCCCTACAAGGTGGCGGCGCTGATAGAAATGCAAAGCATAAGCAAGGTGGCCGACTAACGGCCCGCGAACGATTGGATGTTTTGCTTGATCCAGGCAGCTTTGTTGAAGTGGATCGCTTTGTTACTCATCGCTGTACAAACTTCGGTATGGATGAACAAAAAATTCCTGGTGATGGAGTGATCACAGGTTATGGCCGCATCAATGGCCGCGTTGTTTACGTCTACAGCCAAGACTTCACCGTGTTTGGCGGATCGATGTCTCGTACTCAAGCCAATAAGATTTGCAAAATCTTAGATATGGCTGTGAAAAATGGTGCGCCAGTGATCGGCTTGAATGATTCGGGTGGCGCTCGTATTCAAGAGGGTGTTGAAGCTCTTGGTGGTTATGCTGATATCTTTTTACGTAACGTGACTTCATCAGGCGTTGTTCCGCAGATCAGTGCGATCATGGGACCTTGCGCTGGTGGTGCGGTTTACTCTCCAAGCTTAACTGACTTTATCTTCATGGTGAAAAACACAAGTTACATGTTCGTGACTGGTCCTGATGTGATCAAGGCTGTGACTCACGAAGAGGTGACGAAAGAAGAACTCGGTGGAGCATTAACTCACGCACAAAAATCAGGCGTGGCTCACTTCGCAACAGAAGACGACAAGAACTGCTTGCTGATGATTCGCGAACTACTAAGTTTCTTGCCATCAAACAACATGGATGATGTTCCAGTGATTCCAACAAAAGATCGCCCTGATCGTATTGAGGAATCTTTGAATTCATTTATCCCTGACAGTTCGAAAAAACCTTACGACATGGTTCAATTGATCGGCAAAGTTGTGGACGAAGGATACTTTCTTGAAGTTCATAAACATTATGCCCAAAACATTGTTGTGGGTTTTGCTCGTTTGAACGGTCGAAGCGTAGGTATCGTTGCCAACCAACCGCAATTCTTAGCAGGTTGTTTGAATATCGAAGCCAGCATTAAAGCGGCAAGATTTATTCGCTTCTGCGATGCTTTCAATATTCCAGTTGTGACATTCGTTGACGTTCCAGGTTTCTTGCCGGGAACAGATCAAGAATGGAAAGGAATCATCACTCACGGCGCGAAGTTGCTTTACGCTTATGCTGAAGCCACTGTGCCGAAGATCACTTTGATCACTCGCAAAGCTTATGGCGGTGCTTATGACGTGATGTCGTCGAAGCATTTGCGCGGCGATATCAATTTGGCTTACCCAACAGCAGAAATCGCAGTGATGGGTGCTGATGGTGCTGTGAATATTATTTCTCGTAAAGAAATTAAAGAAGCAAAAAACCCTAATGATGAGCGCGCTCGTTTGATCAAGAATTATGAAACTCAATTCAACAATCCTTATGTGGCTGCTGAAGTGGGTTACATTGACGAAGTGATTGAGCCAGCGATGACAAGAAAGCGTTTGATTGATTCGCTTGAAATGTTGAAAAACAAGCGCGACACCAATCCGCCGAAGAAACACGGAAACATTCCTTTATAGGTAACAGTTCCCTTTCTGCACAGCGAAAAAGATGATGAGGAGTTATGGCTAATAAGATTTTTAAGAAAGTTTTGATCGCAAACCGAGGGGAAATCGCGATTCGTGTGACACGCACGCTACGCGAGCTTGGTATTGGTTCGGTTGCTGTGTATAGCGATGCCGATCGCAATGGTCTTCATGTGATGTTAGCCGATGAGGCTTATCACATTGGCCCAGCACCAAGTATCGAGTCTTATTTGAATATCGAAAAGATTTTAGCAGTAGCTAAAAAATCTGGGGCTGATGCTATTCATCCAGGTTATGGTTTCTTAAGTGAGTCTGCTGAGTTTTGCAGGGCCGTCGAAAAAGCCGGCTTAACTTTTATCGGCCCTACCGTCGAAAATATTTTAGCAATGGGCGATAAGCTTGCTTCTCGTGAGCTAATGAAGAAAGCAAAGGTGCCAACTGTTCCTGGAACAGATGGGCCAGTGAAGTCTGTTGAAGAAGCCGAAAAAGAAGCCAAACGAATTGGTTACCCTGTGATCATTAAAGCGTCGGCTGGTGGCGGTGGTAAAGGGATTCGTGTTGTGCACGACCCTAAAGAATTAGCTAGTTCGTTCAACGCCTGTCAGTCTGAAGGTAAAAACTATTTTAAAGATGACCGCGTGTTTATCGAGCGCTTTATTCAAAACCCTAAACATATTGAAGTTCAGGTGTTTGGCGATAAGCACGGCAATGTGGTGCACTTATATGAGCGCGAATGCTCAATGCAACGCCGGCACCAAAAATTGATCGAAGAGTCTCCAAGTATCTCTGTACCAAAAGAAGTTCGTGAAAAGATGGGTCAAGTGGCGGTAGCCGCTGCGAAATCGATTCAATACGTGGGTGCTGGTACAATCGAATTTATTTTTGATAACTCTTCTAAAGAATTTTTCTTTATGGAGATGAACACCCGTTTGCAAGTGGAACATCCTGTAACAGAGCTTGTAACAGGCTTTGATTTAGTAAAAGAGCAAATCAATGTGGCTCAAGGATCGCCACTTTCTTTTAAGCAATCAGACGTGGTTCAGCGTGGTCACTCCATCGAACTTCGTATCTGCGCTGAAGATCCAATGACTTTTGTGCCTTCGCCAGGAAAGATTCGTAAGTACAGAACTCCGCAAGGACCATTCGTGCGTTTGGATAATTGCGGGTACCCTGGTTATGAAGTTCCTATTTACTACGATCCAATGATTGCAAAACTAATTGTTTGGGGCGCCACTCGTGACGAATGCATCAGCCGTTTACAGCGTGCCTTGGCCGAATACATGTGTACAGGTATTAAGAGCAATATCGTGCTTCATAAAAATATTTTGCAACAGCAAGCATTTTTGGATGGTACTTACACAACTCAATTTATTGATAAAGAGATCACTGGCAAGAAACAAAAAGACCTGTTTATGTTTGTCGACGATGAGGTGTTCTTAATGGCCGCAGCTATTGAAGCCTATAAAGAGCGTAAAACAAAAGATGTAAGCGATTTTAATGTTGTTTCTAATTGGAAGCGCATTGGCCGTCAAAAAGGCCTAAGAACGTAATAGCGAGAGGTTAAGATGTATTTTCAAGCAGAATCAGATGGAGTGAAATACGAAGTGACTGTTCAAGAGACCAAAACGCATTGGCGTCTTGGTTTAAAGAAAGAAACAGCTGACTGGAATTATCACGAAATCAGCAAAGATGATTATCGCTATCTTGATGAAACAGTAAGTTTTATCTTCAATGACAGTTCATATTTGATTGATGTGACCTCAAAAGGCACAGACTACACGGTATATACTCGCGGTGCTCACCGTGTGTTCATGATTTTCAATGAGGAAAGCTTACTTCATGAAAGTCTTAAGGGCGGCGGCGGTCTTGGCGGCGGCAAATCTTTAACTTCAGGCATGCCTGGAAAAATCGTTAAGGTCTTTGTTAAAGCCGGCGACGTTGTCAAAGAGGGCGAACCGATCTTGATCATGGAAGCTATGAAAATGGAAAACGAAATGCGTGCGCAATCTGAAGTGAAAATCAAAGAAGTTCTTTATAAGCCAGGTGACACTGTTGAAGCCGGGGCCACTTTAGTTAATTTCGAATAGGTGCCAGGCTCCCTTTCCGGACACACTGCGTCCCGCAACGTTGCGGGGCACTCTGCGTTAGTCAAATTACTAATCTTTTGTTAACTTTTTCGAATGACGAAAGAGCGTAAACCCAAGTTTCAAAATTCCAGTTTAATTGATGTAAAGAATCACTACACGGCGGCGGATAGCAAAGCTAATAACTTGGGTGAGCCTGGTCAGTATCCCTTTACTCGTGGAGTGCAAGAGAACATGTACCGTGGTCGCCTATGGACCATGAGACAATACGCTGGATTTGGTTCGGCCAAAGAAAGTAACGAACGCTACAAAATTCTTTTATCTCGCGGAACAACAGGCTTAAGCGTCGCTTTCGATTTACCAACTCAAATGGGTTATGACTCTGATCATGTGATGTCCACTGGTGAAGTTGGTAAGGTCGGCGTTGCTATCAGTAGCATCGAAGATATGCGTATTTTGATGAACGATATTCCAATGGATCAAGTGTCAACCTCGATGACGATCAATTCGACAGCTGGAATATTGCTAGCACTTTATATCGCCGTGGCTGAAGAGCGCGGAATTTCTAGAGATAAACTGACCGGCACCATTCAAAACGATTTGCTAAAAGAATATATCGCTCGTGGTACTTATATTTACCCACCAAAGCAAAGCTTACGCGTGATCACTGATATTTTTGACTTCTGTACCAAAGAAGTTCCAGGCTGGAACACGATTTCGATTTCTGGCTACCATATTCGTGAGGCTGGTAGCACCGCTGTTCAAGAAGTGGCATTCACTTTGGCTAACGGGATGACCTATGTTCAAGCGGCTATTGATCGTGGATTGAATGTCGACGAATTTGCAAAGCGCCTTAGCTTCTTTTTTAACGTGCACAATAATTTCTTTGAAGAGATTGCGAAGTTCCGGGCCGCACGCCGAATGTGGGCGCGCATTATGAAAGAAAAATTTGGCGCCAAAGATCCTTCGGCACTCAAGCTTCGTTTTCACTCTCAAGTTGCAGGGTCAACACTGACCGCGCAGCAACCAGAAAACAACATCGTACGCGTAGCCCTTCAAGCCATGGCTTCTGTTCTTGGTGGTACACAAAGTCTTCACACGAACTCGATGGATGAAGCCCTGGGTTTACCAACAGAAAAAGCAGCGACTATTGCCTTAAGAACTCAACAAGTGATTGCCTATGAAACTGGTGCTGCCGATGTGGTCGATCCAATGGGTGGCTCTTATTACGTTGAATCTTTGACTGATGAAGTAGAAAAGCGCGCACAGCAGTTGATGGATCGTATTTTCTCTTTAGGTGGAGTGATCCCTTGTATTGAATCTGGTTTTATTCAACAAGAGATTCAAAATGCCTCTTACCACTTTCAAAAACAGCTTGAGTCGAAAGAACAAATTGTTGTTGGAGTGAATGAGTTCACTCAAAAAACTGAAGCTCCAAAAGATATTTTGAAAATCACTGAGGCCGTGGCTGACGAACAAATCGCAAGACTCAAGAAATTTAAAGCCAACCGCGACCAAAAGAAAGTTGCAGAATTACTCTCTGAAATTCATAAAGCGGCCAAATCACAAGAAAACTTAATGCCTTTGTTTATCAATGCGGTGAAGAACAATGTGACTATGGGTGAAATTTCAGAAGAGCTTCGTAAGGTTTTTGGATTGCACAAAGAAGTTGTAACCTTCTAAGTCTTTTTACTTCGACCCATCAACACGAGTACAACAATAGCGCTTTCATAAAGCAAGCAAAGTGGCACAAGCATCATGGTCATACTGATAATATCTGGTGGAGTAAGCACAGCTGCAACGACAGCCAAGCCCACAATAGCATAGCGGCGTTTCGTGCGAAGAAACTCTATATCAATCAAGCCCATCAACACGAGTACAATTAAAATCAGTGGAAGCTCAAAAGAAGCTCCGAACATAAGGGCTGTGGTGATAAAGAAAGAGAGATAATCATCGATGGTAATCATTGGTTTATCTGTTGAGCCACCAAAGTTCATTAGCCATTCAAAGGCGATGGGATAAACAAAGAAATAAACGAAGGCCACTCCAAGTAAAAATAAAAAAGTTCCCGAAAAGATAAAGCTTGCAGCATATTTTTTTTCTTTTTGATAAAGGCCTGGGGCTACAAACTTCCAAACTTCAAAAAGCCAAAACGGCGCCGATAAAATCACTCCCGCAAGCATTCCAAGCTTTACGTGAGCCATAAATTTATCCATTACGCCGGTGTAAACAAGCCCGCCTGATGGCAAATACTGCTGAATAGGATAGCGGACGATATTCATAATATCTTCAGAAAAATACCAACTGAAACTAGTGAACAATAAAATCCAAAAAATAGCACGGATCAGACGAATGCGAAGTTCCGTCAAATGATCTGTTAAACTTTGTTCTTTATCGATAAAATCAGGCACGATCGTTCTCGTCTTTTTTCTTATCATCATCCATCATCGCTGATTTTGTGATGCTTTCAGAGATATCACCCGTGGCTTTTTTAAATTCACCAACAAGACGTCCGACCGTTTTAGCAATTTCAGGCAACTGCTTAGGACCGATAAAAATAAGGGCCAAAACAGCAATAAGAATAAGCTCTGACATGCCTAAGTTAAACATGTTTGAGAATTAACATGGCCCCTGGGCCTTGGCTATTTATTGCTTGAAGCCTTTGACTTTTTTCAGCTCAGCGTTGAGGACTCCGTGGTCCAAAAGCTGTTTTTCGGCTAGCGGGGATCCCGTCGTAATGTAGCGATTGTACAGCTTTAAAAGATCTTCATTGCTTTGAATCTGTGACTCTTGAGAGATAAGAGTCAACACATCCACAAAATCCACAAACTTCTTCGCATATTCGTTAAAGACTTCAGATTGTTTTTCGTCCCCTACTTCTGAAGATAACTGATGGTAGGCGGTTTCACCCATTTCCACATAGTAATCCACATCGACAATTTTTCTGTTAAGGGAATCACCGAAAAATCCACTTACATAGAGACTTGTATCACCTAATTTTTTAAGTAGCTCTATTTTCACATTGCTTGGTGAATTAAGGGCTTTTAGATACAAAATCGCTAAGGTTTCTTGGCGCTTTTTACCGACTTTTTCATCAAATTCAAAAAGACTATCAACAGAAATAAAATGATTTAAAAGCTCAACCAAATAAAGGCGTGCTGGATCACTAATCTGCACTTTTCTCTGTGTCAGGGCTTCCTCAACCTTATCCGCGAAGAATTGCTCTGATGAAAGAATCAGTTTCATATAGCCTTATTTTATCAGATTTGGTTTTTCTCTATGTAAAATCAGTACTTTGCTAAGACCATAGTCTTGAAATGAGTGAAGAGTGTCTCAATGTGAAACACTCTCGATAAGATTTTTTTATTGATTGGATAAATTAGCGAGTGGCGCCGTTAGGATCTGATGTTTTTGCTGAGCCATGATTCCATCCGCAAAATTCAGCCAATCCCGAGACAAGTCCTCTAGATATTAGGACGCTCTGACCAAGTGCTGTTTGTGGTCTTCCAGAAAGAGCCGCATCCATATTAGCTTTTTCAGTTTCTGTATAAATCTGCTCTAATTCTTCAGGAGAAAAACTCTTCCCTCCACCAACCATATTTAATTCAGGCGAACGAAGAGAAGAGATTTGATCTTTTTCTCTGTTATAATCACCTTCATAGCTAATATTGTATTTACCCTCTTTAGTTTCTCTAGAGATTGTTCCTTTGATAACGTATTTGCGGCTACCATTGTTTTGCACATTTAACGTATGAATTCTATTACCGACTGTCGCAGTGATCGTTCCTTTATCTGTATAGCAAGACGGCTGAACATCAGATACCTTAGGACTTAACTTAATTTTTTGTATGTAGCGAGAATATGAATCTGACAAAATTTGCGGCAATTGTGGTACTTTCTCGCAAAGATTCTCTAGCTTATCTTGTTCCAATGTCGCTATATCATAGAGTCCTTTAAGTGTTGGATTGCACTGGCCTGCCGTCAGAGTCGGATCAAAGTATTGGCCTAATACAGTTATTTGTTCGGTATTTCCATTTAGATTACAGTTGTTGTTTACTCCAACGGCATTGACAGCGGCGCCACCAACAGCACCGGCAGCCATACCGGCACCCACACCTGCAATTGTGCCGATCTTAGCTTTAGAAGAAGCAGAGGCTTTGGTTAAAGTACTTACTTTATTTTTATAACTGTTTCTAATTTCTGAAACTAATTCTGCTCTTAGTGCAGATAGCTTTTTTAAGCGTTCAGCTCGCTCTTCATCACCCTTAGGATTCATATGTTTAAATGTATCTGTTTCTTTCATAAATTCTGTTAATTTTTTGTTGAGTGATTCGCCAGATTTGCCTGGTTCAAAAAATGTCTGAAATTTTATAGCCTGTTCACTTCTTCTAAGAATATTACCTTCTTTTAGAAGACGATCTATCCTTTCACTTGCCTTCATTTCCGCCAGAATTCCTTTTTTTAATATTTTTTCGTCTTCTGCGCTTAAAGCTTGATACGCATTAGGCTCTTTTTGCACTTTGTCCTTATAGTATCTTATAAAATCATCGGCAAAATCCGTAGTTGGCTTCGTTTTAAGTCGCTCAACTTGAAATTGCGCTAATAGAACTGGAGTCGCTCCAATACCTATGCTTCCAGCCACTTGTAATTTTCTTAATTCTACTTGTGCTTTTTCATAATCACCTGCGGCATTAGATATTTTTTCATCTATAGAAAGTCTATTTTGCAAATATCTTAAAGAATTTTTGAAGTCAGTATCTGTTCTATTTTTTTTAAGATCTACTAACTTGTCTGCGGCACCATCGATTGCTTTACTCGCAATATACGAGCTCGTTCCTCCAATAGCAGCACCTGCTGTTGGATAAATCAGACTTGCGAGAGGATTTGTTTCAACCTCTAACTGTTGAGTGCTCCAGTATCGAACTGAATCCGCACAAGATCGCGCAAAATTTTGCTGACTGAAGAATAAAATTCCAATTGCCAAAATAAAAGCGCGCAACATAGAAACTCCCTCTAAATGAGATCTATTTATATGTTACGTCATCAGGATATAATGGGTAGTCCTAGCTAGACCAAGGACAGATCTTACCGACAGCTGAGCATACTTCTGCACCAGAGAATATTTCTTTTGCCACTTCCATAACGTCTTCAGAATGAACTGCGGCGATATGATCTGGAAATTTGAAAATCTCTTCTGGCTTACGACCATAAGCTGCTTCGAAAAGCATACCCCCGGCCACAGCTGAATTCTTTTGTAAATCTAAGTCATGGCGACCAATTAAAAAACGTTTAGCACGCTCTAGTTCAGCGACGCCCACTTTGGTTTGAGTCAACTTATCAAACTCTTCACGAATTTGTCTTAATGCTTGCTCGCCCTTTTCTGGTGAGCAACCGATATAGGCCCCAAAGTAACCCGCATCCAAACCCTCCATTCTTAATGGCGAAACACTATAGGCTAAAGAATTTTTATCACGAAGCTCGATAAACAATCTTCCACCCTGTCCCGCCAAAATTGCCTGCATCACCTGCAGTGCATATTTCTTTGGATTGTCTAAAGTGTAACTTGGATAGCCCACCACGAGATTAGTTTGCTCTTTACTTGAAGTGACGAATCTCTTTTTATCTTCTGTGGGAGGAACAAATTTCTGCAAAGATGTTTCAACTTTTTTAGACTCCATCTGCTTTTCAATTTCTTGAAAACCTTCTAGAATTTTACTTTTATCAAAATCCCCAGAAACCACAGCCGTAAAATTCGACATTGAAACAAAGCGCCCCAAATAAGCATCGATATCTTTTTTCGACAAAGATTCTACGCTTTCTTTAGAGCCAAGCGGATCCATCGCATAAGGATGATCTGTAAAAAGCTCTTCCATAAACACTTGAATACAGCGCTGAGCAGGATGATCGGCTTTTGTGCGAATCTGTTCAATCATCGACAATTTTTCACGATCAAGCGTGTCTTTTTCAAAAGTGGCACTAGTTAAAATGCCCTTATAGAAATCAAAAACTCGATTGAACATCGGTGCTAGAGTCGTCATATTCAGACCAAATGTGTTTCTGCCACCAAAAGCTGAAATGCTTGATGCCATTTTCTCTAGATCTTCATGAACAGCAATTTCACTTACGTCCCCGTAAGCACCTACCCATGAGCGAGTCAGCCACTCAACTAAACCTTGGTTCTTTTCTGTTTCAACACGGCTTCCGCCACGAAATGCACTCTTTAAAGAAATCACAGGCGTGTCATGGGCTGGGCGCAAAATCAACTCGCCCCCACCAGCCAATTTATGAATTTCAATTTCAGTTGGAGTGGACTTCTTCTTCGGGCTCCAGCGAACATTAATCTTTTCTAACTTCTTAGCCTTAGCTGCCACCGGCTTTGATTTTTTCAAACCCTTTGCCATTTGCTCGAAGTCTTTCAACTCAGATTTTAAATCTTTTTCTAAATTTTTATTCTCAGAATTCGTCATCACGATCATCTGAGTTTTATTGGGGTCCAAATATTTCTTTGCTAATTTTTGTAAATCTTTAGGTTGAAGTTTACTAATTTGCTTTAAAATTTTCTGAAAGGCTTCTGGATCTTTATAGTAAAACTCATCCGTTCCCACTCGGCGAGCCATCCCCTCAACTGTCTCTAAAGCGTAATATTGATCTGAGGCAAATTGTGTTAAGGCCTTTTGAATTTCTAAAGGACTAACCAATTCTGTTCTAATTCGCTCAACTGCTTTAAACATCTCTTGAGTGGCTTCTTGAATATTACTTGAATTTAAAGTCATCGAAACAACAAATTGACCTTCATCCACACCCGTAAACATACCCGAACCAATGCTGTTCACTAAAGTTTTTTCCATACGCAAAGCTTGATTTAATCTTGAGCTTTCGCCTTGACCTAAAATCAAAGCCAAAACTTCTAAAGCCGGAATATCTTTATTTTTTGTTTTAGGCACTGGCCATGCACAATAGGCAATGGTCTCTTCAAAAGTTTTGTACTCAACACGAATTTTCTGATTTTTATTCGGCTTAAAGTTTTTGCGCTTTAACGGCATGGTTTTTTGTTTTTTCTCGGCGCCGAACTTGACATCAATTTCTTTTAAAAATTCTTTTTCACTCACATCACCCACAACAACCAAAGTCATTTGCGATGGATTGTAACGACCAGAAAAATATTTTCTGATATCACCAACTGAAACTTTACGAATGATATCTTCATAGCCAATCACAGGGCGACCGTATTGGTGTTTTGGATAACAAGTTGAAAATAGCATTTGGCTTGCTTGACGATGAGGACTATCTAGGCCGCGCTTGATTTCTTCAATCACCACTTCGCGCTCGGCATCCACCTCTTTGGTGTCAAACAAAGGCTGGGTCATCATTTCGTATAAACAATTCAATCCCGTGCTAGCGAACTCTTTCGATAAATTCACATAAAATACCGTCTGATCAAAAGACGTATAAGCATTTAATTCACCGCCACAGCCCTCTAAAACCGAAGCAATTTCACCTGGTCCGTAGTGAGTTGTTCCCTTAAACACCAAATGTTCGATAAAATGACTGATTCCGGCCCATTTAGGTGGTTCATCCGCACTTCCTGTATTCACCCAAACCTGTAAAGAGACCACGGGTGACTTAGAACTTGGCTTAACTATCACCTTCATGCCGTTTTTAAGTTGATATTTCTTTAACATCTCTTTACTCCTCTCTCATGGAGCCAATTTCAATTTATGTCCATATTCCCTACTGTATTCAAAGGTGTCGCTACTGCGATTTTACGACCTTTGAACAAAATAGTATTATGGCTCCAAAGAACTACTATCAGCTATTGATACAAGAACTACAGAATCGAGCGGCCCTGATTCCTCACAAAAAAATTCGTACAATTTATTTTGGTGGAGGAACGCCGAGTCTCTTTCCTGCTGAATTGATTGTATCTTTTATTGAGTCATTGTCCAAACATGGTTTTAGTTTTACTGCAGATTGCGAAATCACAATTGAAATCAATCCCGCGACTATAGACCAGGAAAAAATTCGAATTTACAAGCAAGCCGGCATTAATCGCTTTAGTGTTGGTGCACAGAGCTTTCAGCCTCGTCTTTTAGAAGTTTGTGGACGCGAACATTCTGTTGCAGACACTTTAAAAACTCTCGATCTTCTGCAGCAAGAATCCATTAATTACTCTTTTGATTTGCTATTTGCGCTACCGACGCAAACGGTAAAAGAACTTGAAAGTGATTTAACTCACTTACAAAAAATTAAACCCCCTCATGTCAGCGCTTATTGCTTAACTGTTCCCGAGGGCCACCCAATGTCCTTCAATCGACCAAAAGACCGCGATCAGATTCAAATGTTTCGCTTGATTGAAGACGCCTTGGCTGATTTTCAAATTTATCCTTATGAAATTTCTAATTTCGCCAAAGCGGGTTATGAATCAAAACACAATTTGGCGTATTGGACAGATCAGGATTTCTGGGGTCTTGGACTTTCTGCTCACTCTTACGTGAAAAATTTTTCAAAATTTGGCACTCGCTTTTGGAATTCAAAGGATTTTAAAGTTTATGAAAAACAGACTCTTAAGAGTGAAATTTCTGAGCGTGAAGATTTAAAGTCTTGGGAGGCATTGACGGATTTTTGCTATACACGATTAAGGCTAGCCCAAGGTCTCGACCTCGGGGCAGTGCAAAATAAGTTTGGTGAGCAAGCACGCACTGCCGTCGAAGAACGTACAAAAAACGAATCCATTGCACCTTTACTTGTAAAAAATGGCTCTCATATTGCCCTTAACTTCGAAGGCAAAATGCTTAGCAACAAGGTGTTTTCTGAGTTTCTATTTGATGCAGAAACAGGTTATAAGGATATCCATGGCTGAAAATGATGAAAAAGAAAATAAGCAAACTGAAGATGTAGCTGAAACCCCTGTAAATACAGAGGTTGAAGATCTTAAAAAAGCTCTCGAAAAAGCGAAGTCCGATCATCTTTATTTGCTTGCTGAGTTTGATAATTACAGAAAAAACGCCATCAAAGAACGCTCTGATATGGTTAAGTACGGCCATGAGCGATTGGCCCGCGATCTCGTTGCTGTTTTAGATAATTTTGAAAGAGCCCTGGCTTTGGATGTAAATGCCGAGAACTACACACAATTCGTTAGCGGTATTAAAATGACCGCACAAGAGTTAACAACTCTACTGCAAAAAAATGGTATCGAAGAAATTCCTAGTCAAGGCCAAGCTTTCAATCCTACGCACCATGAGGCTTTAAGCTCAGAGCCAACAGATAAAGTGGCACCTGGGATGATCACTCAGGTTTTTCGTAAACCCTATAAAATTCACGATCGTATCTTGCGTCCAGGACAAGTTGTTGTTGCCAGCGAGCCTATAAAAAAAGAACAATAAGGTATTTTGAAACACAAAAATCCATACGACGTTTTAGGCCTTACCAAAGCAGCATCTAAAGAAGATGTTAAAAAAGCTTATCGCAAATTGGCCTTGAAATATCATCCAGATCAAAATCGTGACAATCCTAAGGCGGCAGAGATTTTTAGACAAATAACTGAAGCTTACGAAAGCCTGATGGATGAACCAACGGGCGTGAAGCATAAAACTCCACCAAAACCTTCTCAGCCAAAGCAATCAAATCCGCAGCCAAAAGGTCCGGCTTATCACAAAAGTTTAGATTTGAAATTTCATGTGAAGCTGACTTTAGAAGAAGCTGCCAAAGGTGGACAAAAAACTATTTCGTTTATGAAAAAGAAATACGGACAGGATCAATTGACTGAATTGAGTGTTCGTATTCCTAAAGGAGTAAACGAGGGACAAAAATTACGTGTTGCCGGCGAAGGTGATCATGGTCCAGGACAGGCGCCTGGTGATTTGTATGTGATTGTTGAATATTTACCTCATCCATTGTTTAAACGCCGTGAAGAAAATGTTCTTTTAGAAATGCCAGTTGGTTTTGTTGATGCCTTGCTTGGAGCAAGCGTTGAAATTCCAACTCTACAAGGAAAAGCTGAACTAAAAATTCCGGCAGGCGCCTCTTCTGGGCAAATTTTAAGATTAAATGGACTTGGATTTTGGTCCCAAGAAAAGTCAGAACAAGGCGATATGTTAATTAAAATTCACATTGATATCCCACAGCAATTAAGTGCTGAAGAAAAAAAGCTCTTAGAAGAGCTGCGCCGTGCTTCCAATAAATCTAAACTCGTTTTAGAATTCCAAAAGAGAGTCAATGCGCTTTATCAAGCGAGGAACAAATGAAATTTTATATTTTTGCTTTATTTATTTTAATCGCATCATGTGTTTCTGCCCCAGTGAAGAAAAAACCAAGCCCTGTTGCTCAAACCAATGTCCGAAGCGAATATCAAAATGCGCTAAAGGATGTCCGCGCTGGACAAGACAACAAAGCCATTGCTCGCCTGAAAATAATTATTCAAAAGCACCCGAGCACAGACATCAGCCACGATGCGAAATTAACTTTAGGTAAATTGCAGTTTAAGCAAAAAGACTATGCCGCCGCTTACGGAAACTTTATTTCCGTTGTGGATTCGCCTTTCTTTAGTCCGAACGAAGGTGAAGCTTTGATTTGGGCTTCAAAAAGCTTAGCAAGACAGGGCCGAGTGGATGAATCTTTGCACTTAGCAAAGAAGTTAAGCCAAATTCCTGGACTTAAAGATCCACAAAGACACGAAGCCTATCAACTGCAGTATCAACTTTTCATTGAGATCGGTGATTTTGTCGACGCGCTTCGTTCAGCGGCTGTACTGGTTGAAAAAGAAAAATCATATGAACAACGCGGTCTTGATATTTTGCAAAATAGATTATCAAGAGACGATCTAAGCATGGTCGCCAAAGACCAGGGCTTTGGTAGCTTCTATACTTATGCAAACTTTTTTCTTGGAAAAAGTTTTTTCGAGCAAATGGATTATCGACGAGCTCGTGAAAATTTAAATGTGGTGATTGCCTCTTTGCCAAACACCGAGTGGTCACAAAAGGCTCAAACCTATATCAACACCATGGAATCCTCGAATCGTGTTGAAAGCTACAATGTTGGAGTGATCCTGCCTCTCAGCGGAAAGCAGCGTGAAGCTGCGCTTAGTGCACTCCGCGGAATTCAAATGGGACTTGGTATTTTTGGTCCACGATCTTCGCGTATGAAGCTTGCAATTATGGATAGCGAGGGTTCACCAGAGGTTGCTGCCCAGGCAGTTGATCGTCTAGTGAACGAAGATCATGTTGTTGCTATCATTGGTGGTCTTTTGTCGAAGACCGCGGTCACTGAAGCCACCAGGGCTCAAGAACTTGGCGTTCCATTCGTCGCCTTATCACAAAAAGCCGGACTTACAGAAATTGGTGGCGGAGTTTTCAGAAACACGCTCACTGGCGAACAACAGGTTCAAGAACTTGTTCGCATTGCCATTGAAAAATTCCAGATGAAGCGTTTTGCAGTGATGTTTCCAAATGACACTTACGGAACAGAGTACACCAATGCTTTTTGGGATGAAGTGATTCGCCGCGGAGGCACAGTCAATGCAATCCAGACTTACAACAATCAAGAAATGGATTTTAATAAGCCCGTTAAGCGTCTTGTTGGAATTTTCTATTTGGAAGATCGCTTAACCGAATACAAGCAGCGTTTAAAAGACTGGTTTGATCAGAAAAAAGTAATTAAAGGTAGAATGGCCCCGCCAGAGGATATTTTGCCTCCATTAGTGGATTTCGATGCTCTTTTTATCCCAGATAGCACAAAAGCATTGGGACAGATTGCTCCGATGCTGGCTTTTCACAACGTAAAAAACGTTCGTCTTTTGGGGACAAATGTGTGGAATTCTGAGGATTTACTTCGTCGCGGACAAAAACACGTCGAAGGTTCGATCTTTTTAGATACAGCATGGAGTCAGCCTGCGATCTTTCAAGAAACTAATTTTTATAAAGACTTTGTAAAGACTTTTGAACAAGCCCCTTCTTCTTTAGAAGCCGTCGCATTTGAGGCCGGATGGCTTGTTCGCGAAGCTGTTTCAAATGGCTCGTCATCAAGGGCTCAAATGGCTCAGTCTTTAGCGGGACTTAAAAATGTGTCCACTCCATTAGGGGCATTAGCACTTAATGAGAAACGTGAATGGGTTAGACCACTTCAAGCTTTCACAGTTCAACAAGGCCAAATTATTTCTTTAGATCAGGCCGCTCAGACAACAACTCGCTAACCGACGCCAGACCCCAAAGCATCTAATCCTCATCTCGATTGCATATCGAGATGGGGGATAAAATGAAAAAATCATTAGTCTTAGAATGCCAAAAACAACTTATTACTAAAAAAGCAGAAATTTTAGATCGTCTATTGTTGTTTAAACAAGATTTCTCTTCAACCTCTCACGGCGGTGATGAAGCTGATCAAACTTCAAGTTTATTGATTGAAAACCAAAGGTTAACTTTTCAACAGAATTTGCGCATTCTTCTTCTTGAAATAGAAAATGCTCTGATGAGAATTCAAAAGGGAAATTACGGAGTCTGCGAAGAAACTGAAGAACCTATCGAAGAAGAAAGATTGTTGGCCATCCCATGGACACGCCTGAGTGTAGAGGGAGCAGAAATTAGGGATGCTGAAAAAAGACGAAAACGAGTTTCTACTTAAGATGAGACCTTAGGCCTGTGTCATAGTTTGACGATTTTTTTTAATCGTGGTGACTTCCCAATATGGCACGCAAGCAAAGTGTACATACTAAAAAAAGCAAGAAATCGAGTCTCGGCATTGGATTATTCCAGTATGTTCAAGAACGAGCGACACTTTTAAACAACCCATGCGCTGAATTCAGCAACCTAAAGAAAAAACTTAAAGCATTGTTAAACCTCGAAAAGTCCTCTCTTAAAAACCGCTGAATCTAAGTTATCGATATCACAAATTTTTGACATCAAATCAGACCCTAGGTCCAGTGTAGCAAGACTCTATGCTCTTAGAAATTCCTCCGAGAAATACTCTAGCAATGGAGGCATCTCATGAGTTTTGATGAGCGAACAATGGAAATCCCTGAACGTATACCACTTCTACCGGTAAGAGACATTGTTGTATTTCCTTATATGATTCTACCTTTATATGTCGGACGTGAAACATCGATCCGTGCAGTTGAAGAATCACTAACAAGAAATCGTTTTATCTTCTTAGCAAGCCAAAAAGATCTTGCTGAAGAAAATCCTACAGAGAATTCAATCTACACGATTGGTACTGTTGCGATGATCATGAGAATGCGCAAGCTTTCAGATGGTCGCATAAAGGTTTTAATTCAAGGTGTGTGCAAGGCTCGCATCAAGAATTACAGCAAATCAAATCCTTTCTTCGAAGTGACTGCAGAGAAAATTGAAGAACCAACGATCAATGCGGCCAATGTGAGTGAACATGAAGCACTTATTCGCACTGCAAAAGAGCAACTTGAAAAAGTAATCGCTCTTGGCAGAGTTCTTTCTCCGGACATCTTATTAGTATTAGACGATGTTGCAGACCCAGGAAGACTTGCCGATTTGATCGCAAGCAATCTTGGTTTGAAAGTTGCTGATGCTCAAAGAATTCTTGAAACTTCAGATGCTAAAGAGCGTTTGATGTTGGTAAACGACATTTTAGCAAACGAACTAGAAGTATTGCAGGTTCAAAGCCGTATTCGCAATTCTGCTAAAGACGAAATGTCAAAATCACAAAGAGAGTATTTCTTACGCGAGCAAATGCGCGCTATAAAGAATGAGCTTGGTGAAAGCGACTCTAAAGGTGAAGAGCTTGAAGAGTTACGCGATCGTATCCACAAATCTGGAATGTCAGAGTCTGCGATGACAGAAGCTTTAAAACAGCTTGCTCGCCTAGAGCGCATGCACCCAGATGCTTCTGAAGCCTCAATGGTAAGAACTTATTTAGATTGGATGGTTGATCTTCCTTGGAATAAATCAACTGTTGATAATCTAGAGTTAGACCATGCACAGAAGATTTTAGATGAAGACCACTATGATCTTTCTAAAGTAAAAGATCGTATCTTAGAATTCTTAGCTGTTCGTAAGTTAAAAGAAAAAGACATGAAAGGTCCAATTCTTTGCTTAGTTGGTCCTCCGGGTGTTGGTAAAACATCTCTTGGTAAGAGTATCGCTCGCTCGATGGGCCGCGAATACTATCGTATCGCTCTTGGTGGAGTGAAGGACGAAGCTGAGATCCGTGGTCACCGTCGTACTTACGTTGGGGCGATGCCAGGTAAGATCGTACAAGGCTTAAAACACATTAAGACAAACAATCCCGTTATCGTTCTTGATGAGATCGATAAACTTGGTTCTGATTTCCGTGGCGATCCATCAGCAGCAATGCTTGAAGTTTTGGATCCAGAGCAAAACGCTACTTTCCGCGATAACTACTTAAACGTAGATTTCGACTTGAGCAACGTATTGTTCATCGCTACAGCCAACGTATTTGAAAACATTCCTGCGGCTCTTCGCGATCGTATGGAAACAATTCATATTCCTGGCTACACAAACTCAGACAAACTTTACATCACTAAGCAACATTTGATCGACAGACAAATTGCTGCAAACGGTATCACTCCAAATGATATTGAATTCACTGATTCTGGTTTAGCTTACTTGATTTCACACTATACACGTGAAGCAGGTCTTAGAAATCTAGAGCGTGAAGTGGGTTCAGTTTGCCGTAAAGTTGCGAAAATGAAAGTTTTCGGCGAGAAGAAAAAGGTTTCTGTAACTGCTGACAATGTGCCAGAGTTCTTAGGCCCGCCTCGTTACATTAGAGAAGAGCGCTTAAAAGAAGATTCTGTTGGTATCGTAACAGGTCTTGCTTGGACACAAGCTGGTGGCGAAGTTCTTTATGTTGAAGCTTTAGCGATGAAGAGCAAAAGTGGTTTCACATTAACAGGTCAACTTGGTGATGTGATGAAAGAATCAGCCCGAGCTGCTCACTCATATGCTCGTGCACACTCTGAAGAACTTGGAATTGACCCTGAGTGGTTTGATAACAATGAAGTTCACGTTCACTTACCGTCTGGTGCTATCCCTAAAGATGGTCCATCGGCTGGTGTGACTCTTTCAACTGCTCTTGTAAGCTTGGCGACTGGTATCCCAGTTCGCTCGGATGTTGCAATGACTGGTGAAATCACATTGTCAGGTCGCGTGCTTCCAGTTGGCGGAATTCGTGAAAAAGCTTTAGCGGCTTTAACTCACGGAGTAACGACAGTGATCTTGCCAATGGCTAACAAAAAAGACATCACTGAAATTCCAACTGAATTCAAAAACAAGATTAACTTTGTATTCGTTGAAAATATCGACGAAGTTTTCGCAGTGGCCTTCGACAAGAAACTTGTTGCTACGAAAAAGACTGCCTCACACAAAGGTGGCAAAAAGCACAAGCCTCTTGCTGCTTAAACGGTACCGGGTACCTTTTTCAGAAGCATTGCGTAAAGAGCCTGCTGTAAAAAGCGGGCTTTTTTTATCGCAAACCACAAAATTTATAAATTACAGTTCAGATGGTGAGTTCAACCAAGAAGCGGCGTCGAGCTCTTCTTTTATAAGATTCTTGGCTTGGCGAACTGTCGGCTGAGGTTGAGCCGCCAAAGTTGCCGTTGCAATAGATACCTGAGCCGGAACCGACATGGCCGACTTCTTTTCTAACTTAGCATTCTGATCTTCAAGAACACGGACCAGAGTTTTCAGGTCCGTAACCTCTTCTTTCAGCTGCAAGATTTGCTTTTCTTTTTCTTGCAGTACCAAAGAGAATGCTTTTTTGATTTCGCCAACAAGCTCGTGAGTGATGGCCAGAAATTCTTGCGCACCACTTTCACTAGCCGGCTTTGATTCAATTACCGGCATATCTGAAAATGGGGGCGGGGGGGCGACATTGCTGGACACCTTTGGTTCGCTCACAGGTGAGGATGTATTTTTAAGCATGTATTTACCATCTTCTAACTTGTACTCAATATCGCCCGCCTTAATACGACGTCTTAGGGTGGAGATGCTCACCCCGTGGGCGCTTGAGTATTCAGTTAGTGATATCCATTGCTGCATAAAACCCTCAGCCTCTTGGCTATTCAAAAGTTATCTAGCCAGCATAGTTCTGTAAAGCGAAAGCTTATTCATTTTGCGTATTCAAGACTTTGGATCAGCATAACTTGAGCCTTAGGTCGAGATCTGGTTGAATAGTCATATGAGATTAGGGGAAAAGAACCATCCGGCTCTTGTATTAAGTGGTGGCGGTGTAAAGGCTGCCGCTTTTCATATTGGAGTGTGCTTAGCTCTCGAAGAGAAGGGCTTTTCTTTTCAAGGGGGACTTGGTCCCAAGGATAGAACCACCCCTACTCCGATGAAATTTAAAACTTATGTGGGATCATCGGCGGGATCAGTTATTTCGGCGTTTTTGGCCTGTGGATACTCACTGGAAGACATCATTAGTGCCTTCACCAGGGGCTCTGATATGTACGAAAAACTGCAGAAAAAGAAGCCTACTCAAAAGAAAAAAGAGGACCGTTTAAAGTCCCTTAGTTATAGGGACATATTCAGTTTGAATATCCAAACTGACCACCCAAAGAAGCTCATCTCTAATATATTCAATAAGAGGCTATTTAGCGGTGGTTTGGAGACCCTGATTAAGCAAAGTTTCACCGTGAACGGTATCTTTTCAACTAAGAATGTTGAGCGCTATTTGCGTGAAAACGTATGCCCGGACAATAAGTTCACTTCTTTGAACTCGGACCTTTACGTAGTGGCCACCCAATTGAACCATTCAAGAAAGATTGTTTTTGGGTCCTTTGAGGAAACCTCAAAAGAAAAAGACATCCAATATGCGGACTTCGCCAAGATTTCTGAAGCTGTTGCTGCATCGGCCAGTTTGCCACCTTTTTTCGCCCCCTATCCCATTCAGAATCCAAACGGAAAAACGCTTTATTATTTTGATGGTGAAATTCGCGATACCCTTTCGACGCACGTGGCCGCAGATCATGGGTCTGACTTAGTCATCGCCTCTTACTCGATCCAGCCCTATCACTATAATGACAAAATGGGCTCGCTTCATGAGTACGGAATGCCGCTGATCTTCAACCAGGCTTTGTACCAAGTGGTCCAGCAAAAGATCGAAAGGCATATTAAGCACCAACAAAATATGAAATCGATGATCAAGACGGTTCAAGGATACTTGCGTGAAATGCAGGTCGAATCGAACCACATCGAAAAGTTAACTGAGATCTTAGAAAACAAAACCGGATTCAATCCAAATGTTGAATACATTTACATCCACCCGAGCCCGCAAGATTATGAATTTTTCTTTTATGATCACTTTAGCCTTAAGCCTAGTATCTTGATGAACATCGTTAAAGCCGGATTCAAAGCCGCCATGGACGCCCTCCGCCCCTATTCTTAGGTGCCACCTTCCTTTTGCCGGTCGAATACGAATTTTATGACGCATCTTTTCTGGAACGTTGCGGGACGCAATGCATTCACACTTTGAGTAACGTACAAATATGTAATTCTAATTTTCGATTTATCGAAATCAAATTTCATACGGAGTGCCCTATGATCAAATCTCTTTTCACATTTATTTTAATTTTCACTGCAATGTTATCGACCAAGACTTTCGCCTGGGGCGAAAGAGGTCATCATGAAATTTGTGTGGTAGCGACCCACTTAGTGAAAAGCACAGAGCTTCGAAAATTCTTAACTGCGAGATCACATACACTTGGGCATCTTTGCAATATTCCTGATATCAACTGGCGACAAATTGGTGAAAAGGCAAAAGCTGGTGCGGCCACGCACTTTATCGATATTGATGCCCTTCCGCTTACACCAGAGAACACTCCACTGGATTTAAATAAAATTATTTCCGAGTACGATGGCCACCATAACAAAGTGCTCGATAAAAAAATCAGCATCATGAATGACTATGGGACACTTTGGTGGCGCTATGACCAATTTTATCGCTTGGCACTTGCTGATGCGAAAAAATCTGCTGAGGACGTAGAAATTTTAAAAGCAATCAAAATTAAACCTGCTCTTGCCAAAGACACTGATGTTGATCGCAAAGATTATAATAAGCACGTGTTACAAATGATAACGAATATGGGATTGATGGGACATTTTATTGGTGATGCTTCACAGCCTTATCACAACACAGCAGATTACGATGGATGGCATTCGCAGCATGGTGGCATTCATGCTTACTACGAAACTGATGTGCTAAATGCTTTTCCAATTGGATTTGAAGATAAGCTGCAAAAAGCGGCGCGTGCTTTTGTGCAAACAAAAACTTGGAAAGAAATAAAAGATAAAACTCCAATTGAGATGATTAAAAGAATCAGTGTTCTTGCTTACAAAGATTTAGCTGAAATTCGCAAACTTGATAAGGTTCTTGCTGGTTCTGCGCAAGTTTATCAAAACGGAATGAAGTCTAAATTGGCAGCGAAAAGAAAACCAGCTGCAGATGTGGCAAAAAACTTTGAAAGATTGGTTATTAAACAAACCGCATGGTCTGCCGTAGTGCTTGCTGCCACTTGGGATCGCATTTACAAGGAAGCTGGAAATTTTGATCTAACTCAATACAAAAGCTATGATTATCCACTGGCCCCTGAATTTGTCCCACCAGATTACGGACCTAAGTAATTAAGCAGCAAACAAGCCTTTTGTACGTCTTAATTTTGGTCGGTAAAATACCGATGAAGAAGCATGCAAAAGAAGCATTACATTTGGGGTACAGTTTGCGCGGTGTTTATGATTGGTTATTTATTTAGACCAACTATTGTGGTGCGCGAAAATTATATGGCTGGTGGGCCAAATGGTTTTAGTGCTGGTCGCGGTATCGCATCCGTTGGATCTGTTGGTGCAACTTCTGAAACAAAATTTGAAGCAAAGGCAGATGGTAATCTTTTACGTGCCACTCAACATTTCTGTGATAAAAACTTTCATCAAGAATCTTGTTTATCTTTTTTAATTCAGTGTGGAACAGCTTGCTTGGATTTCATCAGTGACGATGCCAAAAATAAAATGCGGCTTGAAATCCAAAGATTAAAAGCCGCAAATCAAAATCCTGAATCAACTAAAACTAATTAGTTACAAACATACATGTTAAAGATGTTCGAACCATAACTGCCTTGGCCGTTGTATGGGTTTGTGCAGTTAAACCCTTGTTGGTAGTAAGATGCGCCATAACAACGAGTGCCGCGAGGAACATTGTCACAATTCATTCCGATAGGTCCACCGTTTGGCGACATATTTGGACAAGCTAAACTTGTGCCCCATGGTTGGTAAGGTCCACATGCTTGACCCGCGCCTTGCCATTGTTGACGACCCCAACCGCCACCGTGGCCGCGTCCTCTGTCATGATCACGTCCATGATCACGCCCGCGATCATCTCCGCGACCGCGATCCCAACCACCACGCCCATGATCACGATCATGTCCGCCTCGTCCACCACGATCACGATCGCCTGGCCAGGCACTTGCGCTGATTGCTGCAAAAGAAATTGCCAATACTGATAATAATGTTGCTGTTATTTTTAAAGATCTCATTTTTCCCCCTGAAAAAATTTGAAAAGGCATTTTGCCCCTACGAGGGAAAGACATAACAAAAGCTATGCCATAGAAAGCGGTGACACTCTGACACCGCTAAAAGGAAAATTTTTATTTTTTATTTTTACCGCAAGTAACAGATATTAATTTGGTCAGTTTTAAGCTGCTACTTTTTGTAGGATCATTAGTTACACCCGACCCAGCAGAATAGCATGGCTCAACATTTGGAGGGTTAACTACAGATTTTTCTTCTTCAGCCTCTAATTCATACCAAGAACTTCCTAGAACTGCTTTACATACGAAATTACCATTACCTGTACAAAATGGATAACTTCCCCACTTGGGATTATTGATTTTTTGAATATCAATATATGTAGATACATCCGGAGCATCTAGATCTAGTGCATAACAGTTAACAACAAAAGTCGCCAATACCAGTGAAACAGCTAAAACTAACCTCTTCATAAAACCCCTTCTATCGATTTAGTTACACAAATATCCTAGACTGCTAAAAAAACAATACTTTAATTTGATTTTCATGGACCTAAAAAAGCCCAAATATTTGATTTAGTGCGTTGCCAAAGGGGGCCATCTAAGAAACGATTTGTAGAATTTTAGAGAGTAGCGATTCAGATGCTAAGCCCAGTGCTAATGCGAAAACTGCAACGATAAAGATCGACATCAGGCTTAATGGTTTAAGTGCCACAGAATCGCGCTGCTCTTCACGCTCTTCCATAAACATAAGAACCATTGGTCGTAAATAAATGTATACGCCAACAATCGAACTAATCACGGCCCAAATTGTTAACCAAACAAAGCCTTGGCTTAAAGAAGCTGTGAACACAAAAAGCTTTCCGAAAAAACCAACCAACGGTGGGATCCCCGCCATGCTCAACATAAAGATCGACATCAAAATCGCAAGAACAGGATGCTTGCTAGATAGTCCTCGAAGATCGCTTAATAGCACCACGGATTCTTCTCTTTCTTCAAGCACACTCACAACTGCAAATGCTCCAAGAGTCACCACGGCGTAAGTGATAATATAGAAAAGAACGCTAGCATCGCCAAAAGGATTTGGTCTCACAACTGCTGAAGCAAGCAAACCCATTAATAAATAACCCGCATGAGCGATACTCGAGTAAGCAAGCATTCTCTTAACCGAAGTTTGCATCAAAGCACCCGCATTTCCAAACAACATCGAAAATGCAGCAATCCATTGAATCGCATTCACTAATCCGCCCGATTTTTCATGAAGCAAAATTCCTGTATCAAATAAGCGAATTAAGAAAACGAAAGTCACAAGCTTCGTTGTCGAAGCCATAAAACCTGAGATTGGAGTTGGTGCCCCTTGATAAACATCTGGAGTCCACGCATGAAATGGAAAGATCGATACTTTAAACAACAAACCAATCACTGTCATAATGATACCAATTGTGTACAAACGATTGGTTACGCCAAGCAATTCGGCCGATTGAGCGAGCACTGATAGATGAGTTGACCCTAAAGTTCCGTAAAGCAATGCAATACCATATAAGAAGATGGCCGAAGCAAAGCTACCTAATAAGAAGTATTTAAAAGCTGATTCTTTCGATAAGCGATCTTCACCGCTCACCGCGATCATGATGTAAAAGCAAAGCGACATCACTTCGATGCCAACGAAAGTTGTTACCAAATCATTTGACCAAAGAACGGTTAGCAAACCAATCACTGCATTCAGAATCAAAAACACCACTTCAGAAAACTGACGGTGTTGAGTATTTAAATTTTCACGAGAAACAGTCAAAGTTAATGCCGTTAAAAATAAAATCGCTAAAGACGCCAGAACTGTTGTGCCATCAAACACAAGGGCGCCTTGCATGGCCACTGTGCGAACACCACGAGTGGATGTAACTAAACCTGCCGCAGCGACCACTCCAACTAAACCATAAATCATCGTTGCAAAAGAATTTTGCTCGACGTTGTTACGAATCACTTTCATAAAAAGTGGGATGATGCTTGCAAAAAATAATGCCATGGCCGGAGTGACCAATAAAAAATCTGTTAACGAGAGGCCGATTTCCATAATTT
>FRDC01001786.1_pt1 | contig 46432 bp, 40 predicted proteins | sample 1106171 | NCBI WGS metagenome assembly FRDC01 (sample SAMEA3930566, study PRJEB13176) | freshwater metagenome | biome: Drinking water system; feature: drinking water; material: water | place: Singapore | collected 2014-12-20 | reverse complement strand
TCAACAGCGCCACCGACAGCGGATGATGAGAGAGTACGTGGGCGGCGACGGCGCTCGCCGGGCCGATCACGTCGCATCGCGTCGCGAAATGCGCAGCAAATTCCTCGCGGAACAGGCGGAATAAGTGAATGTGCTTTGCTTCCTCGCTGGCGAACTCGAGGAAGGCGCGCGCCCGGTAATCATCCCCGTTGATCAGCGGGCGGGCGTGGTCGAGCACGAAGGGCAGGATGAACTCCTCGACCAGCCCGAAAATCGCCAGATAGGCATGACCCCTGATCTGGTTCAGCGTGCGTTTGCCGTTGTCGTCGAGAAAAGGCAGATCGCTGGTCCGCGCGAGCGACTCGGGCATGAAGTGGCGGCTGAAATCCAGCGACTTGCCGCCGCCGATCAGGTCTTCGACGCGCCACGTGATGCGCTCTGCGCGCTGCAGGCAGTCCTTGAAATCATAGTGCTTCGTCATGGCTGTTTTCCTTTCTTCTTGTAACGCCGAGATAGGATCGCAGCCGCCGGCGAAGAATGATCCGGACGCCGGACCTCTTGACTGATCCGCCTGAATGGCTGCGAATGCTCTCATGGACGCTCTCTCGGACGTGCTTCGGGTGGTCGGCCTCACCGGCGGCGTCTTTGTCGAGGCCGAGTTCACCGATCCGTGGCTGGTCGAAGGCCAGCTCGACCCCTCCTATTGCAAGCCGTTCATGCCGATCCCCGACAAGATCGTATGCTTTCATTATGTGCTGGAGGGCTCGTTCGATCTGCGCATCGCGCGCGGCGAGGGCGCGCGCATAGAGGCGGGCGAAGCCGTGTTGCTGCCGCATAACGATCGCCACGTTTTCGGCAGCGCGCCCAACATAACGCCCGTGAATACCGGCGACCTCGTGCAACCCGGGGAAGGCACGGGCCTCAGCACGATCAGGCATGGCGGCGGCGGCGCCGCCACGCGCATGGTATGCGGGTTCCTTGGCGGCGGCCCTGAACTCGGGCTTTTGCTGTCGAACCTGCCGCCGGTGATGGTGATCCGCGCCGGCGACATGCCCGGCGGCGAATGGCTCACCAAGTCTTTCACCTATGCGGCGGAGAACCTCGCCGGCGGCGATCCGGGCGCGGCGACCGTCATGGCGAAGATGAGCGAACTGATGTTCGTCGAGACGGTGCGCTATTATCTTGTCCGCATGCCGGCGGAGCAGACGGGCTGGCTTGCGGGCCTGCGCGACCCCGCCGTCGGCCGGGCGCTGTCGATGCTCCATGCGCGCGTCCATCATCCCTGGACGGCGGACGAACTGGCGGCCGCGGTCGCGATGTCGCGTTCGGCCTTCGCGGATCGCTTCTCAGAACTGATCGGCGCGCCGCCGATGCGTTACCTGACGAACTGGCGCATGCAGCTCGCCGCGGGCAAGCTCCGCGACGCGAAGCTTTCGATCGCTCAGATCGCTCATGATGTCGGCTATGAATCCGAGGCGGCTTTCTCGCGCGCATTCCGGCGCGAGATGGGCAAGCCGCCGGCCGCCTGGCGAAGAAGCATGCAGGCGCCGGCGTGACAGGCCCTAGAACGCGATCGGCCGCGCTGCGGCCTGCGTGATCGCCGGCGGCGATGCCGCGCACGCCGGCTCGGAGTCGCAGGACAGCGGGGCCAGCGAAGCGGCCAAAAGCTCGACCGCGACGCAGATCTCCGCTGCTGATTTCAAGACGTCGGTCAGTGAGCGCAGGTTGATCGCGGGGCGGGGCATCGGAGTTTCCTCAGAGGGCGTGGCGGCCCGGCGACGGATGACTGATTTTTTTTCCGCCGCCGGGCGCCAGGGTGATCAATAGGTTTCGATCGACACGTCGATCGGAACGGACCGCGACACCACGTCGAACACAGGCGACATTTTCGTCAAGGCCCGGATCGTTTCCGGCATCGCCTTGGTCTTGACGCGCATCTTCACGCGGATCGCCGAGTAGCCCTTGCGGATGTCGGACGACAATCCGAGAAACCCGCGCAGGTCGATATCGCCGTCGACTTCGCTGTTGATCGCATCGATCCCGATGTTGCGCGAGGCGGCATGGTACGCGGTCGTCGTCGTCATGCATCCGATCAACGCATGAAGCAGCCATTCGACCGGATTGGGCGCCATGTCCTGGCCGAGCAGGACCTGATGCTCGCCGTTCTCGAACACGAAGGCTTCCTTGTCGGCGCGATGCGTCGTCAGCGCCCCGGAGAAGGTCTTGATCGTCGATTCATTGCGGTCTGCGCTGAGCCAGCGGTTCGTGAGACGGAAATTGAACTTTGCGATTTCGGCGTCGCTCTTGATCGCCTCGATCGTGTTGAAGAGATCGGTGACGTTCACGCCGTTCCGGATCACGGGGGCGTCGGACTTCTGGACGGTGGCGGTGCTCATGGCTGTCTCCTTGTGCTTTGGATCGCCGCAACTCGGCGGTTCTCCGCAGCTATGGCCTCGGCGGTCGAGGTTGAATGGCCGACACGCCGTGAGCTTTGACCAAGACGCCGAAAGAGCCGCCTCTTGGGGGGGGGCGGCCCCGCGCGGTGATGCGACGCGTTAGAAAATTTACAGGGTGACGACCTGTGCGCCGTCAAAAGACTTGGCGGCGCCTTCCGGGAGGTCCGACATTTTCTGGATGCGCGCCTCGTACAGGTCGAACAACGCAATCTTGGCGCCGGGAAGGGCGCGCGCCTTGAGGAGGTTCGCCCGCGCGGCGAGCCAGTCGCCCTCGCGATACGCCGCCTGCAGCGCGCGGTTCGCTTCTTCGAGCGCGCGGAAGCCCTTGCTCGATTTCAGGAACGGATTGCCGACGAGAGCGTGGATCGAGAAAACGCGGTCCGTCCCCATCTCGCGCACGCGGTCGAGCTCGAGAAAGGCGAAATGGTGGTCCGTGCGCTTGTGCACGATGTCGTCGCAGATGATCGCCGGGCCGTAGATCCGCGCCTGGCGCGACAGGAAGGCGGCGAGCGCCATCGGCCTCCCGATCGCGGAATAACGCTGGGCGCGGCCCTGTCCCATAGGCCCGACAACGCATTCCCCGGTCGCAATGCCGATCGCCAGATGCAGCTGCACGCCCTGAAGGTGCGGCGCGGCCTGCAGTTCGAGATTGATGCGGTCCATGCTCTCGATGAGCCGCAGCGCGCCCGCGCAGGCGTCGCGCACATGATCGGCGTTTTCGAGCGGGGCGTTGAAATAGGCGAAGATGCGCCCGCCGTCGGCCTGATCCGCGGCGCCGCCGACCTCGATGATCGCCTTTTTGAGATGCGCGCAGCCTGCGGCGATGAGGGACGTTATTTCGCCCGGCGTTCCGGCCAGCTTTTCGGCGTCCTCTTCAAGGAGACTCAATTCGCAGGCGAGGATGGTGACCGGCCGATTGACGCCCTCAAGGACGTCGGACGAGCCTTCCTCGCGCACTTTCTTCATGGTCGGCTCGGGCAACGCGCCCTGATAGGCGCCGCGCACCTTGTCGTCCTTGATCGCCTCGCCGATCGAGCGGCCGCCTGCGACCGTGAAGGCGCCGAGGAAAAGCGCGAGCGCCGGCGCCAACGGATCGAACAGCATCCCGCCCTGCGCGAAGGCGCCGACCGACAGGGCGAAAAGCAGCGCCGAGGCGAGCGCGGCGACGCCCGCCGCCTTCCAGAAATCGAGACGCTGCGACCACATGATCGCCGCCGCGCCGAGCGCGAGGACGAGGAGGGCCTCTGCATAGCCGAGCCATGCCGGACGCTTGAGGGTCTCACCGGCGACGAGTTGACGGGCGAGGATCGCCTGCGCCCGCGGCATCGACATCTCGCCGCGCGCGGTCGCGACCGCGGCGCCGGTCTCGGCGTCAAGGCCGATCATCAGGACCTTGCCCGACAGAAGACTCAAGGCGGATTTCTCGCGCAGGAGTTTCCACGCCGGCGTCACCGGCGTGTCGATGCGCCGCGGGAAATAGAGCCGCGTCGCCGCCATCGCATCGACGGAAAGGGCGGCGCCGCCGATATCGACGCGCGCGGGCGATTTGCCAACGCTTGTGACGGCGGTCGGATCAGGCTCGACGACAATCGTCGCCGCGCCGCTCGCGATGCGTGCGGCCTCGAGCGCCGAGGCGGCCGACAGGCGCCCGCCCGCCGACCAGAGCAGCGGTGCCATGCGCGCAACGCCGTCAGCGTCTGCGGGGAGGGCGGTTACGGTCAGCGCGGCCGCGCCGGCGAGATCGGCGTCGACTTTGGCGCGCGGCCGCGCCGCCGGCAGGCCGAAAAAGCCGTCGCCGCCTTTGGCTGCAATGAGCTTGTTCGCCGCCGCGTCGGCGCGTTCGAGCACAAGGCGGGAGGCCTCGCGCGCAACAGACGAGGACCCGATGGCGACGGCGCCCTTCGTCTGCGCCATCGCGCGGGCGAGCATAAGGTCCGTACTCGGAAGAAGCGCGAGCTGCTGGGCGAGGCGTTCGTCGCGTGCGCCGGCGAGCCAGAAATCGCCGATCGTCTCCGGGGCGAGCGGGTCGGGGCCGTCGACGCCTTCGAGATATACGACGCCCTTCGCCCCGGCGCCGGCGCCCGCCTCGACAAGCTGAGCGATCAGCGAGCGCGGCCACGGCCAGGGGCCGATCTTCTCAAGGCTCTCGGCGTCGATCTCGATGACATGGATCGGCGAGTTGCGGTCGACCTTTGCGGGAAAGAGGCGCGCGTAAAGGTCGAATAGCTGCTCGCGCGGGCCGCCAAGGCGCGCCTCGGCGTTGGCGAGGGTCATCAGCGCGAGCCCCGCCATCACTGCAACCATGAGCATAAGGGGCAGCGCGCCAAGCCACCGGAACCGCCCCGCCGTCGAAGTCCTCGCCACGCCCGTCACTCCCGCGCGGCTTTCCGGTCTCCGGCCCGGTAAATCCGGCCGGTCGCCCCCGAACAGCGGCGCGTTAACACTCGTTCACCTTAATTCAGGATGAATTTATCATCCCGCCCTAGCATCTTCCAATGCAAGCGGCGAGCCGCCTGCCCAGAACCTTCAAACGCCCGACGGACGCCCCGATGCAGCCCGCCGCCTTCACGATCGACCTCATAGAAGGGACCTTGCGCCTGAAGGCGACCGGCGACTGGCAGGCGCGGCATCTTGGCGCGCTCGACCGGGAGCTGCGCGATTTCGAGGACGACGCGGTCGGACGCGAGCTCATCATCGATATCTCCGGGGTCGGCCGGCTCGACACAGCGGGCGCGATGGTTTTCGAGCGGGTGCTGCGCGCGTGCTCGAAGCGCACGGACGCCTCGAAGATCGTCGGCGGCACGGATGCGCACGCGCAGCTGATCGCCAATGTCGCCCCGCATGTCGCCGCCTGCGCCGTCGAGCCGGCGCGCCGCAACGCCGCGCTCCTGATGGTGAACCGGCTCGGCCAGGGCATCATCGAGGGCTACCAGACGGCGATCGAGATCCTCAATTTCATCGGCCTCACGCTCACGGCCTTCTGGCGCGTGGTGCGCGAGCCGAGGCGCCTGCGCCTCACCTCGATCTTCTGGCACATGGAGGAAGCCGGCATCAATGCGATGCCGATCGTCGGGCTGATGTCGTTCATGATCGGCGCCGTCGTCGCCTTCATGGGCGCGAAGATCCTGCGCCTCTTCAACGCAGAGGTGTTCACGGTCGAGCTTGTCGGCATTTCGGTGCTGCGCGAATTCGGCGTCCTTCTCGCGGCGATCCTCGTCGCCGGCCGGTCGGGCAGCGCCTTCACGGCGGCGATCGGGGCGATGAAGATCCGCGAGGAAATCGACGCCATGAAGGCGCTCGGCCTCGATCCTGTCGAAACGCTTGTCCTGCCGCGCGCGATCGCGCTCGTCCTGATGATGCCGATCCTCACTTTCATGGCCTCGATCCTCGGCGTCATTGGCGGCGGGCTCGTCGCCGCGACGGCGATGGAGATATCGCCCGCCTTCTTCGTCGGGCGCCTGCAGGAGACGATCGCGCTCTCTAATTTCTGGGTCGGCCTCATCAAGGCGCCTTTCTTCGCTTTCGTGATCGCGGTCATCGGCTGCTATCAGGGGATGGAAGTCGCCGGCAGCTCCGAAAGCCTCGGCCAGCGCACGACGCTATCGGTCGTGCAGTCGCTCTTCGTCGTCATCATCCTCGACGCGTTCTTCGCGATGTTCTTCCTGGAGATCGACTTTTGAGCGGCGCCGGCGAAGATGCGATCATCGAGGTCGAGGGGCTGCGCACGCAGTTCGGCGACGTCGTCATCCATGACAATCTCGATCTCAAGGTGCGCCGCAACGAGATCATCGGCGTCGTCGGCGGCTCTGGCACCGGCAAGTCGGTCCTCATGCGGGCGATCATCGGCCTCAAGCCGCCGTCGGCCGGGACGGTGCGCGTGTTCGGCGAGGATTTCTACGCGCTCTCCCCGCGCCAGCAACTCGCGATCGAACAGCGCTGGGGTGTGATGTTCCAGGGCGGCGCGCTCTTCTCCGCGATGACAGTCGCGCAGAACGTCATGGCGCCGATGCGCGAGCACCTGAAACTGCCCGACCTTCTCGCCGCCGACATGGCGGCGATGAAAATATCGATGGTTGGCCTTCCCCCGGACGCTGGCGCGAAATTCCCCTCGGAGTTGTCGGGCGGCATGTCGAAACGCGCAGGACTTGCGCGCGCGCTCGCGCTCGACCCGGAAATCGTGTTTCTGGACGAGCCGACGGCGGGGCTCGATCCGATCGGCGCGGAAAATTTCGACAAGTTGATCGTCACACTCAAGGAATCGTTAGGGTTAACGGTGTTTATGGTGACCCACGATCTCGATACTTTGCATGCGACTTGCGACCGGGTCGCCGTGCTCGCCGAGAAGAGGGTGATCGCCATCGGGCCGCTCGACGAGGTTCGCCGGTCGGATCATTCTTGGATACAGGCGTATTTCTCCGGTCCCCGGGGCCGGGCGGCGACGTCGGCGAAAAACGAGAGGGCAGGCGCCCTCGGCGAGAAGGTTTGAGGCATGGAGACGCGCGCGCATTATGTTCTTGTCGGCGCGGTCGTGCTGTTTCTTGTCGCGTCGGCGTTCCTGTTTGTCCTCTATCTGTCGCAGTCAAAGCGCAATTACGACGAGTACGACATAATCTTCCGCGACCGCGTGTCGGGGCTTTCCGTCGGCGCGGCCGTCTCCTTCAACGGCATTCAGAAGGGTGAAGTTCGAACCCTGACGATCGATCCGGAAAACCCTTCAATCGTCATCGCGCGTATCAGGGTCGATGACGACACGCCGGTAAAGACGGACACCAAGGCCGAGCTCGAGCTTGTCGGCTTCACCGGCCTCGCGATCATCCAGCTTGTCGGCGGCAGCGCGGATGAGGAGCTTTTGAAGGATGTGACGCGCGGCATCCCGCGCATCGAGGCGGACGCCTCCGGGATCGCCCAGCTCATCTCCGGCTCGAGCGACATCATCGCCTCCGCGAACGTGCTTTTATCAGAGGAGAACACGGCCGCTTTCGGGCGGATCCTCGCAAGCGTCGACACGCTGGCCGCGGCCCTCGCCGATCAGGACGAGGAAATCGCCGCGACCGTCGCCAATACCGCAAAGCTGACCGCCAATCTCGCAGCGACGAGCGAAAAGCTCGAGCGAACAATTGACAATTTCGACCGCATCGTCGCCTCGGATGCGCCAAAGACGCTCGAGGAGACGCAATTGCTGATGGCCGAATTGCGCGCGGCGGTCGCCGAGAACCGTGAGCAGATCCGGGTCTTCACCGATCAGGGCCTTGCGCAGGTCGGGCCCGCGGTCGCCGAGGCGCGCGCCCTGTTCCGCACGCTCGACCAGGTGCTGCGTGAAGTCGACCGCGATCCGCGCGGCTATCTCCTCGGCTCCTCGACGCCGCGCTATGAAGGGGACAGCAAGTGAAAATCGAAAATCGCAAGTCGGAAGTCATCGGTGGGCAGGAAGACGTTCTGCGCTTTCGTCGATTGCTCCCGACTTCCGACTCGAGACTGCCGCCCTTCATCGCGCTCGCCGCTTTCGTTACGGCCGGCGCCTGCGTCTCTGTCCTCCCTGAGGCCCCGCCGGCCTCGGCGCGCTATGTCGTTTCCGACGTGACGGTCAGCGCTCCGTCGCCGGCTGCCGGCTGGACGCTCGGCGTCGAGGAACCCGAAGCGACGCTCGCCTACAACACGGCGAAGATCGCCGTCGCGCGCGCGCCTGGCCGCATTGAATATTTCGCCGGCGGCGAGTGGGTCGACCGCGCACCGCGCCTTTTCGGCGTCGCGCTTGTCCGCAGTTTTGAGAACACCGGCGCCATCAAGGGCGTCGGCAGCCGCCTGACGCTTCCCGTATCGACCTATGTTCTGCAGACGGATATTCGCCGGCTCGGCGTCGCGGAGAATGGAAGCGACAAGCGCGCCGAAGTCGCCGTCTTCGCGCGCCTGACGAACGGGCGCAGCGTCATTCACGCCTCAAGGCTTTTCACGGCTGAAACGGCGCTCGCCGCCGACACGCCGGCCGCAGCCGCCGCCGCGCTCGACGCCGCTCTCTCCGCCGTCCAGCGCGAGATCGTTCCCTGGACGATGGAAGAGGCTGGGAAAGCGCAAGCTCCGGCGGCGCGCTGAACGCGCCGCGCCGCGCTCAGGCGAAATAGCCGACTGTCGCTCCGACAAGGAGATAGACGCGCCCGAGCGGCGAGGAGAGATATTGCTCCAGCTCCTCGTCCGCGGTCTGTGAGGTTGTTGCGTCCTCGAGCAGGCGTTCAAAGCCCTGCAGGAAGTCGTGGATGCCGCGTTCGAAAGTCTTGTCGCGACTTCCCTCGGCGCGGATGCGCCGTTTCACGTCGGACTCGTTGAGGCGCAACAGCCGGTTGGCGAAGACATTGCGGTCGCCGCGCTCGAACCTTTCGAGCAGCGCCGGCGGCGGCTCGCCATAAAGCCGCGTTTCAAGATCGAGCGTGAAATCCTGAAGCCCGGTGATGATCTTCATCGCGTTCTGCGCGCTTGCGCGCGCCTCGGCGGCGCGACGGCCCTCGGCGCCGAGATCGAGCGGTTCGGCGCCGTCGGTCGCAGAAAGGATCTCGCGCCAGCTGACGTCGTGCTTGGAGCGCTTGTCTTCTTCCTCGGCGCCGGCGCCGGCGCCGCGTTCGGCCGCGCGCGCGGTCTTCGGTTTTTCGATGTCGGCGGCCATGGCGTCGAGACGCGCCGAGCCGGCGCCCTTCGCGCTCTTGCCGAGATCGAGAACGTTGGAGCGGTCATCGGCGGCCTGCGCCCGCTTCGCCTGCGCCGCGGCGGCGGCCTTCTCCGCCTCGGCGGCCTTGCGGGCCTCGTCGGCGGCGCGCTTCTCGGCTTCGACCTTCGCGGCGCGTTCGGCTTCGGCGGCAAGGCGCGCTTTCTCGGCCTCGGCGGCGCGCTGGGCTTCGGCCGCGCGCGTCTTTTCAATGGCGGCCTGCGCCTCGGCGAGGCGCGCGGCGGCCTCCTGTTCGCGAAGCTGGTTCTCGGCGAGCTTTGAGAGGCGCTCGGTCTGCGTCGCGATCGCTTCAGCCAGCCGGTCGGCGCGTTTCCGCTGTTCGTCGATCAGCGATTCAAGCCGCGCGTTCTCGGCCTCGAGCGCGGCGCGCGCGCCCGCAAGCTCCTTGTTGCGCTCCTCGACGCGGCGTGAGGCGTTCTCAGCGACGGCAAGAGCGTCAGCGGCGTTTTTCTTCGCGGCTTCGCCCGCTTTCGCGACTTCCTCCGATGCTTCACGCGCGGCGGTCATCGTCTTCTTCGCGGCGTCGGTGACGAGATTGGCGGCGGCTGCTGCGCGCTCGGCGTCGCTCGCCGCGGCGGCGACCGAACTCATCGTCGCCTCACGCACGGTGTCGACGGCGCGGGCGGCGGCCTCGGCGACGCGGCGGGCTTCGCGGGTCGTGAATTCAACGGCGGTCGTCGCGGCGCGCTCTGATTCAGCGCGCGCGACCTCAATGGCGGCGTCTGCGTTTTTCTTGGCGTCCTCGGCGGCCTTCAGCGAGAACTGGCCGACATTGGCGGCGTTGCGCGCCGCGGTGTCGGCGGCGGCGTCGGCGATGCGCGCGGCGCGCTCGCTCGCGGTCCTGATCTCGGCGGCGGAGGTCTCGATCACGCCGGCGGTCGCCTTGATGCGCCCGTCGGTGTCGAGGAGCGCGGCCGACAGCGCTTCGAAACTTTGCAGCGCCCGGCGCGCTGCGGTCTCCAGCGTCGACAGGCGTTCTTCAAGGCGGCTTTCCGCCTCGCCGACCGAATTGGAGGCGTCCTGCAGCGACAGGATGTTCGCCTGCGCCTTCTCGGCGATCGCGCTCGCGAAATCGTCCGCGCGGGCATTGAGCGTTTCGGTCAGCTCCATCAGGCGCGCGCGCTCGGCGGCGATGCTCGAGGCCGCGCCCGAGGCCTTGTTCTCGATCGCAAGCCCCGCCTGCTCGATCGCGCCGACATGCTGCCGGATCATCGCCTCGACCGAGGCGAGACGGATGAGCGCATCGTCGATGCCGGCGTTGAGGGCCTCCATCTGCCCACGGACTACCGCGCCGACGGTCTCGACGTTGCGGATCGCAGCCTTGTCGGGCTCGACGAAGCCTTGCGCCGCGGCGGCGACGGTCTGCGCCGCGCCCATGACGGGCGCCATCACCGAAATGATGCGGCCCATGAGAACGAGGATCGCCGGCACGATCACCGCGAAGGCTAGCGCCCAGGTGCCGTACCAGTCGAAAAGGCGGAATCCTTCGGCCGATCCCGAGAGCTTGAGATGGGCGAGGAACCAGCCGAGCGGCGCGGCGACCGCAACGGCGAGAAAGGAGAGGAGCGCGACGAAGCGGCACGCGGTCTCGATCTTTCTGCCCCGAACGGCGAGTCGTCGGGCCTCGAGATCGGCGGCGGCAAGGCTTGCCTGCACGGCGTCGGGCGGGGGTGCGCCCGCGCCCGCTTCACCGGCCTCGCTCACGGCGCGGAAGCGGACACGGGCCCCGCCCGCCCCGTTCCCGGAAGCGCCTGATACCTGTTGCGAAACCGCCATTCATCCCGCCTCGGCCAAGACTAGGCGGCATAGCTCAATTTATGGTGAACGCCAATTAAGAGGCCGGTGGCGCGGCCTTGCCCCTCGCCCCGCGCGCCGCTACCCCGACCCCAGTCCCAAAAGAGGCGCCTCGCGGCAAGCGCCCGCCGGGAAAGGGAAGGAACCATGCGCTCGAACAGCCAGGTCGCGATGAATTTCGGGCTCGATCCGATGATCGAGGAAATGCGCGAGACCGTCGCGCGTTGGGTCGATGAACGCCTCGCCCCGCGTGCGGCCGAGATCGACCAGACCAACAAGTTCCCGCGCGACCTCTGGCCGGAGCTGGGGGCGCTCGGCCTCCTTGGCGTCACGGCGGATGAGGAATTCGGCGGCGCCGGGCTCGGCTATCTCGCGCACTGCGTCGTCATGGAGGAGGTGAGCCGCGGCTCGGGCGCGGTCGGGCTCTCCTACGGCGCGCATTCGAACCTCTGCGTCAACCAGCTCGCCCGCAACGCCTCGAAGGCGCAGAAGGCCAAATACCTCCCGAAGCTCATCTCGGGCGAGCATCTCGGTGCGCTCGCGATGTCGGAACCCGGCGCGGGCTCCGACGTCGTCGGCATGAAGCTGAAGGCCGAGAAGAGGGGCGACCGCTACATCCTCAACGGATCGAAGATGTGGATCACCAACGGGCCGGACGCCGATGTCGTCGTCGTCTACGCCAAGACAGAGCCCAATGCAGGCCCGCGCGGCATCACCGCCTTCATCGTCGAGAAGGGGTGGAAAGGCTTCAAGCCGGCGCAAAAGCTCGACAAGCTGGGCATGCGCGGCTCCGACACCGGCGAGCTCGTCTTCGAGGACTGCGAGGTGCCGGAGGAGAACATCGTCGGCGCGCTCAATGGCGGCGTCGCCGTGCTGATGTCGGGGCTCGATTATGAGCGCGTCGTTCTTTCCGCCGGCCCCGTCGGCATCATGCAGGCCTGCATGGATACCGTCATCCCTTACGTGCACGAACGAAAGCAGTTCGACAAACCCATCGGCTCCTTCCAGCTCGTGCAGGGAAAGCTCGCCGACATGTACACGACGATGAACGCCTGCCGCGCTTACGTCTACGCGGTCGCGGCCGCCTGCGACCGGAAGGAAACGACGCGGCAGGACGCGGCGGGCTGCATCCTTTACGCGGCGGAAAAGGCGACTCAGGTCGCGCTCGACGCGATCCAGCTTCTCGGCGGCAACGGCTACATCAACGACTATCCGACCGGGCGCTATTTGCGCGACGCGAAACTATACGAGATCGGCGCCGGCACGAGCGAGATAAGGCGCATGCTGATCGGCCGGGAGATTTTTGAGCGGACGGTCTAGGGGTGTGGCGACGTTTGTCGAATTAGACCGGCAAATGGCCGCCTATGCCGAGCGGCTTGCTTTGGAAGTCCGAGTGTCGTCTGCGGACATCTTGAAATTGGCTACAGCCTTGGCGCGAGATGTTCGCTTCTTGCCCCCTGAGGTGAAGGCTGAAATCGTTGCGGCATCTCCTGTTTCGCTCGAAAAGCGCGTTGAAGAGTTATCAGCCTTTCAGCTTTGGATGGATCATGTGCGCTGGGTGCGGCATCCGCCGACCAGCCGCGCGCAAGTGCTTGCCGGAAATTACATCTGCTTTTGCTATCTGCCCGATTCCTTTTTTAAGGCTCTTGCAAAGGCATCCGCGCCTCAATCTACATTGCGACGTTGCTCAACCTATTTATCCGACGGTCGAATCCGTTCTTTTCGGAATGCGATTGCGCATGCCAACTGGACTTATCGCGATGATTTCGGCGCCCTTTGTTTCTGGGCTCGCAAGGGCACTGATCCTGACGAGCCGCTATCCCGGTTTGAAGTTGAGAATGATGAACTGATGTTTTGGCAAAGTTTGAGTCGTTGCGTCGGATATGTTGCCGCGTTAAATTTAAGGTGATTTGCCGCCGAATGATTCGATAGGCTCTAATCGCGCAACGGATCAACCGTCGCGACGCCCGTCGGCTTGAAATGCGCGACGTTGCGCGTGACGACCGTCAGCCCGTGTTCCAGCGCAGTGGCGGCGATCGCAATGTCGAGGTTGGCGTTGCCGACCAGATTGCTGAGACGTCCCCACCGGCGGGCTTCAGCCAGACCGAACGGAAGAATGCGATTTGAATAAGCTATGATCGACTGATCAAGCCACTCGGCGAGGCGTTCGGCGAATTGCGGGTCAACTTTCCGTTGGCGATCAATTCCGCGTTCAATTTCGCCTAAACTGACAACGCTTACATGCAAGTCGGTCGGCCTTTGACGGGCGATCCACCGCTCGATCTTCGGAGACCGATCCGGACGCCGCATCAAGGACAAGATGTCAGTGTCAAGCAGGAGCATCAAAACTCGATGTCACGCGGCGCAAAGGGGATGCGTTCAAAGTCCTCCCCGCCCTGCGGCATGCTCAGCAGGTGCTCGACAAAATTCTTCTTCGGCCGGGTTTCCACGCCGAACTTCCTCTCGAACTCCTCGACGGCCACCACGACGACGGTCGGCTTGCCGTGCTTCGTCACGGTTTGCGGCTTTTCCCGCGCGGCTTCGACGAGGGCGCTGAAGGAATCCTTCCCGTCCTGGATCGACCAGACGGCGGAGGCGCGCTTGGGCGCCGCAAACGGGGCGGCTCGCCGGGCGGTGCTGGCTTTCGTCTTGCGCTTCGTTTTCGAGGGTTTTTTGGGCATGGCGGCGACCTCAAATTCTAGCCAGAAATTCTGGCCAGAATATAGGCGCGGAATTCGGCCGAGGCAAGACGTCGAGGAGGCCTACCCCGCCCACGCCCGGCGCCGGCGCGCGAGCAGGGTCTGGCGCGTGTAGTAATCGGCGAGCGGACGCGAGGTGAGGCGCGCAGCGGCGACGCCGAACATGACGGCTATCGCCGTCACGGTCAGCACCGCGTCGGCGTCAAGGAGGGCGGGGTTGCCGATCAGCATCATCACGAAGAGGGCGGAGGCAGCGCCCGGCGCGCCGCCGAACCAGGCGAGGAACATCTGGCTTTCCTTCGCGATCTCCGGCGTCTGCAGGATCGCAAGGCGCGGCCCGGCGCGCATCACGGTGACGGCGGCGAGCGCGAAGACGACGCCCAGCATGTCGGCGCCAAGAAGGCGCGGCAGGAGAACGGCGCCGAATCCGAAATAGGCGGCCGGAATGATCGCGCGGTCGACATAGCGCCGGATGCGGAGCCGCGTCGTCGAGGCGGCGGAGGTCTGTTCGCCCCAGAGGAGGCCGGCGGCGGTCGCCCCGACGACGGGATCAGCGCCCATCGCCGGGCCGAGCACGAACATCACGAGCCCAGCGAGGATCGCGAACTGCCCGTCAAGCGCGCGCCGCTGCAGCGTGCGGCGGCGATACCAGGCGCCGGCGGCGCTCGCCGCAAGCCCCGCGACGCCGCCGAAAGCAAAGCCCTTGAGAACGGCGAAGGTCGAAGCCATCAGCGGACCGAGCGCAGGCTCGCCCGGCATTGCGGCGGTGGCGTTGGCGGCGAGCAGCGAAGCGAACGGGATGCCGAGCGCGATGATCGCCGCGCTCTCGTTGCGGACGGCGGCTTTGATGGCGGCAGGGGCAGGCGTTGCGGCGACCGCGCGCCGGTCAAATGCGGCCCCGTTCAGCATCAGCGCGCCCCCGACCAGCATCGCCGAGGGCATCGACAGCTGCGGCAGCATGATGAAGGCGGCGAGCGAGCAGGCGAAGAAATAGATCGGCGCGCCGCCGAAGGTGAGCCGGAAAGCCGACGGGCACTGGCGGGCGAGCCGGCTGACGCGAAGCTGGGCGGCGGAGGCGAAGCCCAGCATCGCGAGGGCGGCCTTGGCCGCGAAGGCGACGGCGTCGGCGGGCGGGGAGGGGACCTTCAGCAGGCTGACGATCGCGGCCAGCGCGGCGCCGCAGGCGATGAGCAGGGCTGGCGCGGCGGCGGCCCGGCGCGCGAACGCCGTCTGGGCGACCGCCGGAATCGCGATCAGCGCCGCGAGAAGTGCAAGCCAGACCATTCGCCCCAAAAACCTGAAAAACCGTCGAAACCCAGCCCATCGCCGGATCGACGCACTCAACTCTGAATTGATCCGCGCGAGCGCGCAATCGCAAAAGGGGATGAAAATCGTGAAATATTTTCAATGGGTTAAATGGTAAACGCGAGCGCCCGCCAAGTTATCCCCCTGTTTATCCCCCTGGTTATCCCCCTCTTTATCCCACCCCTTTCGGGCCCGCTTAGAATGCCCCTTGAAGGATGAAAAGCGATCGCGCGAAGGAGGCGCCATGGCGGAATCGAATGTGGAAAAGGCGGCGGAAGCCGGAACGGGGCGCCATCGCGGACGCCTGAAGCGGGCGGTCGCGGCCACGGCGCCGAAGATCGCGCGCCAGCTCGGCGGGCCGCTCGCCGGGGCTGCGGTCGAGGCGCTTTCAAAGGCGATCTTCGGCAAGGACGCCGTGCCGGAGGAAGCGCTTGCAGTAGCGATCGAGGGCGCAAGCCCCGAACAGCTCATCGCGCTCAAACGCGCCGAGCAGGAATTCGCCGTCGCGTTGCGGCAGGCTGCGGTCGAGGAGCGCCGGATCGACGCCGGCGACCGGGCGAGCGCGCGCGACCGGCAGTTGAAGATGGAGGACTGGACGCCGTCCGTCCTGGGCGCGCTTATCATAGCCGGCTTCTTCCTGACGCTCGGCGTGATGGTGGCGCGACGACTTCCGGAGGGCGCGGAAACTGAATTCTCGATCATGCTCGGCGCGCTGGCGACGATGACTGCGGCGGTGGTCAATTATTTCTTCGGCTCTTCGGCCGGCTCGCGCGAGAAGACGAAGCTGCTGTCGCAGAAAGGCGGAGAATGAGAACGAGTTCTCTGGACATCGCGCGGCGGAGTTCGCCCCGCCATGACGGTCGCCTATGGCGCGGCTGCCTCTTCCCCCCTCTCCCGCTTGCGGGAGGGGGTATAGCTAAGTCCGTTGCGAAATGTAGGTAGTCGCAAGAATTCATCCTACGATTGGTTACTTTGGAATTGGCAGAAGCGAGTACGCCGCGTTGTGCTCGTAATTTCCGTACTCTCGCTCACGAACCCACGATCGGCACCTGACAATATAACAGACTTCACACGAAAATTTTTTTTGCGCTCTGGTAAGTACGTCATGCGCAATCTCGGTAAGGGTTCCGGTCGAAGGATCGCCATCTTTAATGTGATCGGGAGTCCACCCCTTATTCCAAGTGCGCCAATGACCCACCTTGGTTGATCCGCTGGTTACATATAACTCATTAGCAGAAGCTGTAACGTGCTGCGCCTCTTCGGTCAGGTAGGCGGCAGGCAGGTGGACGCCCACTTGGAAGTACATTTGGTTCCACCTTGCTGGGTGCATTGGATAGGTCGCGAGCGTGATTGGCCACGTCACGCCAAAGGGAGCCTGCTTTCGAAATCGCTCAGGATTCTCGAAATCTAGCGCTCCCATAAACTCAATTGGACGGGCAGACCAAAGGGCGAGGCCCGATTCAAAATGATTTTGTAGTTGGCGAGGATCAGCCTCGCCCGATCCCGCCTCATATAGAAAGCTTCTAACGGTGATATCCCTCTTGATATTTTCTGTTCCGAATGTGGGTATATGAAAACTTGCTGGCAAAATGTCATGCGCTTGCATCAGATATTCTTTTACAGGAGTAAATTCATCCGCTTGCGTCATAAGCCCCGTGGCCTCGCGAATTTTAGCGCACCACGAGGGTTCATCGGCAGGATGTATCCGCGCTAGTCCGTCATTGAGTGAAATGGCGTCAAGCGCAACGTGCGCAGCCAGCGTTGCGGAAATCCGCCATATATCCGCGGCAAAGCTTAATGTTTTCAGGTAAGCTGAAAGAATTACCTCTCGTTGCCTAACGTCAAGAGACGCCACTTTGCTGTCTGACGGACCACCCAAAAAATAGTAAGGAGTGCCGGAGTACGGGTAACGCCCGTTCTCCATTAGCTTCGTCCACTCGTAAGCCCACTGCTTTTTGAATGGGAAGCCGAATTCTTTCTGGAGCCTTTCGAAATTCGACTTAAAGACAAGCGGCACAACGTATCCATCAACCGATCGATTGAAATAGTCAGGCTCGACAAAGCGGTCGGGTGCGCGACCGCTATGTATTTTTTTCCAGTGTGTAGATGCGCTTCCCGTTGGAAAAAGACGTTGGATTAGAATTTCACTCAAGACGGATGGTTTAGGCAGTGCGCCCCGGATATCTTGCTCACAGAAATGAGCCTTCAAATCAAAAGCACGAATTATGTCCAGATAGGAAGCGGCCTCGCTTTCTAGCTCAAGCTTAGACAGCGAGAGCAGGAAGGCTTCCTTGGCTTCCCTCGACGTCTTTGAGCCCGCTATTAGCTTGGCTATTTCCTGTGCTGCACGCAGTCGTACGTAGGGAGGAGGCCACTTTAGACGCGAGAAAAGTAATGAATATGAGTCAACGGCATCGAAGCTATTCAACGTACCCACGGTGATTTTCCGAGCGGTTGATCTTCAAATTCATGAACCGTCGTTTCCACCATCTCCCTCGTAATCTCAAAAGCTAGGTAAACCTGCCTACACTTGAGCAAGTAGTATACTAGATCGTCAGTTCCCATTATGGGGCCGGAGCCGGTCAAGGTCTGGTAGCGACGCGTCGGAATAGATGTTTCGATCAAGAATCGCTCCCATTCAGACGGGTAAATTTCGGCAGCGCGATCCAGCCTCCTTTTCCTCTCCGCCTGACCAGTCCACCTACTCCAACCATTTCTATATCGATGCGCGCGAACCAGCCATGGGAAGGCTTCCGATCTACCCTCCCGCACCAAAGTGTCTTCAAACACAAAGTCAAGTAACTCTTCGACAAAGCGGCCACGCCGCCCGCCTTCAAGTTGCCGCTGTACCTCTACCTTTATGCAACTAGCACGACCATGACTTTTCCAGTGCTCTGCCCAAGATAAAAGAGCCTCCCCCCGCTTCACGATGATATTTTTCTCGTCCAAGTCGTCTAAGAAACAGGCAAGCTGCTCAGGAGGAAATTTACCAAAGTCTGGAAGATCATCGAGCCGCTCATCTTGGAGTGGCGTTGACTGATCACGTGGCGGTTCCGCGGCAGCGCCTATCGTGAGTTTTATTTCTTCAACCAAAAGCTGAGCCCCCGCGTCCCGCGCCTCAGCGCGCTTCTTCAGCTTCCAAGGACCAGATTGGTCAATCGCGGTGGCCGCAAGCGCGGCCCAAACTGGGTTATCCAAGTCACTCTTTTCGAGGGCGCAGTCAAAAAGATGATTCGCTTCGCTCCACTCTTCCATATCAAGAAAATAGGAATACCGAGAGGAGAGCATCTCAGGGGCTGCATCCGCAACTGCGTCAGTTAGCAGGTCTTTCGCGTGAGGAATTTCGTCTCTATCCGTGTACGCATCGACGCTGTCCACAATCGGCGCGATCATACGAACAAGATCGCGCGCATCTCTGCTCGAATGCGAAGCGCAATGGTGAATGGAGGATATTACATCCCATAACCAATAATCCTTCCGGTATCCATAGCCTACCAAACAGGAAGCTGCGCGCTTTACGGTCTGCTGGGCGAGAGTTTTTAGAGACGCTCGCATCGCGATGCACGCAAGCTGACTGTGCAGTAAAGTTCGTTCGTCATACTGTGTTACGTGCACATCTAAGTGAGCAATCCTCCTCTTGAGGAGGCCGCTTATGGCTTCCGCGCTGAAGTATTCGGCATTCTCGAGCAAGTAGCGCTCTAACCACAAGTCTTCTGACCAGTGCGCGGAGGAAGCGGCGAGCTCATATTGAGTAAGCGATACCGAGGCAGCGCCTCCGCGTGCCATACCCAAGAAGTGAATGTCTTGCGCGATTTGGAGCAAGGCGGTCTTGAAGCTAAGATACTGCCGCCAGTCTTTGTCATTCGGGCTCGCTTCAACCGCAGGAATGTCTGCCAGCGCTTCAAAAACGTACCCGAATCCCGGGATAAGTTGATTCCGCTGCACCTCCGCAGCTAGCCGCTTTGCCACAAGCACCAACTCCGAAACAGTTGATCTGAGCCAAATGTTTCCAGCATCATCCGGCCACGTTATGAATGTCGCGGTGTCTCCGAGGCTCTCTTGTAGCCCTGCTGAAAGTGCCGAAAAAAAGGCCCTACGAAAAAAACCCACAAGCGACGGAGAAATTCCGTAATCGTCACGCTGCACAATCGCATCGGAAACGTCGGGCGGCTTCACAGGCTCGCTTGCCTCCCTTAAACCTGACAATACACACCAGCATTGAAATAGGCCGTCTGACGCGAGCTTGGGAAACACATCAGCATCTGCGATCTTGGCCCCTTCTGAGCATAGCAGCCTCACAATAGCTGAGGCGCAGACAGGGGGGTCAAAAAACTTCGTATCTTGGCTGCGTCTGACGAAGCTAATCAATGTTCGAAGCGCTTTACCTTCAATGAGTCCATCTAGGCACTCTTCGAAGAGCGGCTTGCCATCAGGAAATTGAGATATCGCTTTGATAGCGCGGTCCGGATCAAGCTTCCCACTTATTGCAGAGACGCGCAGCGCCGACCGGATAAGCAGCGTAAGCTCATCCCAGCGCTGAAAGCCTTTCTCAATCAGTTGAGCTTGGCGCGATGTGAGCTCATCGCCTATCAAATCGATCAGCTCCTGCTGCACCCTTGATACAGGATGACGAGCTAAAAGAAGTAGCTCCGCTTCGGATAGCGTCGGCACGTTTTCAGCCATCCACTCGATAGGATAGGTATCATCAGTGAGACCTAGCGTTGCCTCTTGGAACAGAGGAAAATCGTGAGTTTGAAACTCCGGACCATTCATCACTCGCGTCGCAAGGGATTTCAATTGAAGGCAGCGGGCAAAGGACTTCTGGTCAAAAGCAACGCGTGCGGCGAGCGAAAGCACCAGCTCTATGTGATTCGGCTGGTAGCCCCTGCACAACGAGTCCACTACCCACGCACGGCTCGGATTATTCAATAGATCGTCATGCTTGCCGAAATCGCTTTTGGTCACCCACAACCAAGCCCATTGCCAGTAGGGTGGAGCATCGTTTTCCAACCACTCAATTACGTTGGGATAGTGCCCAGCCATCGTTGCGTCATGCTCATCCCGTTCCTGAACCCACGCCAGTATGCTGCCATGAAATGGCATGACCGAGACTTGGCGTCGCTCAATTAAGTGATCTATGTCGCTCAAGAGGCTTGGGCCTGCCAACTTCGCCGAAACAGTTCGCAACGAACTCAACGAAGGCCAATTGAAGCGGAGCCCTGCCATTAGATGCAGCGCCGCCTTTGATTCGGCTCCAAGGCGGCCCCACAGCAGCTGATAGTACCTCTTAATGTCGCCATCAGGACACGGGGGCAGAGAAAGTATTTCTTCCGGCGTAAGCGACCTACCGCTCCGGATTAGTTGTTCGACCGAGAAAATCAGATGGAGCGGATGGCCTTTAGTTACCTCGCTGACGGCGTCGACGACCTCTTCGAAATCGTGCTTTGGCGCTGACTTCGGAAATTCGATTCGACCTCCGTCGATTTGCCATCCTAGCCACAGTCCTATGGCCCGACGCGAAAGGAGCGGTAGTTCAAGCCACTTTTCCTTTGGGCATTCGGTTAGAAGGCGCGATGGGAGATGCTCATCACTTACCTTCTGCGTTCCGAAGATACAGCAAACATTCGGTGATGCGGGGAGTAGACGGCTAAACAGATGGTGCATTTGCTCCATTTGTCTGCCTTCCCGCCAGACGTGATCGAGCCCGTCTATAATCACGACAAATGGCTTATCTTCTTTCTGGAAGTAGTCGCCGCACGCCCTTATCCACTCGTCCAACGAGTCAAGGTTATCGGTTAGGACGCCCACTGCTGCTCGATACCGAAAACGTATCTGATCGATGAGCGAGCCAGCGGCTGATGTGTAAGAAATTCTATCGCCGGTATTGTCCGCAAGATCGAGAAAGTAGTGGTGCCGAATGTATGGAATTTCCTGGCTCGAAAGCCATTCAACAAGGTTGCTGAGATAGGTGCTCTTCCCTCGTCCTGGCGAGCCCCATATCACGGTGACAGGCGTGACAGAGGTTATTCGTTGCTTGACAAGCTGATCGAAATTCTCGTCGGGTACGATGTATCCGTCTGGAATCTTGAAATCCTGACTTATCGGTTTCGGCCTTTTTTGCGAGAGTACTTGGACGAGGTGCTTGTGCCGAATGCACCCGTCCACCTCCGGCTCATTGCGTCGCGTTGCCCAAGTTTTTGCCCTGTCGAGGAAGAGCAGCCAACCGCTTTCATCCGTATCAGCCGGTACAACGCGATTCCTCAGTTTTATTTCTAGGTCATCGATAAGCGGCTGCGAGTGATCGAATTTGAATGTGGAGAAAAATCGATGCGCCGCAGTTTCGTTACCAATTTGGCTAACGATTCGGCTTTGTAGCGTCCTTTCGACGCGTGACAGGTTTACACGAGAATTCTCAAGGCAACTTGAAAAAGCTGCATCCGGTCTTCTATTTGTGGCTAACCGCGCTGAATGCAGCTCTTCCCCTTCAAGGAGCCTCGAAAGGCCCTTTGCCCATTTCTCTAGGAGAGATGTGCCGCCCTCCTTCTTTTGTAGCAGCCATTCCCAAGAAATCGCGAGATCGTCTCGTGCGGGGTCAACGGTAAACTTGACCTGTGTGACTTCGTATTTTCCATCGAGCCTTCGCCGAGCAATCACGTCATCTATCGCGGCAAATTTAGGGTCGTCACATTCAAGTTTCACCCACTCATAAATCGAGGGGTCGCGGAAGAAATCCAACAGTATCTCGATACCTATAAGATCTTGGTATTCAAAGCCGACCCTAGTTGTCGCGTATCTCTTGAGCCGGCTTGACGTAGCGAAATCTCCTAGCTCTCTTTACGCGACACTCTGCAAAGGGTGGTGCCCGATGCCAAGCCCTTCGCGCTCAAGATTGTTTCCCTCCTTGCCAATGAGGGTGATTCGCGCAGCCTTGATGTGCCGCCGGATGGTTTCGCCGAGATTCCGGCCAATGCCGTTTTCGAACTTCGCTTCGCTCGCAAGGTGATACTGGCAAAGCGCTTCGCGATAGGTTTTGAGGCGGCGTTCGGGCACTGATTCGCCGGTGTTCCGGTCGAAGGCTTCGGCGAGCGCCTTTTCCGGCTCCTTGTTGAACGGCGCGACCGGCGCGAATTGAGCCTTCGCGTTGGGGCGGCCCCGGCCTCGCGGGCCATCGACCGGCTCTTGATCAAAGCCCGCCCATGAGCCGTTGCGGGCCTGAAAGGCCGTCATGAAGCCGAAGGGCTTCACCTGAGCCGCGTAGGACTTGCCCTCATTCCATGGCTTGAACCAGTCGAGCATGTGCGGGCTTGTCGCGCCGTAGCGGCTGAGGGCCGGTTGATCGAAGGCGGGGTGATAGTCGAGTGGCACAATGTCGGGGTCGCCCTCCAGCGCCGCCGATACGATCTTGAACCAAAGATCGTATTGCCATCGTGAGACGCCGATCTTGGTAAGCGGCATCGATGGAGTGGGGATTTCCGGCGGCGCGTCGTCCTCGCGATAGGGTGCGATGAGATGACCAAGCCCATGGGCGGACGCCTTGCGGATGATCGGTTCGCCGTTCGCGCCGATGTTGAACAGGGCGTAGCGCTTGGCGGAAATCGCGAAGGCGTAAAGCGGCTCAAATTTCTGTGGATCGCTTATCGCGAAGTTCGTATCCTCGATTTGCAGGATGGAGCCGGGCTTCTGATAGGGGTTTAGCGGCTTAAACCGGTCGATGACGCTCAGAGCGCGGGCGCGAAATTCGCCTTCCGTCATGCCTGCGGGTTTCGCGATAGCAAGGCTATCTGTATCGCAGAACACCCATTCAAGCCCTGCGTCCATCGTTTGCTTTTCAGCGAGGGCCAGCATCAACCGCGCCGCGCCAGTGATGAAAACGCCAAGCATTGGGCTAAAGAAATTTCCGGGCTGTTCAAGCGCGGTTGACGAAATCGCTTGGCGCTCTCCATCTGGACCGAACACATGCAGCGGTTCAGGCTTCGGCGCATCGTCGCGGATGATTTCGATAAAGATACCGTAGCTCGTCGCGTTCGCGATGATCTTGATCGCTTTTTCGGTCGGATCGCCCTTCGCTTTCGCATCGTCGCGAAGGTCAATCGTGCGCGCAAAGAAGTCATCGCGGGCGGGATCGATCCTGAATTCTGTCTTGCCGAAAAGATTGATCGGCTGAAGCCCGCGTTGCGGCGCGCCTGCCTCAAAGGCGATGGCTTCTTCGATGTGGGGCGTTTTGCCGGTGAGTATTTTTGCGGCGACGCAATCCGCAAGCGTGAAATAGAGCGGCTTTTCAGCCGCGAGGAAATTAAGGCCAATCGTGTTGCAGCGGCCATCGTATCTCGCGCGAACCGGAAGCGGGTCATCGCCCGGGCGTAAGCGGACAAGCGCCGTCAGCTTCGGCCAAAATTCCTTGGATTGCAGGTCCGCCAATGTGGCGCGATCCAATAAATCTCGAACCTCAGCCGTAGCGTCGCGAGTCGTGATCTTGTCCGCTATAACGTATTTCCAGAGCCCCATGAGCGCGTTGACGGTTGGGTACATGGATTTAAAATCGGTATAGAGCACCTGCCGCACCTCGCGGCGGATACGAATTTCGGCGCGCCCGCCATAATAAGCGCACATGGCTTTTCCAAAAATCTCGCGCGGAAAATTGGTCTGCTTCGCCAAGAGCGGCGATACGCCCATTTGCGCAAGATAACCCTTGCCGACGCTCGCCTCGCTCAGGATGCGGTGTTCCGGCTTATCAAGTTCATGCTCGCGGTAGCGGCGGGATAACTCTTCATAGCATTCCCAAGTGGCTTGCACGTCGCGGCGGCCATAATCGAGATAGTCAGACGTGATCGGCGCGCCATGTTCTTCGCTCTCGCGCTTGCGCGTTTTCGTTTTGAGATAGTCGCACAGCGAGGCAAGCGACCCCTTGTTTGGCGTTAGCGACGCCGCGAGCGTCTTCACATCGACGAAAAAGCCGCGATGTTTGGCGACCCTAAGTCCCTTTCGTCTCTCGCCGCGCGGCGTTTCCTGCATGCCCGGCACGGCAAAATCAATTAATGCAGCACTCTTGCTGAGGTGTTTCACGCGGACGCTTGGCATTCGCCGATCTTTGGAAAATCGGAATGAGAACCCGCCGCGCATTGAGCCTCGCGCGTAGCCGTGGCCGATAGCGATGCGCGAGATATCAAAGGGGAGATTGAAACCGATAATTGTTCCGCGCAGGAAATAGCCGATTTTCAGGAATTCATCGCGGCGGAAACTCCAATCGCTGATTGCGAGAATACCGCCGTCACGCGCATAGCGTTCGATAGTCTCGATTTCCAGCGGCGACAAAGATTCCGCGCTGTAGAACAGGCCCTCGCGAACAATTTTGTCAGACTTTCGGACTTGAAAGAAACCGAACCGGAGCGATTGGCTGGCGTCAATCAAAGTTTCGCAATCGAAGATCAACGCCCAATCGGAAGGCCGATCTAACTCAGTGTGATGAGATTTCGCGGCGACGGGGGGCACATCCGGTTTTTCGGAATAGGCCCGAACGGCAATATCCAACTCATCATGCGCGCTCATTCGGAACGCTCGCTTGCCGGGGGCGCTTCGTAAACAAAAAGCGTCGCTGCGAACTCGCGCAATTTATCGACGATCAAGGCCAGCAGCTCGGCAAGCCCAATCAGAAAATGTGCGATGCGCTTTAGCGTTTCATCCGGTAATGCGTTTGCCGGATGGTCGCGCTGTTCATCTGTTCTTTTGCGATGGCAGTTTCGACAAAGGATGACCGTTGTTCGCGCATCATTTGAAACTCCCGCGATATGATCGCGCTCAAGGCAACGCGAATCAGTTTCCCCGCAGCAAGCGCACGCCGGGCTTGCCGTATGGAGTCGCCGCAGCCGTCTTTGCTCGCGCTCCTCCTTTGTTAGCTTGATTGACTCACTCATGACGCAACTCCTCAACTGGCGACGATTTCGTAAATTTCGTGGAACACGGGCGCATCCATCGATGCGATCCGATGCAGTTCATTGGGATCAGTTTCGAAGGGCCGGAAGCGTCCCTTAATGTCAGTGACACCTTTGCCCTCGAAGGGCTTCAACAGCAAAATGTCATTGGTGCGAACGAAACGGCCTTGCGCATCCCAGTAGGCTCCAGCGCGCATCGCCTCTTCTAGGTTGGCGACGACAACATCGATTTGCCGTCCCTTCGAAATCAAGGGAACGCGCCGGGGACGCTTGTCAGTGACAACCCAATTGCGGGCCTTCCAGTCCGCAAGATCATTCTCGCCGATGAAGCGCCGCAGCCGTTCGCGCGATACGCCCGCCGAACTTGCAGCTTTGGAAATCGATGCGCCGCGCCGCAGCGCCCTGAACCCTTCCTCTAGGCGCGGGTCTGCCTCGATAACTTTCGCGGCTGTGCCGGTCCCGCGACGCGACCGGCTGACGCCTCGCCCTGGGGCAGCAGCTGCGGCTGCCGCAGCGGCTGCCGCTTCCCCGGTCTTGGGATGGCCTCGCGCCTGAGACCGGCTAAGGCCCTTGGCAAGCCCTCTGGCGATCCGCCGCTCATACTCCGCCTTGTAGTCACGCTTTCTGGCCATTGCCGCCTCGAATTTCCATTGGACTTAAGCCCCATGGATTCCGGAGCGGCGTGGCGATTGCATGCGAATCGGGTGGGAATTGAAATCTGGACTTTCGCGATGAACTTCGAAGAGTTTCATTCAGCCTTCAGCGAGCTAGCGGCGTGCAGTGGATACGCTGCGCCCAGCGAGCGCCAGTTGCGTGACTGGATCGAAGAACGTTTGATCGACCGGGGCGCACCCAACAGCGAAGGTTATGCGAGCGGCGTTGCTTGGGTGTTCGACGATAGACATATCCAGCAAGCGCTTGCCGTCGCAGAACTAAAAGACATGGGATTTAATCGCCACGCCGCTTTGCGCGTGAGATTATTTCTTGATGGCCGTGATTTCCCCGAAGCGATGCTGAAAGCAGATATCATTTCGGAAATTAATCGCGGCACAAAACAATTGTGGTCCCGCAAAGCGCCGCCGAATGCCGTTTCCGAAAATGACGACAATTCAAAGCGGAAAATGGATAAGCAAACGGAGCGCTTGGGACCGCTCGACGATGACTTCAAAGCGGCGGGATTTCAAATTGATCGGCGCGACCTAGTAAATATCGCTTATGCCTCGATTTTCGAGCAATCATCAAACGGGGTTTCGTCGCGGCTACTCGAACGCGCGGCTTCGATGCTATTCAAAATTCAATTTCCGAAAGCTGAAAGCCCAAACCTTGATGGCCTGTTAGGCGTTCAAACGATAGAGGGAAATCGGGGAATTTCGATCATCGAAAAGGCGACATATTCGGAATTGGTCGCCGGGCGCATTTATCGGAATTACCTGATTTCCGTATTTCCGAGTATCGGCTCATTTCTTCGGATTATCGGCATTAATTTGAATCCCAAGCAAGAATTTGGATTCAAAAAGGCCGGAAAATCGATAGAATCAGACGGATGGATTTTGTTGCTGTTCCCTTTTTTTGTTGAGTGCGGAAAATGCCTGAAACTCGAAGAAAACAATCCAATCCTCGACCGAGCAATTTCCGAGTTGAGCAAGCGTCCGGGTATGAATGGGCTGAGCGCTGCCGATGCTGGCGCGATAAAGCCCGCGAATTAATTCCCCGCCGAAAAAGGCGGGAAAAACAATCCCGGCCCCTGATTTTGGCCGGGCACGGAATTTCCCTGAGGGTCGATAAGGGAACTTTATTGGTCCTAGACGGAAATACCCATTTTCCGGCCCCGATAAATGAATTTCGCTTTTTTCCGGGGGAATTAAATATCCCGACCCGAATTATCCTCATCGACGGATCAGGCAATATCACGCTTGACGCGCTCGATTGGCTTTCCGAACAGGGCGTGCATCTCATACGCCTCAAATGGAGCGGGGAAGTTTCCTCTCTATCGTCGCCCTCCGGCGGAGCGGCGGATTTCGAAAAAATCCGATGGCAGTTGGCGACCCAAGCGGACGAAAAGGCTCGCATCGAATTTGCCTCCGAATTAATTCGGCGGAAATTCGAAGCCTCGCTGATAAATCTTCAAACCCTATTTCCGCCCTCGCGACAGACTGAGCGCGCTATCGAAAGCACCCAATCGGCAATTCGGGCGTTGCAAGAAAATTGGCCTCGCGACATATCGAACTTGCTCGGCTTGGAAGGCGTCGCCGCCGCAAGTTATTTCGAGGCGTGGCGGCAATTGCCGATCAGCTGGAAATCGGTTTCCCGATATCCCGTTCCCAAAGAATGGCAGTCCTACCTTTCCCGGTCCAACCTTAGCCCGAAACCGAAGAATTTTGGAGCGAGGCATCCCATTAACGCGATGCTGAATTATGCCTACAAGGTGCTTGAAACAAGCATCCGCATCGATTGCGTGATCGAAGGCTATGATCCGACAATCGGCGTTCTCCATACCGGCAGGCGAAACAAATACTCGAATGAGCCGTCTTTCGTGCTCGATTTGATGGAGCCGTATCGCCCGGTTGTTGATCGCGAAATCATCAAGATGCTCCGCGAAGAGGAATTAAGCGGCGCGGATTTCAACATCCAGCCAAATGGCGTTTGCAGGCTGAATCCGGAAATGGCGAGATTTATCGCCCAAGGCGCGGTCAGTCGGTTTCCTCAAATTCCTCATCGAACAGTTCGGAGGGGTGAACCTTTAGCGCCTCAGCAAGCCGCCCGATAACCGAGACCGTGGGATTGTGTTCGCCGCGCTCAATTCCGCCCAAATAGCGTAAATCCATATCAGCGCTCATCGCGAGCGTTTCCTGCGTTATGCCGCGCAGTTTACGAAAGCGCCTGATATTCGCGCCGATGATTCTTTCCCATTCCACACCCAGAAGAAGTTAGGGAATGGGTAATTCGGTCTAGGGTATATATACCCGATTTCGTATCGAGGATTCATCGGCGTTTTGGAGTAAAACATGCGAAAGTTAACCATAGCCGCTTTATTTGTATTTTGGCCTGCTTGCGCGCTTGCGGACGTAACGGGAATTTATGCGGCTTCTGACGCGACCGCCGCCACGATAATTCATATCGTCGAATCAGCGGATGGCGCATTGCGTGGGCAAGTAGAATTCATCGAAATCGACTCCTCAAACGACGTGAAAACCTCATCCCGAAATTTAACCGGGACGGCGCGGCGGAACGCGGTCGCAATTACGATGGACATGCCGATTGTGAATTGGTTTTCCTCAACAACCTTGACCGGCTCAGTCGGGGGAAACGTTCTCAGTCTCAGCTTCTCGGGCGAGACGATCAAATTTCAAAAAGTGACCGCTGCACGCTATGCGCAAATAAAACGCCATATCACGCTAGCGGCCGAAGTCCGAAAACATCAAGCATTGGTTGCGTCTGCAAATAGGCATTACGCGGAACTTTCCAAAAACGTTGAAACCCTAATTGCGAACGCCTCTGGCGAGGCCGCATGGTTTCAGCAAGCGAAGCAGGACTATGCCGCATTGTTTGCGGAGGACCAGTCCTTGGAGAAGCAGCGGAGAGCTTATCTTGCGATCGGGGCTGACCAATCGAGGCTAATTCAGGTAGAAAATCGTCAGTACGAACTCAAGTCGATGATTTGGGATTTGGATTCCAAGGCGCAGACGCGAGCCGCAAAGTTGCGCGATCTTCGGATGCGAATTGAAAGTTCCGCGCAGAAATTGAAGGCGCTCTGCGGCGATAGCGGATTGCGCGATGCAGAGGCAGCATGCTCCGGTTGGGCGGATATAAAGCCACAGTTCCAAAGTGCGATGTCGAAAGTGAGAACGGCTTTTGATGCATTGGCGAGCTACCGAGAGACGATTAGGATTTGATCGTCACCTTGGAAAAGGCTTGCCGTGGCCAGCCGTCTAATCATGCTGCTGAAATCCGATCTGAGTGCGGATCAACATCGCTTGGTCCAAGCCCGGCTTAGCGCCTCAGAGCACGAGCACGACACAGGCCCAATTCGCGTTTGGAAAGTTTATGAGCAAGGGCTCTATGCATTTGTCCGCGTCGCGGATGGTGCGTTCATTGGCTTAGCCGAATCGTCGGGATTGCCCCTCACGACCGCAGGATGGTGGATTGATACTGAATTCAGGGGCATGGGGTACGGCAATGAACTCGTCGATCTGTTGGCCGCCAGACGCAAAAGCGAAGGCGCTGAGGAAGTAATCAACAGCCCAATCGACTCTCATTTAGGCCAGTACGATGCTGCGTCCCGTCGCCTGATGGATCGCTTTCGAGAGCATCTGAGGCCTCATTCCCAATAGCCGCAGCTTAACTTCCTTGCAGTCCGGATTGGAACCCGTCAATTTTACGAGGACTTAGCTATACCCCCCCGCTTGCGGGAGAGGGGCCGGGGGTGAGGGGCGAATATAGACCGGTCGTGCGCGAGATTCTCATTGGGTTCGATTCCCCTCACCCGGCGCTTCGCGCCACCCTCTCCTGCAAGCGGGAGAGGGACGAAGGGCGCTCATGACCCCCGACGTCATCATCGCCGGCGGCGGCGTCATCGGCCTTGTGACGGCGCATGCGCTCGCGCGCGAGGGCGCGCGCGTGACGCTGGTCGACGAGGGGCGTCCCGCCGCGACGGCGGCGGCTGCGGGCATGCTCGCGCCGTCATTCGAGCGCGCCTTGTCGGCGGGCGAGGCGCTCGAAGAATTCTCGCGCGCCAGCCTTGCCCGGTGGCGCGATCTCGCGCCCGAGATCGAGGCGGCGAGCGGCCTCAGCGTCGATCTTCAGGCGACAGGCGTTCTGTCGGTCGTTTTCGACGATGAGGACGCCGGCGCCTTTTCCGAAGACCTGAGCGGCGGCGCCGCGCTGACAGCGCGGGAGGCGTGCGCGCTCGAACCGGCGCTTGCGCCTGATGTCGCGTGCGCCTTTTTCGCTGAAGGCGACGGGCAGATCGATCCGCGCGCGCTTCTCGCCGCGCTGCCGGTTTCGCTTGCGCGCGCCGGCGCGCGGCTCATCCGCGGCCAGCGCGTCGCGGCTCTCGTCGAGGAAGCGGGCGCCGTGCGCGGCGTGCGTCTGGCTTCGGGAGAATTTCTTGCGGGCGAGGCGGTCATTCTTGCGACCGGCGCGCGCATCGACGGCCTCGGCGCCCTGCCGGCCGGCGCGGTCTTTCCGGTGAAGGGCGAAGCGCTTGCGCTCGCCGGACGCCTCACGCGCGTCGTCCGCACACGCAGCGCCTATCTGTGTCCGAAGGCTGACGGGCGGCTCATCGTCGGCGCGACCCAGATTCCGCGTGACACCTCGCTCACGACGGATGACGCGCGCATCGGCCGGCTGATCGCTGGCGCGCGGCGCGCAGTCCCTTCATTTGCGGCGGCGCAGGAGATCGAACGCTGGGCGGGCCTCAGGCCGGCGACGGCGGACGGCCTCCCCATCATCGGGCCTGCAACCGACGGGCCGATGGGCCTTCATTATGCGCTCGGTCATTATCGCAACGGCGTCCTGCTCGCGCCGGCGACGGCTGACGCGCTCGTCCAGAACCTTATCCATGGCGCGCCGCCGCCGGCGGCCTTCGGCGCCGCCCGTTTCCACCCCTCAGTTCAGAATTAGGAGTTTGTTGACCATGACCTGCGAGCGTTTTCCGGCGTTACGGATCGACCGCCATGACTGACGCCATCCGCGCCGCGGCCGCTGCGGCACAGGTATCGGGCGCGCTGAAGAAAGCGTCGGCGTCGACCGGCGTCGGCTTCGATTATCTCTATCGCGTCGCGCTGCGCGAAAGTTCGCTTGATCCTGCGGCGAAGGCGAAGACGTCTTCCGCCGCCGGGCTCTTCCAGTTCATCGAGCAAACCTGGCTCGCGGCGGTGAAGAAATATGGCCCCGCGCACGGGCTTGCCGCCGAGGCCGCCGAGATCGTGAAGGGCGCGAACGGGCGCTACGCGGTCGCCGATCCGGCGCGCCGGCAGGCTATCCTCGATCTGCGTTTTGACGCCGACAAGGCCGCCGCGCTCGCCGCCGAACTCGCGCGCGAGAACAAGGTTGCGCTCGAGGGCGCGCTCGGCCGCGCGGTCGAGGCGGGCGAGCTTTACGCCGCGCATTTCCTCGGGCCGGCGGGCGCGCGCGCGATCCTCAAGGCCGATCCGGCGCAAAGCGCCGCGGCGCTGTTGCCCGCCGCGGCGGCGGCGAACCGTCCCGTCTTCTTTGACGGCGCGCGCGAGCGCACCGTCGGCGAAGTGATCGAAAGTTTCCGGAAGACGATCGGCGGGGCGAAGGCCGCTTTTGCCGAGATCAAGTCGGCGGCCGGCGAATTCCTGCGCGAAACGGCGGCGTTTGGCGCGAGGTCCGCGCCGCCCGGCCTCGAGACGAAGAGCCTCTCGCCGCTCGCGCTCGTGATCTTGCAGGCGCTCGACTGGCGCGGGCCGGACCGTTCGTCACGCGACGATCGCAGTTTGCGTTAATCGCACGCTGTCAGGCCGAAGCCATGCGGAAGTTTTGTGCCGGCGTTGCCGCAGGCGCCCTGCAATTGCTGCGCGGTCAGCCCGTTCGCCGCGGTGAGGTCGGCGCCTTGCAGCTTCGCCCCGGTGAAGTCGGCGCCGGCGAGATCGGCGGCGGCGAACGTCACGTCGCGCAGGCTCGCGCCGGTGAACTTCGCCGCGCGCAGGTCCGAGCCGGAGAAATCCGCCCCGTCCGCGATCGCGTCAACGAAAAGACCGCCGGGGGCGAAGGCTTTCGTCAGCGACGCCTTCGAAATATTGGCGCCCGAAAGGCTCGCCGCGGTCAGATCGGCTCCGGCGAAGACGGCGCCGGTGAAATCGCCAGCGCGCATCGCGGCCTTGCCGAGCGCGGCGCCGGAGAAATCGGCGCCCGGCGCCGAGGCGGCGGTGAAATTCGCGGCCGAAAGGCGCGCTTTCTGGAAATTCGGCTTCAGGCCGCTTGCACCCTCGAACGACGCCTCGTCGAGGAGCGCGCCGACGAACTGTGTGCCGTTGATTTCGACGCCGGCGAAGACAGCCTTCGGCGCCGAGACGCCGGAAAAATTCGCGTTCGAAAGGTTCATCGCCGAGGCGACGGGCTGGCCCGCGTCCTCGCCGCCGAGCCGCGCGAGCTTGCCGAGTCCTTCATCCACCTTGCCGATCGCGCCGGAAAGATTGGGCGCGAGCCTGTCGGCGCTGTTCAAGGTGTTGGTCACGCCGCGGCCGAATTCGTCGATGACGTTGACGCGACGCCCGCCGGTGCGCTCGCCGACGAGATTGGTGACGAGCGTGAACGCCATCACCATGAACAGGACGATGAGAAGGATCATGCGCATCATAAAGGCCGTCCTCGCCCGACGGGGCCGCACGGCGGCGTTTGCGCCGCGTTGACCCATATTGGGCCGCGAAGCGCTGATGATCGCTTAAAATGTGGTTTCGATTTTATGAATTGCGCGGCGCCAGCGGCGCGAGCCTCACGAGCAGCCTGTCGAGGCGCCGCAACTGTCGCAGCGAAGGCACGCGCCCGAGCGCACGAGCGTGAACTGTCCGCATTCGGGACAGGCGTCGCCCTCATAGCCCTTGATGCGCGCGCTTGCGATCCGCGAGGCCGGCGCGGCGAGGCTTCCCGGCGGGGCCTTGCGGTTGACCGCTTCGGCGAGGCGCGCGACCTGCGCCTCGATCTCGGGCGGCGTCGTCGAGATGGCCGCCTCGTCGGCGGGCTTTCTGAGGCGGTCGAACTCCCCGCCGCGCAGGACGACGAGATTGTCGGTCACGGTGGAGCGCGAGAAGCCCTTGGAGATGAGGCGCGAGGCGTCTTCCTGCGCCTTTTCGCGGCTGACGCCGCGCCCGATCGCGTCGACGGCGCTCTCCTGCGGGTCGACATGAGCAAGGTCGGTTCGGCCGAGATAGGAGATCGCGAGCTCGCGGAAAATGTAGTCGAGGATCGACGTCGCGTGTTTGATCTGGTCGTTGCCCTCGACCCGGCCGGAGGGATCGAAGCGCGTGAACACATAGGCGTCGACGAACTCCTCGAGCGGCACGCCATATTGCAGGCCGAGCGAAACCGCGATCGCGAAATTGTTCATCAGGCTGCGGAAGGCCGCGCCTTCCTTGTGCATGTCGACGAAGATCTCGCCGATCTCGCCGTCGTCGAACTCGCCGGTGTGAAGATAGACCTTGTGACCGCCGACGATCGCCTTCTGGATGTAGCCCTTGCGGCGGTCCGGCAGGCGCCGGCGCCCGGGCGTCCTCTCGATGATGCGCTCGACGATGCGTTCGGCGACGATGCGCGAGCGCTCGCCCGACGGCGCGCTTGCGAGCGCGGCGGCGGCGTCTTCCGCATCCTCCTCGTCTTCGGCCGAAAGCAGCGCCGCAGCCAGCGGCTGGGAAAGTTTCGAGCCGTCGCGGTAGAGCGCGATCGACTTCAGTCCGAGCTGGTGCGCGCGCCGATAGGTCGCCGCGCAGTCGGCGACATTGGCGCGGTTCGGCAAGTTGACGGTCTTCGAAATGCCGCCCGAGACGAAAGGCTGCGCCGCCGCCATCATGGTCAGGTGCGCGTCGACCGACAGCGCGCGCTCGCCGACCTTGCCGCAGGGCGTCGCGCAGTCGAACACGGCGTAATGCTCGAGCTTCAGATGCGGCGCGCCTTCGGTCGTCATCGCGCCGCAGACATAGAGATTGGTTGCGTGGATGTCCTCGTCGGAAAAGCCGAGGTCGCGCAGCACCTGGTAGCCGGAGGCGTGCATCTGGCCTTCGGTGAAGCCGAGAATGTGGCGGCAGAAATCCTCGCCGAGCGCTTGCGGCGTGAAGGCGAAAGTGAGGTCGAAGGCGAGCTTGAGCCGGTCCTCGAGCGCTTTGAGACGCCTGTCGTCGAAGCCTTCCTCGCGCAGCGCCTCGAGGGTGACGCCCGGCGCGCCCTCGAGCGTGCCGCGTCCGACCACGTAATCGACGATGTCGGCGATCTCTTTCTCGGCGTAACCGAGCGCCGCGAGCGCGACCGGGATCTGCTGGTTGATGAGCTTCATCTGCCCGCCGCCGGCGAGCTTCTTGAATTTGACGAGCGCGAAATCGGGCTCGATGCCGGTGGTGTCGCAGTCCATCACGAGGCCGATCGTGCCGGTCGGCGCGATCGCCGACACCTGGGCGTTGCGGAAGCCGTTGAGGCTGCCGAGTTCATAAGCCTCGTTCCAGATCGTCTTCGCGCGTTCGGCGAGCCCCTTCCAGGGAACCGCGCCGTGATCGAGCGGGACGGGCGGACGGGCAAGGCCCTCGAACTCGCCCGCGGCGCGAGGCCCGAGCGCGGCGCGGCGGTGATTGCGCAGGACGCGCAGCATCGCCTCGCGGTTCTCGCGCCACATCGGAAAGGCGCCGATCGCGCCCGCCATCTCGGCCGAGGCGCGATAGGCCGCGCCGGTCAGCAGCGCGGTGGCGGCGCTGCAGATCGCACGCGCCTCGGGGCTGTCATAGGGAAGTCCCGACGCCATGAACAACGCGCCGAGGTTGGCGTAGCCGAGCCCGAGCGTCCTGTAGTCGTAGGATTTCCGCGCGATCGCCGGCGAGGGGAACTGCGCCATGCCGACCGAGATTTCGAGCGCCACTGTCCACATCCGGCAGGCGTGCTCGAAACCGTCGACGTCGAAGCCGGTCGCGGTCCGGAATTTCAAGAGGTTGATCGAAGCGAGATTGCAGGCCGTGTCGTCGAGGAAGAGATATTCCGAGCACGGATTCGAGGCGCGAATCTCGCCGCCCGCCGGGCAGGTGTGCCAGGCGTTCGTCGTGTCGTGGAACTGAAGGCCGGGATCGGCGCAGGCCCACGCGGTCTCGGCGATCTCGTCAAAGAGCGCGCGCGCCTTGATCGTTTTTGCGGGCGCGCCGTCGGTGCGCCGCGTCAGCGTCCAGTCGCCGTTCTTGTCGAGCGCCTCGAAGAAGGCGTCGGTCAGCCGCACCGAGTTGTTCGAATTCTGCCCGCTGACGGTGCGATAGGCCTCACCGTCCCAGTCGAGATCGTAGCGGTCGACCTGCGCCGACTTCGCGCCGCTCGCCGCAAGCTCGATCGCGCGCCGGATCACGGCCTCGGGCAAGAAGTCCTTTTTCGCCGCCCTGACAGCCGCCTTCAGCGTATCGTTCCGGCGCGGATCGGTGCGCGCCTCGCCTGCTTCCGCCCAGCAGGCGGCGATGATCTTCGGCACGTGATGGGCGAGGGCGCGGCTGCCGGCGACGAGCGCGGCGACCTTCTCCTCCTCGACCTTCTTCCAGCGAATGAAATCCTCGATGTCGGGATGGTCGCCGTCGACGACGACCATCTTCGCCGCGCGCCGCGTGACCCCGCCGGACTTCACCGCCCCTGCGGCCGCGTCGCCGACCTTGAGGAAGCTCATCAGGCCGGAGCTTTTTCCGCCGCCGGACAACGGCTCGCCGGCGCCGCGGATCGCCGAAAAATTGGCGCCGGCGCCGGAGCCGAACTTGAACAGACGCGCCTCGCGCGCCCAGAGATCCATGATGCCGCCGTCGCCGACGAGATTGTCGCCGACCGACTGGATGAAACAGGCATGCGGCTGCGGGCGTTCATAGGCGTTGTCGGAAGCGATGACGGCGTTGGTCGCCGGATCGACATAGAAATGGCCGTGGCCCTCGCCCTCGACGCCATAGGCCCAGTGAAGGCCGGTATTGAACCATTGCGGGGAATTCGGCGCGCCGATCTGGCGCGCGAGCATCGCCTTCATCTCGTCGACGAAGATTTCGGCCTCGCCCGCGCCGGAAAAAAGTCCCGCCTTCCAGCCCCAATAGCCCCAGGCGCCGGCGAGCCGGTCGAAAACCTGTCTCGCGCTGGTCTCGGGGCCATAGCGTTTTTCGGGCGCGAGTTTGGCGAGGGCGGCGACGTCAGGGACCGAGCGTTGCAGGAAATCGGGAACGCCCTTTTCAGGGACGCGCCTGGTCGCCGCGGGAACGCCGGCGCGGCGGAAATATTTCTGGGCGAGGATGTCCGCCGCCGTCTGGCTCCAGTCGGCCGGGACCTCAACATCGGCGATCGCGTGGACGACCTCGCCCGAGGCCGCCTTCAGCGCGCTGTCGGTGCGCCGGAAGCGGATGCCCTGATAAGGGCCGCCCTTCGCGGCAGTGAAATGTCTTTCGAAGCGCATCGGCCGGGCGCGTCCTTTCCTGGCCAAGATATAGTATCGGCGGGCCGCTCTCATCTCAATGTTCTGGGGTTCTCGCAACAAGGTGATAAGGCGCTGATTTCCCTCCCGGTTTCCGGCGCCGACATCGCCGTTGGCGCGGCGCTGGAAAATGGCCTATCCGGTCTGCTCACGCGCACCCCCGCCGGGACCTGCGCGCTGGAGAATGGTGTCTTGGGCGAGCCTTTCGCGACAGGTGGATGCGACTGCGGCAAGGTCCGCTACGCGCTGACGTCGGCGCCGATCTTCACCCATTGCTGCCACTGCTCCTGGTGCCAGCGGGAGACGGGATCGGCCTTCGCCGTCAACGCGATGATCGAGACGGCAAGGCTTGAGGTGCAGGGCGCCGCGCCAGACCTCATCCTTACCCCGTCGGCGAGCGGCAAGGGGCAGAAAATCGCCCGCTGCCCGATCTGCCGGGTGGCGGTCTGGAGCCATTACGCCACGCTCGACACCAAACTCGCTTTCGTCCGCGCCGGCACGCTCGACCACCCGTCGCGCACGCCCCCGGATGTCCATATATTCACTTCGACGAAACAGCCTTGGGTGATCTTGCCGGCGGACGCGGAAGCCTACCCCGAATTCTATGCGCCGACGGACCGGGCGCGGATGTTCGGCGCTGAACGGATGGCGCGCCGCGAGGCGCTGATTGAAGAAGCAAAAAGAGAAACATGCTGAAGCAGCTTTTCGCCTGGTGGGATTCAACGACCTACAGCACCTCCTTTTCGCTGTGGCGCAAGCGCGCGCGCCTTATCGGCAAGGACGAGCAGGGCAATCGCTATTTCGAGGAAGCGGGTCGGACAGGGCCCGACGGGCGCCCGCGCCGATATGTGGTCTATCACGGCGTCGCCGAGGCGAGCCGGGTGACGCCCGACTGGCATGGCTGGCTGCATCACACCTTCGACGAACCGCCGACGACGGCGCCCCTCAGGCGGCGCGCCTTCGAAAAGGACCATTTGCCCAACATGACAGGCACGCCGCTCGCCTATCATCCGCCGGGAAGCCTTGCGCGGAACAAGGGCGGCGTTCCGGCTGACTATGAGGCATGGTCGCCCGAAGCGGAGAAAGCGTGACGGCGATGGCGAAGGGCAGCATCTTCGAAACGATTGTGGGCGTCGGGGTTCTCGGCGTCGCTGCGGGCTTTCTTTACTACGCCTATGGCGCCAGCGGGCGCGGCGAGACCGCGCGCACCTATCCCCTCCATGCGGTCTTCGGCCGGATCGACGGCGTTACCGCAGGATCGGAAGTGCGCATCGCCGGCGTCAAGGTCGGCGCCGTTTCAGGCAGCGCGCTCGACCCGCAGACCTATGAGGCGCGCGTGACGCTCAACGTCTCGTCGGGCGTCGCCGTGCCGGAGGACACAATTGCGAAAATCGTTTCCGACGGCCTTCTCGGCGGCGCTCATATCGCGCTCGAGCCGGGCGGCAGCGACGTGATGCTGAAGGCCGGCGACACGATCAGCGTGACGCAAGGCTCGGTCGATCTTCTTGGTCTCGCCATGCAGGCGTTTTCGAGCGGCGCGGCGAAACCAGCCGAGAGCGGCGAGCCCGACCCCTCTTCCGGAGACGGACAATGAAACGACTTCTTCCCGCCATTGCGATCGGCCTTCTCGCCGCGCCGTCATTCGCGCAACAAAGCGACCCGTCGCTCGACGACATCCTGGTCGCCGATCCCGCGCCCGCGCAGGCCGGCGATCCTGCAATTCCGGGGCCGAGCGAGCTTGACGAATTGAACGCGGCCTCGCCGGACGCCGACTTTCCCGACATCGAGACGGTTGAAAAGCGAAAGCCGCTTTCCGTCACCTTGCGCGCGCTCGACAAGATCACCGCGAAATATTCCGACATCGTCATTCCAATGAACGAGCAGGCGACGTTCGGCACGCTGACGATCACCGCGCGCACCTGCGACAAGCGCCCGCCGGAAGAGTTTCCGGAGACGACCGCCTTCGTCGAGATCGCCGACAACGCGCCCCCGCCGAAGTCGAACCTCAAGATCGCCGCGCCGAAAAAGAAAAAGCAGGAAAAGGTGAAGAGCGAGGCGCAAGCCCCCTCGGGCGGGCATGGCGTCGCCGTTTCTCCGGCCGCGCCCGCCGTCGCGGCGGCGCTTCCCGAAGGCGTGATCTTCTCGGGCTGGCTGTTCGCGTCGAGCCCCGCCTTGAGCGCGTTGCAGCACCCGGTTTACGACGTCTGGGTGATCGACTGCAAAACCGTCAAGGTCGAAAGCTGAAGCGGGGGCTTTCGGAAGTCGGCGCGCGTCGCCAGCATGCCCGCCAGCATCGCCTGATATTCCGTATCCGGACATTCCTTCACGCCGAACTGCGACAGGTGTCCGGTGTGGAACTGCGCGTCGAGAAGCTTGAAGCCGGCGTGTTTGAGGCGCGCGATGAGGTTTAGCATCGCGATTTTAGAGGCGTCGCGCCGGACCGAAAACATGCTCTCGCCGCAAAAGATCCCGCCGAGCGCGAGGCCGTAGAGCCCGCCGGCGAGCTCGCCGTCCCGCCAGCACTCGACGCTGTGCGCAAAGCCGGCCGCATGGAGCGTCATGAACACTTCTTCGATCGCGTGATTGATCCAGGTGTCGCGCCGGCCCCTGGCCGATCGCGCGCAGGCCGCGATGACGTCTCCGAACGCGCGGTCGATCGTGACCTCATAAGGCGCGTGCTTCAGCGTGCGGATGAGCCGTCGCGGCGCGCGCGCCTCGTCGAGCGGAAGAACGCCGCGCACCTCCGGCAGCACCCAGACGACCTGATCGTCGAAGCGTGTTTTCGCCATCGGGAAATAGCCGAGCGTGTACGCCTTGAGGAGTTCGTCAGGATCGATGCGGGCGGATGCGTCGCGCGGCATGGCGACCATCATCGAACGATTGTCGCCGCCGGTTCAACTCCTCTTTTCGGCGATGGTTCGCCGGCGATGTTTGCGGTATGGTCGCGCCCGTTCACAGGAATGTCCGCATGAAGGCGTTTGCGCTCGGCCTCGTCATCGCCGTCGTGCTTGCTCGGTCCGGCGCCGCCCATGAAGCCGATCTCGCTTACGCCGGCGGCGATTTCGAGGCTGCAAGACGCCTCGGCCGTGAGGCGCAGACGGCCGAGGGATCGTCGCTCGCCTGCGAGGCCGGACTCGTTCTCGGCTCCTATTTCGAAGCGGGTGAAGGACGGGTGCGCACGCTGCACGCTGCGATTCGCGATTGCGCCGACGCGATCGAGACGGGGACGTCCGGCGCCGGCGCTTATGTGAATTATGCGATCGGCGTCGCTTTTGAGGCGAAGCGTCGGCGCGATCCGGCCCTTGCCGCGGAGGCGCGCAAACTTTTCCTCGACGCCGTCGGCAGGTTTCCTGACAGCGGCTTCGCCCATGCGGGGCTCGCCGGCTGGCACTGGAACGTGGCGCGGCAGGCGGGCCTTGGCCGTATCGCGCTCGGCGCCAGCCGCGACGAGGCGCGCCGAGAATTTTCAATCGCGATAGCGCTCGATCCCGATAATCTCGCGCTCCGGTACGAGTATCTGCGCTTCCTCGTCGCTGGCGACCGCAAGGAGCGGCGCGGCGCGCTGGAGGCTGCGGCCGGCCTTGCGGCGCTGGCGCCGCGCGACGCCTTCGACGGGCTGCTTTTGAAACGCGCGGAAACGCTCGCCGCGGCGCTGGCGGGTTCGGGACAGGACGTCGATGCAGCGCTCGCCGCGACGGAGCCTTTCCCGGGTCTGCGCGGTGAGGCGCCGCACATCAAATTCAACCCCCCGTTCGGGGCGCGCTTTCCCGCACGCCCGCCTCAGGGAGGATGAGCGCGATGCGCCGGGTTTTAGCGCGGAGCGCGCTGTCCCTCGCCCTTCTGGTGTTTTGCGTGTCCTGTGCGACGGCGGCGCGCGTCCTTTATCCGGTCAACGCCGATGCGCTGAAAGCGAGAGCGGGCGATTATGTCATCGATCCGGCGCACACGACCGTCATTTTCAGCGTCGATCATCTGGGCTTTTCGACGTTCTACGGCCGCTTCAATGACGTCTCCGGCCGGCTGACGCTGGATACGGACAATCCCGAGCGCAGTGAGACCGCCGTCAGGATCGCCTCGGCCAGCATCGATACGCCGAGCGATGAGCTTGATGAGACGCTGCGCGGCAAGCAGATGTTCGACGCCGCCGCCTTCCCGGACATTGTATTTGAAAGCCGCACGGTGACGCGAACGGGCGATGCGACAGCGACGATCGAGGGCCTCCTGACGATCAAGGGCGTGACGCGGCCGGTGTCGCTTGCCGCTGTCTTTCACGGCAGCGGCTCCGCGCCGCTGACGAATGACAGGCGCGCCGGATTCGATGCGACGGCCAAGCTCTCTCGGCGCGAATTCGGTCTTGATGCGTGGGGCGGTTTTGTAGGCGACGAGGTGAAACTGATCATCGCCGCCGAGTTCAGGCTTCCGTAGCGGCCTCTTTGGCCAGCCACTGTTCAAGCCAGTGAATGTGATAGTCGCCGGCAAGGAAATCCGGCTGCTCGATAAGCTCGCGGAAAAGGGGAATCGTCGTTTCGACGCCCTGCAGCGCCATTTCCGAAAGGCACCGGCGCAGCCGGCGGATGCAATGATCGCGGTCGTCGCCATAGACGATCAGCTTGCCGACCATCGAGTCATAATAGGGCGGAATGCGGTAGCCGGTATAGATCGCGCTGTCGAAGCGCACGCCCGGGCCGCCGGGCGCATGGAAATAAGAGATCTCGCCCGGCGACGGCCGGAAGGTTTTCGGATTTTCGGCGTTGATTCGGCACTCGATCGCATGGCCCTCGAAGACGATGTCTTCCTGCCGGAATGACAGCGGCATGCCTGCGGCGACGCGGATCTGTTCGCGAATGAGATCGGTGCGCGTGACAAGCTCCGTCACCGGGTGCTCGACCTGGATGCGCGTGTTCATCTCGATGAAATAGAAGCGCCCGTTCTCGTAGAGGAACTCTATAGTGCCGACGCCGAGATAGCCGAGCTTGGCGATCGCGTTCCGCGCGATGTCGCCGATCTCCTTCCTTTCCGTCGCCGTCAATGCGGGCGAGAGCGCCTCCTCCAGCACCTTCTGGTGGCGGCGCTGCAAGGAACAGTCGCGTTCGCCGAGCTGCACGACATTGCCGAACTTGTCGGCGATGATCTGGATCTCGATGTGGCGCGGACGTTCGAGATATTTCTCGAGATAGACGCTGTCGTCGCCGAATGCGGCCTTGGCTTCGGCTTTCGCGGTCGAAACCGCTTCGGCGAGCGCGTCCGGCGTTTTAGCGACCTTCATGCCGCGCCCGCCGCCGCCGGCCGCCGCCTTGACCAGCACCGGAAAGCCGATTTCGTCGGCGGCCCGGCGCGCATCCTCGATCGAAGCGAGCGCGCCCTTGCTGCCCGGAACGAGCGGAATTCCGGCGCCGCCGGCCGCCACTTTCGCGGCGATCTTGTCGCCCATGACGCGGATGTGCTCGGGCGTCGGGCCGATGAAGGTGATGTTGTGCGCGGTCACGATCTCGGCAAAGCGCGCGTTCTCCGACAGGAACCCGTATCCCGGATGGATCGCGTCGGCGTTGGTGATTTCCGCCGCCGAGATGATCGCCGGAATGTTGAGGTAGCTGTCCTTCGGCGGCGGCGGGCCGACGCACACGCTCTCGTCGGCGAGCTTCACATGCAGCGCGTCGGCGTCGGCGGTCGAATGGATCGCCACCGTCGAGACGCCGAGTTCCTTGCAGGCGCGATGGACCCGGAGCGCGATCTCGCCGCGGTTCGCGATCAGGACCTTGTTGAACATGCCGCTACTCGATTACGATCAGAGCTTCGCCGTATTCGACGGGCTGGGCGTCGCGGACGAGCACCTGCTTGACCGATCCGGCGCGGGGCGCCGCGATCGGATTCATCGTCTTCATGGCCTCGACGATCATCAGCGTCTGACCCTGCGCGACCTTGTCTCCGATTTTCACGAACGCGTCGGCGCCGGGCGAGGGTGACAGATAGACCGTGCCGACCATGGGCGACGTGACGGCGCCGGCGGGCGGTCCGGCGGGTTTTGCTTCGGCCGCCGCCGCCGGCGCTTTCGCCTGCGGCTGAACGGCTGGCGCGGCGACAGCCGGCGCATAAGCGACGGCCGGACCCGCGCTCGTCCGCGACACGCGCACACGCATGTCCGGCTTCTGGATTTCGATTTCAGTGAGACCCGTCTGGTCGAGGATGGCGGCCAGTTCACGGATCCATGCGGCCTCCGCGGCGTTCGGCTTCAATGAGCTCATGTCGGGCGGAAATCCCTGTTCAGCCTTTTGGCCCCTTGTCGAGGAGCCCTTTGAGGGCGTCAAGCGCGGCAATGTAGCCGTGGGACCCAAGCCCGCAGATGACGCCCGTCGCCGCCGGGCTGACGAAAGAATGGCGACGGAAGGCCTCGCGGGCGTGGATGTTTGAAAGGTGGACCTCGATCGTGGGAATGGTCAGCGCCTTCATCGCATCGTGGATCGCAACCGAGGTGTGCGTGTAGCCGCCGGGGTTGAGAACAAGGCCCGCCGCTTTCTCGCGCGCCTCCTGGATCCAGTCGATCAGCGTCCCCTCATGGTTCGTCTGCCGGAAGTCGACCTTCAGGCCCAGCGCCGCCGCCCGGTTCTCGACCGCGGCCTTGAGATCGCCAAGCGTCGCCGACCCATAGATGTGCGGCTCCCGCTTGCCGAGGAGATTGAGGTTCGGGCCGTTGAGGACGAAGACCAGCATGCTTTCGCGCCATGGGTCCGCCAGCCTTGCAAAGGCGGCTTCAAGCCGACACATACAAGACCGTTCGTTTCGATTGTGCAAACCGCCGGCTGCCGGCGGCCGGAGGAAAATGCGTCTGTTGGTCAATGGCGAGCCGCGCGAACTGGCGGAGGCGTCGACAGTCTCGGGCCTTCTTTCCGCGCTCGACCTCGACGGACGCCGGCTCGGCGTCGAGCTCAACCGGGAGATCGTTCCGAAGTCGGCTTATGGCGCGACGCGCCTTGCTGACGGCGACGCCGTCGAGATCGTTCATTTCGTCGGAGGCGGCTGATGGCGGGCGATCTCGTCATCGCTGGGCGGACGTTCAAGTCGCGCCTCATCATCGGCACCGGCAAATACAAGACTTATGAGGAAAACGCGCGCGCGGCGGAAGCGGCGGGCGCCGAAATGGTCACGGTCGCGGTTCGCCGCGTCAACCTCAGCGACCGGTCGAAGCCGATGCTGACCGATCATCTCGACCCGGAGAAATTCGTCTACCTGCCGAACACGGCGGGCTGCTTCACGGCGGAAGAGGCGATCCGCACGCTCCGGCTCGCGCGTGAGGCCGGCGGCTGGCGTCTCGTAAAGCTCGAAGTGCTCGCCGACCAGAAGACGCTCTACCCTGACATGGAAGAAACGCTGCGCGCGGCGAAGCTCCTGATCGCCGACGGCTTCGACGTCATGGTCTACTGCTCGGACGATCCGGTCTATGCGAAGAAGCTGGAAGACGCCGGCTGCTGCGCGATCATGCCCCTGGGCTCGCTCATTGGATCAGGGCTCGGCATTCTCAACCCGGTGACGATCCGCCTCATCGTCGAACAATCCTCGGTCCCCGTCATCGTCGACGCCGGCGTCGGCACGGCCTCGGACGCCGCGGTCGCGATGGAGCTTGGCTGCGATGGCGTGCTCATGAACACCGCGATCGCCGAGGCGAAGGATCCGATCCTGATGGCCTCGGCGATGAAGCACGCGGTGATCGCCGGACGCGAGGCCTACCTTGCGGGCCGGATGCCGAAGAAGCGCTACGCCGATCCGTCCTCGCCGCTTGCGGGACTCATTTAACCGGCCGGCTTCGCTTTCTTCGCATCGGCGATCGCGTCGCGCACGGCCTTTTCGTCAAGACCTGGGACGACCCGCATGAAGTCGCCGCCGAGCGACGTGATGATGAAGCTCGGCGTGCCGTCGAGCCTCATACGCCGGGCCGCCTCGACATTGCCGCCGATCGCCTCCTCGAGCTTTGCGGCGGCTGCGTCTTTCTTGAGCTTCGCCGTATCGAGACCGACCGACTTCGCAACCTCGATCAGGCGCTCCTCGGTCAAAACTCCCGACTGGGAGAGCAGCGCGAAATGATAGTCGAGAAACTTTCCCTGATCGCGTGCGGCGAGCGCATAGCGCGCGGCCTCGTCGGATTCCTTGCGCAGGATCGGCAGGTCGCGGATGATAACTTTTACCGCAGGATCGTTCTTCGCAAGGTCGCGCACAAGATCGGTCGCGCGTTTGCAATAACCGCAATGGTAGTCGAATAGTTCGATGACGGCCACTTTCGCGGCAGCGGGATTCTTGCCGGCGACAAAGCCGGTGTCCTCGTCCAACAGTATCGGCAACGCCGCCGCCGCGGCTTCGTTCGCTTCGCGCTCCGCATAGGCGTTGAGCGCGTCGACGACGATTTCAGGATGATCTCGGATGACGTCGCGGACGATCGCCTCGATCGCCTGGCGGTCGCCGGAAAGTGCGGGTTTCGATTGCTGGGCGGAGACGATCGAGACCGCGATCGCGCCGAGCAACGCCGCGCCCGCAAGCGCCCCGCCGACAAGAAGTTTCGAATTCACCTGCATCGCCCCGCCTTTTTGCGTGTCCTGGTTGTCAATGAAATTGGGGATCGGGCACTTCGTCGCGCGGCCGCTCAGGCGCCGGCTTCTTCTCAGGCGCCGGCCGATCCTCGCCGGCGCGTGTCCCGCCCGCCTCAACACCGAGGCTTGCGACGACGATATCGTTCGCCTGGCGCCATTCCGGCGAGCCTTTCGGCAGCCCTTTGAGCGCTCGGCGCGCGAACTGCGCCGCTTCGGGCTTGGCGCCGACATTGTAGCGCGACTCCGCCATGGCGAGGTCCGCCATCGGTTCGTTGCCCAGCGTTCCGTAGGCGCGCGCGAGCTCGAACCAGCCGAAGGAATTGTCGGGCTCGAGCAGGAGCGCCGATTTAAGCTCCTTGACCGAGGCTTTCACGTTTTCGGGTTCTTCGGTTGCGGCGAGCGCCCGGCCGAGATTGATCCTGAGAAGCGCCTTTCCCGGCAACAGCTCGACGGACCGACGATGCGGCGCGATCGACTCCGCAACCCGGCCGAATTCGAACAGCATCTGGCCCTTCAGCTCGTGGAAGAAGGGATTGTCAGGATGCTCGGCGAGCAGCGCGTCGATCTCCTTCACCGCGTTCTCCATATCGGTGCCGCGATAATACGCGACGGCGCGCGCATAGCGGGCGGGGTCCGACTTATCCGACAGGGGAAACTGGCGCAGCGTGAACTGCGTCGGCTGCATGAAGCCCAGGATCTTCGCCTGGATCATCCTGAGGCGGGCGATATCCTCCGGCGAATCCTTCTTCTCGAAATGGGGCGAGAGCTTCGCGCGCTCCTCGAGCGCGTTGACGCGGGCGAGCGCGAGCGGGTGGCTCTGAAGATAGGGATTGACGCGCTGGCTGTGCACGATCTGCGAGCTGCTGAGCTTGCGGAATGATTCTATGAGGCCGGCGCCCGATTTTCCGACCTTGTCGAGATAGGTGAGGGCGGCCTGGTCGGCGGAAGATTCCTGCCCGCGGCTGTATTTTAGGATGTTTGCGATCCCGACCGTCTGCCCGAGCGCGAGAAGCCCGAGGCCCGCGTCCGGCGCGCCGGCGGCGATCGCACCCGCAGCAAGCACAAGGCTTAGCAGCATCGGCCGAGATGCCGCGGAGTAGGCTTCATCCGACCGCGCGGAATGACCGCCAGCGATGTGGCCCGCCTCATGCGCGATGACGCCTTCGATCTCGTTCGGCGTGTCGGCAAAGGTGATGAGGCCGGTATTGACGCCCATCACAAGGCCGCCGGCGAATGCGTTGAACGACTGGTCGCCGACGAGGAGAATCTGGATCTCGTTCGCCGGAATGCCCGCCGCGCGGAAAATGGGTCGCGAATAATCGTCGAGCCAGTCTTCGATCTCGACGTCGCGCAATAAAGACTGCGCGGACGCCTGCCCCATAAAGACGAATGCCGTCGCCGCAGCGACGAAGATGAGGCGAGCAAGACGGTTCATAGGCGCACCATGAACGAACGCGACGGCGGCGCAACTCTCTCCGCCCGCCATGGCGGAAATGTGACCCCGCGAGGCTGGCGCCTATTGGCCGAGCGCCTTGCGCCACCAACCTTTTTTCGGCTGCTGCGGGCGGTCCGGCACGATGTCGGGCGGCAGTTCGGGAGCGGCGCGCTCGGCAGACTGCTGAGCATCGTCGGCAGGGGCGACCGACGGTTCCGGCGCCCGCCAGCTTGCGCCGGCGGCAGGCTCGAGCGTTTCGTCCGTGATCTGCGCCGTCGCCAATTCCTCGGCGAGCGTTGAGGTTGCTTCGCCGGCCTCGCTTGTTTCGTCATCCAGGGCGGCGGCGGCGGCGCCGTTCCCGTCGTGGCCGGCCTCGCCTTCCTGTCGGCGGTCGTGGCGGC
>FRDC01001892.1_pt1 | contig 46521 bp, 39 predicted proteins | sample 1106171 | NCBI WGS metagenome assembly FRDC01 (sample SAMEA3930566, study PRJEB13176) | freshwater metagenome | biome: Drinking water system; feature: drinking water; material: water | place: Singapore | collected 2014-12-20 | reverse complement strand
AGCCGCTCGCTCTACCATTGAGCTATCGGGGAATTGGTTGTTCGACCCGAACGCCTTCCCGTGGCTTGCCTGTCGGCAGGCCCCAGGGGCGGGCGGGTCGTGCGGGCGGCCCGATGGCCGGTCCGGTGGGGACAAGCCTAGCGGCCTGCCGGCATCGGTCAACCAGGTCCGCTCCGTTCGCGCTTCGGGCGGTCTATCATCTCGACCGCGTCCGGTTCGGCGGTTCATCACCGTCACGCTGTGCGGGCAGGTCCGGGTATCGGCGCCCTCCGCGTCCTCGGCTTTGGGCCGGCGGAGGGGTGCCGCGGGCCGGGCGGGGCGATTCGCGTCGGCGTGGCCCGGCCGAAACCGCTTTGGATCGATCACCAGCCGTGGGCTGACGGAGTTTCCGCGATGAAGGACAAGACCCACCCGAAGTACTACGACTGCAAGGTGTTCCACAACGGCGTGCAGGTCATGACCGTCGGCGCCACCGTGCCCGAGATGCACGTCGAGGTGTGGTCGGGGTCGCACCCGTTCTTCACCGGCAAGAACGTGCTGGTCGACTCGGCCGGCCGCGTCGAGAAGTTCCAGAAGAAGTTCGCCGGCAACTACTTCAAGAAGCCCGAGAAGAAGGCCGCCCCGGCCGCCGAGGCCTGAGGCCCGCTGACCGCGGCCGGACGCGGGCGGCGCCGGCCCTCGCGTCGCGTGCCACGCGCCGGGTCGCTCCCGATGACCGGCGAGCCTGTCCAGACCGAGCATCAGACCGCGGCGGAACCCTCTCCGGGCGTGCGAGCGCTGCTGCGCCGGCGGTGGCTGCGGGCCATCGCCATCTCGGCGGCGCTGCTGTCGCTCGCGATCGTCGTCGCGGGCGAGGTGTTCGCGCGGTACTGGCTGCGGCTGGGCGATCCGCCGCTGTTCATGCCCGATCCCGACATGCGCTACGTGATGGTCCCCGGCAAGACCTACCGGCGGCTGGGCAACACCATCTCGTACAACCAATTCTCGATGCGCGGGACGCCGGACTTTGCCGAGCGGAAGTCCAACGCCGGCGAGTTCCGCGTGTTCGTCCTGGGTGACAGCGTCATCAACGGCGGCCCCTTCACCGACGATGAGATCCTTGCGACCCGCCTGCTGCGCAAATCGCTCGCCGACGAGCTCGGGCGGCCGGTGCTGGTGATGAACGCTTCGGCCGGGTCGTGGGGCCCGCCGCAGGAAGCGGCGTACCTCAAAAAGCACGGGCTGTTCGACGCGGACGTGCTGGTGGTGGTGCTCAACCACGAGGACGCGTTCGACGACGGCGCCCCTCGCCCGCTCGGGCCCGAGCAGCCGACCAGCCGCCCGCTGCTGGCGCTGCAGGAGGTCGTGTTCCGCTACCTGCCGGCGGCGATCGACTACTACGTGCTGGGCGGGAAGGACGCCCCGCCCCCCAAGCAGGAGTTCGCACGGGTCGAGGACGCGTCGCTCCGCGGCGTGCGCGACATCGTGAACCTCGCCCGCAGCCGGAACGTCAAAGTCTGCGGCGTGCTGTACTTCAGCCGCGGCGAGATCGAGTCGGGCATCAAGCCCGGCCTCGCTGCGCTGCGGCAGCAATTCCGCGAGTTGAGCGTCCCCGTGGTCGAGTCCCAGCAGCCGTTCCGCGAGGCGCTCCGCAACGACCAGCACCCGTTCCGCGACGACATCCACCCCAGCCCGTCCGGGCAGGTGGCGCTGCTCAACGTGCTCAAGGCGGCGGTGCAGTCGGCCCGGTAACGGGGCCAAGCCGCGGCCGCCCGCGGGAGCGGCCACGTTCCCCAGACGCCCCAGACAGCCCCTTTCGCCCCGCTGGCCGGCTGCGAACCGGGTTCGGGGTAGCGACACGGGACGAGGACGCTATCATCCATCCATTCATCCGGCTAAACGGATGAACGACACGGGGCCCTGCATGCCGAGCCGCTTCCTTGATCAACTCCGCCGTCGCCTGCTCCTCGTCGACGGGGCGATGGGCACGCAAATCTTCGCGCGGAACCTCTCGGTCGAGCACGACTACTGCGGCTGCGAGAACTGTACGGATATCCTCGTCAAGACCCGGCCGGACGTGATCAGGCAGATCCACGAGCAGTACCTGGCGGCCGGGGCGGATGCGGTCGAGACCGATTCCTTCGGCGCGAACAAGCTCGTGCTGGGCGAGTTCGGCCTGACCGACCAGACCCGGGCGCTCAACAAACTGGCCGCGGAAGTTGCCCGGGCCGCGTGCGACCGCCACTCCACCGCCGACAAGCCGCGGTTCGTGATCGGCTCGATGGGCCCGGGGACGAAGCTCATCACGCTGGGCAACACCCACTGGGACGAGCTGCACGACTCGTACCGCGAGCAGGCCCGCGGGCTGCTCGACGGCGGGGTGGACGCGTTCCTGCTCGAAACCTGCCAGGACATCCTCCAGGTCAAGTGCGGCATCAACGCGATCCTCGCGGCGCTCGCCGAGCGGAGTAAGTCCGTCGACGACGTCCCGATCCTGGTCAGCGTCACGATCGAGACCACCGGCACGATGCTGGTGGGCACGTCGATCGAGGCCGCCGCGGCGGTGCTGGCGCAGTACCCGATCGCGTCGCTCGGGCTCAACTGCGCGACCGGCCCGGCGGAGATGGCCGACCACGTGCACTATCTGGGCAAGCACTGGGGCGCGGGCCGCACGGCCGGACGGGCCGTCAGCGTGATGCCCAACGCGGGGCTCCCGATCCTGCACGAGGGCCGGACCGAGTACCCGCTGCAGCCCGAGCCGTTCGTCGAAGCGATGCTGCGGTTCGTCGAGCAGGACGGCGTGGGCATCGTGGGCGGCTGCTGCGGCACCACGCCCGCGCACATCAAGCTGCTGCACGACACGCTGGCGGAGCGCGGTCTGCTCACTAGCAGGACCGGTGGCACCGGCGTCCCGCCGGTGCAAGCCCGCACAGGCGGGACGCCTGTGCCACCACCTTCGACAGGCGGGACGCCCGAGACACCGGCCCCTGCGGCGAAGGCCGCGCCCAAGCCCGCCGTCACGAGCCTCTATCAGCCGCAGGATTACCGGCAGGACAACTCGATCCTGATCATCGGCGAGCGGATGAACGCCTCCGGCAGCAAGAAGTTCAAGCAACTTCTCGAGGCCGAAGATTTCGACGGGATCGTCTCGCTCGCCCGCGAGCAGGTGCGGCACGACTCGGCGCACGTGCTGGACTTGAACGTCGACTACGCCGGGCGCGACAACGCCCGCGACATCGCGGAGATCGTCAAGCGCGTGGTGCGGCAGGTGGACGTCCCGCTGATGCTCGACAGCACGCAGATCAAGACGCTTGAGGCGGGCCTCAAGCACGCGCCGGGCAAGTGCCTCATCAACTCGGCCAACTTCGAGGACGGCGAGCACAAGTTCGACGAGATCTGCCGCCTCGCCGCCACCTACGGCGCCGGGCTGGTGATCGGCTCCATCGACGAGGACAAGGAAGCCTCGATGGCCCGCACCGCCGACCGCAAGCTCGCGATCGCGCAGCGCGGCTTCGAGCGGGCGACCCACGTCCACGGCCTCGCGCCCGAGGACCTCGTGTTCGACCCGCTGGTGCTGCCCATCTCGACCGGCATGGCCAGCGACCGCCGCAGCGGGCTCGAGACCATCGAGGGCGTGCGGCGGATCGCCACCGCCCTCCCCCACTGCCAGACCACCGTCGGGCTGTCCAACGTGTCGTTCGGCCTCAAGCCCATGGCGCGGATCGTCCTCAACTCCGTGTTCCTGCACGAACTCCGCGAGGCGGGCCTGACCAGCGCGATCCTGCACTTCAGCAAGATCCTGCCCAAGAACAAGATCCCCGACGAGCAGTGGAACGCGGCGCTCGACCTCATCTACGACCGCCGGGATGTCTCCGCGGGCGGCACGGGGCTGCCGGAGTGGGCACGCACCGGCGGGACGTCGGTGCCACCGGACTTTGACCCGCTCGCGCGGTTTGTGGACTTGTTCAAGGACGCCGAGAGCACCGGGGCCAAGAAAGAGGCCAAGGCGCTCTCGCTCGAGGAGCGCCTGCAGGCCCACATCATCGACGGCGAGAAGGAAGGCCTGGCCGCGACGCTCACCGAGGCGATGGCCAAGTACAAGCCGCTGGACATCATCAACGACCACCTGCTCGCGGGCATGAAGGTGGTCGGCGACCTCTTCGGCTCGGGGCAGATGCAGCTCCCCTTCGTGCTGCAGTCGGCGGAGGTCATGAAAATGGCCGTCGCCCACCTCCAGCCGTTCATGGAGAAGGTCGAGGGCTCGACCAAGGGCACGATCGTGCTCGCGACCGTCAAGGGCGACGTGCACGACATCGGCAAGAACCTGGTCGACATCATCCTGTCGAACAACGGCTACACGGTCCACAACATCGGCATCAAGCAGCCCATCGCCGACATCGTCAAGGCCTGGCGCGAGACCAAGGCCGACGCCATCGGCATGTCGGGCCTGCTCGTCAAGTCCGTCACGGTGATGGAAGAGAACCTGCACGAGCTGAACACGCTGGGCGTGAGCGTGCCCGTGCTGCTGGGCGGGGCCGCGCTCACGCGGCACTACTGCGAGGGCCACCTGCGGAGCGTCTACAAGGGCCGCGTCTACTACGGCAAGGACGCCTTCGAAGGGCTCCGCACGATGGACCACCTCAAGACCGGCCGCGAGGACACGCTCAACGCCGAGATCGACGAGCGCCTCGGCAAGCGCACGGCGGCGGAGGAAGTGATCGCCCGCTCCCGCGCCGAGAGCGCCAAGAAAATGGAAGCCTTCGAGGCCGGCAAAGCCCAGGGACTTCAGTCCCTGGGCGTGGAAGTCGTCGAACGTTCCGACGTCCGCACCGACGTGCCCATCCCCAAGGCCCCGTTCTGGGGCACGCGCGTGGTCGGGCCCGACGAGCTCGACCTCGACCAGATCTTCCCGTTCGTGAACAAGGTCGCGCTCTACCGCGGCCAGTGGCAGTTCAAGCAGGGCGCGATGAGCGACGAGGACTTCGAGCACCAGCTCGAGGACACCGTCGGCCCGATCTTCCGCCGCCTCACGCATCAGGCCAAGGCCGAGCGCACGCTGCGGCCGGCCGCGGTCTACGGCTACTTCCCGTGCAACAGCGACGGCAACGACCTGGTCATCTACTCACCCACCGACCACGACCGCGAGATCGAGCGCTTCACCTTCCCGCGCCAGTCGTCCCGCAAGAAGCTCTGCATCAGCGACTTCTTCCGCGACGCCGCCAGCGGCGAGAAAGACGTCGTCGCCTTCCACTGCGTCACCGTCGGCAAGCAGGCGACCGAGGCCGCCCACAAGCTCTACCAGGCCAACCAGTACACCGAGTACCTCTACCTGCACGGCCTCTCGGTCGAGACCGCCGAGGCGCTCGCCGAGTTCTGGCACAAGCGGATCCGGCAGGAGCTGGGCATCGGCAACGACGACAGCCCCCGCGTGCGCGAGCTGTTCACGCAGAAGTACCGCGGCTCACGCTACTCCTTCGGCTACCCCGCGTGCCCCGACATGTCCGACCAGGAAAAGCTCTTCCGCCTGCTCGACCCCGCGCGGATCGGCTGCACGCTCACCGACAACTGGCAGATCGACCCCGAGCAGTCGACCAGCGCGATCATCGTGCACCACCCCGAGGCGAAGTACTTCAACGTCTGACAACCTGACGCGGAAACCAACGCGGGCGGTCGCTTCGACCGCCCGCGTCAGGTTCGGTTGACCACCCCAGCCCGCGTAACGCGTCAGCGCATCCGCCGGCGGCGCCCGGCGGCAACCCCCGCCACACCCAGCAGCGCTGCCGCACCCGGCGTCGGCACGGCGTTCTTCAGGCCGTACTCGAACTTCAGGCTCTCCGACGGGTTCGGGGAGATCGCGTTGGTCGCCAGCGTCACCTTGGCCGTCACGGTCCAGTCGATGGTCCGCAGGTCGACGTCGGTGTAGATCCAGTTGTCGAAGCTGTTGAACGCCGTGTTGCCCAGCGCGGGGGCGAGCGCGCTGTCGGTCAGCGTGCCGACGTTCGTCAGCGCGGGCGAGGAGAACGACAGGCCGCTCCACGTCACGCTGCTCACCTGCGTCGTGCTGCGGTTGGTCACCACGGCGTAGGGGTGGATCACGTTGTAGTACGCGTCGAACGGGCCGAAGCCGTTGATGGTCGCGGCGTTGCTCCCGCCCAACGACGCATCGCCCCACGACTGCACGTAGGTCGTGCCGCTCACCAGCTCGCGCAGCGTCGTCCGCAGGCCCAGGCCGGCGACGTTCTCGAAGGTGAACTGGTACGTCTTCCCCGCCGTCAGCGGGTCGGGCGCGACGGCCCCAATGACGTTCGACGTGCGGGCGTTCACCGGGTTGGTGCCCTGGATGAGCGCGTGATCCCAGTTGTTCTGGTCGGCCCGGAAGCGGGCTTGGCCCGGGACGTTGTTCACCACGATCGGGAATGCCGGGTTGAGCTGGGCGATGCCCGCCGAAGCCCCGGCCGCCGAAACCACCAACGCTGCCACCGCGCACGCGATCCGCATGTCCGCTCTCCTCAAAAGTGAACCGGCCGGCAGGCCGGGTGCCGCGGGCGCCCTGTCGGGCGACGCACACGCCTCATTGTACGAGCGCCCTCGGGTGCGCGGCCGCGGGCGTGCGCAAACTTCATGACGCACACGCCACGCTCGGCGGGATGTCTTGCCCAGCTTGACCCGTCGACGGTCTCGCGATGTTCACTCGCGCTCGGTCCAGAACGTTCCCGGACCTCGCCGCAGCAGCACGATCAAGACCGGCCCGCCCACCAGCGCCGTGACCACACCCAGCGGCAGGCGCCCGCCGCCCAGGTTGATGGCCTTGATCGCCGCATCCGCCAGCACGAGCAGCCCCGCCCCGCCGAGCGCCGACACGAGCACGAGCGCGCGGTGTGATGGGCCGGCAAGCAGCCGGGCCGCGTGCGGGACCACCAGCCCGATGAACCCCACCGGCCCGGCGAGCAGCACCGCGCTGGCCGCCAGCGCTCCCGCGATCAGAAACAGCCCGAGCCTCAGCCGAGCCACCGGCACACCCACGCTCGCGGCCTCGTCGTCGCCCAGGCTGGCGGCGTCGAGCGTGGGCCCGAGCGTCGCGGCGAGGCCGACGCTCGCGACCGTCACGCCCGCGGCGGCGAGCAGCGTGGTCCACGCCGTGTCGTCGCTGATGGTGCCCACCAGCAGGCGGGCGGTGTTGAAGCCCGCGTCGGGCGAGAGGTGCTGGACGAGCATGACGCCCGCCCCGCACAGGATGCCCACGACCACGCCCGTGAGCACGAGCGACACGGGCTCGACCAGCCCGCGCCGCTGCGCGAGCACATAGACCAGCCCGAGCGCCCCCATCGCCCCGGCCATCGCCGGCACGCCCTGCCACACCACCGTGCCGAAGCCGGTGCCGGCGCCGGTCAAGTACAGCCCGAGGACCACCGCGAGCGACGCGCCGGAGGACAGGCCCAGCAGGTCCGGCGCGGCCAGCGGGTTGCGGAACAGCGCCTGCAGCAGCACCCCCGCCACGGCGAGCGCGGCACCGACGGTGGCCGCCACGCCGATCCGCACCGCACGGATCTCGAGCACGGCGGCGTCGACGTCCAGCGACCAGCCGCCGGAGCCGACGCCGATCCGCCACGCGGCCGCGACGAGCAGCCCCGCGCCCGCGCCGAGCTGGGTCAGCCATGCACGCCGGTCCATACGGGCGAGCGTACGGCGACGCACCCGGGGGGCGCACCGGCGGGACGCCGGTGCCACCGTCTTGACGCACCAGCGGGACGCCGGTGCCACCGGACCGGACGAACCGCCCCCCGCGCCTACGCTTGACCCCCTTGACGAGGAGCCCTGATCCGTGGCCAGCAACACCTTCCAGTTCCGGTTGATCACCCCGCAGGGCAAGCTCATCGACGCCAAGGCGACCGCCGCCGCCCTGCCCGCGCACGACGGCTCGCTGGGCGTGCTCCCCAACCGCGCCCCGATGGTCATCAAGCTGGGCCTGGGCGAGCTCAAGGTCACCTGCGCCGAAGAGACCGGCAGCAAGGGCGAGGGCCCGCTCAAGCCCGTCGCCGCCGGTGGCACCCGCTCGTTCGTGGTCGACGCGGGCTTCGCCCAGATGGCCCAGAACCGCCTGACGGTGCTGACCACCAAGGCGATCCCGGCCGAGACGCTGACGGAAACCAATGCGTCCGCCGAGCTCGCCGCCGCCGAGGGCCGCAAGCCCGAAACACCGGCGGATCAGGCCCGCCTGACGCACGAGCGCGACGTGGCCCGCCTGAAGGTCCGCGTGGCCCGCGGCCGCGCGGGCAAGGCGATCTGATTTTCGGGAGCGAGGCCGCGATTCGCGGGCGGCTATCGGCGGCGGACGCGGATCTCGACTTCGCGGTCGACGTAGTGCCATTCCACCGTGCCGCGCAGGAACGCCAGCAGCTCGTCGAACGCCGGTGCCGCGTCCGGCGCGAACTCAAACCAGGTCAGGAAATCAAACGGCTCGCCCAGGTCGCGCGAGTGGTAGAGCTTGCGCGCCACGGCGGGGAGGTACTTGATCGCCCCCGAGATATGGGCCGACTGCTCCTCGAAGATCGCCCGGCGGTCGTCCTGGGTCAGGGCCCACCACGCCGGCGTCTTGCGGATCGGGATCAGCACGCCGAGCGTCGCCTCCGGCCGGCCCAGGCCCGCCTGCCGCGCGTCGAGCTCGGTCTTCTCCGACTTGTGCGTGTAGCGGCCGTTGCTCGCGACACCCACCAGCGGCCACGGGCTCCCGCGCTTGGGCATCTCGGCCGCGTGGGCGATGTTCAGGCGAGCGATCGCCGGGAGCGTCTCCCCGAGAATGGGCTTGATCGTCTCGACGACCCACCGCCCGACGCCGCTGGGCTCGGCCCCGGTCCCGTTCAGGCTCGGCGCGGGATCCAGCGTGCCGGCGGACCCATCAAAGACGGTGAACATGCGGAGACACCTCGGTGCGTGGCCGCTTCGATGCGCGCGGCGACCGGGGGTGTCGCCACGGGCCAGCGCCGTCCGGGGCACCCCGGCCAGCCGGTCGGGTTGATCGGCCCCGTCACGCGCCGTGGCTATTCGACGATCACCAACTGGTTCTGGGTTTCGCTGGTGACGCGGGGACCGCTCTTGGGGTCGACATAGACGTTGATCTCGCTCCGCACGCCAAAGCCCAGCTCGTCGGGCAGGTAGACCCCCGGCTCAATGGTGAATCCCGTGCCGGGGAGCATGGTCCGCGTGTCGCGGGTCTCGAGGTTGTCCAGGTTCATCCCCAGGCCGTGGACCATCGCCCCCGCGGAGAGCGAGTGCCCGGTGCGGTGCTTGATGCCGCGCCCGAAGCCCGCCGCGATGATCACCTGACGCGCGGCCTCGTCGAGCTCCCAGCCGGCGATGGCACGCCGATCGTTCCACGCCGCCTGCGCCGCGCGGAGGGCCGCGTCGCGGGCCTCGCGGACCACCGCGAACACCTCGCGGTGCTTCTCGCCTGGGGCGTGCCCCCCCACCGCCACGAAGCCCATCCACGTGACGTCGCTGAAAATGTGCTCCTCGCCCCCGCGGCGGGCCCACAGGTCGATCAGCACCAGGTCGCCCGGCTTGATCGGCGTCGCGTTCCGGGCGCTGGGTTCAAAGTGCGGGTCGCCCGCGTGCTGGTTCACCGCGACGATCGGCCCGTCGGGGTACTCCAGGCCCGACTTCTCGAACAGCCCGCGGATGAACTCGGCGATCTCGTGCTCGTGCACCGTCCGGCCCGCGTGCAGCCGGCGGCCGATCTCGGCGAACGCCTCGTCCTTGACGGCGTTGACGTCGCGGCTGGCCTGCTCGTGCACCTTCACCGCCTCGGGCGACCACACCGCCACGCAGGCCTGCATCAGGTCCGCCGACGACACCACCTCGACGCCCATCGACCGCACCAGCTCGACCGTCCCCGCGTCGACGATCCCAACGATCGGGAGCGCGCCCAGCGGCGAGTACTCCATCGCCACACGCTTCCGACCCGCCAGCACCTCGCGCAGGGCCGCGGTGAACTCCGCGTGCCCGTTGTACTGCCGCACCGCCACGCCGTCGCGCGCAAACTGGCCCGCGTCGAGCGGCGCGGCGAGCAGCACGGGCGGCCCGCTCGCGGGCACGAGGAAGACCACCCGGCGCGTCAGGTGCCGCTTGCCGCTGAACAGCCGACCGAAGACGGCGTTGCTGCCCCGGAAGTCGTAGACCAGCCACGCGTCCAGGCCGTGGTCAGAGAGGTACCGCTGGGCCGCCGCCAGTTCGCTGCGCATAGCACGCAGAATACGGCGACGAAGTCCGCCGCGCGCCGCAACCGAGCCGCGGGGGCCCGGGTACGAACCCGTCAAGGCGGTCCGGGTCCACGCACGGTGACCGGCCCTGTTTGCCGCCAAGCCCGGGGAGTTCGCGATGCTCGACCGCTCTGATTCGTCCCTTCCGATCACCCGCCGCGACGCCGTCCGCCTCGCCCTCGCGGCGGGCGCGGCCGGGCTGGCCCTGCCGGCGTGGGCCCGCGGGCAGTCGAGCGCTCGGCCACTGAACCCCGCGATCGGCCCCGCGCCGGCGGGCGGGAAGAGCGCCAAGCCGCTCAAGATCCTGATCCTGGGCGGGACCGGCCTCTCCGGCCCGCAGGTCATCAGCTTCGCCCGCCCGCGCGGGCACCAGATCACCGTCTTCAACCGCGGCCGCACCGAGGCCCGCAAGGGCACCGTCGGCGACGACGTCGAACGGCTCGTGGGCGACCGCGACCCGGCCAAGGGCGACGGGCTCAAGGCCCTCGAGGGCGACCGCACCTGGGACGTGGTCATCGACAACTCGGGCTTCTATCCGAGGCACGTCAAGGCCTCGGCGGAGCTGCTCAAAGACCGCGCCAAGCAGTACGTCTTCGTGTCGTCGATCTCCGCCTACGAGGGCACCATCCCGCCCGGCAGCGATGAATCCGCCCCCACCGCCAAGCTCGCCGTCGACAACCCCGAGGACATGGCCGGCGGCGCGAACTACGGCGGGCTCAAGGCCCTCTGCGAACAGGCCGCCGTCGCCGCCTTCGGCGACCGGGCCACGATCGTCCGCCCGGGCCTGATCGTCGGCCCCGGCGACGACACCGACCGCTACACCTACTGGCCCGTCCGCGTGAGCAAGGGCGGCGAGGTGCTCGCCCCCAACAAGCCCACCGACCCGATCCAGTACATCGACGTGCGCGACCTGGCCGAGTGGATGGTCAAGGTCGCCGAGAACACGCACACCGGCTCCTACAACGTCGTCGACAACACGGGCCTGACCATCGGCAAGCTGCTCGACGCCTGCAAGCAGGCCAGCGGCTCGGACGCGAAGTTCACCTGGGTGGAAACCGAGTTCCTGGTCGCCAACGGCGTCCAGCCGTGGGCCGGCATGCCCTGCTGGATCCCGCCCGACGGCGAGGGTGCCGGCATCGCGCAGGTCAAGGCCGACAAGGCCGTCGCCAAGGGCCTGACCTTCCGCTCCCCCGTCGCCACCGCGAAGGACACGCTGGAATGGTGGCCCAAGGAACTCGAGCGCCGCATCCGCGTGACCCGCGAGGCCAAGGAAAAAGCCGCTGCCGAGGGCAAGGACGCCCCCGCGCTGCCGGATCCCGAGCTGCTGCGGGCGGGCGTGACGGCGGCGAAGGAACGCGAGGTGCTCACGGCGTGGGCCGGGCGGGCCAAGCCGTGAACGCACGGGTCGCGCGGCGGTATCCTCCCGCCATGCGTCGCCCCGCCGCGTTCCTCGTGTTGCTCGCCGTTTCCGCCGGGTGGACCCTGCCGGCCTCCGCCGCGCCGGGCGAGCCCGCGGGCGACGCCGCGCAGCCCACGGAGTACCGCCCCGACGAGTCCGGGCGGTTTGTTCCCACGGCCGTGCCCGCGCCCGGGTCGCCCGAGGAGACCATCGCCAACGCCCGCCGGGCGCTGGCCGAGGACCGGCCCGACGACGCCTACGAGATCATCAACCCGTGGATCGAGGCCAACCAGCGGTCGGGCTCGCCCCTGCTGCCGCAGGCGTACCTCATCCGGGCCGACGCGACCAGCCTGGGCGGGAGCGAGTTCGAGGCGCTGTACGACTACGAGGCGGTGATCAAGCAGTTCGCGGGGACGCCCGAGTACGTCACCTCGATCGAGCGCGAGCTCGAGATCGCGGTCCGGTACGTCAACGGGCTGGACCGCAAGTTCCTGGGCATGCGGATCCTCGACGCCAGCGACGTGGGCGTGGAGCTGCTCATCCGCGTGCAGGAGCGTCTGCCCGGCTCGCGCCTGGCCGAGCGGGCCGGGATCGAACTGGCGGATTACTACTACCGCGATCGCCAGATGGGCCTGGCGGGCGAGGCCTACCAGCTCTTCCTCGAGAACTTCCCGCAGTCGCCCTACCGCCTGCACGCGATGCAGCGCCGGATCTACGCGAGCGTGGCCCGGTTCAAGGGGCCGCGCTACGACACGCTGCCGCTGCTCGACGCGCAGGTGAACATCCGCCGCTTCCGCTCGCTCTACCCCACCGAGGCCCAGCAGGCGGGCATCGACGATGCGCTGCTGACCCGGATCGACGAGTCGGGCGGGCAGCACATGCTCGAGGTCGCCCGGTACTACGAAACCCGCGACGACCCGGTCGCGGCTCGGTACCAGCTCCGCCGCCTGCTCGCTCAGCACCCGCAGACCGCCGCCGCCGCCGAGGCCATCCGGCTGATGCAGGCCCGCGGGTGGATGACCTCGGCCCCCGCCGTCACGCCCGGCCCGCTCGATCCGCTGCCGCTCCCGGAACCCGCCCCGCCGGCCGCCGTGCCCGCCACGCCCTCGGCCTCGCCGTCCGAGCCGCCCGAGTCACCCGCGCCCACGCCGCCCCCGGCCGCCCCGCGCGAGTCGTTCGACCAGTGGACCCGTCCGAGCCGGGGCGTGCCGGCGCCGGCGACTCCGGGGCCGAGTACGCCGGCTCCGGGCACGCCGCCCGCTTCGCAGGGGCAACCACGCCGATGAACCGCCAACCGGCCATGCTGCTGCTCGCGCTCTCCGCCGCTGGCGGCCTACTGCCCGGCTGCGCGTCGGACCCGCGCAGCGGGTACTCCTTCGCGTCCTCGTTTCGCACCGACGTGGCCTCGGTGAACGTGCCGGTGTTCCGCAACGAGACCTTCGCCCGCGGGGTCGAGGTCGAGCTCGCCGAGGCCGTCGCCCACGAGATCCGGACCCGCACGCCGTGGAAGACCGTGCAGAATTCCTCGGCCCAGACCAGCCTCTCGGGGACGATCACCGGGGCCGAGCTGTCCCGCATCTCGACCGCCCGCGACACCGGCCTGGTCGAGGAACTGGCCTACACGCTGACCATCGATTTCGCGTGGACCGACGCCCGGACGGGCAAGACGCTGCTGGCCCGCCGCTCGTTCCGCGCCGCCGAGCCGTTCGTCCCCGCGCGTGGCACGCAGGGGCCGATCAACGAGAAAATCGAGGTCGGGCAGGCGGGCGCGGTGCAGGAGTTGGCCCGCCGGATCGTCGATGAGATGCGGTCGGGCTGGTAAACCGCCCCAGCGCGATCCATGGCGCCGGACAGACGATCCGCTCCGGGCGGGGCCTAAACTTTCCCTGACCCGTCGGCGTAGAACGCTCCAGCTCCCCGCCCCGTCGCCCGAAACCGGTCCCCACGCCGATCCGAAACCACCAAGCGGGCGGATTCCGCTTCCGGTGGACCGCTCGAACGTTCCCGCTTTCCACCGTTTCCCGGTCCGCTCCGTCAACGCTCCGCCTCGCCCCTCGCCCACGCGGCGAAAGCACACCCCATGCCCGACGTGCCCAACCAGCGTCGCCCCCGCAACCCCGGCCAGCCCTCGCGCCGCAACGGTCCATCCGGCCCGGCCCCCACGGTCGCGCCCCGGCCCGGCCGCGGGCTCTTCGGCTTCCTGGCGATCGTGTCGATCGCGCTGCTCGTGCTGCTGACGATGAACTCGCTCAGCGAGCCGGCCCGGCGGCTGAACACCTGGGCCGACTTCGTCGCCCTCTACCAGAACAAGCTCCTCGACGAGTCGTCGGTCACCATCCGCGAAACCGGCATCTACGCGATCCAGACCCGCGGGCACGTTCAGAACGAAGACGGCCCGGTGTACTTCAAGATCTCCTCGGGCGACAGCCGCCAGTTCTACCTCAACCAGCTCGCCACGCTGACCAACGGCAAGTTCCGCGACGAGCCCAGCTCCTTCTGGGGCCCGCTCATCCTCAACATCGTGCTCTTCGTCGTCCTGCCGCTCGTGCTCATCTGGTTCTTCCTCTTCCGCGGCCTGCGCAACGCCGCCGGCGGCCCGGGCGGCGTGCTGGGCAACTTCGGCAAGTCCCGCCACCGCGTCCTCATGAAGGAAAAAACCGGCGTCACCTTCGGCGACGTCGCGGGCATCGACGAGGCCAAGGACGAGTGCTCCGAGATCATCGAGTTCCTCAAGAACCCCAAGCGGTTCATGAAGCTCGGCGGCCGCATCCCCCGCGGCGTGCTGCTCGTGGGCGAGCCGGGCTGCGGCAAGACCCTCCTCGCCAAGGCCATCGCCGGCGAGGCCGACGTGCCCTTCTTCTCGATCTCCGGCTCCGACTTTGTCGAGATGTTCGTGGGCGTCGGCGCCTCGCGCGTCCGCGACCTCTTCAAACAGGCCAAGGACTCGGCCCCGTGCATCATCTTCCTGGATGAGATCGACGCCGTCGGCCGGCGCCGCGGCGGCGGGTTCTCTTCCGGCGGCCACGACGAGCGCGAGCAGACCCTCAACGCCATCCTCGTCGAGATGGACGGGTTCTCCACCGGCGACGGCGTCATCGTCATCGCCGCCACCAACCGCGCCGACGTGCTCGACCCCGCCCTCACGCGCCCGGGCCGCTTCGACCGCCAGATCACCGTCCCGCTGCCGGACGTCAAGGGCCGGCTCGAGATCCTCCGCGTCCACGCGAAAAACAAGAAGCTCGGCCCCGACATCGACATCGAGCGCCTCGCCCGCGCCACGCCCATGTTCAGCGGCGCTGAACTCGCGGCCATCATGAACGAGGCCGCCATCGCCGCCACCCTGCAGAACAAGGACTTCATCGAGCAGGCCGACCTCGAAGAGGCCCGCGACAAGGTTAAGTTCGGGCGCGCCAAGAAGTCCCGCGTCCGCGAGGCGGAAGAGAACAAGCTGACGGCCTACCACGAGGCCGGCCACGCCGTGCTCCGCGCCCTGCTGCCCGAGGGCGATCCGCTGCACAAGGTGACGATCATCCCCCGCGGCCAGTCGGGCGGGGCCACCTTCTCCATCCCCGAGAAGGACCGCATGGGCTACAGCGTCAAATGGCTCAAGAGCACGCTGCGCGTGGCCTGCGGCGGGCGGATCGCGGAAGAGAAGGCGATGGGCGACGTGTCCTCCGGCGCGTCGATGGACATCGCCCAGTGCACGCAGATCGCCCGCACGATGATCGAGCAATGGGGCATGAGCGACCGGCTGGGCTTCGTGCGCTACGCGCCGGCCGACTCGCGCGAGATGTTCATCCCCGAGCGGGCTTACAGCGACGACACCGCCCGGCTGATCGACGAAGAGGTCAAGCGGATCGTGGGCGAGGCCTACGCCGACGCCGACCGGCTGCTCAGCCAGCACTGGGAGAAGGTCGTCGCCGTCGCCGAGGCGCTGCTCAAGTACGAAACCCTCGACGCCCAGGAAGTCTTCAAGATCATGCGGGGCGAGGCGCTGGGCAAGCCGACGGTGGGCGAGATGCTCGCCGCCGAGGCCCGCAAGGCCGCCGCCGCCCTGCCCGCGCCGGCCCCCGCCGCGGAGCCGGACGTGCCCCCCGGCGCGCTCCCGCGTCCGGCGTGATCCGAAACAAACGCTTGTGGAATAAGACCTAGTATACGCTGATCGCCCCGACCCATTTTGCTGGATTTTGGGCGGTCGTCATGTACTCTTTTGCACATCGGTGACCGAGAACCGCGTTCAAAAGAGAGATCCAAATGCTCCCGAGTTCGTTGCCCCCTGCTAGCCTGGCGCTGACCGCGGTCGGCCTCGTCGTTCCGCTGGCCCTGAGTTCGAATGCGAGCGCTGAAGTGGCCAGTTTTTTTCTCACCGACGCGTCGCTTCGTCACTACGCGTCGGGCAGCGGCTATGTGCCGTATGCCCAGCCATTTCCCACCGTCAATTCGATACCGATTCCCAACGGCATCAATCTCTTCGGTAGCACCGACCCGGTCTCTGGAGACGCGGGGCGGGTGGTCACGCTTCTGGGCAGCGACTACCTCGGCGACTTCCCGCCGTTCGGCGGCAACAGCAATGCGCTGACGATCCGCGGCTCGTCGACGTTTACCAACCCCTACCCGTGGAACGCCGGCATAGACCGACTGGCCATGACGTTCAAGGTCACCATCGGGTTCACCGGCGGCTCCGTGGCCTCCGACAGGGTCGACCGGGACTTCACAGCCTTCACGCCCGGGGGTAGCGTCATCAACTCGAGCCCGGGCAATGTGAGTGCACCGGGATTCCTGGCCAGCGCCGGCGCGTTCACCTTCGATTTCTCAGGGATCAACAACCTGTTCGTGAACGGGACGGTGGGCCGAATTGACTGGCGGCTGCAGCTTTTCTTCACGTGGCACGACCGGTCGCCCACGGACACGCTGTGGATCAACTTCCCCGCGGTCGCTTCTGTCCAGTTGGTTCCTTCGCCGGCCATTGCCATGCTCGCGGGCATGGGCGGTTGGACCGTCGCACGGCGCCAGCGCTGAACGGGCTGTCCGCCTCGCCGAAGATCGCCGGGCGTGGCGCGTTTGCGCGTCCTGTTCGCCGCGGCGCGTGAGGCGGGTGCCCCTGCTGGGATGAGCCCGCCGGGCGGACCATTCTCTGCGAGTAAGGCCGAGGGGCTCGGAGCCCCTCGGCTTTGAATCTCTCGCGACCTCCCCCCGCACAGGCGGGGGTGATTCCCTCTTGCTCGCCCGACACACCCCGATTCCGCCAGCATCCAACATCCGTCCGGCCGCGGCGGGCGAATGATGCCGTTCCCCGCTGTCGCCTTCCCGGAGTCCGCCCGCGTGATCACCACCTCCCTGCGTCGCTCGTTGCCGCCGGTCGTTCTGCTCGGTCTGGCGGCATGGGGCAGCGGGTGTGTGTCGAGCCGGACGTACGTGCTCGACACGCCGCCGGCGGTGGAAGTGCGGCGGGTGGTGGCGGTGGCGCACACGGCCGACACCACCGAGGCCGACGCGGAGCTGGCGACCGACTTTGAAGCGGTGCTGACCCAGGCCCTGGCCGAGCACCACGCCATCGGGACGGCCGACTCGGCCGACGTGGTCATCCGCTACAAGTTCGTCCACGTCAACGAGGGCAGCGTGCCCGTCCGCGTGGTGTCGGGCGCGGCCGGGCTGTTCGGCTCGCCGTTCTACGGCCTGGGCGACGGCTCGCTGGTGATCGACGCGACCTTCACCGACCGGGCCGGCCGCCCGCTCGCGCGCATCGCCGCCGACGCCCCGATCGCCGGGTTCTTTGCCTCGACGGGCAGCGGCATCGACGACGCGGCCGGGCAGATCGCCGAGTTCCTCCGCGAGCACTTCCCCTCCGAGCCCCCCGCGCCCCCGCTCGCCGCCGAGGGCTGAGCGACGGTCCGGTGCCGGCCCGTTGCCGCCTGTACCATCGGGCACGCATGGCGACGGACTTTCTCAGCGAACTGGCCTGGCGCGGGATGATCCACCAGCAGACCGACGAGCCCGGCCTGCGGGCTCACCTGGGCGTGGCCGACCGCGCCGCCCGGCGGGCGTACGTCGGCTACGACCCCACCGCCGACTCGCTCACCATCGGCAACCTCGCCACCATCATGCTGCTGCGCCACTGGCAGGACGCCGGGCACACGCCCGTGGTCCTCGCCGGAGGCGGGACGGGGCTGATCGGCGACCCCAGCGGCAAGACCGCCGAGCGCGAACTCCGCACCAAGGACCAGGTCGCCGCCAACGTCGAGCGCCAGCAGCGGATCTTCGGCCGGCTGCTGGATTTCACCGCCGCCCGGCCCAACGCCGCGAAGCTCGTCAACAACCTCGACTGGCTCGCGCCCATCAGCTTCCTCGACGCCCTGCGCGACATCGGCAAGCACTTCAGCGTCAACGTGATGATCCAGCGCGACTCGGTCCGCGAGCGCCTGACCAACCGCGAGCAGGGCATCAGCTACACCGAGTTCTCGTACATGCTCCTGCAGGCGTACGACTTCCACCACCTGCACAAACACCAGGGCGTCACCGTCCAGATGGGCGGCAGCGACCAGTGGGGCAACATCGTCGCGGGCGTCGACCTCATCCGCCGCATGGCCGGCCAAGGCGATGCGGCCGGTGCCGTCGAGTCCTCGAGCCCGATGGCCTTCGGCCTCACCACCCCGCTGGTCACCAAATCCGACGGCACCAAGTTCGGCAAGACCGAGAGCGGGGCGGTGTGGCTGACCGCCGACCGCACCAGCCCGTACGCGTACTACCAGTTCTGGCTCAACGCCGCCGACGACGACGTCGAACGGTTCCTCAAGGTCTTCACGCTCCACACCCGCGAGGAGATCGAGGCCGCGATGGTCCAGCACCGGGCGACCCCCGGCGCCCGCGCCGCCCAGCGGATGCTCGCCCGCGGCGCGACCGACCTGCTCCACGGCACCAGCGAGCGCGAGCGGGCCGAGAACGCCGCCGCCGCCCTGTTCTCCGGCAGCGTCGCCGACCTCCCGCTCGACCTGCTGAACGAAGTCCTCGCCGCCGCCCCGAGCAGCACGCACCCGCGCGCGAGCCTTGAGGGCGAGGGCCTCGCGCTGGTCGACCTGCTGGCCGAGACCAGCCTGTGCGCCAGCAAGGGCCAGGCCAAGCAGTCGCTGCAGGAAGGCAGCGTGGCGGTGAACGGGCGCAAGGCGAACTTGGCCGACCGCGTGACCACCCGCGACCTGCTGCACGGGCAGGTGATCGCGCTGCGGCGCGGAAAGAAGACCTGGCATGTCACCCGCTGGGCGTGAGCTGTCGCGGCCGGGGCGTCCGGGGGCCGCACGCCCGCGCGCCGGCTTCACGCTCGTCGAAGTGCTGGTGGTGATGGTCACAGTCGCGACGGTGATCGCCCTGCTGCTGCCCGCGCTCTCCCGCACGCGCGAGACCGGCCGCCGGGCCGTATGCGCGGCCAACCTCCGCAGCCTCGGCACCGCCCTCGCCCACTACGCCAACGACTTCCAGGACGCCGCCCTGCTGGGCTATTGCTACGGCTGGCGGCAGTATTCCTACCTCGCGCGCCAGAACACCTTCCCGTCCACCAAGTGGCTGGGCGTGCTGGTCGAGCACGGGTCGATCGACGCGCCCGCCGCGTGCTTCTGCCCCAGCGAGCGCGACGAACTGCTCCGCTTCAACACCGCCACCAACCCGTGGCTCGCCGACGCCCCCACCGGCACGAGCACGCGCCTGGGCTTTGCCGTCCGGCCCGTGGTCGACTGGCCCCTCCCCCTCGGCACGCCCATGCCCGGCGGGCTGCCGCGGCTGAGCGACTTCGCGCCCTTCGCGGTTTCCGCCGACCTCTTCCACAAGGCCACCACGCTCGACACCCGGCACCGCGAGGGGCTCAACCGCGGGCGCGGCGACGGCTCGGTCGCGTGGATCCCGCGACGCACACTCGAGGCCGTCGACGTGAACGGCCTGCGCTGGGCGGGCATCACGGGCGACTTCGCCCCGACGTGGAACGACCTCTTTTTGCTCCCGGGCCGCACGCCCGCCGACGACCGCGGCCTGTGGGCCGCGCTCGGGCCGGGGTGACCCGTTCGGCGTCAGTCAACCGCGATGCCGCTGGATCGCAGAAGGGTTTTGAAGCCCTCGCCGAACACGAAGTTGTGCGCCGGGAAGTCGCTCCCGGTCTGCCCCGCGCCGCCCATGTTCTGGTCGAGGTGGCTGAAGACCAGCTCGATCTGGCCGATGGCCACGAAGCCCTCGGCCGCCCGCGCGGGGTCCATCAGTTCCACCGTCCCTCGGATCGCCGCCCCCGCGGCGTCCATCCGCTCGACCTCCGCCGTGTACCGCAGCACGCAGCCCGGCGTCGCGTCGCGCGTGACCTCCGCCTTCGAGACCTTCGCGAGGATCACCTTCTCGCGGAAGCCCTCGGCGTGGCCCACGAGGATCCCGCCCGTCTGGGCCATGCCCTCGACGATCAGGCTCATCGGCATCACGGGCAGCGCGGTCAGCCCGCGCTCCGCGTCGGCCGCGAAGTGGTCGTGCAGGTGCTCCTCGGCGAGCGAGACGTTCTTGACCGCCACGAGCCGCTGCCGCGGCTGGAGCTCCACGATCCGGTCAATCCACATCCAGCGCATAGGTGGGGCTGCGGGCGCGGGCCGTCGCTCAGCCGAGCTTCCGCTCGACGAACTTCACCAGCGATTCAACCGTGAACACGCCCATCACCCGGCTGACCTGCGGGTCGGCGGCGAACTTCGAAAAGTCCACATACGGCAGGCGGCGTTTGAGCTCCGCGAGCCCGTCGGCGGTGACCTTGCCGTCCTTGACGTACTGCGGATCACGCAGCACGCTCTCGGGGATCAGCTCGCCCTGGGCGATCTTGAAGCCGAAGGCCTGCTCGAGCTTGAACGTGATGTCGAGCATGTCGATCGACTCGGCACCCAGGTCCTTCACCAGCGACGCCTCGGGCGTCACGTCGTCGTCGTCGACGGCCAGGGCGTCCACCAGCACGTTCTTCACCTTGCCAAAGATCTCGTCGCTCGTCATCGTGGGCATGTTCGCCGATCTCGCGCCGCGGGGGCGGGATGCGGCCCGAACCGATCCCGCACCGCCCTCGGAAAGACGGATCATACCGCCTGCGACCGACGTTCACCCGGCCCGGACCGGTCGGAGCGTGAACTTCCCGCTGACCGCCACAGGCAGATCCGGCCCCGCCGCCGCCTCGCCTGCGCGCAGCACCCGCCCCTCGCCCAGGAACTCCCCCCCGCCGCCGTCCGTCGGCTTGCCCCACTCGACCTCGACGCGCAGCACCTCGCCCGGCCGGACGAACCGCCCGTACTTGAGCGCCCGGACCTGGCCCAGCACCAGCCGCGGGTCCAGCCCGCGCCCGATCCCCAGCCGCCGCGCCGCCTGCACCATCGCCTCGAGCATCATCACGCCCGGCAGCACCGGGAAGCCCGGGAAGTGGTCGCCCAGGTACTCCTCGGCCGCGGAGACCTGCTTGATGGTCACGATCCGCTCCGGGGTCTGCTCGAGCACGCGATCGACGAGGTTGAAGTGCATGGGCAGTCGCCACCTGGACCGGCCGGCCGAACCCCGTCGGCGACAGACCGGCGGGAGGCATGTTCTATGCTCTCCCGTGGCGGTTGAGGCGGACCAAGCACTGTGTCTGCGCGCGTGGGACTGGTCGGAGACCAGCCAGACCGCCGCCCTGTTCACGCGCGACCACGGCCTGCTCCGCGTGCTGGCCAAGGGCTCCAAGCGGCCCAAGTCCGCGTTCTCCGGCGGGCTCGAACCGCTCACGGCGGCCCACATCCAGTTCCACCTCAAGCCCACCAGCGAGCTGGCCCTGCTCACCCGCTGGGACCTGGCGGAGACCTTTCCCGCGCTGCGGGCCGACCTGCCGAGCCACTACGCCGGGCTGTACCTCGCGGACCTGCTGCTGCACGTCGCCGCCGCCCACGACCCGCACCCCGGCCTGTTCGACGCCCTGCTGACCACCCTGCGCCGGCTCGCGCCCGGCCGCCCCCCGGCCGGCGCGCTGGTCCTGGGCCAGTGGGCGGTCCTGGTCGAGGGCGGTTACCGGCCCGAGCTCGACGCCAGCGTCGTCACGGGCGAAGCCCTCGAAGGCCTCCCGGGGTACCTCTTCGATCCGTTCCGCGGCGGGCTGGCCGGCCCGGCCGACACCGCCCCCGCCCGCGGCGCCGACGGCGTCGACTGGCGGCTCCGCGGCTCGACCGTCGAGGCCCTGCGCACCCTCGCCCGGGCTCCCGGTTCGGGCCCCGAGGCGGACCAGGCCGATCGGCTGGCCGGCGTGCCCGACGACGTGCTCGAACGGGCCGCGCGGTTCCTGGCGGTCTACCTCCGCCACGTGCTCGGGCAGGAGTTGCCGTCGTACCGCTGGGCGTTCCCGGACGTGCCGGGGGCGAGCCGGCCTCTCCCGACCGGCGTAAATCCTCGCCCGCTCGGGGGCTAGGTGAAGTTGATCTCAGACGGGGCCGATCACCTGACGGGGTGGGTCACGCCCCCGGAGCGCCCGGCGCTCCGACGCAGCCTGTCCTCGCCGCGCCGTATGAACCCCGAGATCCTCGAAAAAGTGCTGGCGTGCAAAAGGCTCCCGAGCCTGCCCGCGGTGGCGCTGCGCGTGATCGAGCTGACCCAGAACAAGAACGTCTCGTTCAACGAGCTGGCCGAGACCATCACCAACGACATGGGCCTGGCCGCCAAGGTCCTCCGCACCGTCAACAGCTCGTTCTACGCGCTCCGCAAACCCTGCGGCTCGATCAACCAGGCGATCGTCATGCTGGGGCTGTCGGCGGTGAAGACCCTCGCGCTGGGCTTCTCGCTGGTGGACAACATCGCCAAGATCCAGAGCGACGGGTTCGACCTGCAGGCCTACTGGCGGCGCACGCTGCTCTCGGGCATCGCCGCCAAGTGCATCGCCGCCGAGGCCAAGACCGGCAGCGACGAAGAGTGCTTCCTGGGCGGGCTGCTGCAGGACGTGGGCATGGTCGCGTACTTCATGGCCCTGGGCAAGGAGTACACCGACCTGCTCGCCCGCATCCAGGGCGAGCACGGGCAGCTCACCAAGGAAGAACTCGCCGCCTTCGGCGTCAGCCACGCCGACATCGGCGCCCAGCTCGCCACCCGCTGGAAGCTCCCCGACGAGCTCATCATGCCGATCCGCTACCACGAGCGTCCGACGGCCGCGCCGCCGGAGTATCTCCGCGTGGTGCAGGCGGTGGCGCTGGGAAACATCGCGGCGGACGTCATCGACAGCCCCGAGCCGGCGGTGGCGCTCAAGCGGTTCTACCAGAAGGCGGACCAGTGGTTCGCCGTCAAGAACGCCCAGGCCGACGAGATCATCCGCCGCGCCACCGGCGCCGCCAAGGACATCGCCTCGCTGCTCAACGTGCAGATCGGGGTGGTGAGCCCGGCCGACGACCTGCTCAAGCGGGCCGAGGCGCAGCTCGACCAGATCGCCCTGCCCTTCAGCGTTGAGGCCGCCGCCGACCCGCGGGCCGCCGACACCCACGTCGACCCCGCCACCGGCCTGCCCAACCGCGAGTCGCTCAACGCCAACCTCGTCGCCGCCTACGAGCGGGCCAGCCGCACCGGCCGCCCGATCGTCTTCGCGCTGCTCGCCATCGACCAGCTCGACGACCTCGCCCGGCAGGGTGAGGCCTTCCGCGACGCCGCCCTCAAGGCCGCCGCCGACCTGCTCCGCGGGCCGGTCGAGGCCGACGGCGGGCTGCTCGCGCGCTTCGACGACGCCCGCTTCGCGCTCTTCTACGACCACGCCGACCGCGTCGCCGGCACCCAGCGCGTCGAGGCCCTGCGGGCCCGGCTCGCGCAGGCCCCCGTCACGGTCTCGGCCCCCGGGCTCATGCCCACGCCCTGCGCCATGACCGCCTCGGCCGGCCTCATCGGGCTCGACCAGGCGTCGCTCTCGCGGTTCCCCGACATCGCCGACGTGCTCAGCACCTGCGAGCGGGCCCTCGCCGCGGCCAAGCAGGTCGGCCCCGGGACGCTGCGGGTCTTCGTTCCCCGCGCCGCCGCGGCGTGAGCGATACCGCGACGTGGCGACGCCGCGTCGCCGAAACTAGGCCTCCGGCAGCAGCCGCCCCACCGTCGCCGGCGCGAACGGGAACGCCCGCAGCAAATCACGGACGTCCGCGACCGTCACGGCGTTGATCCGCTCGAGCTCTTCCTCGAGCGCGTTGTACTGGCGCAGGTACGTCCACACCCGGCCCAGCCGGTGCATCCGCCCCTCGGGCTGCTCGCCCGCCAGCGTCACGCCGGTCGCGACCTTGGCCCGGATCCGCGCCACGTCGGCGTCGCTGATGCTCTCCGCGAGCTGCTCGACTTCCCGCTGCGTCACGGCCCACACCTCGTCGAGCTTCTCCGGCTCGCACGCGACCAGCACCTTGAACTCCCCGATCCCGTCGCGCGGATCGAAACCCGCCTCGGCCTCCTCCGCGAGTCCCGGCTCCACCAGCGCCCAGTGCAGCCGGCTGTTGTCCGGCCCGCCCAGGTGGATCGCCGCGACGAAGCCCGCGTACCGCCGCAGATCGTCGCTGCCCGGCCCCGGCGCCACCAGCATCGCGTACGCCTGGCTCACCTTCCCGCTGCGGGCCTCGACCGTCCGCCCGCCCACCGCCGGCGCCCGGTTTTCGCGCGCCGCGCCCGTGCGGGCCCAATGCCCGCACAACGCCTCGGCCTGGCGGCAGCACGCGTCAAAGTCCACCTTCCCTGCCAGCACCAGGGCGGTGTTGTCCGCCGAGTACCGCTCCGCGAAGTACGCCCGCATCGCGTCCACCGGCAGGTCGCTGATGGTCTGCTTGGTGCCCAGGATGCGGTGCCCCAGCCCGTGCCCGTGGTAGTGGGCCTCGAGGCACTGCTCGTCGAGCACGAACAGCGGCTCGTCCTCGTACATCGCGATCTCTTCGAGGATCACCCCCCGCTCGGTCGCGAAGTCCTCATCCCGCAGCGCCGGCCGCAGCATGTCGCCCAGCAGGTCGATCGCGCCGGGGAGGTTCTCGGGCAGCACCGCCGCGTAATACGCCGTCAGCTCGTGGCCCGTGTACGCGTTGTTGCGGGCCCCCAGCTCGTCGAACTCGAGGTTCAGCCGCTCCGCCGAGCGCTTCGCCGTCCCCTTGAACATCATGTGCTCGAGGAAATGCGACACGCCCATCACCTCGGCCCGCTCGTCGCGCGCGCCGGTGCGGACGAAGAACCCCGCCGCGGCCGTGTGGGCCGCGTCGTCCACCTCCGCCACAATCTCAAGCCCGTTGGGAAGCGTGTGCCGCTTGAAGGCGATCGCCATGCCCGAGGGTATGGGCCAGCCGCTCAGGCCCGCCGCGCCGCCGCCCGCGCTGGCCTGGCCGGACCTTTCGCCTCGGCCCCGCCGGCCAGGGCCTTCAGGATCGCCCGGCACGCCGCCCACGGGTCCGCCGCCCCGCACACCGCCCCGCTCACCGCCACCCCCCGGCAGCCCGCGCGGGCCAGCTCGCCCACGTTCTCGGCCGTGATGCCGCCGATCGCCAGGTGCGGCATGGGCCGCTTGCCGCGCGCCTCCCGCAGGAACGCCCGCAGGAACGCCTCGCCGCTGGTCGCCCGCCGCTTGGTCGCGCTGGGGAACATCGCCCCCACACCCACGTAATCCGCCCCGTCCGCCCACGCGCGTCGGGCCTCGGCCAGGTCGTGCGTGCTCACGCCCACGACCAGCCGCCCGCCCGCCATCGCCCGCACCGCCGAGACCGGCAGGTCGTCCTGCCCCAGGTGCACGCCATCCGCTCCCGCGAGCAACGCGAGGTCCGCGCGGTCGTTGACGATCACCGCGGGGCGCGTGCCGTCGCGTCGCCGGGCCGCTCGCGCCAGCGATACCAACCACCGCGCCCGGGCCAGCAGTTCGCGGTCAGACCGGTCTTTCTCGCGGAGCTGGATCGCGTCGGCCCCGGCGTCGAAAGCCTCCTCGGCGACCTGCTTCCAGGGCCGGCGGCACAGCGACTCGGTCAGGAGCACGCACAGCCGCCATCCCGCCGCCCCGCCGCGGCCCAGCCGAGCGACCAGCGCCCGCTCGAGCTCGTACGCGGCGTACCGAAGGCGCTCCGCCTCTCGCGCCGCCCGCGATGACCCGGCCCCGGGCAGCACCTTGGCCCCCTCCGCAAGCACCCTCAACGCCTCCTGGGCCCGTTTGCCGGCCGCGGCGGCCACATCGCCCAGCGAGCCGCGCTCGCCCTCTGCCTGGGTCTTGAGTTCGGTGCCCACATCGCCCGGCGTGTCGCGCACCGCCGCCGCCCGGAGGCCGTCGAGCCCGAGATCACCCGCGATCGAGCGGAGGGCATGCCGCAACTGCTTGGCGTCGCGCGCGAGCCCGCGGTCATCGAGCACGAAGCGGGCGAGGTCTTCGAGCACGCGGAGCCCCTCGCGGGCCCGGTTGACATTCGCGTCCAGCAGCCGCATCAGACCGTCCATGCCGGCACGGTACCCGCCGCGCTGGACGCGCGGGGCCCGGTCGCCTCGTGGCGCTCCGCCCAACCCTCACTCGCCCGTATCCTGATTTCCATGACCCACGCCGCCCACTCGCCCCACGCCGTTCACCACCCCGGCCAGCCCCTCGACCCGTGCGTAGTGGTGATCTTCGGCGCCTCGGGCGACCTCACGCAGCGCAAGCTGATCCCCGCGCTCTACGACCTCGACCGCCAGGGCCGGCTGCCCGAGGGGCTTGCCGTGCTGGGCGTCTCGCGCACGCCGATGAGCGACGACGCGTTCCGCGAGAAGATGCACGCCAGCGTCAAGCAGTTCTCCGCCCACTTCGAAGAGGAGCACTGGCCCTCGTTCGCGCGGCGCGTGTTCTACCACGCGGGCGACGGCGTGCAGCCCGAGATGTTCCCCGGCCTCTCCAAGCGCCTCAACGAGCTGGGCGCGCAGCGGAACATCCTCCGCGGCCAGTCGCCCAACATCCTGTTCTACCTCTCCGTCGCCCCCCACCTCTACGAGCCCATCATCGACAACATCGGCGCCGCCGACCTCGTTCTCGAGGGCCACCGCTGGTGCGCCCTCAAGCCCGAGAGCCTGCCCTGGCAGCGCATCATCATCGAGAAACCCTTCGGCACCGACCTGGCCACCACCGTCTCGCTGAACCGCTGCCTGGGCCGCGTGTTCGAGGAAGAAGCCACCTTCCGCATCGACCACTACCTGGGCAAGGAACTGGTCCAGAACCTGCTGGTCATGCGCTTCGCCAACACCGTCTTTGAGCCGCTCTGGAACCGCAACTACATCGATCACGTGCAGGTGACGGCGGCCGAAACGGTGGGCGTGGGCTCGCGGGCGGCCAACTTCTACGACACCGCCGGCGCCCTGCGCGACATGGTCCAGAGCCACCTGCTGCAGGTGCTCGCGCTGGTCGCCATCGAGCCGCCCAGCCTCTTCGACGCCGCCGCCATCATGCGCGAGAAGATCAAGCTCATGAACTGCTCGCCCACGCTCTCGCCCCAGCAGGCCGCCGTCGCGGGCGTGCTGGGCCGCTACGGCAAGGGCACCAGCGGCAAGCCCGACGACGTCGCGTACGTCGACGAGCAGGGCGTCGACGCCGCCCGCCGCACCGAGACCTACGCCGCCATCAAGCTCTATTTCGACAACTGGCGCTGGAACGGCGTCCCGTTCTTCCTCCGCTCGGGCAAGCGCCTGGCCGCCAAGACCACCGAGGTGGTCGTCCAGTTCCGCAAGCCCCCCACCAACATGTTCCGCGAGCTCGCCCCCGAGCTGCGCGACCGCCCCGCCAACCGCCTGATCATCAGCATCGCCCCGCGCGAAGGGATCAGCCTGCGGTTCGAGGGGAAGGTGCCCGGCCCCGGCGTCCGCATCGCCTCGGCCGAGCTCGAGCTGGACTACCTCGAGCGCTTCGGGGGCGAGGTCATCGAGGCCTACGGCCCGCTCATTCTTGACGCCATCCGCGGCGACCGCACGCTCTACAAGCACCGCGACGAGGTCGAGGGGGGCTGGCGGATCTGCGAACCCTTCCTGAACTCCGCCCCGCTGCGCGAGCAGCTCGCCACCTACGCCCCGGGCACCTGGGGCCCCGAGGCCGCCGACGCCCTCATCGCCCAGGGCGCCCGCGCGGGGGAACCCCGGTCCTGGCACAACCCAGGTCGGGATAACCCGTAAGGCGATCCGCCTGATGATCCCCGCGGCCACCCTGATCCAAGGGCCGGGGACGGCGGCGATTGCGATGTTCCGCGTGCGATGGGCGGTTCGGCCCAAGCGGGCCGAGCGACGGCCCGATGAACGCTCCCGATACCCGGTCCGGGTGGCGGTGGACGCCGCGCCAGGCTGGGTTTCCGGCCGGGCGGAGCCTGACCGGCGGACCGGCGTGACGGAGGCGAGCCCGGGCAAATCGGCCGGGCAGGCTGACCCGGCGCGCGGGCTCGCGGCCCATTCGACCCCGTCCACCCGCTTTTTTGTTGCCAACCCAGAAAGGCGTGGTAGATACAGATTTGGCGTTTTCCGCTTTCTGCGACCTTTCGCTGAGGAGGCATGCATGTCTAATCGTGTTCTGACCGCCGCTTCGCTGCTGGCTGCTCTTGCGGGCTCGGCTATGGCCGCCCCGCAGGGCGATGAACTTCCCGTCGGGACGGGGCTCCGCGAGCTCAAGCAGGCTCCGCGTGGCGGCCGCATCCTTGACACCAACACCCAGGGCGCGGAGCAGACGACGCTCCAGCTCATCTACGAGATCGCCGGTCCGACCGACGCGGGCGTGCCGGGCGGCACCCTGTTCGGCTCGGGCAACTCGCCGCGCGTCTTCGACGTCGGCACGCTCCGCTCCGACGCGGGCTTCTCCACGACCCCGGCCGTCGCTTCGGCGTTCGGCTACGGCTGGAACACCCCCGGCTCGGGCGCGACTCCGGTGAACAACTTCGACATCCTCTTCCGCTTCTACTCCAACCCCAACGAGGGCACCTCGACGAGCAACAGCGCGACCAACGCGCCGTTCTACTCCGGCCTGTTCGCCACCCTCCGCGTCCCCGACATCTGCCCCGACCCGGGCTTCGTCACCTGGTTCCCCACCCCCATCCAGCTCACCGACAGCAACAGCAACGTGGTCACCGTCACCTTCCGTGACCCGGCCACCAGCGCCCCGGTGACCAAGTTCGGCTACGAAACCAACATCTACGAGGTCGGCAGCAGCAGCGTGTTCAACACCCGCGTGAACAACTTCCGCATGGGTGGCACGCTCCAGCCCCGCGTCGGCACCAACGACTTCCGCGGCTGGGCCTTCGGCCTCGGCTCCACGTCCGGCGCCGGCTCGCTGCCCTGGGCCGCTGGCGACAACACCCGCCAGCTGTTCCAGCGCGAGGCCAACGGCACCGCCGCCAACCGCCGCGACTCCTACCTCAAGATGTGGGCCCAGCTGCCCGCCAACATCGTGCCGCCCACCGCGACCGATGTCGGCACGCTGAGCTGCGCCAGCAACGTCTTCTACGCCGCCACCTCGCAGATCAGCCTGTCGGCCAGCGGCGGCCGCCTGGGCCAGTGGTTCAAGTTCACCCTGCCGGTCGACGTCTCCTCGCCGAACGAGAACTTCCTCGACATCGCCGTCGAGATCGATCCCAACTTCGGCGACAACGTGTCGACCAGCTTCGGCATCTTCGCCGGCAACGGCAACCGCGTGCTGACCGACTTCCGCCGCGGCGACTTCTCGCTCTACCCGGCCGCCACGTTCGGCCACGGTCGCCGCCCCGGCAACGGTGGCATCGACGAGCGCGACCGCGTGTTCGACCGCGACGGCCGCGACGGCCCGCTCGGCGCCGGCAGCTACTACATCTTCGTGTCGGGCCAGGAGGCTCGTTACGGCGGCACCTCGTTCGCCGTCGATCCGTCGCTCTCGACCGCCGAGGGCAACGCCATCCTCCGCTTCGACACCAACGCCAACGCCGGCGGCAACTGCCCGCTGCCCGCCCCGGTCGCGCCCACCATCCGGCGCAACCTGGGTGACATCGGCGCCGGCACGATCACGACGGTGAACGACCTGCTCACCGGCGTCCGCGCCATCACGTGGTACAAGTTCACCACCACCTTCGACATCAACCCCGGCAACTCCAACTTCCTCGACATCCACAACGTCGGCTCCGAGCTCGGCGGCAGCGCGATGGCCCTCTACGACGGCAACGGCGTCTCGGTCGGTGGCTCCTCGGCCCCCGTCACCAGCTTCGCCGACGACGACACTGGCGGCCTCTACGCCGGTACCAACATCCAGTGCCCCCCGACCGACACCCGCGCCCAGCTCTCCTACGGCGCCTCCAGCGTTCCCCGCCCGGCCCTGGGCCCCGGCGCTCCGTTCGCCGGCCAGAACGGCGACACCCTGCCCGCCGGCGACTACTACCTCGCCCTCGCCCTGGACAACCTGTTCGTCCGCAACATCGGCTGGCAGTCGCGGTCCGACTCCGGCTCCTACGTCTTCATGTGGGTCACCCTCCGCACGCCGTTCCAGTGCTCGGCCGACTACAACCGTGACGGCTTCCTGAACCTCGACGACGTCGGCGACTTCATCACCGACTTCTACACCCTGCCGGCCATCCCGGGCGGCCTGCAGCCCAACGCCCCCAGCTACAGCGACAACGCCCTCATCGGCTTCGGCGTCGGCTGCCCGAACGCCGGTGCGGCCCCCGCCCCCTACGACATCGACGCCTACCGCTCGTTCGGCTACCGCGTCGGCTATTCCAGCGACGGCAGCAACACCTGCCCGTTCGACCCCTCCCAGCCCTTCCCGAACCTCGACAACCTCAACGACTACATCACCGGCTACTACACCGCGTTCGGCACCGCCGAGTGCTCGGGCTGATCGGGTCGCCCCGATCGGATTGAAACTCCTCAGCTACACCGCCGGCCGGGCCATACAGGCCCGGCCGGCCTTTTTTTGCCCGCGTCCGCCGTCCCACCGCCCCCCTCGCGCTTGAACCACCCCCGCGCCCGCCGGACAATCCCGCATGCCCCGCGCCACACCGCTGCGTTCCTGGCTCCTGGGCGGCCTCGCCGCCGCCGCGCTCGTCGGCCCCGCCGCCGCCCAGCAGAAGCTCCACTTCACCTACCTCTGGCACCTCGAGCAGCCCATCTACTGGCCCGACCGCGACCGCTCCGCCGGCTCGGCGTTCCGCTACGAGGCCGCCTGGCCCAGCATCCTCCAGCGCGACGCCGGCCAGGCCAACCCCACCAACAACCTCCGCGACATCTTCGGCCTCGCCGACCGCCAGGCCGCGTACCAGTACCGCCTTCGCGACTCGATCAACGCCATCCGCTGGGCCCCCGAGGCCGGGGCGCAGATCTCCTACTCCGGCGGCCTGATCGAGAACATCGCCAGCCTCGGCAACGCCAACCAGCTGGGCTACTCCCCCACGTGGTCCGGCCCGCTCCGCGAGGCCCGCGGCTGGACCACCGCCACCGGCTCGCCCAAGCCCCGGGCCGACATCGTGCAGTTCGGCTTCCACCACCCGCTCATGCCGCTGGTCGACTCGGCCGTGCTTCGCAAGGAACTCCAGCTCTACCGCTCGATCTACCCCGACGCCTGGGGCGGCGCCGTCGCGCCCTCGCGCGGGCTGTTCCCCAGCGAGATGGCCTTCTCGACCCGAATGATCGAGGCCCTGGCGCAGGAGAACATCGCCTGGGTGATCGTCTCGGCCGAGAAGATCAGCCGGGCGTGCGCGGATTTCCCGGTGGTCTACGGCTCGGGCGGGATCAACACCGACCCGCCCAACAAGGCCGACCAGCTCAACCCCGCGCAGGGCACGGCGAACTACTACCGCGTGCAGATCTCGCGCGGCTGCGCGCCGGCCGAGGCGTACCCCTTCGCCCTCACGCCCCGCCGTGCCCGCTACGTCAACCCCGACACCGGCGCCGTCTCGTCGCTGATCGTCGTGCCCTCGCCGCAGGCGGTCTCGTGGGAGGACGGCTACGCGCCGATGGGCCTGGGGCATTTCAACAACCTGCAGGTCCGCAACAACGCCTCGCGCCCCATGCTGCTCACGCTCGCCCACGACGGCGACAACGCCTGGGGCGGGGGCTACTCCTACTACCTTGAGGCCACGCCCAACCTCGTGAGCCAGGCCAACGCCGCGGGCTACGTGCCCAGCACCATCGAACAGTACCTGCAGGACCACCCCGTGCCGGCCGACGACTTCGTGCACGTCGAGGGCGGCGCGTGGGTGAACGCCGACGGCGACTTCGGCAGCCCGCAGTTCATCAACTGGAACTGGCCGCTGCTCGACGCCAGCGGGCAGATCGACCCGGTCAACGGCTGGCACATCGATCCGCGGAACTGGGCCATCATCACCGCCGCGACCAACCGCGTGCAGACCGCCGAGCAGATCGTGACCCGCACCGGCGGCCCGCAGGCCGGCGGGCTGAACGTCCGCAACATCGTGTACCCGCAGAACGCCTCGACCACCGCCGCCGAGCGCGCATGGCACTTCCTGCTGGGCTCGCTCAACTCCGGGTACATGTACTACGGCAACGCCGAGGACTTCGAGGTCAAGCCCACCATCGCGTGCAACGAGGCCGTCCGCCTCGCCGACCCCATCCTCGCCGCCAACCCCACGCTCGACACCACCGGCCCGACCATCTGGACCCCGCAGCGGCAGCCCTGGAACCCCGGCGGGGTCAACTTCGGCCCGCAGTACGGCTACAAGCAGGTCATCAACAATGGCGACTTCCACGTCTGGACGTTCGTCCACGACGTGTCCGGCGTGCAGTCCGTCACGCTCAAGTACCGCCTCGACGCCGACGGCGTCCGCACGCTCGCCAACACCGAGAACGAGACCTACGCGGGCGGGCCGGGCGTCGGCGCGTGGCAGTCGCTGCCCATGACGGGCCGAACGTTCCCGAAGGGCAACGTCTACAACGACCCGACGCTCAACCTCTTCGAACTGCCCGACTACATCGCCGACCACTACGTCGCCAAGATCACCGGCGTCCGCAGCAAGCTCGTGGACTACTACGTCGAGGCCGTCGACACCCGCGGCAACATCAAACGCTCGCCCATCGAGCACGTCTGGGTGGGCGACGGCAGCGGCGCCCCGGGCGGCGGCGGTGGCGGCGGCCCCGGCACGGGCACCGTCGTGACCATCAGCCCCGCCACACCCGTCGCCGGGCAGGCCCTCACCGTCACCTACAACCCCGCCGGCCGCCCGCTCGCGGGGCAGAGCACCATCAGCCTGCACAACGGCTTCAACGGCTGGACCAGCGTCACCACGCTGCCGATGACCGCCAACAGCGACGGCACCTTCACCCGGACCATCACACTGCCCGTCACGGCGTCGTCCGTCCAGATGGCCTTTACCAACGGCAGCGGCCTGTGGGACAACAACGGCGGCCAGGACTGGTCCTTCAACGCCACCGGCGCCCAGCTGCCGTTCGTGATGGACGGCACGCTCGACGCGGGCGTGACGGCCGTCGCCACCTCCGCCGCCGGGTCGATCTACGCCGCCCTGCGTGGCAACCTGCTCTATCTCGCGGCCCCCGCGCCGGTGACCGGGCAGGACGCGTTCCTGTTCCTCGCCGCGACGCCCGGCACACTCCGCGCCGCGCCGTGGGCCAAGGCGGGCCAGGTCGCCGGGTGGGACGCCTTCATCGGCAGCGAGAGCACCAACAGCTACGTCGGCTGGTTCGACGCGGCCGGCGCGACGCAGGTCGCCCGCGGCGGGGTGATCGAGGGCACCATCGACCTCGCCGGCGAACTCGGCACACTGCCCGAGAGCATCTACGTCGCCTTCGCGCGCTTCGCCACCGCCGACGGCGGCACGCTCACGACCAGCGCCCAGATTCCCGCCTCCGTCACCGCCAACGGCACGCTCGAGGCCGGCGAGTACGCCCGCGTGCGGCTGTGCGCGCTCTCGGGCGCGGGCTGCTGCCCGAATGACTACAACCGCGACGCGTTCGTGAACCTCGACGACTTGGGCGACTTCATCTCCGATTTCTACACCGTCCCGGCCATCCCCGCGGGCACGCAACCGGCGGCACCGAGCTACGCGGGCGTCGCCGTCGGCTTCGGCCAGCCCTGCCCGGACGCGCCCGACGCCCCCGCGCCGTACGCCGCCGCCGCGTACCGCACCGCTGGCTACCGCGTGGGCTACACGCCCGACGGCAGCAACGCCTGCCCGCCGACCGGCCCGAACCTCGACAACCTGAGCGACTTCATCTCGCTGTTCTACGGGCCGGGGTGCTGAAAGACGCGATCGACCCGGGCGGCCACAATACCGCCATGTCCGCGATCCCCCTCGACGATGCCGCCCCCCCGACGCCCTCGCTCCCCGGGTCGGTGGTCCTCCGCCCCAGCGCCGACGACGTGATCGGCGCCGCCTGCGCCGACCTGCTGCTCCACGCGCTCGACTGCGTGCGGACCTTCGGCGACTTCCACCTCGCCCTCTCCGGCGGCTCCACGCCCCTGCCCATGTACGAGCGACTGATGGTCGACCCGCAATACCGCGAGCTGCCCTGGCGGCGGACGCACCTGTGGATCGTCGACGAGCGGCGCGTACCCTTCGACGACGACAAGAACAACTTCCGCCACATCGACGAGACCATCGTCCAGCACTCGGGCATCCCCGCCGAGCAGGTGCACCCGATCTTCGCCACCGCCGCCGACGCGGATGTGCAGTACGAGCGCACGCTCCGCGAGACGCTCGCCTGGCGAGAGAAGGGCCACGACCGGCTCGACTACGCCCTGCTGGGCATGGGCTCGGACGGGCACACCGCCAGCCTCTTCCCGCGTTCGCCCGCCCTCGCCGCGCCGCCCGAGCGGCTGGTGGTGCTCAATACCGGCCCGCAGGTGACCCCGCCCGACCGCGTGACCATGACGTGGACGCTCCTCAACGCCACCCGCTTCATCGCCGTCCTCGTCACCGGCGCGGGCAAGCGTGAGACCATCGCCCGCGTCGCCGCGGGCGGCGACAAGACCGAGCTGCCGATCCTGGGCGTGAAGCCCAAGGGCGGCGTGCTGCGGTGGTACCTCGACCACGCCGCCGCGGGCGGCAAGGCGTAACCGGGCCGGCCTAAGGTCGCCTCGACCGCCAAATGCTCCCCGCCGCCAACGACCGCATCACGTTCAAGGTGCACTACGAGGACGAGGACCTCGTCGTGGTCGACAAGCCCGCGGGGCGCGTCACCCAGCCCGGCAAGGGCCACGACCACGACACGCTGCTCAACGGCCTGTTCGCCCGCTTCGGCCCCGCCTTGTCGCAATTGGGCGAGGCCCGCGACTTCGGCCTGCTCCACCGCCTCGACAAGGAAACCAGCGGCCTGCTGGTCGTCGCCCTGCGCCCGCGGGCGTACGACGCGCTCCGCGAAGCCTTCGAGACCCGCGCCGTCGCGAAGTTCTACTGGGCCGTCTGCGGCAAACACCCGCCCGAGGGGCTCGCCCAGGGCGTGATCAGCAAGCCCATCGCCGAGACCACGCCCCGCGTGGGCGAGATGAAGCTCGCCCGCCTGAGCCGCCACGGCAAGCCCGCGACCACCGCGTTCCGCGTGGTCTCCGCCAACGTCAACGCCGCCCTCATCGAGGCCCGCCCGCTCACCGGCCGGCTCCACCAGGTCCGCGTGCACCTCGAGTCCATCGGCTGCCCGATCCTGGGCGACGACCTCTACGCCGCGCCCAAGTACGCCCGGGCCGCGCCGCGGCTCATGCTGCACGCCCACCGGCTCGCTTTCGCCCACCCCACCACCGCCGCCGCGATCGACGTGGGCTCCAGGCTCCCGCGCGACATGAAAGGCCTGCTCGCCCGCTTCGGGCTGGCCCCGCCCGACGACGCCGCGGTCTGATCCGCCGCCCCCGGCCCGCGGCCACGGGCTTACTGCAGAGGCCGGAGCGTCCAGGTCGCGCTGCCCGCGCCGTTGGCCCAGCGGGTCATGTCGTCCAGCTCGCGCAGCGAGTACGCGTCGGCGTGCCCGTCCACCATCGCCGTGACGGCCTTGTTGAAGTGCCGCGGATCGACGTAGCCGGTGGTCTCGGGGTCGCTGTCGGGCACGTACGCCGGCAGGTTCCACTGCCGCGTCAGGCGGTTGGGCGCGTCGACGAGGAAGTAGCCCGTCACGACGCCGCCGTCGTAGTCGGGCCCGCGCGCCGACGAGAACACCAGCAGCCGGTCCGGCCGCCGCGCCTCGTCGATCTTCTGGAGGTAGTACCGCCCGAACCGGCTCAGCGACGTCGGCGTGAAGGCCAGCCCCGGGTCGGCCTTGCCGCCCACGAACTCGGCGTTGATGCCCATCGAGGGCGACAGGCTGATCCGGTACCGGTAGTCGCTCGCCCCGCGGTAGCGGTCGAACACCTTGGGGTCGTCGTACAGCCCGCGGAGCTGGTAATCCAGGTATGGAGCGATCCGCCACGGGTACCGCTGCGCCTCCACGCCCAGCACCGCCTGCCCGCCGTCATCGAGCACCTTCAGCGTCTGCGGGCCGGTCACCACCATCGCCCGCGAGGCGTAGCCGGGCATCACCACCGTCCGGTGGTCGTTGGCGTACGCCGTCCACGCCGTCACCAACTGCTTGGCCCCGGTGAACTCGCGGGCCTGCAAGCCCATCTTCCGGGCGTGGCCGAGCCCCGGCAAGGCAATCGCCAGCAGCACCGCCACCGTGCCCACCACCAGCAGCAACTCAATCAGCGTGAAAGCCTCTTGAACCCGCGCGGGGATGAAAAAACGCAATGGACACCGTCGCGGCGGCGTGATCTGTGAAGACTCGGGCTGAATCGGCTTGCTCATGGGCTCGTACAGCGTATCATTGAGACTCAGTCGTGGCAAGTTCTTGTCAGGCCGTCCACATTCTGGTTTCGCGGAATACTGTTGGCCGGGCGGGGTCGCCCAGCACCCACCCATCGAGGAGTCTCCGGATGGATCAGCGTTCATCGGCTGCTCACACGCTCTGCGTCATGGCCGCGGCGAGCGTTCTGTTTCCCGCGGGTGGCCTGAACGCGCAAATTTCGCTCGCGCCAGTGGTGGACCGCTGGATGTACCCCTTCGCCTCGTCGGCCGGCAACCGCTCCAGCGTCGCGGCCTTTGGCTCCGGCGGCGATGTCCGCTTCGACGAGCGGGACAGCGAGTTCTACCTCGCCTTCCCGACCGCCAACGCCGCCCCCAGCGGCTTTGCCCCCGGCATGTACCGCGTCGCCGCCGCGAGCCTGCGGCTGCAGATCTCCGAGGACCGGGTGTTCCAGTACGACCCGACGCAAGATCCGTACACCTCCTATCCGCTCAACGGCGTCGCCGCGACGGTTGATGCCGATCCGGGCCGTCCGATCGAGCTTTATGGCGCGGCATACCGCAACGGGTTCAACGTCTTCAGCTTCGGTGACTCCTCCCCCTTCAAGCCCGGCAGCGCGTTCGCCCCGCCGTGGATCAACGTCCGCAACGCCTACCCCATCGACCTGGGCGGCCCGGGCGGGTCCGCCCGCGACGTGTCGAACAACATCCGCCTCGGGTTTGAGTCGGTGCCCCTCGCCGTCGGGACGGCGGATGTGGAGCCCGGCACCCCGGTGCCGGCGGGCACGGTGTTCACCTTCGCGCTCACCGTGGACGATCCCGGCGTGCTCGGCTACGTTCGGGCCGGTCTGGCCCAGGGGCGGCTCGCGTTCAACGTGTCGTCGCTGCCCGTCCCCGCGGAGTTCGGCGCCGGGCCGATCATCTACCCCGTGTTCTACACGAGCAAGGCGGCGGCGTTCGGGTTCACCGCCGCGCTCCCGCCGCAGTTGACCGTCACCGCCACCGTCTGCCCGGGCGACTACAACGCCGACGGCTCGCAGAACCTCGACGACCTTGGTGATTTCATCACGGACTTCTACACGCTGCCGGCGATCCCCGGCGGGCTGCAGGCGGGCGCCCCGACGTACAGCGACCAGGTGATCGGGTTCTCTACGCCCTGCGCGAACGCCGGCGACGCCCCCGCCCCCTACGCGCTCAACGCGTACCGCGCGCTGGGCTACCGCGTCGGGTTCTCGCCGGACGGGTCCAACAGCTGCCCGCTCGATCCGAGCCAGGCGTTCCCGAACCTCGACAACCTCGCGGACTTCCTGACGTTTTACTACGGCAGCTTCGGCACGCCGGGCTGCTGATCGCCCGCCCCGATCCCGCGCAAGTCACTCGCCGAACCTGGGCAGCTCTTCCTCGCAGAGGAGCCGAAACTCCTTCCGCCGCAGGATCTGCGCGGCGAGGGTCGGATCGTCGACAGCCAGCGCGATCACGGCGCCGTGCTCGCCCCAGCCCATGATCGGGTAGCTGAACCGGATGTTGAGCTCGGCCCCGAGCAGGAACTGGCACATCCGGTGCAGCGTCTTGTCGCCGCCAAACTCCACCACGAGGATCTCGGTCTCGAAGAACGTCAGCCCCTGCTTGCCCAGCACCTCGCGGGCGGCGACGTGGTTGCTCGTGACCAGGCGGATGACGGCGTGGTCGGAGGAATCATGCACGGCCAGGGCGCAGATTCGGACCATCTGGTCGTCGAAGGCTTTCACCAGCTCCAGCAGCTTGCCGACGCGGTTCTCCAGGAAGACGGAGAACTGGCTGACAAAGTTCGGGGCATAGGCGCTGCCGGCACCGGCGGAGGGCATCTGCGTCATCAACAGCTCCGGAAAACCATGGTCGGGCAAGTGTACGCGAGCCGTCCAGCGCCCCCGTGACCCGGGGGCGGGAAACGCCCGCGGTTCGAACGCGGAGCGGGCCCGGCCGGACGCGCCACCGGCGTGACTGACGGTTTCATACCGGTTTGCACTGGCCGCCGGCCAAACCTGTGGCATGGTCTCGCCAGCCGGTTCGTTCCCACGCGGGCTGCGGAGGGGCTGACGCCCCTTGAGCCACCCGCCCGGACCGGCGGTTAGGAGAGAGGTCATGGCGACGAAGATGATGGCGTTGGCCGCGCTGCTCGGGCTTTCCAGCGCCGCGGCGGCGGGTCCGTTCCTGATCGACTTCGACACCGACGCGCTCGGGAACGCGATCCCCGAGGGCACGACGATCTCCACGCAGTACCAGGCCTGGGGCGCGGTGTTCATCCCCAACATCCTCGACCCGGCCGGCGGCTGGGCGTCGAACACCGACATGACCGCGACCGCCATCGACGTCGGCAACGGATACCTGCCCGCGATGGGCAACGTGCTGCACGCGGTGGGCAATGTCTACGACGGCTGGCTCGCGGAGGACGGCGATCCCAACTTCGCCATCTTCTTCAGCGACGCCCTCGCCTCGTTCTCGATCACGTTCGTGGGCGACAGCAGCGGGAACTCGGGCATCGCCGGCTTCGACGCCGACGGCGCTTTCGTGTTCTTCGAGGGCGTCACGGGCGGCAACATCAACGGCAAGACCATCACGCTCGATGCCGCCACGCTGCAGGGCGTGACCACGATCGCCGCCGTCCTCCCGGGCGATTTCAACGACTGGGTCGCCGTCAGCGAGGTGAGCTTCAGCCTCGTCCCGACGCCGGGCACGGCGGCCATGGCGGGCCTCGGCCTGCTCGCCGCGTCACGCCGCCGCCGCGCCTGAACGCCGGTCGGCAACGCGTCAACTCAGAAAGCACGGCCGCCCGCGGAGCACGCTCCGCGGGCGGCGTTGGTTTTTGGTTTTGCGGGCATAGCCGACCGGGCTCGAAACCCTCCCCCGGCCTCGCGGACTCGGCCACCCCCTCCGCGTTGTGGAGGGGGATGAACGACCGCCAACCCGTCAACCTGTCAACTCGCCAACTCTTACGCCGAAAACGACGAGCCGCAGCCGCAGGACGACGTGGCGTTGGGGTTCTTGAAGACGAACCCGCGGCCCATGATCTCGTCCTTGAAGTCGATCTCCGTCCCGGAGAGATACAGCAGGCTCTTGGGGTCGACGACGACCTTGATGCCGTGGACCTCGAACTGCTCGTCGGTGTCCTTGACGGTCTCGGTGAGGTCGAGCAGGTACGAGAAGCCCGAGCAACCGCCGCCCTTGACCCCCACGCGGAGGGCGATCTTGGCGGGGTCGAGCTCCTGCTGCTTGACGATGTTGGCGATCTCCCGCGCGGCCGAGGCGCTCAGCTTGATCGGGGCGTCGGCGGCGGTGTTGGGGGTGGCGGTGGTCTCGGTGGCCATCACAAAGCTCCTTCGATCAATGGTACGTCCGGCTGTCGGGCGGTGTTCGACGGATGATCGGCTCGGCGGCCTCTCTCAGTGAGCCGCGGCGTGCTCGTCAACCGCGATCCCGTTCTTCTTCTTGTAGTCGGCGATCGCCGCCTTGATCGCGTCCTCGGCCAGGACCGAGCAGTGGATCTTGACCGGCGGGAGCGCGAGCTCCTGCACGATGTCGGTGTTCTTGATCGCCTCGGCCCCGGCGAGGTCCTTGCCCTTCAGCCACTCGGTGGCCAGCGACGAGGAGGCGATGGCCGAGCCGCAGCCGAAGGTCTTGAACTTGGCGTCCTCGATGGTGCCGGTGGCGGGGTTGACCTTGATGCACAGCTGCATCACGTCGCCGCACTCGGGCGCACCGACGAGGCCGACGCCGATTTTCTTGTCGGCCTTCATCTGGTCACCGGTGCCAAAGTTGCCGACGTTGCGGGGGTTCTCGTAGTGGTCGATGATTTTCGGTCCGTAAGCCATGTCAAAATCTCCAAAGTTCAAATGGCCAAATGGCCAAATGGAGGCGGGTCAGGGACGGACGACGGGGGTGGTTGGTCGGGTCTTGGAGAGCATCGAACCGAGAATCTTCCTCAGCTCGTTCAGTTCAGTGGTCAGGGGGAGCAAGCGCGCTTCCGGGAGCCAGCCGCGGCGCACGATCAGCCGGAGCCAGAAGCGCGTTTCAGCGAGTTCTTTGATGGAGATCAGCAGACACTTCCGGAAGTCCTTTGTGCTCATCGCTTCGTCGGCCTCGGCGAGGTTCGCACCGACGGCCGAGCCCGATGCCGCCAACTGCTCGGCGATGCGGCGAAAGCGACCATCCTTGTCGATCTGCTCAGCGACCGCCACGCAGCGATCGCTGAACACCTCGATTCGCTCAAGAAAGTCGGCGTGCAACCGCCCTCGGCCCACAGCAGGTTCCCTTTGGCCATTTGGCCATTTGACCCTTTGGCTCTTTGCCACGGTCAGTGGTGCGCCCACTCCACCTTGCTCAGGTCGATGCCCTCCTTGTGCATGTCGTAGAGCGGGCTCATCGTGCGGAGCTTCTTGACGGCCTTGACGATCTCGGCGATCGCGTAGTCGACCTGCTCCTCCGTCGTGCCGCGGCCCAGGGACAGGCGGAGCGAGGAGTGCGCCAACTCGTCGCCCACGCCCAGGCCCTTGAGGACGTAACTGGGCTCGAGGCTCGCGCTGGTGCACGCGCTGCCGCTGGAGCAGGCGATGTTCTTGACCGCCATCATCAGCCCCTCGCCCTCGACGAAGCCGAAGGAGATGTTGGTGATGTGCGGCAGGCGGCCGTCGGCCCGGCCGTTGATCGCGCACGAGTCGAGCTGGCTGGTCAGGCCCTGCTCGAGCTTCTGGCGCAAGCGGCCCAGGCGGATCGCATCGGCCTCCATCTCGTTGAGCGCGATCTCGCAGGCCTTGCCGAAGCCGACGATGCCGGTGATGTTGAGCGTGCCGGAGCGGAAGCCGCGCTCCTGCCCGCCGCCGTCCTGCAGGGCCTGCAGGCGGACGCGAGGACGGTGGCGGCGGACGTACAGGGCGCCGACGCCCTTGGGCCCGTAGATCTTGTGGCCCGACCACGACAGCAAATCGATGTGGTCGGCGTCGACGTTGGTGGGCATCTTGCCCGTCCACTGCGTCGCGTCGGTGTGGAACAGGATGCCGCGCTCCTTGCAGAGCTTGCCGATCCCGCGGACGTCGTTGATGGTGCCGATCTCGTTGTTGGCCCACATGATCGTGACGAGGATGGTGTCGTCGCGCAGGGCCTTCTGGACCATCTCGGCGGTGATCACGCCGTCGGCGGGCGGGTCGATGAAGGTCGCGTCGAAACCTTCCTTGACCAGGCGCTTGACGGGGTCGAGGACGGCCTTGTGCTCGATGGAGCAGGTGACGATGTGGCCGCGGCTCTTGCTGCCAGCGGGGGCCTTCTCGTACATGTACGCCGCGCCCTTGATGGCGAGGTTGTTGCTCTCGGTCGAGCCGCTGGTGAAGATGATCTCCTTCTCGCTCGCGCCGATGAGCCGGGCCGCGGCGTCGCGGGCGGCGTCGATGCCGGCCTCGGCGTCCCAGCCGAAGCGGTGGTTGCGGCTGCCGGCGTTGCCGAACTTCTCGGTGAAGTAGGGCAGCATGGCCTCGACCACCCGCGGGTCGCAGGGAGTGGTGGCGGCGTGGTCCATGTAGATCGGAAGCGAGAGCGCCATGCGGGGGACCCCTGAGTTGGGCGATTCGCCGAGATCCGAGAACCGCCAACACGGTCTCGCTCTTTAGAATCGTTCCAAGACAGTATCGCCGGAGCGCCTTCGGGTCAAACCGACCGAGGGTAAACCCTGATATGGGACGCGGGCGGCCCGAGCCAATCGTTCAGGCGGGCCGCTTGTAGACCATCGTGACGCGCCGGCCGTCCAAATCGTGCGACACCTCGGCCATGAACGAGCGGATGAGCATCAGCCCGCGGCCGGAGGGCAGTTCGAGGTTCTCCTCGCAGGTGCAGTCGGGCACGGCGTCGGGCTTGAAGCCCGGGCCGCGGTCCTCGACGCTGATGCGGACCTCCTGATCGTCGACGCGGAACTCGACCGTCACGGGCACGTCGGCGGACAGGCCGCGGTGGCCGTGCTGGAAGGCGTTGACGAGGGCCTCTTCGAGGGCAAGGCGGACGGCGAAGCGGGCGGCCTCGGGGTACTGGTGCCGCTCAAGGGCACCGAGCACGGCCTGCTCGACCTGGTCGATCTGCGCCCGGTGGTTGCTGGGTTGCATCACCGCGGAGTCGACGCCGTTGTGGCCCATGGCGCCCATGGCGTCAGAAGCCTCCGCCTTGACCGTGGCGGGCCGCTTGAAGAGAACGGTCGCGGAGATCGGGGGCATGGCGACGCGAACCCGGACGACGATGGCGGGCCGGGCTGCGCGAGGCGGAGCGGGCCATCCCGTCGCCTTCACGCACCCCCGTCGAAACCGAGCGCGGAAGCCTGTACGTCGCCATCAGCGTCACCTGTTGCAGTGATGTCGGCACCGGTACACACATCGGTCGACCGATCGGCACGGACCACCCGACGGCGCGAACACCCCGTCATCGAACAGACACCAAACGACGGGATGCCTCCCGTCCCCCACCCTCACCCCGCGGAGCGACGGCCGCCTCAGCGGAAGGATGCGACGGCCTTATCCGGCGTCTCGTGGATCTCGAAGAGGCGGTTGAGCTTGGTGATCACGAACACCTGGTAGATCTGCGGGTCGATGTTGCACAGCCGGAGCTGGCCGTTGAGGGCCTTGATGCGGTTGTTGACGGTAATCAGGGTGCCCAGCGCGGCCGAGGAGAGGTGATCGACGTCTGAGAAGTTGATCAGCAAGCGGGGCTTGGGCTCGGCGTCGATCAGCCCCTTGATCTCCTCGCCGATTTGCTGGATGTTGGCCTCGTCGAGGATGTTGCGGTCGCGGAACATGACCTCGATCACGCCGGCGTCGCGCTTGACCTTCAGTCGGGACTCGCTGGTGGGCATGGGACCGGCTCCTGCGTCAACACTCTCGCGGCCGGTGCAGTCGGGACGAAAAGGGGCGCACCCGTCGGCCGGAAGGGAAGTGTAACACCCTCCGCCGATCCGGGCGGGCCGGTTCCCCGGCGCACGGGCCCCGGCCCCGCGGACGCGGGCACCGGGGCTTGCCCACGGTTGTCTCAGCGGACGGCGAACATGCCGTCGAGCTTGACGGCGGCGAGCAGCTTCTTGAGGTTGTCGTTGAGCCCGGAGAGCGACACGCTCCCGCCGCTCTTGCGGACGGCCGAGCGCAGGTCGATCAGGGCCCGCAGCGCCATCGACGAGACGGCCTCGACACCCTGGAAGCTGATGTCGACCTCGGCCTTGTCCTCCATCGCCGCGATGGCCTGGATCTGGGCGTGCACTTTCTCGATGCGGGCCTCGTCGAGGAACTGCGGGGCGGTGATGTGGAACTTGAGGGCGTGGCCCTCACGCGAGGCCTTCAGGTCGCTCGAGATCGTGCGCATGAGACGTGCTCCGCGGAGTCGGTGGGTCGACGGTGTGCCGGGTCAAACGCGCCCGGGGGTCGACGCGGCGGAGCGTAGCCCGCTGCCCTGCGCCGGTGGGGTGCCGCGGCGGGCTCGCCCGCGCCCGGAGTCGAGAACGAACAAGGCCCCGACGAACCGGGGCCTTGCGTGGGGTTTCCGGAATCGGTGCGGGCGGGTCAGTTGCCCAGGCCGGTGCGGACCGAGTCGAGCAGGCCCGGGAAGTTGCGCTCCTCTTCCTCCGTCTGGATGATGACGGTGGGCTTGAGGAGGATGAGCAGGGTCGTCTCTTCCTTGCTCTGGATGCGGTTGGTGAAGAAGCGGTTGAGGATGGGGATCTTCGAGAGGACGGGGACGCCGGTCTCGACTTCGAGCTCGGTGACCAGGCGCTGCCCGCCGAGCAGGATCGTGCCCTCGTCCGGGACGGTCACGGTGGTCTGCACCTGCGTGACGCTGACGGTCGGGAGTTCGATGAACGAGCCGACGGCACCGGACTGCACGAGCTGACCGCCGGCGACGGCGGTGACCTGCACCTGCCGGAACGGACGCTCGGTCTGGTTCACCGAAGTGTCGACGTTGAGCGTGACGTAGCGGCGATCGGCGGAGACCACGCCCTCGACCGAGAGCGTCACGCCTTCGGCGATCACGCTGGGGGTCGGGTCGAAGCCGACGGCCGACTCGCCCACGACCGGCGTGAGGTCGCCCACGAACGACCGCTGGGTGGTGACGGCGACGAAGGAGATCTGGCCGTTGGTGAGCGTGAGGCGCGGGGCGGTCAGGGTGGTGCTGCGGCGGTCGGCCTGGGTCGCCTTGATCAGGAAGTCGACCTGGATGTCGTCGAGGAACTGGCCGGCCACACCCAGGGCCGGGGCGCGGCTGAGGACGTCGGTGGCGAACGGCGAGAAGCCGCCGCCCAGGCCCTCGGCGAGGCCGAGGGAGTTCTGGCCCGCGCCGATGGGCGACCAGCGGTCGGGCGGGATGGTGCCCTGGGTGGACGGCTGGCCGCCCGGCACAGGCGCGTTGTTGCCCGTGACGTTGCGGTTGACGTAGAACGGCTGGGTGAAGTTGAAGAAGTCGCTGGGGCGGATGGTCGGGTCGTTGAGCTGGGCGTTCTGGATCTGGTTGTTGCGGGTGTTGAAGTAGATGTCGATGTCGAAGCCGATCTGCTCGAAGTAGTCCGAGCGGATCGAGAGGAAGCGGGACTCGACGTTGAGCTGCAGCGAGCGGATGTCGCGGAGCCGCGAGAGCAGGCCGGCGATCTCGCGGTGGTTCTGCGGCGTGGTGGTGATGATGAGCGAGCCGTTGAGCTCCTGCACCGCGCCGACGTCGCCGCCGTTGTCGCGCCACGAGGACGGGTCGACGGTCTTCTGGATCACGCCGACGAGCTTGCGGATGCGTTCCTCGCGGCTCTCGCCGCTGGCCTGGGTGTTGCGCCGGTCGAACGGCCGGTCCAGGTCGGGGTTGCGGAGCTGGCGATACGCCTTCACCAGGTCGACGTCGGGCGCGTCGGTGAAGTTGGGGATTTCCAGCAGCAGGTCGGTGATGTTGTACGGCTGGGTGACGGTGTGGCGGCGGAGGGATTCCTCGCTGCCGATGGTCACGATGCCGTCGATGACGGTGTACCCGGCCTTGGAGAGCGGGTCGCGCCCGACGCGGGCGAGGGCCCGGCCCAGGACGACGGAGGCGGGCGTGTCCTCGAGGTTGAGCGTGACTGTCGAGGCCTGGTCGACGCCGATGGAGCGGAGGCTCTCCCAGTCGACGTCGACGTTCACGCGGGTCAGCTCGCGGACGTAATCGACGACTTCCTCGAGCGTGTTGGCGCGGAAGTCGGCGGGGATCTTCTTGTCGAGGGCCGCGATGGTGGCGCGGTTCTCGGCGGTCTCGGCGAAGGCGCCGCCCTCGCCGCGCTGGAAGGTCTTGGCCGGCCAGTCGGCGGGGTACTCCATCACGCGGGTGGGCGGGATGGCGGCGTCGCGGGCCTGGAGCAGGAGCTCCTGCACGTTGCGGGACTTCTTGCGGGCGATCACGTCGGCGCGACGGAAGACGATGATGTCGTCGAGCACGTCGGCGAGGAGCTGGGCGGTGGGGTTGGTCGGGTCGAGGAACAGGACCTGGTCGACGACCTGGCGGGCCTCTTCGTACTTCTGCTCGGCCTGCAGGGCGCGGACGCGGTTGATGCTCTCCTCGATGCGGCGCTGTTTCTCGGTGGCGAGGGTCTGCTGGGCCTGCTGGGCCCGCTGGGCCAGCTCACGCTCGCGCTGGGTGGCCTGGGTGGTGCGGGCGGTCTCCTCGACCTGGGCGATTGACTGGTTCAGGGCCGCGAGGCGCTCGTTGAACCCGTTGACCTCGCCCTGGGCGAAGTACGCCTGGGCGTTGCCGATGGCCAGCTGGGCCCGGCTGCTGGCGGTGCGGGCGGTCGGGGCGTCGCCGGCGAGCAGGGCGCGGTTGGCCTGCTCGACCTCGTTCTCGAACTCGGCGATGGCCCGCTCGCGGATCACGCCGACGTTGGCCACGACCTGCTCGGCCAGGCCCGCGCCGCTGCCACGCAGGCGGACCTGCGCCTCGGCGAGCTGCCGCTCGGCCTTGGCCGCGTCCTCGGCGGAGAGGTACGCCCGGCCGCCGGCGAGGGCGGCCTGGTAGCGCTGGATGGCCTCATTGAAGCGGCCCTCGGCCAGGGCCTGGTCGCCCTCGGCGATCAGGCGCTGGGCCTCGACCCGCAGGGCGGTCGAGATCAGGTCATCGCCCGCGGGGGCGGCCGGGGTCGCGGCCGGGGTCGCGGGCTGCACCGCGGGGGCCGGCTCGGGGGCCG